>Ga0335397_10012215_pt1 | contig 10521 bp, 6 predicted proteins | sample MAT04_FD_205740 | JGI IMG/M metagenome (GOLD analysis project Ga0335397, IMG submission 205740) | Freshwater microbial communities from Lake Fryxell liftoff mats and glacier meltwater in Antarctica - MAT-04 (spades assembly) (version 2) ...
TGTCGAAGAATGTCACCCCGGTGTCGTATGCGGCCTTCAGCGTGGCGAGCGCGTCGGAGTCCGACACCGCGCCCCACTGATCGCCGCCGATCTGCCAGCAACCGAGGCCAACCTCGGAGACGCGAACCGGGTCTTTACCGAACGTACGGGTGTTCATTTTCGTTCTCCGATGGGGGCAAGTTCCGAGATTGTAGCCGTTCTCGCGCCGAACGCCACAACCGAACGCTGTTCAACCCCGTTGCCTTTGCTATCACAAACAATAGTGAACCGTTCGCGAACTCACGGCGTATAGTTTAGCGGTGGCCCATTCCAGCTTCGATTCCACGGACGAATTGACGGACGAGCAACTTCTCGCCCGTCTGCGCGATGGTGACCGCGAGTGGTTCGGGACGCTCGTACGGCGATACGAACGCGAACTGTACGGCTACCTTCGCCGGTACCTGGGCGATGCGGAACTGGCGGCGGATGTCTTCCAAAACACGTTCGTTGCGGTGTTCACGAAGATTCAACAGTACGAACTCGGTCGGCCTGCGCGGCCCTGGCTGTATGCGATTGCCACGAATCAGGCGATCGATTCGCTGCGGAAACAGAAGCGGCGAGTCGAACGCACCACCGACCCGTTACCGATGGGTGGCGACGATGCGAGTGGGGCGAGGCCGCTGTTCGAATTGCTCGCTTCCCGCGAGCCGGACCCGGCGGAACTCGCCGTCAGCGACGAACTGAGCCAGCAGGTGCGCGGGGCCGTCGATCAGTTGTCGGACCTGCACAAGCAAGTGGTTGTGCTATCGTATTTTCAAGGTTTCAAGTATCAGGACATTGCTGAGGTGCTGGGTGTCCCGCTCGGTACGGTGAAGTCGCGGTTGAACTCGGCGATGGCGAAATTGACCGAAATCTGGATGAAGTCCGCCGCCACGGGCGGTTTGCCGGAGTGATTCGATGGACGACTTGCTCGTCGGATATGCTTTGAACGCGCTGAGTGACGCCGAGATGGCGACGGTAACAGCGTACATTCGCACGCACCCCGCCGATGCGGAAAAGGTGCGGCGCGTCCGCAAGATTTTCGCCGTGCTCGAAGCCGATGACGAACCGGAACTGCCCCCACCTGGCTTGGCGCTCGCCGCAGTCATTCGCACTGCCGAGCATATCGTTCAGCACGGCGTACCTGAAGCCGAAACGCTTCCCACTGTGCCTCGGACTGTGCCCGACACGCGGTTCTGGTCGGCGCGGTACGTGGAAATTGCGATTGTCGCTTCGATCGCGTTTCTCTTCTTTGGGTTCGTCGCCACGGCGGTTTCGAAGGTGCGTTTCGAGAGCCAAGTCGCCGCCTGCAAGAACAATCTCCAGACGCTCTACGCGAGCCTCAGCCGGTATTCCGAAGTACGCGATGGCCATTTCCCGAAGGCTGGCACGCCCGAACTGCCTCGCGCCGGAGGCTTCGTCGCCGCACTCGCCGAAGCGGGCCAACTGTCGTCCGCGAAGCTCGCCGTTTGCCCGACCGATACCGATGCGACTTCCCCCGTCAGTTACGCTTACACGCTCGGCTATCGCAACCCAACTGGCCAGTTGATGGGGCTGAAAAAGTGCTCGAATGCCGAGGATTTGACGCCAGTCTCGGCCGATGTCGCAACCGCACATGGCCGCGGGCAGAACATTCTCTTTGCGGGTGGGTTCGTGCAATTCTCGACGAAAACGACCGTCGGCCCCAACAACGACGACATTTATTGCAACGACGATCACCGCAATCGTGCGGGTCTACATCGCTTCGACGCCTCGCTCGGCCGCGGCGACGACATGCCGTAAGGCTCTCATAATTGACGCAAGTCCGAATCAGGAAGGCTTCGAGAACGCTCTCGATCGGGCGGAAGAACTCCTGCGCGAAGTGCGTACCGTCCGCGTTTAGCCGCGCCGCGCAGGCTTTGCGTAGCGAAGCGCGGGGCGGAAACTCTCGAAATCATCGTGCGACAACCGATACATCGAAGCCCGCGCGGCGCGGCTAAACGAATCCCGTCACTTCGCTGCGCGCGGCGGCGGGGCGGTTTCGCGGCGTTTCTGCGACGCCATCTTCGCCTTGCAATCGCCGATCTGCTTCTTGATCTCCTTCGCTTCGTTCGCAAAGAACTGCGGCTTCTCGAACTTCGTAGCCACGGCAATCGCCTTCTCGTACCAGCCGATCGCCGCAGTGTAGTCCTCGATCTTCTGTGCCACCGTGCCAAATTTGTAGAAACTAACCAGCAAGTCGCGTCGGACATCTGCGTTTTTGGGGTCGGCGTCGGAGAGTGTTTGGAGAATCTTCCCGCTCTTTTGGTAGAAGTCGAGTGCGTCTTTGGTGTTGCCAAGTTGGAGGGTGACGTTGCCGAGTTTGTTGTAGCTGATGCTGAGGTCGCGTTGGGCGTCTGCGTTTTTGGGGTCGGCGTCGGCGAGTGTCTGGCTGACCTTCAGGCTTTTCTGGTAGAAGTCGAGTGCGTCTTGGGTGTTGCCGAGTTGGAGGGTGACGTCGCCGAGTTTGTAGTAGCTGACGCCGAGGTCGCGTTGGGCTTGTGTGTTTTTGGGGTCGGCGTCGACGAGTGTCTGGCGGACCTTGAGGCTCTTTTGGTAGAAGTCGAGTGCGTCTTGGGTGTTGCCGAGTTTCAGCGTCACGTCGCCGAGTTTGATGTAGCTGACGCTGAGGTCGCGTTGGGCTTGTGTGTTTTTGGGGTCTGCGTCGGCGAGTGTCTGGAGGATCTTTCCGCTCTTTTGGTAGAAGTCGAGTGCGTCTTTGGTGTTGCCGAGTTGGAGGGTGACGTTGCCGAGTTTGTTGTAGCTGATGCTGAGGTTGCGTTGGGCTTGTGCGTTTTTGGGGTCGGCGTCGGCGAGTGTCTGGAGAATCTTCCCGCTCTTTTGGTAGAAGCCGAGTGCGTCTTTGGTGTTGCCGAGTTGTAGGGTGACGTCGCCGAGGTTGATGTAGCTGAAGCTGAGGTTGCGTTGGGCGTCTGCGTTTTTGGGGTCGGCGTACGTGAGGGCGCGCGCGATTTCATGCCCTGCATCAAACTCTTTCTTTGCGGCGAGGGTGTTGCCGAGATTGAGCTCGACATCACCCATCTGCATATGGGCACCCCACAAAGTCCTGTCTGGCGTGCCTTGCTTACGGGCGTCGTCGAGAATCTTGGCCAGCCCCTTGCGGGCGGTTTCGAGCAATTCCCGGCGAAGGTCCTGCGTGCCGGGGCGGTTCTCCAGCTTGTTCTGGATGCCGAAGACGAAATCGCTATAGGCAGCGCCGAGCGATTTGGTCCGCTCATTGGCGACGACCAAGGCCGCTTGAGTCTTCTTCGTCTCCTCTTGCGCGGCGGCTTCCGCGGCTTGTGTCTTCACCAGTTGCGCGGCGGTGGCGGCTTCGGCTCTGGTCGCGGCGTTCGCCTTCTCGTCTGCGATGACCTTCTGTGCGGCTTCACTCCTGGCTGCCGTGTTGGCTTCGTTCGCCTTCCACACGCTCACCGCCGTGCCGATCACCGACACGACCAAGACTGCCGCCGCACTCGAGGCCAGTACGCGTCGGCGTTTGCGCTGTTCCCCATCGCGAACGACGGCCGCGGCCCGGTCGGTCTCGGCTTGCCGCAATCGCGTTTCAACTCCGAGCCGATATTCGGCCACCAACGCCGCCACGGTTCGCCCATCGGCCGGGCGTTCCGCTTGATTCACCGCTAAGCATTGATGAGCGATTCCAATCAATTCAGAATCCACTTCACTAGCTGCCAGCCGGGCGATCGTTTCGACCGTGTCTCCGGATGCGGCCCGTTGAATCGTTTCGCGGGAAGTCTTGCCGGTGAAAATGGCGCGTCCCGTCAGGATCGCAATCAGGATCCCACCCAGGGCAAACACATCGGCCCGGGTATCCACGGCTTCTCCCCGAGCTTGTTCGGGAGCCATGTATGCCGGCGTGCCCATGATGGTGCCCGCTTGAGTCATCTCGGGGTTATCACACGAGTCCGCCGATTCTCGCTCGGGATTGGTGCTATTTCGCAAGTCTTTGGCCAAGCCCCAGTCCATCACCTGGACTTCGCCGAAGGCACCCACCATGACGTTGGCCGGCTTCAAATCTCGGTGGATGATCCCCTGAGCGTGCGCGAAGCCGACCGCTTGTGCGATCTGCTCGAAAATCTGAACGAAGCGCGACAGATCGTGCTTCAGGTCGGGTCGGGCTTTCAATTCGGCCGCCAGAGTGCGGCCCCGAATCAACTTCATCGCCAGATACGGCGACCCGTCGGCGAGCGTGCCCAGGGCATGCACCGGCGGAATGTTCGGGTGCGGCAGCTTCGCGGTGATCTTCGATTCGGTGACGAACCGCTCGGCGTTCGCCCCGGGGAGTAACGTTTTGATGGCCACTTCCCGATCCAGTGACAGTTCCCGACCTGAGTACACGCGACCCATGCCACCCTTCGCAATTTCACCGGTGATGATGTACCCAGGAATCACGGGAGCATCCGCCGGCGATGCGGGGAAAATCGGCTCGGTGGACGGCGCACTCTGATACGCACCGGTGAGGTCCACCGTCTCAGTCTTGGGATTGGCTTCGACGTGATCGATCGTGCCTTGGGTGTCGACCGGTTGCTTGTTCATCGCGAAGACTCCGTAAAGTGGCCTTCACTAGTGTAACAAAAACACGCGATGATGCTAGCTACCAGGGGTCAACGATTCCTCCCACATCGCGCTTTCACTTCTTCGGCAGCGCGTTGAATGCGGTTGCGTCGTATGGGTCGGTCGACGGGGCGTCGGGTTTTGCAATCGGGGCCACGGGGGTGACGATGGGCATTTCGGCTTTAGCGGCGAGAATCGTACGCGGGGCGGCCACGGCTGGCACCGCACTCAATACCCAGGCTTCGAGGTTGCGGTAGGCGGGGTGGTTGCGATTCGCCACGGCGGCGAGTTTATGCCCGCCGTGGGACTTCACCAGCATTTCGAGGAGCGGGCTAGCCGATGGATTCGCACGCGAAATGTGCTTCGCCACGACTTTGCGGTTCGTCGCTGTGGCCTCGGCATCGCTGTAACCTTCGCGCACCCGTTGCAGTTTGAATGCGCTTTCGTCGGTCTTCTGCGTGTGGCAACTCGCGCACAAATTCATCAGTAACGGTTGCACTTTCGTTCCGAAACTTAGCGTCGCCTCGGTCGAGAGATCTTCGTTGGCGGGCAATGCCGCGGTGGCTTGTGTCGCCTGAAGTGCGGGCTTCTTCACCACGACCCGCGATGCTTTCACTTCGAGTTTCCGGATCGACTCGAGCAATACTGCGTCGTTAGGACTCGACGCCAACACGCTGCGGGCATGGCCAATCGCCCGGTCGTACATCGCGTTCTTATCGCACCACGCCGCCATCTGTGCGGCCCCCGCCACGGTCGTCACATCCATTTTCCCCAACACGAACTGATACACTTCCTCGACGTTTGCCGCCTCGAACAGCACGTGATTCTGCGACAGCGTTCGCGTTCGTTCGCCATCGGTCACGCGAAAAATCGTACCCACGTGCAACGTATGGCCTTCGACGATGCTGAAGTCATCGAGCAAAATCGCACGGTGAACCGCAGGCATCTGCGCCACGCCAAGCGACGACAACGCGAGCCATGCCGCGAGCGAAAGTAAGTATTTTGCATTCATGGCGTGCGGCATATCTACCGTGCCGAACGCGGTCAAGATCGGTGTCGGACGCCATTACCCACACGATTTCCCAGAGTCAAAAAGTTCTAGGCGATTTGACGTAAGTCAAACTCGCGAGTGTGTCGTCCGACGTCGCCGAAATGTCGTCTGATGTCGTCTGTGTGTCGCCTGACGTCGTGTGTCGGTCGCTCGAGGTCGTGTTTTTGTCGGTACTTGCGCCTGTTCCCGAAGCGATAACCGTCGACGTAACCCACGACAAGAGTTCGAGATACGGAATACGGATCGGCAATTTGCGATCAAAAAGTGCCATTTTGGCAGTCCAAAACCCGAAAAACACGCGAAAAACCGGTTTTGGAGGCTCACGAATTCGGACTTACGTCAATTATGAGAGTCGAAAAGTCACTTCCGCTTGTGCGATTTTTCAGTTTCCGCTAAAGATTCAGTTCGGTTATGCCGACACACTCCCTTTCGCACGGATGCGATGTTATGCTGCGATTGCTCTCCCTCATTGCGGTACTCGTTGGCACGCTTTCCGCAATTGCCGCCGAACCACTCGCACAAGCCACACAGTCGTTCAACCAGGCGAAAACGCAGCCGAGCCAGTTCGCCGATGCCGCGAAGTTCTTCGGAATGGCGTTCGCTAGCCGCGTGGAAATGTCGCAAGATCAACTCGCGGCATGGGCGTATTGCCGCGTGAAAGTCGCCGCCGATAAGTGGAACAAATCGCAGGGCGACGCCCGTACGAAAACGGAGACGATCGCCGAGATCGAAGAGGCACTGAAACTCGCGCCGAACTACACCGAGTTGCAGAAAGCCGGTCAGACGATCGTCGCGACCATCGGCGGCAAACCGGCGAACCCGTTCGTCGGCGTCAAGCCCACCGCACCGACGCCAATACCCGAAACGGGTTGGTTTTCGCTCGAAAACGAGAGTTTCGTTGTGCGCTTCCAAGGCAGTAACGACGTTGCGGAAGCCGTGGCCAAGAAGGCGAGCGAGTCTCGTGCGGCCACCTTCGCGAAGTGGTCCGCCCCCGCATCGGGAACGTGGACGCCGAAGTGCGAGATCGTCTTGCACCCCACGGCCGTTGCGTTCGCCAAAGGCACCGCACAACCCGTCGCCGCAACGGGGCACGCCATTGTGAAATTCGACGATGGCCAAGTGACGACGCGCCGCATCGACCTGCGGCTGGACGATGACACGCACCTCGAAGAAGCGCTCCCCCGCGAACTCGCACACATCGTGCTGGCGGACTTATTTCCTACGCGCGCACCGCCGCTTTGGGCCTCGCTCGGCATGGCCGTTCTGAGTGCGTCCGGCGCAGAAGCCGACCGATGTATCCAGACGATACCGCGTTGCCACAAGGCGGGCGAACTGTTCGCAATCACGGCACTTTTGGACATGAACGGCCCGCAGAAACCCGAACACGTGACCGCCTTTTACATCGAAAGCGTCTCGTTAGTCGATTGGATGGTCCGCAAAAAGGGCGAAAAGGCATTCACGATGTTCATTCGCGACAGCCAACGTTACGGATTGGACAAAGCGCTCGAACGACAATACGGCTACAATGGCGTGAAACAACTCGACGAGGAATGGCGTCGCGCCGCACTCTCGACCACACGCAGCCAGGGGCCGTAAGCGGCAGACGGGGAACATACACATGACAGATCGGCGCGAACTGTTTGCGGTGGTGGCGGCACTCGGTATCGGCGGGGCCTCCTTCCAGCGGGCGGCGGCCGCAGAGGCGGAGAAAGAGAAAGAGAAGCCGACGGGCATTACCGCCGAGATGGTCAAGAACGCCGAGTGGATTGCAGGGATTACGCTCAGCGACGAAGAACGCACTCTCGTTGCAGCGACACTCACCCGTCACATCAGCGGTTTGAAGAAGTCGGCCGAAGTTCCGCTCGGGAACGACACGCTCCCTGCGATTCAGTTCGACCCAGCACCGGGGCGACCGCCACACGCGGGGCCACTCGGTATCGTCACACTGCCGACGCTCGAGTTCAAAAAGCCTGACAGCGACACGGAACTTGCGTTCGCGCCGCTGACACACCTCCGCCACTTGCTACACACGAAGCAAATTTCATCGGTCGAACTCACGAAGTTGTATCTTGCTCGCCTCAAAAAATACGACCCTTTGTTGAAGTGCGTCGTGACGCTCACCGACGATCTCGCGCTTCGCCAAGCCGAAGCCGCCGACCGCGAACGGGCGGCCGGCAAGCCGTGCGGCGCGCTACATGGTATCCCGTGGGGTGCGAAGGATCTCATTGCCTACCCTGGCTATCCGACCACGTGGGGGGCGGCGCATTTCAAGGATCGCACCTTGGATGTGAAGGCGACCGTGGCGAAGAAACTCGAAGCGGCCGGTGCGGTCCTCGTTGCCAAAACTACGCTCGGCACGCTCGCGCTCGGCGATCAATGGTTCGGCGGCATGACCCGCAACCCGTGGAACCCGAAGCAGGGTTCGAGCGGTTCGTCCGCCGGTTCCGCATCGGCGGTGTCGGCGGGGCTGGTCGGCTTCGCCATCGGCAGCGAAACGCTCGGCAGCATCATTTCGCCCTGTACGCGCTGCGGCGTTACCGGGCTTCGCCCGACCTACGGCCGCGTCAGTCGCCACGGCTGTATGACGCTGTCGTGGTCGATGGACAAACTCGGGCCGATCGCGCGAAGCGTCGAAGATTGCGCGCTCATCTTCGGTGCGATTCACGGCGCCGATGCGAATGATCCGACGAGCGTGAACCGGCCGTTTAATTGGCCAAACACGAAGCCATTGAAGGAAATGCGCGTCGGCATTTTCGAGCAAACGTCTGCCACCGTGAAGAAAATTCTCACCGATCTCGGCGTGAAACTGGTGCCGATCGCGTTGCCAAACGACTTGCCCGTCAGCACGATGAGCAGCATCATTCTGGACTGCGAATGCGCGAGCGCGTTCGACGACCTCACCCGCGCCGGCGTTAAGGAAGACAACCTCGGCAGCTACTGGCCGAACGCGTTTCGCGCCTATCGCTTCACGTCGGCAGTCGAATACCTGCGAGCGAACCGCCTGCGAACGAAGCTCATGCAGACGATGGCAAAAGTGATGGAAACGGTCGATGTTTACGTCGGCGGCAACGATCTCTCGATCGCGAATTTAACCGGCCATCCAACCGTGTGTCTGCCGAACGGCTTCACGAAATCCGGCGACATCAAAGTGCCGACTGCGATCACCTTCACCAGCCAACTCTACGGCGAAACCGATCTGCTGAGCGTCGCGAAAGCCTATCAAGACGCCACCGGTCACCACACGCAACATCCGATGTTGGATGGGTAGTTCCCGGTATAATGCACCGTTACCACGCCCTCCGATCGGAGGTTACTCATGGCTCTTTCCGCTACGCAGATTGCCGACCAGAAGAAGCAGGTCGAAGAACTGCTCGGTGCGGTCGACAAGCTCGGCTTTGCAAAGTCGCTGTTCTTCGGCAAAATCCGCGCCGATCTCATGTTCCCATACCCGACGTTGCCTCCCGATCAACGCGCTATTGCCGATGTGGCTGCCGCGAAAGTGCGTGCCTTCGCCGATGCCCACATCGACGCAGCCGCTATTGACCGCGAATCGCGGATTCCCGATTCGGTGATCGACGGTTTGGCCCAACTCGACGTCTACCGCATGACGCTGCCAACCGAGTTCGGCGGCCTCGGCTTCAATCAGCAGCAATACCTGAAAGTGATGGAAATCCTCGGTGGGCATTGCGCCAGCACGGCGGTATTCGTCAATGCACACCATAGTATCGGTTGCCGGGCGCTCGTCCTTTTCGGCACGAAAGAACAACAAGCGAAGTGGCTGCCGGGGTTGCTCGATGGCTCGAAGTTGTGCGCATTCGCACTCACCGAACCCGAAGCCGGTTCCGATGCGGGGAACGTGCAAACGACCGCCACGCCGACCGACGACGGCACCGCGTACGTGCTCAACGGCACAAAGCATTACATCACGAACGGCGGCATTGCACATGTCCTCACGGTGATGGCCCGTACACCCGATGGCAATGGCGGTAGCAAGGTGTCCGCGTTCCTCGTGACGCCCGATTTGCTTGGTTTTGAAGTGCTAGAAGCCCGTGCGGCGAAGTGCGGCATTCGCGGAACAGCAACGGGCAAGATCCGCTTCACGAACATGCGCGTTCCAAAAGAGAACGTCCTCGGACCACTCGGTCGCGGATTGCAAGAGGCACTGACGGTGCTGAATTTTGGCCGTACCACGTTCGGCGCAACGTGTACGGGGCACGCAAAAGTTTGCCTGAACGCGATGTCCAAACATGCGAAGTCTCGCAAGCAGTTTCAGCAAACGCTCAGCGAATTCGAACTAGTGAAGAAGAAGATCGCGTTCGCCGCCGCACACGCATTCGCCATGGAAGCGACGACCGCGCAGTGTGCCGCTCTCATCGATCGCGGTGCGGACGATTACATGCTAGAAACGGCCATTTTGAAGGTATTTGCGACCGAACATCTCTGGACGATCGTCAACGACACATTGCAAGTTTACGGCGGCAAAGGTTACTTCTGCGATCAACCCGTCGAACGCTGGATGCGCGATGCCCGCATCAACACGATCGGCGAAGGTGCAAACGATGTGCTGAAGGCGTTCATCGCGGTTGTCGGCTGTCGCGCACCTGGCGAATACCTTAAGAACCTTCGCGACGACCTGACGCACGGTCGCTGGAGCCTCGGCAAGATCGGTGCGGCCATCGGCGTGGGAACGAAACTCGTGTTGCCGTGGGCGAGTACGCCAACCGTGCCCGTTCGGGCAAAGGAACTCGAAGCCGACGCGAAACGGCTGGCGCATTGGGTGAAGGACTTCGGACTCGAACTGCCGCACGTCTTCTTGCGGTTAAAAGACGAAGAAACCTTCGTGCAAAGCCAACTCATCC
>Ga0335397_10012217_pt1 | contig 10520 bp, 10 predicted proteins | sample MAT04_FD_205740 | JGI IMG/M metagenome (GOLD analysis project Ga0335397, IMG submission 205740) | Freshwater microbial communities from Lake Fryxell liftoff mats and glacier meltwater in Antarctica - MAT-04 (spades assembly) (version 2) ...
TACCAGGCCAGGTTGCTGCAGTTCGCCACCGAGGCCTACCGGCGAAAGAAGGGTGAACGAGTACAGGGCTTGATGCCGTTCATGCTGGTCGACCCATGGCCGTGCGTCAGCTGGTCGGTGGTCGACCACCTCCGTCGCCCCAAACTCGGCTACACAGCCCTCGCCCGAGCGATGCAACCGGTGCTGCCATCGATCGAGGCGGAGAACGACGAGTACGCAATCGATGAGCCACCGGTGTTCGGCGTGTGGTGGATCAACGACTTGCCGCGTACCTTCCGCGACGCACAGCTTGGTTGGCGGCTCGTCGACGAGTCCGGTGCCGAACTCGCTGCCGGGCGTCAGACGGTGCAGGTACGTGCCGACGCTGCTCGCCGGGTGCTGCAGGCCGGGCCGTTCCCACTCGGCTCGGGGAGTTATGCGTTGGAGACCCGCCTGGCTGCCGCCGACGGTGTAGAGCTCGGCACGAACCGGTGGGAGTTTCGCGTGCTCGACCCCGTCGAAACAGCTGACACCGGCGAAGCCCCAACCAGGACGAATGGAGCAACCTCATGAAGGTATGTGTCATCGGTGGCGGGTCGACCTACACGCCCGAGCTGATCGAAGGCCTGCTACGGCGACGCGAGCAGCTCGATCTGCACGCCATCCACCTCGTCGACAGCGACCCCACCCGGCTGGCCCTGCTCGGTCCGCTGGCGCAGCGGATGTGCGAGCGCGATGGGTCCGGCGTCACTGTCGACTGGGGAGACGACCGTCGAGCGGGCCTCGCCGGATCGCGTTTCGTGGTCAGCCAGATCCGCGTTGGTGGCATGGCGGCGCGCGAGCGCGACGAGCAGCTCGGCCGCGAGTTCGGGCTCATCGGGCAGGAAACAGTGGGCGTGGGCGGTTTCGCGAACGCCCTACGCACCATCCCGGTTGCGCTTCGGATCGCCGCCGAGGTGGAGCACCTGGCACCCTCGGCGACGCTGCTCAACTTCACCAATCCGGCCGGGTTGGTCACCGAGGCGCTGTGTCGGCACAGCAACGTGCCCACCATCGGCCTGTGCAACGTGCCGTGGACCGTGAAGGCCGAGGTTGCCTCTGCGCTGGGGTGTGCGCCCACCGACGTGCAGTTCGACTACGTCGGGCTCAACCACCTCAGCTGGGTTCGTGGTATCACGGTGCAGGGAACCGACCGCACCGATGAGGTACTGCATGGCCTGCGCTCGTTGGTGGGCAAGGCCGTGGCTGGTGAGGGCGAGCCTGATTGGACACCAGAGGCAATCGCCACACTGGCGGCCATCCCCAACTACTACCTGCTGTATTACTACGAGACGGCAGCATGGGTGCGCTATCAGGCGGCCAACCGCACGCGTGCCTCGGAGGTGATGGCCATCGAGCGTTCGCTGCTGGCCAAGTATGCCGACCCGTCGCTGGCGGTCAAGCCTGCTGAGCTCTCCGAACGCGGCGGTGCCTACTACTCCGAAGCTGCGGCGGCACTGATGGCCGACATTGCCGGTGATACCGGTGCGGTGCACGTGATCAACACTCGCAACCGCGGTGCCATCCCGGGTTTGCCTGACGACGTGGTTGTCGAGGTGTCGGCGGAAGTGGGACAGCACGGCGTTCGCCCGATCCCCGTTGGCCCACTGCGAGCCGATGTCGACGCGCTGATGCGCACGGTGAAGGACTTCGAACTGCTCACTGTTCAAGCTGCCGTCGACGGTGACGAGGAGGCGGCGGTGCGAGCGTTGGTCACCAACCCGCTAGGCCCCCCCATGTCGCAAGTGCACGACGTGTGGCGACGATTGAAGGAGGTGCATGCGGGATGGTTGGGAAAGCTCGGATGAACCACAGCGACAGCAGCCGGCCGGTGGTCGTGGGCGTCGACGGCGGCGGTACCAAGACAGACGTCATCGTCGCCGACCTCGATGGTGTGGTGTTGGCGACCCGGCAGACCGGCGGCGCGAACCCCGAGGGCATGGGCGCGGCACGGATGGCGGAGGTGCTCGCAGCCGTGATCGACGAGACCCTGGCGGGGGTGGGCGTCACCCGCAGCGATGTGGTTGCCTCCGCCTTCGGGCTCGCCGGAGTCGACTGGGACAGCGACGTCGCGATCGTCGACGACGCGTTGGCGGGCCTCGCGCTCCCCGGCCCGCGAACCGTGGTCAACGACTCGCAGGTGGCCCTGCGAGCAGGATGCTCTCAGCCGTGGGGAATCGTGTCGAGCGTGGGCACGGGCACGGTTTCCGCAGGGGTCAACCGCCACGGCAAAGGGTTTCGTACGATGGCAGTGGGTTGGGGTGAACCCAGTGGATCATGGACGATGGTCAGTGACTCGCTACACGCTGTGGCCGCGCACCATCACGGTGTCGGGGCGCCAACGCTGCTCACCGAGTTGTACCTCGCTGCGCTCGACGAGGCCAGTGTCGAGTCCATGTTCGAGTCGATCACGCGTGGTCGCTCGTCAGTGGGTGGGCACTTGGCACCGTTGCTCGATGAGGCAGTAAGCCTTGGCGACCAGGTGGCGCGCGAATTGCTCGGCAAGGTGTCGGCCCAACACGCCGACATGGTGATCGGCGTTGCTGCACGGCTGAGCATGACGAACGACCAGTTCGAGCTGGTCACGTCGGGCGGGGTACACAGCGCCGGTGGGTTGTTCTGCGAGCTGTTCGCCGAGCGCGTCGTGGCTGCCTGCCCCGGGGCGAAGCTGGTGCCGCTGCGCGTACTGCCGGCAATGGGAGCGATCACCCTTGCGCTGGAATCGCTCGCTGAAGCCGAAGTGGCTGACGTCGCTGTCACGGCTGCGGTGGATGAGGTGGCAGCACCGTGAAGATCACTGTCATCGGCGCCGGCAGCGCCCAGTTCATGGAGGAGCTTGCGGACTTCTGCGCGCTTGACGGCATCGGGCCGTACGAGGTGGCGCTGGTCGACACCAATGCCGGTCGCCGGACGGTTGCGGAGGCGTTCGGGCGGGTGGTCGCGAATGAGATGGGAGTGCCCGCCCGTGTCAGCGCCTACACCGAGCTCGGTGCTGCCCTGGATGGTGCTGATGTCGTTGTCACGTCCATCGGCGTCGGAATGCAACTGTCCATCCAGCCTGACTTCGAGATTCCCGCTCGCTACGGGCTGCGTCAGACAGTGGCCGACACCGTCGGTATCGGCGCCATCATCCGCATCCTGCGCACCGCACCTGCCTTGGCTGAGATCGCCGCAGGGATGCAGTCGCGGTGCCCGGCAGCGTTGTTACTCAACGTCACCAACCCGATGGCGATGAGCTGCATGGCGCTCGACCGAATGGTGCCGACCGTCCGCACTGTCGGTCTCTGCCACTCCACCTGGATCACCGCTGCAACCATCGCCGGGTTGCTCGACATCCCCATCGCCGAGCTCGAGTTCGCCGGTGCTGGAGTGAATCACCAGCTGTTCATCTCGCGCCTGTCGCATCACGGGGTCGACGTGTATCCGCGCCTTCGAGAGTTGGCCACCGGCGACAACGCGTTCGCCACCACGGTGCGCGCCGACCTGCTGCGCCGGCTGGGCTTCTTCGTCACCGAAAGCTCGAAGCACAACGCCGAGTACGTCCCCTGGTATCTGCCGTGGGACGAACAGGTGAATCACTTCGGACTTCCCGTGAACCCGTACTGGGAGCGACGAGCCAACAACGGTGAGTGGTTCGGGCTCGCGGTCGAGGTGGCCGCCGGCCGTACGCCGTTTCCCCGCGACCTGCTGCCCTCAGGCGAATATGCCCCACAGATTGCTCGTTCGCTGGTCGACGGAGCGCGCCGCGAGATGTACGTCAACGTGCCCAATCGCGCTGCCGACGGGAGCAAGCTGGTCAGCGAGCTGCCCGAGTGGGGAGTGGTCGAGGTGCCAGCGACGTGCGACGGTGATGGGCTGCACGCGTTGCCGGGCGAGGCGATCGCACCACAGTGCGCAGCCGTGAACCGCCGCTATCTCGATGTGTGCGACCTGGCGGTACGCGCCGTTGTGGAGGGCAGCCGTGCGCACGTGCATCACGCCGCGCTGCTCGACCCCAATGCCTCGGCGACCTTGCCGCCCGACCGTATCGCGGCGATGATCGACGAGTTGCTCGATGCACACCAGGCTGCGGGCCGTTTGACGGAGTCGTTGTGCCGTTGAACATGTCGTCGCTGTGCCCGCGACCAAGCTGGGTGTCGGGGCTCGACGTGGGTGAGCCGCCGCGCGATCTCCCGTCGCAGGGGTATCGGCTGGAGGTCGTGTCCGGGGTGGCAAGCATCAACGCCGCTGACGAAGCAGGGCACTTCTATGCATCGGTCACGCTGAAACAGCTGAGCAATCTCTACCCAGACGGCATCCCCGACGTCCTGATCGTCGACTGGCCCTCCATCGTGCGGCGCGGGGTGATGCTCGACGTCTCTCGAGGAAAGGTGCCCACGGTGGAGACCCTGGAGCTGCTCATCGACCGGCTTGCCGGATTGAAGATCAACGTGGTGCAGCTCTACCTCGAGCACACCTACGCGCATCCCGGGCACTCGGATGCGTGGGCCGACGCCACGCCATACACCGCCGCCGACGTTGCCCGTCTGCGAGCGTTCTCGGTGCAACGCCATGTGGATCTCGTCGGTCAGCAGAACGCGCTCGGACACATGGAGCGTTGGCTGGAGCACCCCCGCTATGCGCCGCTTGCTGCGCTGCCCGGCGGATACCGAAACGACCAGGGCGGGTATGAGCCGGCGGCCTGCGTTGACCCGGCGCTGCCCGAGGCATTCGAGTTCGTTGCCGAACTGGTCAGCAACGTCGCTGAAGCGTTCGACTCCCCGCTGGTGCATGTCGGTCTCGATGAACCAATCGACCTCAACCCGTCAGTTTGGGACGCGATCTTCGACGTGCCCGGCGCGGCGGTGCCATGGGCACACGTCGATAACGGGGCGTTCTGCGTACCGCTGCCCGAACCGAGGCTCACCCAGTATCTGCACTGGGTGCAGCGGCTTCGTGCGCTCCCCGCACTCGATGGTCGCCAGATGCTGATGTGGGCCGACGTCATGGCCCCACACCCTGAGCTGCTGGCCGAGGTGCCCATGGGAGTGACCCTGGTCGAGTGGGGCTACGAGTCAACTCACCCATTCGATGCTCGCTGTGCTCGGATCGCGGCATCGGGCCACCCGCTGTGGGTGGCCCCGGGCACGTCGAGCTGGTCGTCGATGAGCGGGCGCATTGTCAACATGGTCGGCAACGTGCGTGCTGCGGTGGATGCTGCACAGCGGTACGGTGCCGAAGGGCTGCTGATCTGCGACTGGGGCAACCTCGGCCACTTCCAGTACCTACCAGTCAGCTGGCCCGGCTTCGTCACGGCCGCAGCACTGTCGTGGAATCCGTCCAGCTCTCCGGACATCGCCGACGGTCTTGCCCGCTTCGTGGCGCACGATGAGGCGCTGGCGGACGCAACGTGGCGGCTCGGCCATGCCGACGACCTGATCACGCCCAACGCACCCGAAGCGGGCACGCTTGCTGCGTTGCTGACCAACGAGTCCGCCGCATCCCTGCTGGCCGCAGGCGGCATGACGCCGGCGATGCTCACGGCAGCAGACGCCGAGTTGTCGGGGTGCATCCGGCGGGCGCTCGAGGCGACAGGCGGCGACCTTGACGGGCGTCTCTGGGCAGCGGAGATCGCTGCGGCTGCAGCGTGGTTGCGGCTCGGGGTGTCCCGTGCTCGGTCGCAACTCGGTTGGCCCGGAGCGCTTACCCAGTCTGCGTGGACCAACGAAGTCGAGCGGCTGCTCGCCGAACACCGCCGGCTGTGGCTGGCCCGCAACAGGGTCAGTGGCCTCGACCATTCCACTGCGATGCTCCGCGATGTCGTTGGCACGTCGGAAGCAATCGCTCAGCACCAGGAGATCTCGCATGGCATCGATCACGCTTGACCACGTCAGCAAGACGTACCCCAACGGCGTCGTGGCTGTTGATGCAGTCGACATGCACATCGAGGATGGCGAGTTCATGGTGCTCGTCGGCCCAAGTGGCTGTGGGAAGTCGACTCTGCTGCGAATGATCGCCGGGTTGGAGGACGTGACCGACGGAGGAGTGCTCATTGCGGGTCGCGACGTCACATACGAGGCACCGCGCTCGCGTGACATCGCCATGGTCTTCCAGAACTACGCGCTGTACCCGCACATGTCGGTGCGCAAGAACCTTGGCCTAGGCCTGAAGCTGCGGCATACGAAAAGGAGCGAGATCGACGATCGGGTCAACGCTGTGGCCCGCACGCTTGGGTTGCAGAACATGTTGGATCGCAAGCCCGGTCAGCTCTCCGGAGGCCAACGCCAACGCGTGGCGATGGGTCGCGCGCTTGTCCGTGAACCCGTCGCGTTCCTGATGGATGAGCCACTGTCCAACCTCGATGCCAAGCTGCGTGTCGCAATGCGCGAGGAGCTCGCCCGAATCCATCAGCAGTTCGGCACCACCACGGTCTACGTCACCCACGACCAGGTCGAGGCGATGACACTGGGTACCCGCGTGGCGGTGATGCGCGATGGGGTGGTGCAGCAGTGTGCACCGGCCGACGATTTGTTTCGCCGGCCGGTCAACCTGTTCTGTGCGTCGTTCATCGGTGCGCCAGGGATCAATCTCGTTGATGCCGTTGTCGAACGCGGTGTCGCTTCGTTCGCTGGCTTGCAGGTTTCGTTGAGCGGCGCCGCCGCCGACATCACCGGGCCGGTGGTGGTCGGTGTGCGGCCCACGGACCTGCGACCGGCGCGCCACGACGATGCTGGGGGCCAGCGCATCGATGCCCACTTCGATCTGGTGGAGAACCTCGGCTCGCAGCGCAACGCAGTCTGCTGTCTGGAGGCGCCGCGCGCTGCCGCCCGCTGTGTGTCAGATGTGTCTGAAAACGACCAGGTGTTGGTCGGTGGTACCGATCGTGCGCGTTGGACCGTCGTGCTCGACGACCACGTCGATGTGCGCGTCGGTGACCGGCTTGATCTCGTGTTCGACACGAACCGAATGCTGGTGTTCGATGCGGAGAACGGTCAGCGCATCGGAGGGTGAACCGGCAACCCGACGTGCAATGCAGACGCTGGCAGCACCTTCAACCGCTCCCCGTGGCTTGCACCGCTCGGCGCAGAGGCCTGTTCGTGACGGTCGATCAGCCGGTGCAGGCCAACGAGGTCGTCGTCGGTGAACTGAGATCGGTAGCAGTCAAGAGTCGCGTGACGTTCGTGCTGCACAGCCGAGGTGTCGGTGACTTGGTTACCGTCAGCAGTGAAGTAGTAAGCGATGCGAGGTACCCCGAAGGCGGCCGCGCCGGTGACACGCCGCACCCTTGGCAAACCACTGAGGATGACTGCTTCGCTGACGGCGCGACCTGTGATGGTGTGGTCGCTGTGCGCTTCATGCGGCAGCCAGGGGTCGACCGTCAGGACGAGGTCGGGCTGTACGTCGCGGATGACGTCGATGATCTGATCGCGCAGTGCGGTGCAATCGAGGCCGGCCGCGTCTGGCCACTCGAGGTCAACGTAGCCACGCACGCCGACGATGGTCCCCGCCTCTCGTTGCTCGGCTCGGAGCCGGCGGCGGGCAATGTCGTCGGGCAGCTGGTCGTCGAGCACCCCTGCAAGATCGTCGGTGACGGTGACGTAGGTGAGAGCTGCGCCAGCGCGCGCCAGGAGCGTCAGGGTGCCTGCCGCGCCAATGTCGTTGTCGTCATAGTGCGGCTGAACAGCGAGCACCGATCGGGCATCGAGGATTGTCATCGGCAGAACCGTACTGCACCCGACATCTGCGATGTCAATTTAGTCATTACTCTTGACCTAATTGACACGCCCACCGTAAAGTGCGACGAAGCAGCCGTACGGCCAGAGTGTGCGCCGTACGAGGGGAGCAACAGTGGCATCAAATCGGAGAGTCTGTAGTTGTGTGGCCACCATGGGAATATTGGCCATGGTGAACACTGCGGCTGTGTGTGGTGGCGACGAGACAGGCGCGACGACATCGCCCACGCCAGGCGATACTGCCCCACCCGACAGCGTCACCCCAGGCAGCAGCGGTTCGACTGACACCGCGGCGCCCAACAGCGCGGCGGTGACTGTGGAGAAGCCGACCAAGTCCTGGGACGAGTTTCTCTTCAACGCAAAGGCTGTGCCGGAGAGCGGAAAGGGCGACGGCAACCTCATCGGGTTCGGGCCCGGGTGGTCGTGGTGGCCACCCCACGTGGCGTGGCAACCTCGATTGTCGTGGCGCTGCTCGCTTGGAACGAGTTCCTGATCCCTGTGCTCCTCGCCGGGGAGTCATCCAAGACGCTGCCCGTCTACATCAGTGGCTTCATCTCTGCTCGTAACCTCGACTGGGGTCCGATGGCTGCTGCGAACGCCTTGACCATCATCCCGATAGCGCTGTTCACGGCGCTCATCCAACGCCGCCTGGTTGGCGGCCTCAGTTCTGGAGCGGTGAAGGAATGAGCGCAACACGAAGGTCCGCGACAGCGCGTCTCAACGTCGCGGACCGACACGAACTTGTTCGCCGCGCGAACGTCGAGATGGTCTTCCGTGCCATCAGCGACCAGGCGCCCGTCAACCGAGTCGAGCTGGTCCGGAGCACCGGGCTGTCGAAACCGACGGTCCTGTCCGTCGTCGCCGCCTTGCAGGAGGAAGGGCTCATCCGCGAGACATCGATGGCAACGCATCGCAGCTCCGCCGGCCGGATCCCTTTGGCGTACGAGGCCAATCCCCAGGCTGCGTACGTCGTCGGGGTCGATCTGGGCGGCACCAAAACGGCGGTGGCGCTGGCGGACCTGTCCGGCGCGCTGTTGGCCAAGAGCGAGGATGTCACCACCCGCGAGGGTGGTGCCGCCGTGGTACAGCAGATCTCCCGGCTTGCCCGTGATGTGGCCGCGCAGGCTGGTGTTCCTTGGCGCAGCGTGGATGCCGTCACTGTCGGAACTCCGGGTGTCGAGAATCGCGATGGCACGATTCGGATGGCGGAAAACGTTCCGGGTCTCGACTCGGTGAGGGTTGCAGCCGCACTGCGACGGTCGCTGCGCACCGACGTGCGGTTGGAAAACGACGTCAACCTGGCCACGCTCGGCGAGTTCGAGCAGGGGGTAGCACAGACGTGCAGCACGTTCGTGCTGCTTGCGATCGGCACCGGCCTGGGCATGGGCCTGATCGTCGACCGGCGCCTCCTGCACGGATCGCGCGGAGGAGCGGGTGAGATTGCGTACCTGCCACTCGGCGTAGACCCAGCGGGCGCCGATGCGCGACGTCGAGGCGCGTTCGAAGTGGCCGCCTCAGGATCTGGGGTGCAAGACATCCTGCGGGCAGAGTGGGGCTCCGCTCGGGGGCGGCGTGACACGGCGTTGCGGCAAACTAGTAGTGCTCGCGATGTGTACGCAGCCGCTGCGCTGGGCGACTCGCTGGGCATCCGTGTTGTCGACCGTCATGCCGGCGTCGTTGCTCAAGCGGTGCTTGCCGTGGCTGCGGTAATCGATCCTGAACTGGTGGTCTTGGGCGGCGGTATCGGCGCCAACCCTTTGCTGTTGCAGCCACTACGCGACGCCGTCGAACGAATCTGCCCCTGGCCACTGCGGATCGAAACCTCGGCGCTCGGCGCCAGTGCAGGAGTCATTGGCGCAGTACACCACGCTCGTCGAGCTCTGCCGGAAATCGAATCCGCCCGGGTGAGCGCCCGCCTACAGACCGGAGACACACGATGAGCCCCGCTTCGGTGATCGGTGCGCCGTTGCCCGCATCGAAAAGCGGCTCGGCACGACGACTCTCTACGTCACCCACGACCGGGTGAAGGCGATGACCATGGCCGATCGAGTGGCCACGATGAGTCGCGGCCTGGTGCAACAGGTTGCGTCACCGGCCGATCTCTATGCGCACCCGACCAACCTGTTCGGGCAGGGGATGTCGAGGATGCGGTCTTCGACAGTGCTGCGCCGCAGACTCGGCACCTGCGATTGGCGGTCGATCTCGTCGAGCAGTTGGGCAGCGATGTACTGGTGCATCTGCTCACCGACGCCACAGCAGCAAAGGGTGATCAGCTCACCGTTTGCCGCCGAGGATGCCGCCCAGATTGCGAGTCCGGCGGCCGGGGCGAGGCTTCTTGCGCGTTCCAACCCTCTATCTCGGATCGCGCGGCGGGGATGTCGCCGAATTCACCGTCGATACCCAGCGGGTGCACCTGTCCGACCCGGCGTCTGGAAGCGCATTGAGAGAGTCGTGAGCGCCGGCATCGATGTACTGGAGCCGGTCGTGGTCGACTCCTCACGGCTACGTCACGCAGAGACAGTGCCCGACGCGATGCCTTCCTCGTGGTTGACGGTGAGGTCCGGCTTGCGGAAGTCCGCATGCCACCTGCTGGCACGAGTGCAAGGAGAGCGAGTGCAGCCAACAGCATCAGCGCCAATTTCAAGGCGTCGAGTCGAGAGTCAGGCCCGGTCCGCTTCCAGCGGTCAGAGATGATCGACGAGCAGCCGATCCACGTTCGAGGTGACCGGCGCCCAACGATCGAGCGAGAGGGTGTTGTCGATCAACTCGGCCAGGAAAGAGACGTCGAGA
>Ga0335397_10012219_pt1 | contig 10519 bp, 8 predicted proteins | sample MAT04_FD_205740 | JGI IMG/M metagenome (GOLD analysis project Ga0335397, IMG submission 205740) | Freshwater microbial communities from Lake Fryxell liftoff mats and glacier meltwater in Antarctica - MAT-04 (spades assembly) (version 2) ...
ACTTTCAACTTCACTCAACTTCTAGATTCAGAGAAACTCATGAAGAGTTTGGATATCAGTTCGTATTAATTAGCCGCATGTATATAGCGAACAATCAGTTGTTTAGTAAAGAAAGATTTATGACAAGTCCATTTCTATGGTGGTTACTAGTCCTGGATTTCTTGAAGCCCATTTTATTTCTCCGTTACAATCTTTCACACGCTTTCGCATATTATAAAAACCATTATTCTCTTTCAATTCGATTGGAAGACCAATGCCATTATCCGAAATAATTATGTGAAGTTTCGGATCTTTATTTTCAATGCTTAGTTCAACAGAAGTTGCGTTGGAATGCTTGACTATATTGTTCAGCGTTTCTTTCACACACAGAAATAAGTTTCTTCGCACAAAGCCGCTTAGTATTATATTAGGAACTGAAGAAGGCATATTCATTTTACATTGAATATCGCTTCGCTCAAAAAAAGAATAGGTATGATTTCTGACATGATCTATGAATCGTTCCAATGTATCGTTACGTGGATTTAAACTCCAAACCATATCCCGCATAGTGCTTGTAAGTTCTTTCGCATTTTCTACAATCTGATTAAGGTCATTTTGAGTTTCATTATCCTTATGTTTCTTCTTCAGCATTTCACTGATAAGTTTGATACTGCTTAGTCCGCTTCCAAGATCATCGTGCATGTCTATTGAGATGCGGTCGCGCTCGGATTGGAGCGCGATTTGTTTTTCAATTTCTTTTTGTTGCGCAATGATTCTTCGTTTGAAATAGAGGCGAGTTATCCATATTACATTTGCGATAATGAGAATACTTAGTAGTATTCTGAACCACCAGGATTGATACCACGGTGGAAGGATAGAGAAATTCCAGGTTGCAACAATTTTATCTTCGTTTAACTCCTTTACTTGAACGTGATAATTATCCGGAGGCAAGTTATACAGCTTTAATATTCTACTTTCTTCTAACCTTACCCACGGATTGCTTTCATTCAATCTGTACTCATATTTGAAGTATGATGGATAATCTACATTGGTATGTACAAGTAAAACCTCCAGGTTATTTTCCTCATGGGAAAAGGTATGGAGTTCGGTTTCGACGATTTTTATTAACCCTCCATTTCTGTATACAGAAGCGTTAATTAGGTATGCGTCGGTTTCAATTGGAGTCGATAGAAGAGTTTTCATATTGAAGGATACAATGCCGCCATCGCCGCCGAAAAATAACGTATCTCCTATAACCGCCTTGGACGCTGCGTAAAAATTTGAAATGGAAAAACTTTCTCCTGAAGCAAAAAAAGCTTGCTGTTTTGTCGAATTATTGTAATACCCGATTCCTTTAGGAGTTGAAAACCAGATGATGGAATTCTGCACTTGTATGCTTCTCACGTCATTGCTTCCGCTAATCTTGCTGATATCTATTTTATGTTGAAGCACGTAGCTCGTGTCCATGATGCATATTCCGTTATTGGAAGTTGAAAAATATATTAAACCATTTTTATATTCCATATCACTGACCTCTGGATTTTCCTTCAGTGTAATCTTTTTCTCAGTCCGGGTTTTAAAATCAAATTCATATAAACCTGTATAGGAAATAAACAGCATTTTGTGTCCATTAAAACAAAGTGAAGGTGGAATAAGTCCGGCCTCAATTTGAATTGGGTATGATTGAATATTGCCGGAATTCTGATTATATTGAATGATTTTTCTACCTGCACTAGCAACATAGCAAATTATGCTATCGTTTAATCTGTTCACAAATACATTGTTTTCATCCACTAGCAATTGAGAAGAAACAGGATCAAAGGAATTTACTGTATTGTTCTTTACCTGATAGGCAGTATTCCCCCCGAAAAGTGTTATTTGTGGAGTTAGTCCGGTGCACGAAGTAATGAAATAACGAGATTCTTTTTTAGAAGTTAGATGGAGTACAGTTCCATTTGCGCTGCGGGCAAATATTCCATCTTCTGTACCGATCAACAATTCATTTTTCAATGAATATAGGCTTCTGACTGTTCCCATCGAGGCCTCTCTATATGTTGTTTCTTTAAATAATTGTGTCTTTTGATCAAGTATAAAGAGCCCTTGTTGTGTTCCGACATAGAATTTATTATTTTCCTTGTCATAGAAATTGCTATAAAGATTATTACCCTCGTCATATAATTGAGTAGTTGTCATGCGGGAACAATAAAATGTACCGCTGGAGAATTTTGCTTTCAGTAAACCATATTTTAAGCTGTTCACATAAATTTGGCCTCTATCACCTTCTACCAAATCATTAATTCCAAACTTTCCAATATCATTTCCATTGAACATTGTTTGGCATTTTATTAAAGCCTCTTTCTTTTTTAAATAGATGCCTCCAAAGCCCGAAACAAAAACTTGAGTATCTATTATCGTTAAGCCCATAAAATTCGACTCACCGTTTGTTGTTTTATATATATTCCAGTTGTTATTCAAGTCATGTTCCAGCAGGCCATTGTTTTGTAAAAGAAAGTATTTCTTTCCTTCAATTATTCTACTCATCAGTACCTGTTCGTTTTGAAATTCAGGAGGTAAATTTTCGTTCATTCTTCCAATATCTGATTGCCATTCATAGGAACCTTTGCTGGTATTAATGAAAATACGATTCATTATATTTTCTAAGGTGATGATATTCTTTGCCTCCAATTCCGGAAATTCTGAAGGCCTCAGTTTCTTATAGATGTTCGAACAAGGATTGAATACAGTAATGCCGTTTGTATAATTTCCAGCCCAGATCATGTGATGCTTGTCTTCCTGTATAGCGTAAACAATGCCTCTCAGAATATTGTTAGTATCCATCGTATTGCTGTTTACAGGAATAAATCTATTACCTTGATATATGGCAAGACCTGTTCCAGTACCGCACCAGATTAAACCACGCGAATCTTTGAAAGTAGCATACACAACATTATTTGGCAGGCCATTAAATGTTGTTTTTTTAGAAATTTTTGTATCTTGGGCGCGACTGATAACAGGCATTAAACCAATAAATGACATCAATAAAATGAAACAGATTGATTTCAATGCAGCAAATTTTAGATTTTAATCCATAAATATATGAAAAGAATTGTAACATTATTATTTGTGTTCCTTCTGTTGCTGTCTTGGGTTGGACGCAGTTCTGAATATGAATTATCAGGTGACATTAATTCATATCTAAATTTAGTAGAGAAGGGTGAGGAGGGCCTTGATCGGGAGGTTTACGCAATCAATATAGCGTGTGAAAGGGGCTCGAAGTTTATTAATGGCGATTTTAGGATTGTTAAGGGGTTACTGGAAAACTACATCTCTGATCAAGAAAATATTTTAAGTTACTCAACCTGTGAGTCAAGGGAAATTTTAACGCCGATAGGATTTTATCAAAAGCTATTATATTTTTCACAAGCGGTCAAAAGCTCTAAGAACCCTATAATGCTTATATCTTTTTCTGGTCATGGTGGGGATTTTCGTTGTGAAGATGAAGGTCAGGTTCCTCTATCTGAATATGGAATTGAAGTGGGTGAAAAGCATATTTTTGTTAGTGAAATTATGGATGCTATAAAGGATATATACTACCCTTACGCAGATTGTATCGTTTTGTTTAATACTTGTGGTTCACAAAATCCCATAGAATCAGCAGAGAATAAAAGCTTGAACAGGAAAAGTTGCCTTAAATTTGTAAAGGCAGGAATTGAAGATACCTATAGAGCAAATGGCTCCTTTCTTGATTCTACATATGTAAAAAGTCAACGTTATTATTCTAAGAAATTTATTACATTTATTAGCTTCCTGGGCACTAAGTCTTACCCAATTGGAGACCCATCTTGCTCATTTTTTGGAAAGATCTTACAGGGTTATGATGCAATGAAGCTAAAGTTTACCGGTAAGCAACTTTATTCAATGGTTGATTCTATCCTTCAGCAAGTGCCTAGAAACTATGATGCAAAATTAGATACGCCAGATATGGATCCTCAACTACCAGAGTTTATTAAGTTGTATATTTATGGAGGGATCAATACCGAAAATAAGGATTTTGAGGAGTATTATAATAGAATTTTGCCAGTGACTTACCAACTATTGAAGTAAGAATAGGTCTTGGTAGGCAATATAATTTCTTTTAAGTGTAATTCCTATGATTAAGGAATTTTAAAATAGAGTTCGTTATATCCATTCATAGTTAATTCGCGAATATCCAATATTCCTACTCCCACTCCTATTATATTAACTTCGATGCCACTTGGTGGCCAAGGGTTTATCGCAAGGTTAGTGTCACTTATAACTCGAATCTCGTTTTCGGCAGGTAATACCTTAAGATAACTGTTAGATGGTGCTCCTGGAGGCTTAACACAAATAATTAAACTATAAGTCCTTGTGCTCAATTTGTTAATGTAAGTAACACTTTTGTCGGCATATACTCTTGCAATTGAAATTTCCATAATATTTGTTTTTAATTAATTTTTCTGCTTATTATATTTTTTCGAATTATTGATAATCTTCATGTACACTTATTATGATTAATTTTATTTCCCTTCATTCTATTCACCGCCTCCGTCCTGTTACTCACCTCCAGCTTCCTGTATATCGAACTCGCATGCTTCTTCACGGTATCAATTCCTATACTCATTTGGGAAGCTATTTCTTTATAGAAAAGTCCACTCGCCAGATGGGAAAGAAGTTCGTTTTCTTTTGGTGTTAACTCTTCTAAAGTTTGTATTTCCTTTTTAAAATAATCCACTACTTTACGGGCTATACTGCTGCTCATAGGTGCGCCACCTTTTATAAGATCCCGGATAGCGGTGATGATATTTTCAGGCGACTCCGATTTTATAAGATATCCTGAAGCTCCGTTTTTTAATGAATTGAAAATATACTCATCATCTTCAAAACTGGTGCACATAATAAACAAACTTTGAGGCGAAACTTTTTTCAATACTTGTACATACTCTGAGCCAAGTCCATCAGGTAATTGCACATCGACCAACACCACATCAGAGCCATTTGTAGCAAGGTCGGTCAACGAACTTTTTAAATTCTGATAAATAGCAACACATGCCATATCGTCTTCGCTCTCTATTATTTTTTTGAGAAGAAGGCCGTACTTCACATCGTCTTCAATAATGGATATTGTATGGATAGGTGTCATTTATGGACACAAAGTAATATATTTTTTTAATTTTCCTATATTACACTTTTGTGGAATAATATAGCTGCTTGATTTTGGCTTGCTTCTTATGCAGACTTTTGAGCGTAAGGTTCTCAATGAAAACGCAGGATGAAGCATTCAACAATGAATGTATGTATAAAAGTGTCATTGAAGAATTAAGATGGTTGATGACATTAGTTTATAAAATTATGACAGTGGTTTTTCCGTCAGGAATACGAACGCGGGTTAAAAGAGAATCTTTCTACGCTATTTGATCATGTGAACTGATACTATTTTACGACTTACTGCCTACTACTTATACCTTATCATCATTCCTTACAACTTAACACTTACAACTATCAACTTACCACTATCAAATTTCTACTATCAACTCATTACTCCCTATATCGCTCCCATCACCACCATCGAACTCAGTGTCGGCGTTGCACTGCCACCTTTCTGTTCGATCGTTACAGCAAACGCTGTGGCATTGGCAATACGTTTCATCTGTTGAAGAGAATCTGAAATGTCAAAGACACCCGCGTCTACGGGTTTGCCATCTACAATCGCCCACAATTGATATTGTTTGTCAGATGGTAGTGGGTCTTTGTTATTCCAGCTTATAAAAACTTCGCTGGATGTTTTATTCCAGTAGATATTTGCCGTCTGAATTTCTTTTGTCGAATCTACTTTGGCTAGGTTGATTTGTTTGAAATCCGGATTTTTAAATACGGCCAGTTCATTTTTGCTGATTTCAGTTTGCTGTTCAAGCAAACTGAGTTGATTTTTTAGATCTTTGGTCTGACTATAGAAGAAAAATGTTGCCAGCGTCGTAATCACACCTATTACACTTGCTGCAACAGCCCAATAAAAAGTGGATGAACTTGAAGTCATTGACCGAGGACCGGTAACATCGCTAACTCTTGAATGATTATTGATCTCATTCAGGATAACATCTTTCAAAAATGCAGGAGGCCTTTTTTGTTCCGAACCTGCCAACGACTCAAGTGCTTCTTCGATCGCTATTCGTTCCGCTAGAATTTCAGGATATTTCTTGCACATTTCTTCCACTTCAATCCCTTCCTGCTCCGTAAGCTGGTTCAGAAGGTAGAGTTCAAGTACTCCGGAATTAATATATGCGTTTATATCCATTTAATTTGCAAACAAAATTCGTAGTTGTGAGATAGCGTTTCGTAGTTTAGTTTTTACCGTCCCCAACGGTAAAGGTATATAAGCTGATATTTCTGCCTGCGTATATCCCTGAAAATACATGAGTTCGATAAGTTGTCTGTGTTCGTCTGATAATTTATGTAATAAAGTCTTAATGCCGATCGCATCGATATTCTGTTTACTATGTGATTGAGAGTCTTGTATATATACGATTTTGTCTGCTGTTACGTTTTGCGTTCCGTGTTTTATTTCTTTCGATTTTAACTGATCCAAACCAGTATTGCGGGCAATGTTTAACAGCCAAGTAAAGAGTTTGCCTTTGGAAGCGTCGTAGGTGGTTGCATTCTTCCATACTTTGATAAACGATCTCTGCAAGACATCTTGTGCCATCTCCTCATCCGGAAGCATTTTGCAAAGAATTCCGTAAATAGAAGCGGAATAATGTTCATAGATCAAATCCATTGCCTTTGAATCATTCTCCCTTAGAAGGGCGACGATGGTTGATTCAATTGATGTTATGGAAGTGGAACTGTTCATTTATTTTCTGACAGAGGCAAAGATAATGTTGAAACTTTTTAAGCATCAGCATTATAATTTGGAGAATCTTACATAATTCCCATTTTCTTAAATCAGGAAAGGAACAACATTGCTGTTGTTCCTCTTGATCCCTCTCTCAGAAATCTTACTTTCTGAAGTGGTGTTCCCCTTGTGTAAAAAAGAATCCTTAAATTAAAAATAAAAACCAATACTCGCTTTCAGGAAGAATGGTGTTCCTGGCGTAAAATGTATTTCTTCGACAGATTGAGGTTCGTTCGGCAAACGGCTTTCCGTAGCAAACTGTGCTTCTTTCCATTTTTTGTTCAATAAATTTTCAGCACTGATCCCAAACTGAAATTTCCTTATTGTGTAATTCACCACAGCATCGGCCAACAAATAACCACTGGCTGTTAAGGAATAATCTTCATTCGCCGCTCTGTCTCCCATATACCTGTAACGCAGACTGAAATTCAATCCACTCGCTGTTTTATACGAAATGCCTCCAATACTTGTTACGACAGGAGCCAATGGAATACGATTCGCATCAGATGGTTCGTCAACAAGTCGCCCTTTATTGTAATTCAGATCGGCATCCAGAAACCAGTGTTTCGCAAACTGGTATCGTGCACCAAGATCAATACCTATACGATGTGTACGGCCTGAAGCTTCTACCACACCTTCATCGCCGACGTAAATAAGTTCGCTTTGCAGGTGTAGAGCCCACAAGGCAACATTCATCACAAGTTTATCGGCTGGTTTAAAGGTACTTCCTACTTCATAGCCAGTAGCTCTTGGTAAGGTATTCGCCAGTTTTCCAACAACTACAGCACGTGCATCGTTCGAATGAAAACCAAAACCTGATTTTGCAAAGAGTTGCACATTCTTATTCATCGTGTAAATGAAATTAAGCTTAGGACTCACCCTGGCTTTTGTCGTATTGCCAGAGGAACTAACATCTGTTTGATTTTGAAAATCGAAGTTAAATATATCCAGACGAACACCTCCATTCACTCTTAATTTACTGGTAATATCAAGATTCTCATCAATATACGTCCAGGCATTCACTTGGTTAAGTTTTCCTTTCACCACATCATTTAGGAATTGACGTTTCACAGTATGCGTTAGACTGATCTCTGAATTATCGTAACGAACACCTGCTGCGATAGAAGAGCCAAGAGACTTGTTTCCTACTATATGCTGAAGATTCAACGTACTTGTATAACCAATAATGTTCCTGTCATCCACCTGCCTGATTTGATCACCGTTGATAGAATCGTTTAAGAAAAAGGTAAAATTGGAATAAAGGTTAAAATCATATTTACTATAATAGACTTGGTTTTTGAAGGTGCCTTTTTTTAACGGCTGCGTATGAATCAATGTCACATTACTTCTGCTGGTTTTTCCGCCTTCGGTATCATCAATACTTCCGAAACTGCTAATGGTGCCATCATTCACTTTTCGTTCAGGTACTTGTCCCGAAGCATCCCAGTTACTATGAAAGGTCGACGCATTCACAACAAGTTGCGATCCGTTATTCATCAAAGCCGAATATTTAGTGAAGAAATTCATTCGTGAGAAATGTTGTTTGCTTCTGAAATAGGCATCGGTATATTTATATTCTCCTGCTATATAAAGGTTTTCTTTTCTGGTTGATAAAATATGTTTTTTATCCAGCAGATTCAACATAACTAAAGCTCGTTGTGTATTAAACATACCATACTCAAGCTTGATTTGATTCTGATCCAAGGAATTTAAGGTCCTGAATTCGCCTGCACCGGCAGTAGCCAGATCGCCGTAACGAGTATTGTAAGGGCCTTTGTTCACTTCTAATTCCTTCACGGTTTCTGGAATCAGAAAATGTAAGTCAGCATAACCTTGTCCATGCGCATGTGAGGTCATATTCACCGGCATGCCATCTACATAAATGGCAAAGTCGGTTCCATGATCAATATCAAAACCTCTGAGAAATAATTGCTCAGCTTTTCCACCTCCTGCATGTTGTGCAATGAATAATCCCGGAACCAGTCGTAATAAATCCTGTGAAGAGTTAACCGGACGTAACTGGAGATCGATCTTATCAATCGTGTTGCTGATATTCACACCTGTACTTTTTATATATACTTCTTTCAGATTCAGGTAATTTTCTTTCAGTATAATGTTGGTAGTGAGGGTTGCCGAGGATGAGATATGAATCTTTCTGCTAACCGTCTCATAGCCGATCTTACTTAGTGTAAGTGTATAAGAACCTTGAGCAACATCAGTAATTATAAAGTTTCCAAGGGAATCAGAACTCGTTGCAAGGCCTTTATCATTTAGTCTGACGGTTACATCAGCTATTGGATGCTGACTGTCTCCATAGATCTTTCCTTTCACCATACCTTGCTGAGCCATTGCTATAGTTGTAAGAAGGAGTAAAATAAAAATTTGTAAGGATGTCTTCATAAAAAAAGGTTTAGCTATATACGAATACACAGCTTGTTTGGTTTTTAACAAATCCTAAATTACGATGATATTGTGCTCTTTGGTTGCAACCTTATTGGTCCCACCAGATATGACTCGTTAAAAAATCGTCAGACGGCACATGTAAAGTATTGAAACTTTTTTCACATAAAGGATAATAGAGCCTTGTTGGAATAACATTCCCGGTAAAGTTTCCTGCTGCAGGATTCAATAGGGGATATCCGGTTCGACGATAATCACTCCACACTTCTGATTGTGTGAACATGGCAATATACTTTTGAGTCATTATTTTTTCAACAGTAATAGTTATAGCTGTTTCATTGGCAAACAAACTTACAAAGGAAGAATCGGAAACAACTGATTTGGAAAGTGATGATTTTATTGCTTCATTATACGCTGTTGCCGATCTTGAAAAATCATTCATTCTAAATGAGCATTCAGCTTCAATAAATTTTGCCTCCGTGTAGGTTACCAATGGAATTTTAGAATCTATTGACGCGTACAGACTTCCCATGAGAGAAGCTGTCGCATCGGGGTTACCTGCAGGTGATCCCGAATAATTACCATTACCGTTTTTTTCTGCGTACACCGGCAATCTCGGATCCTGTATAGAATCCATCAGGTGAATTAGATAATGCCCCATTCTTATGTCCCCTCGTTGGTTTACAAATTGATACCAAGGATTGGCTGTTGTTTGTGTGGTGCCAAAAGCAAATTGTGCATCCTCAGAGATAGCAGTAAAGCCATTCTGATCCAATGCAGACAACGCTTTTAAGGCCGAACCTTGAATATCTATGTTGCTTAGATGATTATAATATCTGGCCTTTAATACATACGCGGCACGTTGCCATAATAAAAGATCACCATTGTAAATGAAATCGTCTTGACCTGGCTGTAGAGGAGAGTTTTTATTTAAATCTGAAATGCCGTCAGAGAGCAGTTGTTGAATAATATTATAAATGTTTTCCTGATGATCATAAGCAGGTGTTGTATTATCACTTCCCAAAAGTGCATATGTATAAGGCACATCCCCCCAAGTGTCTGTTATTAGCCCGAGATCCATCGCCGTAATAATTTTTGCGATACCTGCATAGGCATAATTCCCGCTTGCTTCTCCCTTTGTTATTATTTTATAGGATTACTTAGATTAGCTGCACTTCATTGATTTTATTAAGATTGGGGCAGATTTGACCATTCTCGTTAAGATGAATT
>Ga0335397_10012224_pt1 | contig 10517 bp, 10 predicted proteins | sample MAT04_FD_205740 | JGI IMG/M metagenome (GOLD analysis project Ga0335397, IMG submission 205740) | Freshwater microbial communities from Lake Fryxell liftoff mats and glacier meltwater in Antarctica - MAT-04 (spades assembly) (version 2) ...
ACTTACACCCGGCTGACCGAGGCCGACGCCCTTGATGGCGGCGACGTGCTGCCCGGCTTCGCCCTCCCCCTCGCCGAACTCTTCGCCGCCTTCGACGACGGCGTCCGGCCCACCCCATGACCGAGCGAGAGTACGCGACCGACGTGGTCCGCACGCTCCAGCAGGCCGGGTTCCGGGCGCTGTGGGCGGGCGGGTGCGTCCGCGACGAACGCCTCGGCCTCGCCCCGAACGACTACGACATCGCCACCGACGCCCGCCCCGAACAGGTTCAGAAGCTGTTCCGCCGCACCCTGGCGGTCGGGGCGAGCTTCGGGGTGATCGAGGTGATCGGCCCGCGCGGCGGCGACGGTGGCCACCTCACGGTCGAGGTCGCTACGTTCCGGTCCGACGGCACTTATTCCGATGGCCGGCGGCCCGACGCGGTCACGTTCTCGTCGCCGGAGGACGACGCCCGCCGCCGCGACTTCACCGTCAACGGCATGTTCTTCGACCCGATTGCGGGCATGTTGCACGACTTCATCGGCGGACAAGCGGACCTCGACGCGAAGGTACTGCGCGCCATCGGCGACCCGGCCGAGCGCTTCGCCGAGGACAAGTTGCGGGTGCTGCGGGCGGTGCGGATCGCGTCCCGATTCGGGCTGGAGATCGACCCCGCTACGCTCGCCGCGGCCGTGCGGACCGCGCCGCAGATTCGCGCCGTCTCCGCCGAGCGGATCGCCGAAGAACTGCGCCGGTTGCTGGTCCACGCGAGCCGGCCGCGCGGGGTGCGGTTGCTACGCGAGGTCGGGCTGGTCGAGCCGGTGCTGCCCGAGCTGGTGTCTGGCACCGCCTGGGAACACGCCGTCGGCGTCATCGACCGGCTGGAACCCCCGACGTGGCCGCGGCCGGAACCCGTGTCGTTCCCGCTCGCGTTCGCCGCGCTGCTCCACGAAGTCGGCAAGCGGGCGGCGGAGAAGATCGCCGACCGCTTGCGGCTGTCTACGGCGGAGAAGGTGCGGACGGCGTGGCTCGTCGAGAAGCACCAGTATTTGGCCGATGCCCCGACGATGCGGGCGAGTCGGTTGAAGCCGATTCTGGTGCATCCGGGGATCGGCGAGTTGCTCGCCCTGCACCGGGCCGGCGGCCATCTGGAGGGAGTTGAGTTCTGCGAACGGGTGCTGCGCGAGACGCCGCCCGACGAGTTGGACCCGCCGCCCGCCGTCACGGGCGAGGATTTGATCGCACTGGGAATGCAACCCGGCCCGGAGTTCAAGCGCCTCCTCGACGCCGTGCGAGTGGAACAACTCGACGGTGGGGTGAGGTCGAAGGCGGAGGCGCTCGAGCTGGTGGCGCGACTGCGGGCCGGCTCGTAGGGCCGGCTCCGCGCGCCGTCCACCCCGCCGGCCCTACCCGATCCCCCGGCGGCTCATTCAATACTCCGCATTCGTCACCCGTGAGCCGGAGTTCTCCCATGCGCCTCGCCACCGTCCAGACCCCGCACGGCCCGCGGGCCGCCGCCCAGGTCGGGGACTCGTTCGTCGATCTGCACGCCACCGACCCCGGCCTCCCCTCGTGCGTCAAGAATCTGCTCGCCGCCGGCCCCGCGGTCCGCGCCGCCGCGGCCGACGCCGCCAAATCGCCCAAAGCCGTCAAGTACGCCGCGAACGCCGTCAAGCTCCTCCCGCCGGTGCCGAAGCCGGGCAAGATTCTGTGCATCGGGCTGAACTACCGCGACCACGCCATCGAGGGCGGGAAGGCCATCCCGACCGAGCCGGTCGTGTTCGGCAAGTTCCTCAACACGCTCATCGCCACCGGCGAGCCGATCCGTCTGCCGAAGGTCGCCGAGAAGGTGGACTACGAGGCCGAGCTGGTCGTCGTGATCGGCAAGACGGGGAAGAACATCCCGAACGACAAGTCGGCGTTCGACTACGTCGGCGGGTATACCTGCGGGCACGACGTGTCGGCCCGCGACTGGCAGTTCCGCGGCGAGGAGAAGCAGTGGATCATCGGCAAGACGTTCGACACGTTCGCCCCGGTCGGCCCGGTGCTCGTGACGACCGACGAGCTGACCGACCCGCACAAGCTGCAAATTCAATTGCGACTGAACGGCACGACGCTGCAGAACTCGAACACGAAAGAGTTCATCTTCGGCGTCCCGCACCTGCTCTGGTTCCTGTCGCAGGTGGTGACGCTGGAGCCGGGCGACCTGATCTTCACCGGCACCCCGCCGGGCGTCGGCATCGCCCGCAAGCCGCAAATCCTGCTCAAGCCGGGCGACATCGCCGAGGTTGAGATCGAGGGGATCGGCACGCTCAGCAACCCGGTCGTTGCCGACGTGTAGCGGAAAAGGCGATTCACCGCGGAGATCGCAGAGGGCGCGGAGAAAGACGAGAGAGCGGATTCACAAAAACTCCGATCCTCACGTCTCTTTCTCCGCGTGCTTTGCGTTCTCCGCGGTGAACCGCCTTTTCCGACCGCCCCTCATTTCGGGGGGGTGTAGATCGCGCCGACCGGATTCGTCACGGCGTGGACGACGTACCGCCCGCGGCCGTTCGCCGACCGGAAGACCGTCGGCTGGTCGAACGGGAAGACCCGCCGCTCGTCGGGCCGGATCGTCGGCGGCAGAAGGCTCGTGGCGTCACCCGGGTCGCGGCGGGTGCCGGGGCGCTGCGGCGGGAAGTACCACCGCTCCAGGTCGGAGACGACGAACCGCACCCCGGGCACCGCCCGCCGGACCTCGTCCGCGACCCGGTCTGCGTCGATGTCCGCCGCCGTGCTCAGGTGCATGAACCGGATGGGCGGGCGGAGGTCGAGCGCCAGGTAGAGGGCGTGCGGGGTGTCGTTGAATGCCATCACCTCGCCGTCGCGGACGCCCCGCGCCCGCAGGTACGCCGCAACTTCTTCCAGTTCCGCCCAGTCGATCCCGGCGAAGTGGTCGGACTGGAACGCGACCCCGTTGCGCAACTCCCCCGGCACCTCGCGCGCGAAGCACCCGGGCCACCACCGGAAGCGGTTCGGCTCGTACCGGGGCGACTGCCACACGAGGTAGTTCGCAACGGCCGATTCGGTCAGCCGGGCCGGGAGTTTGTGTTCCGCCGCCAGCCACGCCATCGCGCCGAACTGGAGGAGCAGCGCCGGCACCACGACGGCCCAGCGGTTGGCCGCGAAGAGGGCGAGCATCAGGAGCGTTTCGGGGACGTGGGCGTAGTGGAACTGCTTCTGGAGGACGACGGCCATCCCGACCCATGCGAGGAAGACGGCGGCCAGCACCCCTCGGGTGAAGCGCCGGTCGTCGCCCGCCGGCCGGAGCAGCCCGGCCCGGATCACGTTGACGACGGCGAGCGGGACGGCGGCGACGACGAGGACGCTCCACGGCGGGAAGTAGACCGGCTCCTCCTTCCACCGCCCGTCCAGTTCCTCCATCACCTTCGACAGGTACGACGTATTCCACTCGGTGAAGACCTGGATCATGTGCGGCCAGGTGCCGCTGCCGACCAGCCACGCCACCCCCGCCGCGCCAACGAGTAGCCCGCCGGCCAGCGCCCCGCCGAGGTCGGCAGCGCCCCGCCGCCACTTCCGCCCCACCCCCGCCGACCCGACGAGCCGACCCTGGACGACGAGCCACGCGGCCGCCGCGATCACGACGACGTGCGGCTTGAGCCAGACGCCGACCCCCCACGCGACCCCTTCGAGGAGGGCGGTGCGGAAGACCCAGCCGTCGCCGACGACCGTTCGTTCGGCCCGCCGCACCCGGCTGTGGCGGTACGAGGCCGCGGCGAGGGCCGGGAGCGTCATCCAGGTGTCGCGCTGGGTGTGGTTGAATTCCGAGATGAAGAGGTAGAACCCGGCCATCCCCGCCGCGGCCCAGGCGACGCCGGCGGCCGTCGCCCCGCCCGCCCGCGCCCACCGGAGTAACAGGCCGGCGACGACGGCGACGACGGCCAGATCGATCGCCCGCACCGCCTCCATGCTCGACCCGAGGGTCGAGCGGACGGCACACATCGCCCACACGAAACCGGGCGGGTTGGTGTCGAACACGTCGCGGTAGTGGACCCCGCCGGCCAGCACCGTGCGGGCGGCCACGTCGTAGAGGGTGGCATCGACCCAGAGCGGCATCCGCAGGAAGAGCGGTACGCCCAGGACGAGAATGGCGGCGGCGGCAACCCACCCGGCCGTCGCCGAGCGCCAGGGCAGGAAGTGCCCTCGCCCACAGCAGGATGTCGGGGCGGGCGGGGCGACGGGGAGCGGGGTCATACGTCAGTGCGCGTGGTCGGCGTGTCCGGGGTCGTGGGCCGCGTCGTGCGGGAGGGTATACGCCGAGACGCCCACGCCGATCGCGGCGACCGCGGCGAGGACGCCGCCGAACCAGAAGACCCGCCGCTTGGTGAGTAGCGCGAGCGAGCAGAGGACGATGCCGATCTCCGCCCCGAGGTGGGCGAAGTCGAGGCGGTCGGCCTGGTGGTGGGCGTAGTGGGCCGCCGTCAACTGGTCGAGCGAGCCGTGCTGCTTGGCCTCGCCGTCGTGGGCGAGTTTCTCCGCGTCGGCCTTCAACCCGGGCAACCGCTTCTCGTACTTCCCGTGCTGCTCGTCCGCCCGGGCGGTCGCGTCCTTCACGGCCGGGGCCAGATCGGGCCGGGCCGCCACCGCGCTCTTCAACAGCTTGGCCGAAAACTCGTACCCGTGGTCGCGGACGTTGACCGCCTGGTACTCGCCCCACTTGTCGGTCGCCCGGGTGTGGAGGATGCTCGCCTCGGTGGTCAACCGGGTGGCCTCGCCCTGGAGTTGCAGCACCTCGTTGTGCTTGCGGTGGCCGAGCATGCTGATGCCGGCGAGCAGGGCGGCGACGACCGCCACACTGACCGCCACCCGCCGGTCGAACGGGTCGTGGGCGTGCCCGGCGTGTTCGGCGTGTTCCAGGTGTTCGTGCGTATTAGCCATGCCAGGACTCCGGGGGGGCGGAGGCGTCACGGTCGCCCTGTTCTACGACCCGCTACCACGCGGTTCAAGAGCCGCCGACCCCCACGACTTGAGTCGTTTTTCCCGGATTGTCGAAATAATCGTTGCAACTATCCCCCCGACTCTATTAGCATCGGGAATTGGGAGAAGGAATCACTACCGCTGGCGGCCAGTCGCGGACGGATTCACGCACTGTCGCCACCCCAACCGTCGAGTTCCGGTTCGCCCGGTGATAGCAGCCCACCCGCCGCGGGCGGTGCGTGGGTGCGTCGGTCCGGTATCCTCAGCCGAGGATTCTCATCCGTAGGAGTGGAGTGATGAGCGCGCCGTCCGTTTTGCTCGCCGGCCCCGCCGAAGCCCTGACCGGCAGCCCCCTGCCCCAACTCCGCCGCCTGGTGGTGACGGAGAACGACGCCGAGGTCGTCATCACCGGCCGCGTGCCGAGCTACTACCTCAAGCAGCTCGCCCAGGAAGCCGTCCGCCCGGCCCTCGGCCGCCGCCGGCTACTCAACCGGGTCGAGGTCTGCGTCGCCTGACCCGCGGCGGGCCGCCCGCTCGCCGTCCAGCAGCTGCCGCTTCCGCCCGACCCCCCACCGGTAGCCCGTCAGTTTCCCGCCGCCGCCCACGACGCGGTGGCACGGGATCACCACCGCCGCCGGGTTCGTCGCACACGCCCGCGCGACCGCCCGCACCGCGGCCGGGTTACCGACCGCCGCCGCCACTTCCTTGTACGTCCGCGTCTCGCCGAACGGGATGCGGCGGAGTTCCTCCCACACCCGGCGCTGGAACGCCGTCGCCCGCACGTCGAGCGGCAGGGCGAGGTGCGGTTCGCCCCCGGCGAGGTGGCGGAGCAGCGCCGCCAGCCAGTCGCGGAGTTCGTCCCCGGCGGGTTGTAGACGTGCCAGCGGGAACTCGGCCCGGAGGAAGGCGAGCACCTCGTCGTCCGTGTCGGCCAAGCTGACGGCGCACACCCCGCGCCCGGTCGCGGCCAGCAGCACGCGGCCGAGGTCGCACCCCGCGGTCGCGTAGCCCACGACCGCGTCCGGCCCCCCCTTCTGGTACGCCCGCGGCGTCATCCCGAGTTGACCCCCGGCCCGTTCGTACAGTCGGCTGCTCGACCCGTACCCCGCCTCCAGCATCGCCGTCGTCACGTTCTCTCCCCCTTTCAGCCCGCCCTTGAGCCGGTCGAGGCGGCAGGCGTCGGCGTACTGCCGCGGGCTGACGCCGACGACCCGACTGAACACCCGCTGTAGGTGGGCCGGACTCATCCCCGCGCGCCGGCCGAGGGCCGCGAGCGTGAGCCGGGCGTCGAGGTTCGCGTGGATGAAGGCGCAGAGGTCGGCGACGAGCGGCACGGTGCCGTCGTCGGCCGGGGCGGGGTCGGTCACGGCGTCACCTCCGCCGTCACGATAGGGGCCGCCGGCCGGTTGGTGCTATCCGATTCGTGCGCGAAATTCTGTGGGAGGAATGCGAGGGTGCGGGCCGTACGGCGCTTCTACACACGACTGGGATCGACGACCGAAACGGCCGGCCCGAACCCGGCAAGGCGGGTGAAATGCCCCACGTTAAACGTCAGGATTCTCGCTACCCCGTGGACGTGGCAAACCGCCAACAGTCGGGCATCATGTACCTGTTTGCCGACCACGCCGAGCGCCACGACCAAAGCCTTCCACTCAGGGAAGATGTCTGGTGACTCGGCCAGTAGCGGAAAGGCCTTTTCAAACAGCGGCCTTTTGCTCCGCTTCCTGGGGCGACAACCCCAGCCCGTTCACCCCCGTCGGGCGGGTGGCAACGGCACGGAACTCGACCAGGTTCTGCGGGGTGAGGTGAAGGACTTCTCCGCGACGGTGCAGCTCCACGACAGCCCGGGCGGCGACGGCGTGGGAACTGTCCGCGGCGTTCGCCAGCCGGATTAGCACACTCGTATCCACGAGTACGGCCACTACTCGTACACCCCTTCGCTGCCGACGGCGGCGTCTGAGAGAGAAACGCCACAGTCCGTCGCAGCCCCCAGCAAGGACCGCTCCCATTCGTCCCGCGGGACAATCGAATCGACCGGAGCAAGGAACCGTTCCCGCAGGGCGTCGAGGGCCAAAACTTCCGGGGCTAGGCCGGAACGCCGCGCCTGTTCTTTGAGAGCGGTTTCGAGTTCGGGGCCTAGCAAAATTACCATTCGCTTTCCCCTCACAGAGAAAGAGCTTTGTGTAAACACCATTCACATTCACAACGGGCCGAACTGCCCGAACTAACCCCTCAATCCGCCTTCTTCGGCGGCGGCATGCCGTCCTTCGGCATCGGCTCCTTCGGCAGCGGGTCTTTCGGCGGCGGGGCGTTCAGCCCCTCCACGCCGACCTTCGAGCCGGGGTTGGTCGTCAGTTCCGGGGCCATCCGGACCGGGGCGGCGTACTTCGCGCCGGCGTCGCGGAGGCAGACGAGTAGGCCGTTGTCGGCCGCGAGGTAGAGGCGGTCGGTCACGGTGTTAACGACCGGGACGTTGAACTCGGAGAAATCGACGGTGGCGAGCGGGGCGGCCCGGCCGGTCGCCGGGTCGGTCGCCCGGACCGCGTCGTAGACGAGCAGCCGGCCCTGGCGGTCGCGGACGTAGACGAAGTCCTTGTTCACCGCCGCGACCCGGTCGGCCGCCCGGTCGGTCCGCCACCCGATCGCCCCCGTCGCCCGGTCGATCCGGACGACCCCGGAGTTGTCGCCGGCGGCGAAGACGGCGTCGGGCGTGACGACCGGGGTGCGGTTCATCCGCCCGCCGGCGTTCACCCGCCACGGCGACACCAACCCGCCGGTCTGGTTGCCGGCCGCGAGATCGACGGCCACGATGCTGCCGTCCGCGAGCGGGACGTAGGCCACCGTCCCGGCCTGGCCGGGCGCGGCGGCGACCTGGTCCCAGAGGGGGCCGGTCACCTCGGTCTTCTTATCGACCTTCGAGAGCGCGAGGAGCGCCTTCGCATCGGTCACAAACCAGAGCCGCAGCGGGCTTTGCGTCGGGGCGAAGAGGACGCGGCTGTCCAGCCCGAACTCCCACCGCACCCGCGGCGTGACCCCGCGCGGCCGCAGGTCGGTCAGGGTGAGGGCGGCGGCCACCGACGGCGGGATGGTGCCGATCGAGGGCGTCCGCTGGATGTTCCGGTTCGTCTCGTCCTTCAGGTGGTACGGCTGGCGGAGCGTGGGCAGGAGGTTCAGGGCCGGCGAGGTGGGGGCACCGTCGAGCGAGTACGGCGGGCTGACCCGCGGCGTGATGGCGAGCGACGGGGTGCGCGACCCGCCCAGCCCGCCGACCGGGGCCTCGCGGACGCTCGACGCCCGCCCGGTGCGGCCGAAGTCGTCCTCCCGGCTACCCGCCCGCGAGGCCCCGTCCGCGGGGTAACGGCGGGTGAGTTCGTCTACCGGGTTGGCCGCCTTCGCGGCCGGGTCCACCGGCTTGTTCGGGTCCACCTTCGTCGGGTCGGCGACCACGATCGGCGTGGGCAGGTCGAAGGCCACCAGCCGCTGCGCCCCGGCCGACCCGGCCCGGATCGACAGCACGGCGTACACCCCCGTGTCGTCGGCCGCGAGGCCGGCGGTCGGGGCGTTGCCCATGTCCATCGTGAACTCGGTCACGCCGGTGTAGCGGTAGAAGGCGTACAGCCGGGTGACGTGGGCGACGAACACGAACCGGGAGTTGACCGCCACCGGGAAGACGTTCGAGTACCCGCCGCTGCCGAGGGACGCCGACCACAGCGCGCGGCCGGTCTTGGCGTCGAGGGTGACGAGCAGCCCGGTCCGGGTCTGGACGAAAATCTGGTCGTCGATCGTCTGGATCGACGCGATCGCGTCGCGCCCGCCCTCGACGGGCAGGTAGACGCTCCACTCGGTGCGGAGGTTGAGCCGGTCGAGGACCGCCTTGTCGGGCGGGACCGCCCGCGAGTAGGTGTGGGGGTTTTGTGCGGAGCAGACCGCCCCGAGGCTTAGGAGCAGGCCGACGGCGGAAGCCGGACGGTACCACATGGCGGGAACTCCGGGGCGCGGGGGCGGCGCGACATGGAATAGTTTAACGCCGGGCCGCCGCGGGTGGGAGTGGCGTTTCGGGTCGCGGCCGGCGGCCGCGGGCGAGGGTGCGGGTCGGCCGGGTTGCGCGGGCTACTTCTTTCCGAGTGCCCGCTTCCCGGCGAAGAACGCACTCAAGATCGCGGCGCACGCCTCGGCCATCACCCCGCCGACCACCCGGGCGCGGTGGTTGAGGCGCGGGTCGGACGTGATCTGGAAGAGGGTGTGGCACGCCCCGCCCTTCGGGTCGGCGCAGCCGTACACGACCATCGGCAGCCGGGCCTGGACGATCGCCCCGGCGCACATCGGGCAGGGTTCGAGAGTGACGTACAACACGCACCGCTCCAGCCGCCACGACTTGAGCGACGCGGCGGCCTGGGTGATGGCGATCATCTCGGCGTGGGCGGTCGGGTCGCGGAGCTGCTCCCGCATGTTGTGGGCCTGGGCGATGACCCCGCGCTCGGGCGAGATGACGACGGCCCCGACCGGCACCTCGTCCTCGGCGGCCGCGGCCGCCGCCTCGTCGAGGGCCAGCCCCATGTGGTGGAGGTGGAACGGGTGGGCCGGGTCGGTGAACGCCAAGTCGAGGGGGCTGAACGGGTCGGTCATATCTTCACTGTACGCGACTCGGCGAAATCACTCAAATCCCATCGCGAGTGCTCCTTGAACCGCGGCATACTCCTCGTGTGTCAGCCACTCCCGGCGGCACCGGTCGGTCGCCTCGGCGTCTCGCAGCAGCGCACCAACCCGCTGCATCCAACTGTTGACTTCAGGATCGCCGTGGTCATAGCGGTCGAGCGAGAAAGTCATAATCCCATGTGATCGTCGGGCGACGAATTCCTCCGGGGAAATTCGTTGATAGGGAAAGACACTCTTCATTTGCATGCGTGGTTTTGCCGGAGGTAGGTGTCTCGTGATTGAGTAACGCACGCAACAACCAGACTCGACTACTTCACGAGTTCGTTGAGCGTGTAGTACGCCTCGTCGTGGAGCAACTTCTCGGCGGCCGGCGTCTTCGCCCCGTCGAGGCGGATCGCGTACACCCGCCCGGGCCGCAGGGCCGGCACCGCCAGCGACAGCGTTTTGCCGTCGGCCGACAGCTTGGTCGCCGTCACTTTCTCGGCCCGGCGGTCGGTTTCCGGGCAACCGTAATTGCCGAAATAGACGTAGGTGTACGACTCGACCGCCGCCAGCTTCTCGGTCACGGCCGCCGCGTCCACCGGCTTGGTGAACGTCAGGTCGAAGCCGGTCGCGGTCAGGGCGACGTGGTGGATCTCGAACGGCAGTGCGCCGGTGTAGACGAGGCGTTGCAGGCCGTAGGGCTTGCCGCCGACCGATCCCCACCCGCGGTTCGTCTGCCCGGCGAATAGGCTGCCGTCCGGGGCGAAGGCGAGGCGGTTGACCCCGCACTGTAGGCCGCTCCGGAACGGGAAACACGCCCCCTGGTAGACCCCGTTCACCTTCTCCAGCGCCACCCGCATGACCGTCGATTTGGTCTGGTCGCCGACGAAGGCTTGCCCGGCGAACGGGCCGAACTTGCCGCC
>Ga0335397_10012225_pt1 | contig 10517 bp, 10 predicted proteins | sample MAT04_FD_205740 | JGI IMG/M metagenome (GOLD analysis project Ga0335397, IMG submission 205740) | Freshwater microbial communities from Lake Fryxell liftoff mats and glacier meltwater in Antarctica - MAT-04 (spades assembly) (version 2) ...
CGCCAAAAGACACCCCCGCCCGGCGTGACGGCGAAAACCAATTTTCGCAGTGTGTGCCAATATGCGCGCGTCGAGCGGAGCAATCCGCCTCGGCGCCGCATGTTGGCGTTTGGAGACGGGTTGCTATTTGTGTGCTGTTTGAACGTTCGAGGACCGTCGGTCTGCATCTCGCGCGAGAATTTATTGTCCCAGATGAAACACCGAATTGAATCCAATCAGCTCCAACTTCCCGCCACTATACCGCAGCAGGCTCACTCCGCAGGTCGATGGCGACACGCGGCGCGACTCGGCAAGCGGCGCCCCCAGCAGATGGGCAACGCACGCGCGAATCACAATCCGATGTGTTACCAGTGCGATCGATTTTCCCAGGCAGCTTGCCATGACGCGTTCGATCGCCGGCAGCGCCCGATCTCGCACGGCCGCGATCGACTCGCCGCCACCATAGGCATGAATATCCGGTCGGGCGATGAATTGTTCGTACTCAACTGGCTCATCGTGCGCGATCTGATCCCAACTCCGCAACTCCCAACGTCCCAGATCCGCCTCAATAATTTCCGGCACAAGGGTTGGCCGCAGCGCGTGTACCGCGGCGATGGGCGAGGCGGTTTGCTGGGCGCGCTTCATCGGACTGCAAAACAGTTGATCGATCCGGCGCGTGGCCAGGAACTCGGCCGTCTGCAAAGCCTGGCGTTCGCCCACTGCCGAAAGTGGGCTGTCCGTTGCCTGGCCTTGCAGGATTTGCGGTTGCGCGGCGCTGGCGTCGGTGGCGCCGTGCCGGATGAGCACCGCAATACAAACGTCCGGGGCAGGGGAGGGGAGGGGACTCGAGGCCGAGCCCACACGCAAATCAGTCATCGAGCATTCCTGGCGCCACAGCGGGCGCGGTTCGCAAGGGTTGGTCTGGTGAGATTTTTAAGGAGTGTCGCCCGGTATCGCGCCGGTGGCTGCGCGGTCGGCGGCGCGATGTTTGGCAAGGTCGGCTGCGACGCGAATCGCCTCGATCATGCTCGAAGACCTGGCCCGCCCTTGCCAGGCCAGGTCGAACGCCGTGCCGTGCGCGACGCTCGTCCGAACGATGGGCAGTCCGAGCGTGACATTCACCGCGCGGTGCATGCCCAGGAGCTTGAGCGCGATGTGTCCTTGATCGTGATACATGGCGACAACGGCGTCGAACTCGCCATCCCGCGCGCGGACCATCAACGTGTCGGTAGGGCAGGGGCCTTCGACGATCAATCCTTCGCGCTGTGCCGCGGCCACGGCTGGCTCAATGAGCGTGGTCTCTTCCGTGCCGAAGAGTCCTGCTTCGCCACCGTGCGGATTGAGCGCGCAGACGCCAATCCGTGGCGCGCCGGACAAGAGAGGGCGCATCGATCTGTCCGCCAGACGGATCTTTTCCAGAATGGCCTCGGTCGAGAGCGCAGCAAGCGCGTCGCGCAGCGACATGTGGAGCGTGGTGTGGACAACCCCCAGTCCGCCTGGCGATTGGATCTGTTCGTCATGCGCCAGATAAAGCATCATCGCAAAATCAGTCACACCGCAGAGTTCGGCCAGCAGCTCGGTGTGCCCTGGATAGTGATGGCCAGCCTGCCAGAGCGCCGCTTTGTGCAATGGCGCGGTGCAAATCGCGTCGATCCGTCCTGCCAGCGCCAGATGCGCGGCCGCCACCAGCGCGTCGTACGCCGCCTGGCCGGCGCGCGGGTCAACCTGGCAAGGGGGCGCGTCCGCGGCGTCGTCACGACAAACGTTGACACAAGAGATGACATCGACGGAAGGCTCGGCCTCTTCGACCGTTGCAACTTCGCGCACCTCGGCCGCGCAACCCAACAATCTTACGGCGCGGCAGAGCACGGCCGGATGCCCCAGCGCCACCGGTCGGCACCACTGATGAACGCGTGGATCTGTCCAGGCGCCCACAATGACTTCGGGGCCGACTCCGGCGGTGTCTCCCAGCGTGAGCGCAATAGTAGGCTTCATTGAGGCATTTTACTCGTGAGGGGGCGCAATGAAAATCGGGGGCGCCAAAGGGAACACGCGGCGGATCTGCGCGACAGAACGCGTCCCAACACGGCGGCAGGGCAGGGGAGGGGGCGTCCCGCGAGCATCGCAATTGAGTTAGAATGATCCTTTTCCAGCCGTGGCTGGGACGCAGATTGTGTTTTTGGGAAGGAAGCGGCCTTGGCTCGTATCTTTGCTGTACTGACGTTGTTGGCAGTGTTGGCGGTGAGCTCGACACTGTTGTTGGGGCTGGGACTGCGGAGCGTGGACATTCGCGACCCGATGGACAAGCCGGCGCAGTCGATGGCGACCGTCCATCGATTGTCCGGCATTGCCGCGTCGATCGCTGTGGTCTTCGTCAATAGTATTGTCGTCGTCTATTTCATCGGCGCAAGTCGCTGGTGCAAGGAAGTCTCCGACGCCTACCAGCTCGAAAAGTCCTACGTCACGCGCAGCAACATTCTCAAACGCCGCACGTTTCCACTGGCGGTGGGAAACATGCTGGTAGTCGTGGGAATCATTGCGCTCGGCGGGGCAGGGGACCCGGCCGGCACGTTCCGAGCAGCGGCGCCCTTTGGGCTGACTTGGGCGAATCTCCATTTTGCCGCGGCCGGATTAGGACTGTGCTTTATTTTGTGGTCAGCGTTCGGCGAGGCGAACAACATCCGAGAGAATCACATCGTCGTGACCGAAGTGATGGACCGCGTGAAGCAAATCCGCAGCGAACGTGGGCTGACCTGAAGCCGCATGTCGGCATCGCTGAAGTGACAATCGCCGCGCGATACGCGTCAGTGGGCGTGGTCGTGCCCGTGATCGTCGTGCGCAGGATCGTCGTGGTCGTGATCATGAGCATCCTGTTGACTGGCGCCATGTGCTCCAGCGCCGTGCCCCTCTGGTCCATGGGCGTGGGTCGAGGACTCCGCCACTACGATCAATGCGCTCACCAGCAATCCGGCCAACAGCGCGGCCGAAAGCTTTAGCCGATCATGGGCGTGAAACTGCAACTCTGGGAGCAAGTCGCTCGTTGAGATGCAGAGGAACGTGCCGGCCGCAAAGGCCAGCGCCGCGCCCACAATCTGCCGCTGCGTGCCAGGCTCAATGTTCACGCCCAGTAGAAACACCGCCACGCCAATCGGCATCGCAAACGCGTAAAGGAAGTTGACAATATGGCGAGTCCGCTTCGGCTGGCCTCCCACGGCCATTAGTGTTCCGAGGGTGAGCGAATCAAACGGCTTGTGCAAAAAGACGACCAGAAACACGGCCAGGCCTGCGAGCGTGACGCCGACGGTGTTCGCTTCGGGCTCGGCCGAAACGGCCGCTGCCAGGGCGATGCCATCGGTGACGCTATGGAGCGCCAAACCTGCCAGCGCCGCCCGCCAGGCGTGTGGTTTGTCGCTCTCCGCGTGACCATCATGGGCACAGGCGGCGCCATGAACGTGCGCATGCTTATCATGCGCGTGTTCGTGCGCTTGGGCTTCCAGTTTGGCGAGTTCGGCTTCGTCCGGAGGGACGTCGTGATGATGAAAGTGGAACACGCGTTCGATGAAGAACATCGACAGAAATCCGCCCAACAGCCACCAGACACAGGGATAGATGTCCCCCAGCTCGAAAAACGCGTGCGGCAGCAAATGGAGCAGGCCGACGCCAATCATCGCGCCGCCGACAAAGCTCATGCTCATCTGCATCCGCGTGTGCGACATGCGAAACAGCATCGGCAGCCAGCCGCCGGCCAGCGACGCCAGCGCGATCAACAGGCAATAAATTGTCAGCAACAACGCGCGATCCACGACTCATCTCCCCAGGCATTGAGAAATGCCGTGGCAATGCAGTAGGAAGGACGCCCGGCGCTGCGGAGCGGATCTGCGGCGTCCAAAGGAATCCGGCCGGCGCGGCCCGTTTGCAGGGTCGTTCCGGGCTCAAATAAGAAAAGGCGAGTATGACAGCGGCCCTGCGCTTGGACAAGGCTACAAGTGCAACCCAGTTGCGTGTGCGATGGCAATTGTGACCATGCGGCGGTTCGCGTATCGTGAGCGACGAAGGACGAGAAACGGTCTAAAGGCACCCCAATTCGAACGGAGCGCTAAATCGAATGCGAGCTTGCGTGCAACGCGTGACCGAAGCCAGCGTTACCATCGCCGGTGAAGAAACTGCCAGGATCGCCGCTGGCGCAGTCGTGCTGTTGGGCGTGGCCACTGACGACACCGAGAGCGACGTTGCGCAATTAGCAGACAAGATCGCCGGCCTGCGGATCTTCAACGACGCCGCCGGCAAGATGAACCTGGCTCTGGCCGATATCGGCGGCGCGATGTTGGTGGTCAGCCAGTTCACGCTCTTGGGCGATGCCAGCCGTGGCCGTCGACCGAGCTTTGTCGCCGCCGCGCCGCCCGAGTTGGCCGAGCGACTCTACGAATCGTTTGTCGTCAAGATTCGCGCGACGGGCCTGCCCGTGGCGACTGGTCGATTTCGCGCGGACATGCGCGTGGCGCTCGTGAACGATGGCCCGGTGACGCTGCTGCTCGACACCAGACAGACGTGAGCAGTCCGCGGCCTTTCAAGTCGCGAGCTAGCGCTGGATCGTTTCCATCAGCGACGTGGCGATCTCGTGTGCTCGCTCGCCTTCGGGCGAGACGGTGGCCCAGATGGGATCTGTTAGCACGACGACGGTGGTCATCGCCAGCAAGACGTATGTGAGCGCGACCGACCACAGGCACGGTCCCCACATTTTGAACGCCGTGCCAGAGCTTGGTTTCAGTCGCGGAATGCCGCGGCTTAGATCGATGCTCCAAATTTCGTCGAGGATCAGGTGAGACAAAAAGCCCACCAGGATGGCTCCCGCTTCATAAAAGCGAATCGGCAGTCCTCCGGACGAGCAAAGCAAGAACGCCAACTCGGCAAAGATCAGCGCGCAGGGCAAGCTATGAAACATGCCGCGATGCACACTGTAGCGCCGGAGAATCCACGCGATGCCAAAACGAATTGCCAGGTAGATTCCGGCGCCGGCCAGCACCATGGTCTCGTGCGACAAGCCCATATGACGCCAGCGGTCGATCAACAGCATGGGGACCACGGCCGCGGCAAACGTCACGCTTTCGCGCAGGGGCCGTCCTGGCCCGCTATCCAAGTCGGGCAACATGCCAGCCACGCTGCAGAGGCCCGTTGCCAGCAAGCAGGTGGGGACCGGCACGTCGTACCATATCGCCGCGCCTGCGCCGTAACCAACGCCGAGAATCGTGCTGGCGGTGATATGAACCTTAAAGCCTGGCATGGCGGGCACCCTCGGAATGTGAAGCAGATCGCCGGCGGAGCGGCCAGCGGCAAAAAGCGGCGGAACTGTAGCGAAGAACCGCGCCCGGGCCAAGACAGACTTGGAGGCCGGGCCGCCGGGTTGCGCCGATCGCGACGGTTTCGCCATCGCTGACCAGGCCAGCGTTGCTATCGGCCTGGCGCCAGCAATCTGCGTCGAGCAGCACATGGCGAGATCCACGTCGAGGGGGAAAACGAGGGAGCAGGGGCGCGGCTCCAAGGCGGCCTTCCCTGAGTTGCGCCCCCCTGTTGGCGGCGCGATTTTTCGCGATTTGAGAAACCGCAATTTTCTGATCGTCGGCGCGTTTTTTCGGTAGTCGATCCCACCTAATGATTTCGTGCTGGCGCCGCGCCGGCGGCGTTGCTGTCGCCCAAAAGTTGGCGTCCAGGCGACGACTTTTCGCAACCGTTTTTCAGCGATTGCGGGGGACCGGTTTGCGGTCGTTTTTCGGAGACGTTTTTCTGCGCGCTGTGGAGTGAGGGTGGAATTCAGCATGTAGCCAATACCGCGTAAAACCCCGTAAAATCAGGTCCAAAACCGAACATAAGAAACATTATCGGACGTTGGACGGCGGTCTGCCTGGAGGGCCTCTGGAGCGTCCGAATGACTTTTTAGGTGTTTGCTGTGCACTGAATTCGAGGCTCAGAAACCATGCTCCTGAGTCATGCTGGCGAGAGTGCCGCTAACATCGCGTCGATGGCAACTCTGTGCCTCCGCTCCGCCGCGCCCGGCGTCAGATATACGCCGCCCAAAGAGAACGTTTGGGGCGCAAGAAAATGGTCCAAAAAGCGCCGCTCGGGAGTGTCCAAAATTGTCTCGGCGCGCGGTTTTTCAGCGGGGGCCTGGAGCGCCGAGGGACGGCTTTTAGCAGGGGGCCCGACAGGGGGCGATGGAACTGGCGGGGGCGGCAAGCCGTACAACCGGCAGGAGCCCAACCCCGGAAGAGGCGGCCGAGGTAGTTGAACTTCGCCCCATGGGAGCTTGGACCAGGGTCGCCGATCAGCCCGTCGCGCCGGTCGGGGCGCCCATCAGGACGTTCCCTTCCAGATAGGGACCCATGCGACGGAACTTCTCGTAACGGTCTTCGATCAACTGGGCCGGCGCCTTTTGTGACAGCTCGCGGATCGACCGGATCAGGTACATCTTCAACCGGCTGGCCATCTGATGGTGGTCTCGGTGGGCGCCGCCGATGGGCTCTTCGATCACGTCGTCCACGGCGCCAAGACGCAGCAGATCTTTCGAAGTCAGTTTCAGGGCCTGGGCCGCCTGTTGGGCGTAGGCGGCGTCTTTCCAAAGAATGCCGGCGCAGCCTTCGGGACTGATGACCGAGTAGTATGCGAACTCGAGCATGGCGACTTTGTCCGCGACGCCAATTCCCAGCGCGCCGCCGGAGCCACCTTCGCCAATCACGACCGTGACCACGGGGCAGGCAAGCCTGGACATTTCGAACATGGCCGTGGCGATCACCTGGGCCTGGCCGCGTTCCTCGGCGCCAATGCCAGGGTAGGCGCCCGGCGTGTCGATCAGACTAATGATGGGCAGGCCGTACTTGGCCGCCATTTTCATTTTATTGATCGCTTTGCGGTAGCCTTCGGGGTGGGCGCAGCCGTAATTGCAGGCGATGCGGTCCTTCAGATTGTTTCCCTTCTGATGGCCGATCAGCATCACCTTGTATTCGCCTAGTTTCGCGAAACCGGTGCGGATGGCCCGATCATCGCCAAACGAACGATCGCCGTGCAATTCCACGAAGTCGTCGAATACCAGTTCTATGTAGTCCAGGGTCATCGGCCGCTCGGGATGGCGGGCGACTTGGACAACTTGCCACGGTTCGAGCTGGCTGTAGATCTTCTTTTTCAGATCGGTCAGCTCGCGCCGCAGCCGACGAATATCCTCGCGCGCGGCGACGTTCTCGTCGCCGGCCGCTTCCAGCTTGGTCAGGCGGGCTTCGAGCTCGTAGATTGGTTGCTCGAACGCCAACTGTTGCAGTGTGCGCGCCATAATGATTCAACCCAACTCAGAGTGCTTCAGCCAAAGGACAACGGATCGCGGACATGACTACGGAGGGCGAGCCGGCGCGCCCTCCCCTGCCCTCTCGTCGCCGTCAGTCGCCTCGTCGATCCGTTAGATTACACGGAATCCGTAGGAGCGTTAATACCAGCCCCCGGTCGGCCAAACCCCGGTGAAATAGGAGTTTCCACAGGCGCACGAGGGTGTGGGGGACTACTCGACTACGCCCGGATCTTCTTCGTCGAAGCCTTCCGGAATCTCGGGGGCCACGCGAAACATGGGGGTCACTTGAAATTCGCTGAGAAACATGGCCATCGATGCCGGCCGTTTTTCGGGGTTCTTGGCCATGGTCGCGCGGATCAACTCACCGAACTGTGGCGAGATGTTGCGGTCCTGGGCCTCGAGCGGCGGCAGCGGAGCTTTCAGGTGCTTGGTCAACAAATCGTTGCTATTGGCGCCGGTGTACGGCGGTCGCCCGGCGACGAGATGAAAGATCGTGCAGCCGAAGCTGTAGACGTCCGCTCTTTCGTCGAGGGGCTCGCCGCGAATTTGCTCTGGCGACATGTAGCTGCGTGTCCCCTGCACCTTCGACTTTCCGCCGAAAAGCCCTGACAGGAAACCTTTCTTCTTGATTCGCACGGCCAGCGCAAAGTCGATGAGTTTCACGAAGCCCTTGCGATTGACCAGAAAGTTATCTGGCTTCACGTCGCGGTGGACCCAACCTTGTTGATTGAAATAGGCGAGTCCTTCCGCGGCGGACTCCACAATTCGCGGCATCAAAAAGGCAACCTCTGCGCGAATGGTCTGGAGGATTTCCTTGATGTTGGGCGCCGGGAAATACTCCATTGCCAGATAGGGCGTATCCTGGTCGATGGCGTAATCGTAGACCTTGATAACATTCGGATGATCGAGCGGCTTGCCGACCAGCGCCTCTTGTTTCATGAAGGCGACGTGACTGCGATCCTTACGAAAGTCCGACAGCAAGATCTTGAGCGCCAGGCGTTGTTGATCGCGATCATTCATGACCGCCCACACCTGGCTCGTCTGCCCGGTCTTGATAATATTGAGCAGTCGGTAAGGACCGATGCGGTCTTGGCTTGTAAACGCCACTCTGTTGTCGCTCCTCTGCCGTTGCTTCCGCCCTTTGTTCCAGCTTTAAGTGTATCAGGCGGCACAAGCCATCGACAGGCTGCGACGCTATGGAGAACGTCAAATAGGAACTGGAAACGTGGCGACGATCAGCCCCTGGCAGCCAGGCATTGCTCGTATAACTCGCGAATACGACGCGTCATTTCCTGGTGGCGAAACTGGTCCGTATATCGCCGCCGCCCTTCGGCGCCCAATTTTGTCCGCAGCGCTGGATCGGCGATCAACTGGTTCAGAGCGCCGGCCAACGCGGATACGTCTTGCGGTGGGATCAAGAATCCGGTCTCGCCTGACTTCACCACCTCGCGGGCGCCATCGACGTCGTAACTGATTACTGGCTTTCCGGCGATCAGGCCCTGTGGCAGCACGCGGGCGAGCCCTTCGCGGAGGCTGGCATGGACGACAACGTCCATTGCGCCAATGTAACGCGCGACTTCGCTCGGCGGGATCAGGCCCACAAAGCGGATCGCATCAGCCAGGCCTGCGTCCTGCGCTTGCCGCTCCAACTCCGAACGAAGGATGCCATCGCCGACAAATAGAAACCGGGCCTGAGGGTATTGCTGGCAGACCGTTCGCGCCGCGCGGATAACGTCGGCGTGTCCCTTGAGATGAAACAGACGGGCCACCTTGCCGATGACCACGTGTTGTGGGCCGTAGCCCAATTGCGCGCGGAGCGCGTCTCGCCCTTCGTCAGCCGCCAGAAAGGGTTCCACCTCCATGCCACTGTAGATCGTGGTGAACCGTTCGCGCGGCGCAATCTTCGCGGCCACCAGTAGCTCGGTCATGGCGTCCGCCACGCTGATCAGCGCGTGGCAGCGGCGCGCGGCAAATCGTTCGCAGCGTTTGAAAAATTCACGGGCCAGCGGCGACTGATACGGATGCCAAGGCGCGCCGTGCACGGTGTGGATGATCGCCGGAATGCCCAGCGAATCCGCGGCCATTCGGCCCAGCATCCCTCCCTTGGCGCTGTGCGTGTGGACGACATCCGGACGAAATTCGGCTAGTACCCGTCGCAGCGCTCGGTAGCTGGCCCAATCTCGGCTGGGATGGATACTGCGACGCAATGGGTCAAGGATCGATAACGGAACGCCGCTGCGCGCCGCCCGCTCCAACAGGCTCCCTTCGGGCCCGATCGAAGGTCCGCAGATCAGCAGCACGTCATCATTATAATCTCGCAGCAGATCTTCGCAGTTCAGGAGAGTGTTCTCCTGCGCGCCGCCGAGGATCATGCGAGTGATTACGTGTGCAACGCGCATCGGTCGAAAGGACTCACAAACGGGCGGCAATGGTTTATTGTTGATTCATCGCTGTGGCGCCGGTCGGATAACAAACGGAAACTAAAAACAAACCCTGCGGCGGAGCGGTCATGCCGGCGCGGCGGCGATTGGTCGCGGCTAAGACTTCGGCCGGCCAGATCTCAGGCTTGGCCCCCCTGCCCACCTCGACCAGCGTGCCGACCATCGACCTGACCATGTTGTACAAGAATCCGCTGCCGTCGACCTCGAAATGAATCAGGTCGACCGTGTCCGGAGTCGCCCCGCGTTGGAGTGTGATCTCGGAAATGGTCCGCACGCTGTCAACATCGTCCGGCCAGCGCGAGGCAAAACTGCGAAAGTCATGCATGCCAATAAACGCCTGGGCGGCGCGACGCATGGCATCGCAATCCAGCCTTTGACGGACCGGCCAGCAATAGCGGCGGCGGAAAACGTCCGGCGTTGGACCATCGTGGAGGACGTAGCGGTACCGCTTGGAGACGGCGTCCAACCGGGCATGAAAACCGATTGGAGTTTCGTCGATTTGGAGCGCGGAGACATCGCGCGGTAGCTCGGCGTTCAGGGCGTTTCGCAGCGTCTCGGTCGAAAGCGCCGTAGGACTTTGAAAACTGACTACCTGCCCTAACGCGTGGACGCCCGAGTCCGTGCGGCCGCTGCCGGCGACGCGCACCATTTGGCCCGTAATCCGCAGCAGCGCTTCTTCCAGGACCGATTGCACGGTTACCTGGGCAGGTTGGACCTGCCAGCCTGCGTAGTCGCTGCCGTCGTAGGCCAAGGTGAGTTTGAAAGCG
>Ga0335397_10012227_pt1 | contig 10516 bp, 8 predicted proteins | sample MAT04_FD_205740 | JGI IMG/M metagenome (GOLD analysis project Ga0335397, IMG submission 205740) | Freshwater microbial communities from Lake Fryxell liftoff mats and glacier meltwater in Antarctica - MAT-04 (spades assembly) (version 2) ...
AAGGCGAGGATGTCATCCCGGGAGACATCCGGCTTTTTGAGGGTGTCCCGGATGCGGAAGGCGGTCTGGCCTTTGAGACCTGTAAAGCGGGTCATGCGGGCACTGAGGGTCAACGCGCACAGATAAAGTGGACCAAAGAGGGATCCCCAATTTTCATCGGGAAAGGCATGCTGTTCGTGCGCTTTTTCATCTTCCACCGCCCTCAGCAACTCCCAGGCACTGGCGCCTTTTTCAACCAATACCTCAAAACTCTCGCGGTCCAGGCGTGGGTAATTCTCACTTCCGTTCATGGTCAGGCCGTCGAGTATATCATCAAACAAATAATAGAGGCTCATCGTCTTAAAATCGGTCTGAACATACGGGGCAAGGTTGGAGTCCATCAGCAGACGGAAAGCCTGCCCAATGCGCTTGTCACTGAAGATCAGCGGCCAAATCTCGCGTTCCACACGACAGGGATCTTCGGGCCGCGCGGAAAAAGCCTGCTGCGCGCCGATGATATAGCCGTATAAGCTGAGGCCGAGGGGCTGGGGATGGCCGTAATCGCCCCAATCCGTGACCAGAAAGCCAGAAGCCCCGCGCTGGTAAGCCTCACAGGAGAGGCCGATCAGGTTGGTGTAGGCATTATATACCCGCGGGAAGATCGAGTTCCAGGTGCTCACACCCCCCGCCGCCCAGAAGGGAACGCCCGCTTTTTGGAAAATCTCCAGTGTCGGGAATCTTGGCAGAGGGTTATAGTTCCAATCCAATAGTACCGTATTTTCCGGAAGCCGGCTGACAAGCTCAGGGTGGCGCACGGCAATATCGCCCCAGAGAAGGATCTTCTCCGCGCCGTATTTCCGCGCGATAACGATGACCCGCTGGATGTGAGCCAGGAGGACCTCCACCTTGCCCAACGCGTCCACAGTCGCCTTGGAATAGCCAGTGCCCAAGTCGTAAGCCTCGTCCAGATTGATGTTTAGGGTTTTGGAGGAAAACCAGGGCAGCGTCTCACTGAAAACGTCTTCCAGGTAGTCATAGACGGCCTCGTTGCCAGCAGCAAAGGAAAAAAGGACGTCATTTTCCGCCAGGTGGCTGTAGCCGGGCAGACGCAGGACACCATGCATATGCGAGAAGGTTTGGATGCAGGGCTGCAGTTCCACAAAGCGCTCGCGGGCACAGGCGTCCAGCTCGCGGATTTGCGCTTCTGTGTAAGCGCCGGTCAGGCAACCAACCAAAGGGTGCTTTTTGAGGGCCAGTTTGTCCTCGGAGTAAAGCTGCAGGATGTTGTATTTCAAATCAGCCAAAACCCCGATCATTTGTTTCAGATATTCAAGAGTGGGAATCTTGCCGCGCGAAACGTCCAGCATGATCCCGCGGTTTGGAAAGTCTGGCACAGCGCGGGTGCGGCCAAAGGGAAGCACATGCTCACCCGTGGCCAACAGCAGCTTGAGCGAGGTCAGGCCGTGGTGTAGTCCGCGCGCGGTGGGGCTGGTGATCTCCACATGGTTGGGGAAAATGGTCAGTGTGTAGGCTTCCTCACTGCCCTGCGGATCCGGCATGATCTCCAGGCAAAGAAAATTGTTTGAATCGGGGGCAACTGAAAACCAGCTCAAATCCGCGCGGAGGCTTTCAGCCAGGTCATCCGAAACGCACAATTTAAAATCAATGAAGCGGGAGGATTCCCCGCTCTGGTCCTGCCATTGAATGAACGGAATACAAGTCATAGCGTTTACCAGTACACGAGTCTTCCGCTCGCGCGCTGCGCGAGTGGAAGACTGGGATGTGTCAGTTTTACTTTATGGGTTTCAAATCGCCGTGCAGGATCTTGATAACCACAAAGCTATCATCGCCGGCGCTGTTCTTATACAGGCTATCATCAGTGCCCCAATCCGTGCGCAAGCCATTGCTGGTGACGTATTTGGAGAACTTGGTGTAAATGGGCAGGTAGGGTAGGGTCTCATTGACGGTGGCCGCGATCTTTTCGACAGCCGCCTTTTGCGTTGCAAGATCCCAACCGGCGGTGGAGGCCACAATTTCCTTTTCCAGGTCGACGGTGCCGAAGCGTTCGGTCTTCTGAACCATGGGGTATTTCAAGCCCTTAGTGGCCTTCAGGTTGCTGATCAGCAAAGGGGTCTCATAAGCAAACATGGGGTGTGGTTGACCCGTGCCGAAGAAACCCAGCACCATTTCAAACTTGCCTTGGTCAATATTGGTCGCGCGTATGGTAGAGTCAATGCCTTCAAAGGTGGTCTTGATGCCGAAGGCGGACATCTGGTTGGCAATTTCACTGGAGGCGGTGGAACCATCGCTCCAGGCGGTGGGGCACTGCAGAGCCAGGGTAAATTGTTTGCCATCTGAACGATACCACTGACCATCTTTAAGGGTCATACCCACCGATGTCAGTAGTTTAGCTGCCTTATCCAGGTTGACGGTGTAGCCGATCAGTTTGGACGTATCCAGCCACTGTTCGGCCATGCCATCGCCCAAACCGGTGATGTACTTGGTTCCGCTGGTGACGCCCGGCAGGGCCAACTTACCAACCCGATTGCGGTCGACTACGTAGGCAATGGCCTGGCGCACTTCCTTCAGGTCGAGAGGTGCGACTGCTTCGTTGAAATAGATGGCGATACCATCCACGCCGTCGACCTGCATAATTTTATAGCCCATTGAAGCAAAGGTCTCGAGGGAAGGCGCAGGGAATTGGTGGGTCAGGAAGTCCACCTGGCCGTTGAGCACGAGGGGGGTCAAGGCAGGAACATCGCCATTGTAGACGATCACTTTGTCAAATTTCACCACATTGGCCAGGAAGGAATTCTTGTTCTTAAGCAATACCACGCTGGATTCGGTCACATTGGCCGGATCGAGGTAGTAGGGACCGGTCGCGTTCACGTATACGGGGCGGAAGGTGCTGAATTTGGTCATCAGGTCCTTCCACTCTGTGGAGGTCGCGTCCTTGCCGGCATCAATTATGGCCTGCAACTTATCGGCATACTCACCATAGGTCTTATAATCCACCATCGGTTTGCGCAGGACATAGCGCAGGATAAGGGGTGTGGGGGTTTTGACGTTAAAGGTGACTTCGTAATCCGAGGCAAGTTTCATGGAATCGATGTAACTCCAGACTGGGTTGCCGACCAGGCGATAGATCATGAAGGTGGTCCAAACATCCTTGGAAGTGAAGTTGTCGCCAGAGAGCCATTTGGCGTCATTGCGCAGGGATACTTTAAAGGTGTTGTTCGCCTGGTCAATTTTCCAACTAGCGGCCAGCATGGGTTCATAAACGTCGGTCGCTTTTATGTAGGTGGCCAGGGGGAGTTGATGCAATTCACGGAAGTACTTCAGTTCGATGGCGTTGGAAACGAACATGTTGAAATGGCCGGTGGGGACAGTGGAGTAAGGCCATCCGCCTACAAAAACAGCTTCCTTTTGCGCAGGGGCTTGCGTATTCGCAGGAGCCTGGGTCTTAGCAGGAGCCTGGGTTTCGCCTGAGGGTGCTTTTGTTACAGAAGCTGTGGCGGCAGGCGTGGATGGGGCGCAGCCCGCCAACATGGCTATGATGAAAAGGGCTGAAATGAGCATTAGAGCAAGTTTCTTCATTTTCTTATCCTTTCAAATGTTTATAAATTGATTTGACTCATTTTGTTTTGATGAGAATTGGCAGGGAGATCCTTTTCATCATACAAAACAACACGCACTTGCCAGGTGACTAACCGATTTCGTTGGGGACGTTTGTTTCTTTTCGATATGGTTCTCCTTTCGCCTGAATGGACGACGGCTGGCCCGATTGGACGGTATGTTTCTTTCTTGGGTACGCGAGGTAAGCTGCCGCGAGGAGGACCATCAATACACCCAACCCAATATTGAGGTCGCTTAACGTGGCCTCAGGGCTGCCGGGTTCGTTTGCCATGCGTAACATGAATGAAAGCGCGATCATCATGATCCCGGAGACCAACAGCACTTTCGCGAAAGCCTTCATATTTGATCCTTTTTAACCAACAGGCAGGCTGCCCGGTGTCCATTGCCTAGATCGTACAAATCCGGCACAATCCGGTCACATTCGCCCGGGATCATTTCTGGGCAGCGCGGATGCAAGGGGCAGCCGGCTGGGATGCGCGCGAAAGAAGGGATATCCGTCCCTCGCAGTGTGTATTTCGCGATTATTCTGCGCTCGAGGATATTGGAGCTGCCAACCGCGGCCGAGATCACCGCGCGGGTGTAGGGATGCGCCGGGGCTGAAATCAGGTTATCTGTAAGCGCTTCTTCCACGACCCGCCCGAGATACATAATCATGACTTTGTTCCCGCGGGCAAAATACTTCCCCAGGGCTAGATCGTGAGTGATGAAAAAATATGAGACTCCCAGCTTTTCCTGAATGTCACGCAGAGTAGTCAGCAGGCTCACCCGGAGGGAGGTGTCGATCATGCTGGTGGCTTCGTCCACCACAATCAACTTGGGATTCATCGCCAGAACGCGCGCGATGGAGACACGCTGCCTCTGCCCGCCGGAGAGGAAGCTGGGGTATTTGTCGACTATGTCTTCCACCGGGGTCAGACCCACCATCTCGAGCAGCTTTGTGACCCGCTTGTAGAGCTCAGCAGTGTCGGAGATTTTTTCGTGGCGCTTGATGGGGTTGGCGATGATATCAAAAATCATCAGTGCGGGATTAAGCGATTCGTAAGGGTTTTGGTGGATGAGCTGGACTCCCTTGCGGAACTCCATCCACGCCTGGCCTTTTAGGGAGGAAACTTCTTTACCCATGAATGTGTACGAGCCACTGGTGTACGAACTGAGACCCGCGATAATTTTCCCGAGGGTGGTTTTGCCGCAGCCCGACTCACCCAACACGCACAGAATCTCGCCTTCGCCGATGGAAAGGTTGATATCGCGCAGGATAGTGACAGCGGGGGCATGCCTTTGGGAGAAGGCCTTGCCCAAACCTGTGAGTTTGATCAGATCAGTCATGTCGCTCCCATTCTGTGATCGGGTTCCAGCAGGCATAGTTCCGTTTTTCGGTTTCAATGGAGGTCAGCGGCGGCATCTCGAGATCGCACCGTGACAGGCGCCGGGGGCAGCGCGGGGCGAAGGGACAGCCAGCCTTTATGTCAATCATGTCTGGCGGTGTGCCTGGGATGGAATAGATGTGGGTGCTATCCATTGAGAGGCGCGGAATGGCGTCAATCAGCCCTTTGCTGTAAGGATGGCGGGGGGTGTCAAAGTAAGACTTCGTGGGGGCATTCTCCACCACTCGTCCGGCGTACATAGTAACCACCCTGTCGGCAAGTTCTGAAACAATGCCGAGATCATGGGTGATAAAGATCAAACTGAAGCCAAATTGCTTCTTCAGCCGGTTGAGCAGTTCCAGGATCTTTGCCTGGGTGATGAGATCCAGCGCGGTGGTGGGTTCATCCAGAATAATGAGCCTGGGATTGAGTATGAGCGAAAGCGCGAGCAACGCGCGCTGTTTCATCCCACCGGAAAGCTCGTGGGGAAAGGCGTTGAGCACCTTGTCCGCATCCAGCATGACGATCTCAAGTAACTTACTCGAGCGCTCCAGGATTTCCTTGTTGGAACGGTTCCTTTCATGCGCCTGGACCGCATCAATGAACTGTGTTTTCACCCTTTTAACAGGGTTGAAAGAGCTCTGGGAGGCCTGGAAGACCATGGCGATGTCCTGCCAAAGCAAGACGCGCAAATCCTTTTTGGAGAGTTGCAGCAGGTCCACCACTTCGCTGTTCCGCTTTCTGAAAAGCAACCTGCCCTGGGTAATGGAAGCTGCGTTGGGCAGCGCGCCAACCACGGAGGTGGCCAAGGTGGTTTTGCCGCAGCCTGATTCGCCGATGAGGGCGATTGATTCCTCCTCAGAAATCGTGACAGACGCCCCAGAGACCGCCTTGAGCATGCCGCGCTTGGTCTTGTAGGCGATGGAGACGTCTTCGATCTGGAAAAGAGGCGAATTGGTGTGCATAACTTCCATGATCTTTCCCTTTACTTCCTTAATGACGGGTTGAACACGTCTTCAAGGGCTTTGCCCACCCACACCAGGGATATGATGAGCAGGCAGATCATCAGGGTGGGGGCCAAAATGAACAGGATGGATTTGGGGTTATAGATGACTCCCTGGGTCCAGGCCTGGTTGATCATGACACCCCAGTTTTGTTCTAGCGGTAAAATCCCCAGAAATACCAATCCCACCTGGGCATAAATGGCCGCGCGCATCAGCAGGGTGAAATTGACTGCAATAAAGCCAACCAGGTTGGGCGTGATCTCGCGGAAGACGATGTGACTGGTCGTAAGGCCTTGCATCGTGGCCGCCTCGATAAAATCACGCTCCTTGAGGGAAAGCACTTCTGAGCGGATGGTCCGGTAGAGTCCCGCCCAGGAGAGGATGCCAAGCACGATGGCCAATGTGAGACTATCCAGCTTGAAGAAACCAGAAAGGACCACTAACAACGGCAGGCGGGGAATGGACAGCCATATATCCGCCAGGAAAACCATCACACTATCGAACCTACCGCCAATCACCGCCGAGAAGGCTCCCAGGGCAAGCCCGAGGAAGATGCCGATGCTGGCTGTAACCAGCGAGAGCAGCAACAACTCACGGCCGCCATTGGCGATTTGGGTCCAGATGTCCCGCCCGAATTGATCGGTGCCGAGGAAGTGCTCTGCACTGGGAGCCTGTAGGATTTTGGTCGGGTCCGAGACTTTGTCCAAAGGAAACACCACTGGCGCAATCACGGACATCAGGATGATCAGAGTGAGCAAGATAAAACCAACCAGACCCGCTTTATCGTGCAGGATGGCATAACGAGCCTGGGCCAACAGCTTTTTGGCACGGCTCGATTGGGACAACGTTACATAAGCAGCATCTTTCTTAGCGATTGGTCTGCTCCTCTTGGGTCTTAATGCGTGGGTCAAGCACCACATACATGACTTCCGCCAGGAAGTTGGAAACCACAATAGTGATACTCATGACCAGGAACACCCCCTGCATGAGTGGATAATCGCGACCGCTCGTGGCGCGGAGCAATTCCAGACCAATGCCCTGATACACAAAAAGTTGCTCGATGATCAACGCGCCTCCCACCACAAAGCCCAGGCGCATGGCAAATTCGGTCACGATCGGGAGCATGGCATTGCGGGCGATGTAGGCGGACAAAACTTTGAGGGGGTGAATCCCCCTGATTTTGGCCGCGGTGACGTAATCCGCGTTGAGGGTGCTGGTAGTGGCACCCTTCATTAACAGGATCCAGATGCCCAACTGGGAGAGCATATAGGTCAGAATGGGAACCGACCCGTGCAGGAAGATATCCTTGATAAATTCAAAATTCCAGCCCGGGATCACGTTCATGCTGTAGGTGCCGCGCAACATGCCAATATTTAGGATGGTGTTGTTACCATTCCATTTGACAACACCAAAAAATAACAAGAGAAATATAGCGATGAGAAAATCCGGGATGGCGCTTAGGAACGAGGCGAACCCGGTGACTATGGGTTCATACCATTTATCGCGCTTAAAGGCCATCAGAGCCCCGATGATCACGCCGATAATGAAAGAAAGCACCAGGCCAGTCCCAACCGTGAATAGAGTCCATGGCAGGCGGGCCGAGATAATTTTAATGACGGGCACGCCGGGGGAAAGCAGAGAATTCCCAAAATCCAGCTGTGCCACCTTGCCGATGTAATCCAGATATTGCTGAAAGACCGACTTGTCCAGGTCCATGGAAAAGAGGAAAGCTGCCCTGTTTTTAGCATCCTCGTAGGTCAAACCATATTGGGTCATCTGTTCTTCGATATAGCGCTGCACCGGGTTGGAAGGCATTAAGCGGATGAGGAAGAAAATGATAGTGGCCACCACCAGCACCGTCACCAACATCTTGAGCAGTTTTTTGACCAGGTAATTCAAAGTTCCTATGAATTTCACCTTTTCGTAACCTCCTCAACGAAGCGGGCAATATATTTATTGATGGCTAACAAGGCCACTCCCTTAGCCGGGTTTAAGCGTTGATCCCCACCGGCTACGTGCACAGGGATAGGGAGAGGTTGGAATAGTTTTTCAATGCCAGCCAAACTTGCAGGTTGGACGCTCTCAAAATAGCTGCCCGAGAGGACGATACACTCCGGGTCCATCAGGTAGACAGTCTGGAAAACATGCGGCAGGATTGCGGGAATTAATTGGGTGACCAGGTCGTTTTCTGTGCGCACGTCCTCAGCCAACCGGCGGATATGACCACCTGGATCGAAGTACTCGCCGGCGGCACCCGTTGCACCTTTGTAGACACTGCCCTGCGTAATCAGACCCAGGCCAATCCCAAAGGGGGTTTTATTGAGCAGATAAACAGCCAGGTTTCCATCCTGAAGACGATGTTCGTAATGATAGAGGGCGGCTGCGCAGTTGGCATCGTTTTCAACAAGAATGGGGGTTTGCGGGAATGCCTGGCGCAGGGCGCCTGGAAGGTCGGAGAAATTCCAGGTCTCTCCCCCACCGCCAGGGGAATGCCGCAATCCCGACCTGATCTTGCCATCTTTGTAGACAATAGCTTTGATGGCCAGGCCAATCCCACGCAAGGCGGGAGTGCCCTTAAGCTGACCTTCAATGATGGATGAAACCGCAGCCTGCACATGCTCCCCATCAAAGGGCACTTCCTGGCTGATGTACGTTTTGCCGTCGAGGCCGACGCGGTAGACATGAAGTAGATCGTCTTCAACGTAAATTCCTAACACCTGATTGGCATCGCCATTCAAGGCCAGGAGATTGCCCGGTTTGCCAACCTTGCCGTTTTGTTCAATTTGGCCTGTATCAATAAGGAGGCCGCTTTTTTTGAGGTCATTGACGATATAGGAGATGGTGGAAGCCTGAACCCCACAATATTCTTTCAACCGGGCTTGAGTTAACGGTCCATATCTTCTAAGGGTTTCAATCAAGAGAACAAAATTTTGTTTGCGCTCTGTCTTCTTGTTCATTGCTCACCCCAGCGGATGGGAAAGAATTAATTCGTTCAAACTATGAACTAATTATACGCCACCCATCCTAACTGTCAAGATGGTTCTGACAAATTTAACAATCAATCTTGTAGGATTACACTACATATTGGACAAAGGGTAAGAAAAGAATAGCAGGAGGTGGAAACATCCGTTATTGTTATTGGGTCCAGCCTTTCTCCGCAGTTGGTAACTCCAATATGCCTCTTTTGAGCAGGGTTTCCGGCCTGTATAGCCGTTCCGCCAGCCCAAACCTGCCCGAGAGTCGGGGTTTGCCCCTCCTTTCAGTTCTCTTTGCCCCGCCTTCTACGTCCGCTCCCAGTATTCCTTCTCTTCCCCCCACCCCATCCGCCCTTCTAATTGCACCGTCCGCTTACGCCTCTGATGCTTGATCACCTGTCCATACACAAATTCACTCAGCACTTCCCATTCTGGCTTTTTACCATCTGACTTTCTCCATTTTCCATTGTACGCAGTCAAGGCGCACCAACGGTGCACTTAGAGTAAAAATAATGCTGAAGTCCATCTGTACTGAACACCGGTACACAGGTCTCGTTCAACCGCCGCTTCAACTCATGGATCATCCCGAAGCTATCTCGTGAGTTCGTCCACCGATCTACAGTACCAGGGAAATCCTGTTTTACGGCATATTCCTGCCGCCATCTACCATCAGGTCTTCACCGGTGATATACCGCCCGGCATTCGAGCACAATAACAGGGCTGGCCCCACGCAATCTTCCGATTGGCCGATGAAACGCACCGGAATCTGGTCGATAATCTGGGCCCGGTAGGCCTGATCGGAGAGTGCATCCCGGTTACGGTCGGTATCAATCACGCCCGGGGCCAGGTTATTGACGGTTACCCCAAATGGGGCAACCTGTTTGGCCAGGGTGCGCACCATGCTCACCTGCGCGCATTTCGAGGCCGCATACCCGACGAGTTCAGCTTTATGATCGATGGAACTCCTGCCCAGTTCGCCGTAATGCTGTGCTATTTCTTTCCCACCTATCGCCCTGCCGGTGAAATAGAGGATGTGACCGTGGTGGTGATGAAAACAGATCGGCGAGAATTGCAGGAAATACTCGCCGATATCAATCCCATCCTGGTCAATGTCTTTTCTGGAAGAAGCCAGATGAGCATCGTCATCCATACCATGCCGAACCTGCATTCACTGCCGCGGGTAAGCGTATTGGGAGACTCAAACAGCTGGCGCCTTTGGGATGTCATTCGGGAGGAAATGGCGCGGGTAAGCTGGTTTCATCTTCCCGAGGTGCCTGGTCAATTGCTGGAAGAGCCAGACGGAAATCTCCCCGGCGTGGTCATCAAGCCAGCCGGCGATATTCAAGAATCCTGGCTGCTCATTCCAGACGCGGGTATCAAGACCACCGAAATCTACCTGGGGGTGCAGCAGGACTTGAGCAATGCCCCTTGCGACAAATTTAGCCTGCGGCTGGGAGTTTGAACCTTGTGGGGCAGAACTAATTTGACAACGAGTGTTATAATGTAAGTACATTTGCAATACAATGAATTACATCAGGAGGCTGTTATGACCAAAACT
>Ga0335397_10012228_pt1 | contig 10516 bp, 7 predicted proteins | sample MAT04_FD_205740 | JGI IMG/M metagenome (GOLD analysis project Ga0335397, IMG submission 205740) | Freshwater microbial communities from Lake Fryxell liftoff mats and glacier meltwater in Antarctica - MAT-04 (spades assembly) (version 2) ...
AGAGCTAAGAGCTAAGAGCCAAGAGCTAAGAGCTAAGAGCTAAGAGCTAAGAGCGAAAGGGTAAGCGTGGGGCTCGATCGCTACGGGGCCGCGAAACCGAGCGACTGGAGCACCAGCGAAAGTTGAACCGGATCGGGGACGGCGCCCTGTGCAAGACGCGGCGAGCCGCCGCCACGACCACCCACGGCTTGTACCGCGGTACGCAGTCGCTGTCCGGCGTCGATCCCGGTGTCTTCGGCCGTGGCCATCAACATGCCACCCACAGCGGGATTGATCACCAACACCGCGCTGCCCCCCAGCGCCGCGAGATGCTGGGCGAGTGATTCGGATTCCTTCACCGCACCGGCGGTTGACACGACGATCCGACGCACGCCGTCGCTGTCAGGGATCCGCGCTGTCCACATGGCCGCGGCCTGATAGCGCGCCAGCTCGCCAGACAGACGCTTCCGCTCCCGTTCCCCCTCGGTGAGTCGGTGCAGCTGTTGCTCCACGAGTCCCGGTAGGTCGTGTGGTGCGGCCGACAGGGTGCGTGCCGCCTTCGTGAGCAGCTCGGCGTCGAGTCGTGCGCGGGTCACGGCGCGATGGCCGCACACGAATTCGATGCGGGTGTTGCCCTTCGTTCTCTCAGCGCGACGCAACAGGATCACGCCGATCTCGCCGGTAGAGTCGACGTGGGTCCCGCCGCAGGCGCTGCGATCGATGCCATCGATCGTCACGATCCGCAGCTCGCCCTCGCGGTCGCTCGGCTTGCGGAGTTCGGTCGCTTCGGCCCCGTCTTCGAAAGAGATCGTGACGCGCCGATTCTGCACGACCAAGGCATTGGCGCGGTGCTCGATGGCGGCCAGCACGGTGGGGTCGAAGTCGTCGCAGGCCACGTCGACAGTGTTGGTGTCATCACCAAAGTGCACGCTCAGTGTCGGCCAGCCGAATTCATCGGTGAGGACGCCTGAGAGCAGGTGCTGGCCGGTGTGCTGCTGCATGTGATCGAAGCGACGGGTGGTGTCGATCTGTCCCACCACCATCGACCCTACGGGTACGCCGATCGAATCGGCGAGGCAGTGCACGATCCGCTCGTCCTCGTCGATGATGTCGACGATGGCGATACCACCCAAGGTGCCCAGGTCGTGCAGCTGCCCGCCCGAGGTAGGATAGAACGCGGTGCGGTCGAGCACGATGCGACGTCCGTCATGGGTGCTATCGACCACGACGGCGGTAAAGCGGTCGAGGCGCGCGTTGGTATAGTACAGGCGGTCGGTCATGCGGAGGCGGCTCGGTGTATGAGATGCGTCGTGCAACACGAAGCGTCGCCGATGCTATCTTGCGCAATATGCCGACTCCGCCAACTCCCCGGATCTTCGGGCGATTCGCCGCGCGCGCAGCGCTGGCGATGCTCGCCGCCACGAGTACCGGCTGCACGAGTAGCTTCTTCAAGCTGACGCCGGATACGGGTGTCGTTACGCCGCCGGCCGCGAAGCCCGCCGCGAAGCCCGCCGCGAAACCCGCCGCGAAGCCCGCCGCGAAACCCGCCGCGTCCAATGTCGCACCGGCGGTCGTGACGCCAGTGCCGGCGGTGGTGGATACGCAGCTCCCGGAGCCGGACCCCGCGCCCTCTGACTCGGCAGGGGTAGGTCGTTTGCGACGACTGATACAGGTGTGGCATCTGGTGTCGCTGTATCACCCCGCCGTGATCGAACGCGGCGCCCCGTGGGATTCGGCGTTCATCCGCGCGGCGACGGTCGTGCGTTCGGCGAACGACGCGCAGCAGCTGGCCGTGGCGTATCGTCGTATGCTGTCGGTGTTGCAGGACCCGCTAACGCGCGTGGAACTCGCGGACGGCGCGACCGCGACCGCGAACGATGCCATCGGCTATGCCATCGGCAATGAGCGCACGCGTGACAGTGTGTTGATCGTGCGCCTGCCGCTTGGCGCAGCACAGCGTTCGCTGCTGACCGACAGTGCCGCCGCTCTGCTGCATCGGTTGCTGGCCACCGCGCCTGCGCGCGTGGTGCTCGACGTGCGTGGATCGGGACCGCCGCAATACACGACCGTCGATCAAATCGATGACACGCGCATCGATGCCGTGGTTGATCGCTTCGTTCGCAGTGCTGGACTGGTGACGGAGTTGAACAGCACGCTCACGGTCGCGAGTTCGGAGCGAACACGCCGAGTCGGTGGTGCACGGTATGTCGACGGGCAGTGGCAGCCCGATGATGCGTGGATGATTCACACTGGACGTACGGTGATCGCCGATGCGACGTCACCACGTCGCGTGATGGTGCTCGCGAATCGTGCCACGGTGCTTCCGCGTGCGCTGTTGTCACTGGTAGCCAGTGGGCGCGCCACGCTGCTTGCCGAAGAGGGCGTAGACGATACCCCGTTGGTGTCGAGCGTGGTGCTGCCGATCACCGATCGCGTGGGGGTGCGCATTCGCACGGGTGAGCTGGTACATGCCGACGGCAGTACCGGGCTGGTCGCCGATACGGTGCTCCCACGCGCGGCACAGCCGCTGGACAGTGCGCCGGTATTGCGTGCGGCGCTGTCGCTGCTGCGTACGAATCGTACGGTGCGCGCGTCTCGTGAGCTCGTGCGTCGCCTGCCGGCGGTGTTACCGGACTACTATGGCCGCGATCCGTATCCGTTCATGGGCGCACGATTGTTGGCCGTGGCGCAACTCTGGAGCGCCATTCGCGTGCGTCACGTCCATCGCGACCTGTACGACGAGGACATGGACGCGTTGCTCGAGCACACGATCCCGAAACTCGAAGCGGCGCGTTTCGCCACAGAGTACGCGGCGGCGTTGATGCCGATGGTGTCGGCACTCGACGACACGCCATCGAGCTTGCGCGGATCATCGGCTGACTCCGGGCGTGGCACTGCATCAGTACCCTTTCGCATACGCTGGATCGAAGACCGCGCCATCATCACGGATGTGTTACGCGACTCGGTCACGAAGGCGCTTGGCATCGAGACCGGCATGGAGGTCACTGCCGCCGATGGTTTTCCGATGCCGGCGTGGATCATCGATCATCGTACGGCGGTGTCTGCGCCGAACACGTGGTCACGCCTGCGCGCGCTGATGCCGCAGGTGGCACTCGGGCCTGGCGGTGGGGCGCTGTTTCGACTGCGCGACCTGACCAATCGCGAGCGGCAGTTGAACATTCCACGCAGCGCGGCGTACCTGGCGGCGCTGGTATCGGAGGAACGGCCGAACACGAGCGCCGTCCGTACGCTGCCTGGCGAGATCGCCTATCTGGACGTCGAGCGCCTGCCGCCCGACTCGATCGCGGCAATCCTCGCGCGCTCGCACCGGGCACGAGCATGGATACTCGATTTGCGCGGCACGCGCGGGAGGCGCAACGCCGCCGCCATCATCGCCGCCGTACGCCGCATACCCGACGCCGTCACGGCGCGTGAAGTGCGGCGCTACGACAGCGAACCCTGTGTCACGCCCACGTTGCGTGAGGCGCGTCAGTTGTGCGCGCAAACACGGGAAACGCGCTCGCGCGTGAGTCGCGGAGACACGACGGGTCACTATGCCGGACGCATCGTCGCGTTGATCGATGAACGCACCGAGGGCGACATGGAGCGTCTGGCGATCGCACTCGATGCCGTGGCGCGTGTGACGTTCATCGGCTCGTCGAGCGCGGGTGCGCCGGGCGAGGTCATGAATATCGAGTTGCCAGGACTGCTGCAAGTCGCGCTGCCCATCGTAGAGCTGCGCCGGTCGGACGACGCACAATGGCAGCGCGTGGGGATCACGCCGAGCGTGGAGGTGCGTCTGACCGTGCGCGGTGTACGCAGCGGTTTCGACGATGTGATCGAGCGTGCGCAGCAGTGGCTCGTGCAGCAGCTCGATCCGCCGGCTCGTCGTCGTCGATGATGCGTCGCCGATAGGCCGTCGCCGTGCAAGACACCACGTCGCTCCCGATCGACGAGATCATTCCATCGCTGCGCGCAGCGCTGGCCACGCGCGCCGTTGCGGTGCTCGAGGCGCCACCGGGTGCCGGCAAGACCACGCGCGTGCCGCTCGCCCTGCTGCACGAGCCATGGCTGGCGGGTGCGAAGCTGGTGATGCTGGAGCCACGGCGGCTCGCGGCGCGCGCCGCGGCCTCCTACATGGCGTCGATCCTCGGCGAAGACGTTGGGCAAACGGTGGGCTATCGTGTGCGCGGGGAGACGCGCATCTCGAAGCGCACGCGGATCGAAGTCGTGACCGAGGGCGTACTGGCGCGCATGCTGAGCAGCGATGCGGCGCTCGAAGATATCGGGCTGGTGATCTTCGACGAGTTTCACGAGCGGTCGCTGCACGCCGACCTCGGGCTGGCGCTGGTGCTTGAAACGCAGCGGCATCTGCGCGAAGAGCTCCGTGTGCTGGTCATGTCGGCGACGCTGGATGGTGTGGCGGTGTCGGCGTTGTTGGCCGACGAGGGCGGGCCGGCGCCGGTGCTACGCAGCGAGGGCCGCCTGTTTTCCATCGAGACGCACTATCGCGCGCCGCGTCGCGACGAGCGGATCGAGGCTACTGCGGCCCGCGTAGTTCGCGAAGCGCTCGAGTCCAACGCCGGTGATGTGCTGGTGTTCTTGCCGGGCGCTGGCGAACAGCGTCGCGTGGCCGAGCGTCTCACCGGCGATGTGATGACCGGGGTGCGCGTGCATACGTTGCATGGCAGCATGCCGCTGGCCGAACAGGACACGGCACTCGCGCTCGCGCAGCCAGGCACGCGGAAGGTCGTGCTGAGCACGAGCGTGGCCGAAACGAGCCTCACGGTGGCCGGTGTGCGCGTGGTGGTGGATTGCGGGTTGTCGCGCGTGCCGCGCTACGATGCATCGGCGGGACTGACGCGATTGCACACGGTGCGTGTGAGCCGCGCGTCGGCCGATCAGCGTCGTGGACGCGCCGGTCGCACGGCGCCGGGTGTGAGCTATCGGTTGTGGGATCAGAATGAGAATCACGCGCTGCTGCCTGGCACACGTCCCGAAATCGTAGACGCCGACCTGTCGTCGCTGGCACTCGAACTCGCTGACGCGGGAATCAGTGATCCAATCACGCTGCGGTGGCTGGATGTGCCGCGGGCGGGTCCGTTCGCGCAGGCACGCACTCTGTTGTTGCAGCTCGGCGCGCTCGATGACGCCGGTCGTATTACCGCGCATGGTCGTCGCATGGCGGCGCTGCCGTTGCAGCCACGATTGGCGCACTTGGTACTCACGGCGGCCGCACGCAACGCCTTGCCGCTGGGCGCGGCGATCGCTGCGTTGCTGGAAGAGCGCGACATCGTACGCTACGACGGATTGCCACCGCAGTCAGACATGCGTCTGCGCACGGAGTTGTTGCGGCGCGACGGCGTGCAGGGCGCAGTGGGTGTGGCGGTCGATCGTGATGGGCTGCGTCGCGTACGACAGACAGCTGACGACCTCGCACGTCGGACCCAAGGGAGTCGTCACGCTGCTGTTGCTGCGGGTTCTTCGTGGGATGATGCCGAGACGGGTTCGCTGCTGGCGTTGGCATATCCCGATCGCGTGGCCCAGCGACGCACTGGCGCCGAGCCGCGCTATCTGTTGCGCAACGGGAGCGGAGCCGTGCTGGCGAAGCATGATGCGCTACACGACGCGCCGTATCTGGCGATCTCCGACCTCGAAGGCACGTCGCCAGAAGCGCGGATCGTACGCGCGGCGCCGATCACGCTGGACGAACTACGCGAGGACTTCGGCGAACAGTTCGTGCGCGTGCACGTGGTGGAATGGGATGAGCGCGCCAAAGCTGTGCGCGCACGCAAGCGAACGATGCTGGGCGCGATCGTGATCGACGATGTGATATGGTCGGACGCCGATGCTGCGGTCGTGCTGCACACGGTGCTGGTGGCTATTCGTGCACAGCTGCAACGAAGCGGTATCGAGGCGTTGCCATTCTCGCAGGCCGCCGCGCGGTTGCGTGAGCGCATGGCGTTCGTGCACGCGCACGACGAGAGCTGGCCGGATGTATCCGTCTCGGCGCTGTCGGCATCACTCGAGAAGTGGGCGGGGCCATATCTGGACGGCGTGCGTACGTGGGCGCAGTTGGCGTCGGTCGACTGGCACGAGGCGCTGCAGTCGCTGATGCCGTGGGCGCAGCGTTCGGTGCTGGAGCGCTTGGCGCCGACACATATCGAGGTCCCGAGTGGGTCGCGGATCGCGCTCGACTACAGCGACGCGATGGCGCCGGTGCTGGCGGTGAAGCTGCAGGAGGTGTTCGGCTGGACGAGCACACCGATGGTGATGGATGGCCGCGTATCCCTCACCCTGCAGCTGTTGTCGCCGGCGCAGCGGCCGGTACAGGTGACACGCGACCTCGCCGGGTTTTGGCGCAGCTCGTACTTCGAGGTGCGGAAGGAGCTACGCGGGCGCTATCCGCGGCATCCGTGGCCGGAGGATCCTCTGACCGCCGTGGCGACGCGGAGAGCGAAGCCGCGGGGGACGTGAGGGAGTGGGAGTACTGCGGTTTTGGGCTGTGGGCTTGGGGTTCTGGGTTGTGGGTTGTGGGTTGTGGGTAATGGGTGCCAGCGCATGTCTGATCGCTTGCGTCTGAGGTCTCTTGAACCCAAAACCCAAAACCCAAAACCCATCACCCCAAGCCAACAGCCCAACACGCGCCGCCGAGGCTACGCCAGCGCCCCCGGAATCAACTGTACAAACTGCTGCATTTCTTCCGGCGTGCCGATGCTGATGCGGCACCAGTCGCCGTACGGCTGAAAGGCGCGTCCTACCCGGAAGCCGCTGGCGAGGAAGTGTTTCTGCAGCTGCTCGACTGGGCGACCGGCGTGGAAGAAGACGAAGTTCGTTTGCGACGGCGCGACGCGACGGCCGGCTTTGGTGAGCGCGGCGGTGAGCAGGGCACGGCTTTCCCGGTTCCTGACCTTCACGAACTCCTGGTACTCCGTGTCCTGCACCGACGCCAGGGCGGCGCGCATGCCGAACGTGTTCGGGCTGCCCGTCGCGAATGCCGCCATCTTCTTGATGACGTCCGGATGCGCGATCGCGAAGCCGATGCGGAGACCGGCGAGGGCGTGAATCTTGGAGGCTGTGCGTGACACGATGATGTTGTGGCCGGCCGTCACCAGATCCGTCATCGACCGGTAGCTCGGATCGTCCACGAAGTCGTGATACGCCTCGTCGACCACCACGAGACATTTCTTCGCGGTGCTGATCACGAAGTCGCGCATCGTGGCCTGATGGTCGAGCACCGCCGTCGGATTGTTCGGGTTGCACACAAAGACGAGCTTCGTGTCGGCGCCGATCTTCGCGTTCATCGCGGCGAAGTCGTGATGCAGGTCGGCGTTGAGCGGCACCTTGTGCACGGTCACGCCCATCGACGTGGCGTAGTCCGGCAGCTGCTCGAAGGTAGGCCACGGCAGCACCATCTCACCGCCTTGCATCTCCGTGGTCAGCGCGGCGAGTGACAGTACTTCGCTCGACCCTTGTGTGACCAGTACCTGCTCGGGCTTCACCCCCACGTGTTTCGCATACGTGTCCGTGAGCTCCTTCATGCACGGTGGATCGTAGTGCGGATGCTCGCCCCACGAATTCATGATCGCGTCCTTCGCCTTGGGCGACATGCCGAAGGGATTCTCGTTGTAGCAGAGGCGAATCGGGCCGGCGGCGCGACGCAGCGTGGTGATGTCGCGCTCGAGCTGCTTCAGCACCTCGCCGTATGACGCGCCGCCAAGGGCGCGGGAGGCTTCGAGCGCGGGCAGCAGTCCTGGGAGCGCCACGCTGGCCCCGACACCGATACCGGTCTTGATCAGCCATTGACGACGGGAAACGGTGTCGGACATGCAAACCTCGCGTGGTGCTGGTGGGCGGAGAACGTCGCGCGACGGGTGGTGGGTCGCGACGTGCGTCTACGATACGGTCTGAACTATCTTTCCGCGATGTCCGCTGTCCGATGGCTGCTCACGGCCTTGTCGTTCGCCGCCATGCTCGGGGTGTCGACATGGGTGGTCGCCTCGCATTGGCCGGCGGGCGGCATGCCGTGGCTGGCGTGGCCGGTACACGCGGCAGCGCTGGCCACCGTCACGGCGGAAATTGTCACGCGGGCGCTCAAGATCCAGGTGTCGGCGCGGGCGTGTGGGATCCCGCTCCAATTCGGGACCGCCGTGCGGGTCTGTCTGGCCGGTGATTTCGCCGCCGCCATCACGCCGGCCCGTTCAGGTGCGGAGCCGGCACGCTTCTTGGTGCTGGCCGAAAGTGGAACCGGTGCTGCCGCGCGGGTGCTTATCCTTTTTCTCGAGCTCTTTCTCGAGATGTGGTCGCTGGTGCTGGTGTGCAGCGTGCTGGCCGTGCTCTTCGCCGGGCGCGGCGCCTCCGCGGCGGGGCTCCTCGGTCTGGTCGGCGGCTACGGCAGCTTCGTGCTCGGCGTCGGCGCGGCGGCACTGGTGCTCTCGAAACGGAACGCCAACGGGCCGCCGCCGGCATGGGCGCGTCGCGTGGGGCTGCACGCGGCGCGGTGGCGCGTGGTGCAGCGCACCTTGCGGGCGCTGCGGGGATCGGTGCAATCGCTGCGTCGCGCCGATCCGGGGCTGATGCTGCTGGCCTTCGCGGGCTCGGTACTGCACGTGCTGTTCAAGGTGGCCACCCTGCCGATCCTGGTGTTCGCGGGTGATCCGTCGTTTCTGCTCACGATGGACTCGCTGGCGCCGCTGGTGCTCTGGCCGTTAGCGCTCTTTTACGGTGGGGTGGTCGTGCCGGCACCGGGTGGCGGTGGCTTCATCGAGGGCGCTTTCGCCGCCACGCTCAGTTCGGCGATCCCGGCGGGTATCTTTGCCACATCGCTGCTCTGGTGGCGTTTCTACACGTTCTATCTCTATCTCCTCGTTGGCGGGGCGGCGGCGGGCGATGCGGCTCTGCGCGCCCTGCGCCGGCCGACCTGACGCGATGACCGCCACGAACCGCCTGACCGCCAGCACCGACGCCGACTCTACGGCGATCTCCAACGATCACGGAGCCACGGCCACGGCCACGACGTGGCAGCTGGTCGCTGGATTTCTGACCGTGTACATCGTGTGGGGATCCACCTACCTGGCAATCCACTGGGGCGTGGAAACGATCCCGCCGTTTGGCATGGGAGCGGTTCGATTTCTCACCGCTGGCTCTATACTGTACGGATGGTGCCGCTGCCGTGGCGCGAAAAAGCCGACGCTAGGTCAGTGGAAAGCCTCAGCCGTGATCGGGGCATTGTTACTCTTCGTGGGCAATGGCGCGGTCTCCTGGGCCAGCCAGCGCGTTTCGTCGGGACTGACCTCCGTGCTCGTGGCCACGGTGCCACTCTGGCTCGTGCTCTGCGAACTTTGGCAAGGCAAGCGCCCCGATGTCCTCAAAGTCATCGGCGTCCTCATCGGCCTCGCTGGCGTCGCCCTGTTGGTTCTGCCCACCGGCGCCGCCACGGACACCGTCGACCCCATGGGCGCTGTCGTGCTCGCCCTCGCAGCGCTCTCCTGGACCATTGGCTCACTCTACTCGCGCACGGCCCGGCAGTCCGCCTCGCCTGGGCTCGCGATCGCAATGCAGATGCTCGTGGGAGGCGCGCTGCTGCTCACGCTGTCGCTCGCGCTCGGCGAGTGGACACCGGAGCTTCAGGTCAGCGCCCGGTCGGCGGCCTCGGTGCTCTATCTAATCGTGTTCGGATCGCTGATCGGTTTCAGCACCTACATGTGGCTGCTGAAAGTGGCGAGCCCGGCGGCGGTGGGGACTTACGCCTACGTGAATCCGGCGGTCGCCGTGTTGCTCGGCGTGCTGTTGGCCGGCGAGCGGATTCCCGCGCGCGCGGTCGTCGCGATGACGGTCATCCTGGGTGGTGTCGCCATGGTCAGTATCGCCGGCGGTGGCGCCAAGCGCATGGTCACGGCCGTGTGGCGCGCACGGTCCTGAATCCTGAGGTGGCCGAGCCTCGTACGGAACGGCGTACCCGTTTCTCCGGAGCGGTTCTGTGCGCACCCATATCAAAGTCGTCGGCATCGTCAATCTGATCTACAGCGCGATCGGCATCCTGGCCGCGGCGGGCGTGTTGCTGGGCGGCATTTTCAGCTCGCTGGCCACACTCAATCCCATCGTCCTGATCGTCGGCACCATGACCAGTGCGTTGATCGCCATCGTGATCGGTGCCATGAGCGTGTTCGGATTGATCGCCGGTTTCGCACTGCTAAATCACCAGCAGTGGGCGCGCTACGTGATCTTGTTCGTGTCTGCGTTGCGCCTGTTCCGTTGGCCGTGGGGCACGTTGTTTGGTGGCTACTCGCTCTGGGTATTGACCCACGACGACACGCGGCAGTTGTTCGCGATGCGCTCGTAGTGGCAAATTGGTTCGAGGTCGCGGAACCGACAGTGTTCGACAGTACGCCGTGGTAAGCGCTCGAGACCATGTGATAAAGGTTTCTCTCTCTTCAGAGCGGGTTTGACACGATTGCGGTGGTCTCACGTGGGTAACCCCATATGCGGCAACCATTGCGTGTGCTTCGGAGGGCGTATTCGCTGCGCTCCGTTGCAT
>Ga0335397_10012230_pt1 | contig 10514 bp, 11 predicted proteins | sample MAT04_FD_205740 | JGI IMG/M metagenome (GOLD analysis project Ga0335397, IMG submission 205740) | Freshwater microbial communities from Lake Fryxell liftoff mats and glacier meltwater in Antarctica - MAT-04 (spades assembly) (version 2) ...
TTGATCCTGGGTCGCCCGCTCGAGTCCAGCACCTTCTCGTGTCTTCGCCCGCTCCGCCATACCGCACACGCTGGCACGTCGATGAACAGACCGAATTTGTCGCGCACGGCCGGCGCGGACAGCCGGTTGTACTCAGCGTCATCGATACGGCGGCCCGCGGGACTCTCGCGGCAGAACATCGAGTAGGTCAAATCGACCCGCACGGGCCGCACAGGCGCTCCGCACACGGCTCGTTCGAGAGCATCCTGATTGATCGTCCCCATGTCGGCGCCGAGTTCTGCGCGCGATAGCGTCGCCCCAACGTCGAGCCCTTCGATTGGATCGCCGAGTAGAAGCGCGACGAGTGCTCGGCCATCCTGCCTGGACCCGTCGGGCACGATCACGTCGCTGGCGCGCTCGCAGCCCGGCGCGACAACCAGCAGGCCGAACTCCCGGCCGCCGATTGTTCCAACGCCAACGAACATCGCGCCATCCCCCACCGTCGGGCCCGCGCCGCTTAGCCGATTCTTCAGGCGCAACCACTTTGCCCACGCAGCGACGTCAAAGCGGTATCGTCGAGTCTGCTCGGACGTCACCGCGACAGGCCGTCCATAGATCCGGCAGCGCCCTTTGGGTTCGCCGGTCGAGGAGTCCACGTCCACAACGCAGTCCGGGTCCCATTCGTCGCAGACGCATCGCGGGATCGTCGAGGTCGTCACGTCGTTCACGAGGATCCGCCTGCTCGTGAGACTTCGGACCACGTCGGACGGAAGCCGCGCAATCTCATCCCCGGCGAGTACGGCCGAGAATCGCCGGTCAACTCGGTCCAACACGAGACAGACGCTCCTTCGCCTTGGGGTCAAGCAGACGCCATCGGACGAGCGTCCGTTCGATGAAACGATCGACGGACGTGTCGTCGAGCGTGCAGCCCTCGGGGAGGGCGAGCGTGACGTTTTTGAAGTCGCGCTCATTTCGCTTAAACATGAACCGCAGCGTCATGCTCTCGATGTCGATGTCCCGCAACGTGATCCCTTGCGACTCGAGGTACTGAAGCACGCTCTTCCCGCCGTCGGCGTCGTCCTTGTAGTGCACGTCCCAACTCGCCTCGGAGGTCGCCCGCTTTCGGAACTTCACACGCGTCGGACGCGCCCACTTGAAGTGATCTTCTGGTGCGGGGTCGAATGAAAACTCCGGGTCTCGGAGTGCATTGAAGTCCACGACGTCGCAGTGACGAAAGTGCAGCGCGTCCTGCCCCAAGACGTGCGTGGCGAAGCAGGCAGCGACGTCATGCGATTTCTGCTTCCCGCGTCCCGCTTTGACCTTCAGCACGCCGTTGCCGTGGTAGTAGATCAGGACCATCTCGTAGATCGGTCGACTGTCTTTCGACGTGATCTCGTCGTCATCATCAAATTCGAGGTACGACCTTGGCTGCGTCTCGTGCGGGACCGCTACCATCCACTTCTTCGGGTGCGGTGCTCCGGGCTCGACTTTCAGGCGGTCGCCATGCGCCTTCCGCTTGAGCACGATCGCGAGTTCCTTCTTGAATCGATCGAGCACGTCGGGGGATGGATCGCACGGCACCGGCGTGCGACCGATGAGGATGTCGAGGTTCTCGGTCTTCTCGATCGTGTAGTGCGAGTAGACCTCCTCGAAGTCAGTGCGGTGCTCGATGAAGAGGGTCATCGCCAGCTTTTGGGGCGTCAACGTGTCCCAGTTCGCCACACCACGGTCCCTCGCCCGGTAGAGCATCGCCCACCGGGCCTTCTCGCGGCCAAGGTCGTTGACTCGGCGGATCGCCTGGTCGAGCTCCTTATGGAGCTCACGGTCCAGTTTGCTCCACGCGGAGTAGATCTGATCCGATCGACTGCTGTCGTCGAGCCCCATCCCGCCCCAGACGCCGAAGGCGTCGAAGAATCGGCGGAAAAGCGTCGTGGAACTCACTCCACGGAAGAACCCGCGGGTCAACTGTTCGTGGTCAACGAGTGCCATCGTGCCGGACCTCTTCGGTCCGCGCCCCAATGGCGAACGAGCGCGGAAAAACTGCCCGTCCGCGCTCGGTGCGGACGCCTGAAACTACCGAACTGGGGGGACTTTCCCGGACGTAGGGCTCTGCGCCGTACCAGCACCCGTCCCAGCACGCCTCCGAAAACGGGCGCTGAACGGGGGTTTATCGGGAAGTCCGACCAACGCCACCGGGGCCGCATCGTTCGACGTAACCGTATATTCTGTAGCCTCTTACATCGGTTTCACCGGATCGGACTGTCAAGCCGGAGGTCACGGGTTCGAGTCCCGCCACTCCCGCCACTCATACCGCACGTAAACCCCCATTGGGGCGTGGTTTACGGCGTTTCGCGTTTTCGCGCTCTGACGCGCGCAAATCGTAGGGAGCGGTCCGTCCCAGCACATGTGCTGGAGTTGGCGAGCCGATGTTCCCGATCGACGCCCGATCCGCGCCCGTTCGACGCCCGTTCTCGAAACGGGCCCGTAACCCCATGTAGCAGCACGAGTTGAGGCTTTTTCCGTCGGACGCCGGAGGTACATTCCGGGCGTCCAACGGAGGTGTTCCCGTGGCTTGGCTGCGCTCTCGAATCGAACGATCTACCGGCGTCACGACCTGGTCCCTCGAGTGGCGGGAGGGCGGCCGAGACGGCGTCGTCCGCTCCCGGTCGCTGGGCCCCATCACCGAGAAGGAGGCGCAGTTCCAACTCGCCGCCGAGCACGCGGGGCGCGGCGGCTCCCGGCGGGGCGCACCGGTGGTCACGACCCCCAAGAAGGGGGTCGAGGCGTTCTTAAAGCACCTCACGGTCTCGGGCCGCCGCCAGGGGACGGTCGACCACGCCGCCGACAAGATGCAGCCGCTCTTGGCCGAGTGGTCCGACCGCCCGATGGCGAAGTGGTCCCGCGGGATGCTGGAGACGCTGCTCGCCGAGCGGGGCTGGGGGACGTCCCGAGTCCGCGGGGCGGTCGGGGTCTACCGGAGGTTCATCGCGTGGTGCCAGGCCGTCGGGTTCGCCTGCGGAGACTTCGTGGGCGACTTCAAGCCGCCGCGCGCCCGACCGCTCGAGCACCGCGAGGCGCTCTCCGCTGAGCAGTGCCGCCGCCTGCTCGACGCCGCCCACGGCCACTACCTCGAGGTCCCCGTCGCGCTCGCGCTGTTCGTGGGTCTCTCGCGCGCAGACCTCCGCGGGCTGACGTGGAAGGAGGTCGACCTCGAGGCCGGCCTGATCGCGCGCCCCCGCCACAAGACAGGGACGCGGCTCCGGCTCCCGATCTCCGCCCCCCTGCGGGAGGTCCTGGAGCGCCAGCGCCACCGCACGGGCCGCGTCTGCCAGCGCCTCCCCGACGACGACTCTTCGCTCTACCACGCGCTCCACCGCCTCATGGACCGGGCCGAGGTCCCCCACAGCGGTTGGCACCAGCTACGCCACACGGCGGCCACCCTCTTGGCCTCCGCGGGGACGGACGTCGCCACGATCGGACGGATCCTCGGGCACCGGCCGGGCAGCGTGGTCACGCTTCGGTACCTCCACACGGACGACGCGAGGCTGCGGCACGCGGCGGAGGCGGTGGCGGCGGCGGTGGGCGGGGCGTAGAGCCTGCCCGCGAGTCGTTTGCGAGTCGTGGCCGGGTAATCCCGGCGAGAACGGACACGGCGGCGCGGCGGCTTGGCGTGGACAGGAGTTCGCGAAGCCCACCGCGGGTGTCCGGGAGCACCATGCTCTTGCGCGGGGTTCACGGATCGTTCATAGTCGGTTGGTGACCCGCTGAGCGCCCGCGCCGCCGTGACGCGGGGGCTCGGCGTGCGCAGGAGCCGGTGGCGGCCGCGCCAGCGACCCACAAGGCGCCGAGGAGGCGGGCATGGGCACGGAGCAGGGAGTATCGGCCGAAGCGGCGCGGACCCGGTGGGGGACGCTCTGGCACACGCTGACCGCCGAGGAACGGCGGGAAGCGGCGTTGTTCTACGTGACGGCGGCAGAGAGGTTCCCACCAGGCCGCGCGGCAATCCTCGCGGTCCTCGCGCGCGACAGCCGCTCGCGTCCCAGGGCGGTGGCGCGATGGCCCATCGAGCGGCGGGCGGACGGCCTCGCCCGCATGCGGTCGATGGACCAGCCGCTCCTCGCAGCGATCCTCGCGCGGTTCCTCGTGGACGCGCGCGGGCCCATGGTCCGCCGCTTCCTCGACCTCGCTGGCATCGTGCACCATGGCGGCGAGATCGACCCCGCCTTGGCCGCGGGGGAACGGTGCGACGCCGAGCGTCTCATGGCAGCGGTCCGCGCAGTCGCGGCGGAGTTCCCGCCCCGCGATGTCGCGCTTTTCCTCGGCGCGCTTGAGGCGCAACGGCTCCCGTTCCTGGAGGGGCTCGCCGCCGCTCGGCGCGCGCCTGAGGGTACGATTCCGCTCGGAGGCGGAGCGTAACCGCCGCCGAAATCCCCTCTGGGCCTCCCACGCAGCGAGGAGCGCGTACGGACCGGCGGCACATGCCCCGGACAGTGGCAGCCGATCCCCTTGCGACGGGGCAACTGCCGCCATGCGCTTGGGCACCGCCGCCAGGCGGCGCGCGGCTTTCGTCGCCTGCACAGGGCGCCTCCCCATCGGGCGCGTTCGGAGGGGCGGCCCCGGTTCGAGAGCCATCGGCTACCCCTGTTCCAGATGATCGCCTGACGAGGGGAGGGACGGGACGGCTCGCTCCCGAGCGTGGCTCCGCCGACATTCCGGCCGGATCCGCCCTTGACAGCCTCCTCCGCCATGGCCTACAGTTGCGCTCTCCCGCTACCTGCGAAGGAGTCCACGGCCATGCTCACCGGTTTCTACGTCCTGAGGGGCTCGGGTGCCACGAAGTACACCGCGACGTTTTCGCGCGGCGGCCTCTCGGCGAACTTCCAGGTGCAAGTCCTCGACCTCATCGGATCGCCCACTGACCTCGGCGCCGCGATCGAGCACAAGAACTTCGAGGACACGGCGTTCCTCCCCGCCGCCTCGTTCCCGACTATCAGTTCGATCTCGGTCGCGAGCCTGAGCGTCAGCAACATCAAGGAGCAGGTCCGCTACGCATTCACCGTCGCGGCGGCGAGCGCCTGGGAAGGCTTCTACCTCCTCCTGCCCGCACCGGCCTGGCGTCCCTACTAGGCCGACGGGCGCCTAGGCAGGCATAGACCCTCGACAGAGGGAGAGAGACTCCGGTGGCATGCTGCTCCAGCTGCGCCCGGGATTGCTCCTCGCGATCGCATGTCGCGATGGATTGGGGACTCCGTACCGCTGACGCGCAAGCCGGGCTCTCGCCCTTCTGGCGCGCCGCGATCGTTGCTGACGTTTTCAACCGCGACGCAGGCCCCAATCCAGATGATGAGGTCATCGCTACCTCGGTGCGTGCCACGGCCGAGTTGGCGACGCATCTCGGTGACGAGATGCCGCCTGATCCCTTTGAACTCGTGTTGCACGATCCTCGTGGGGTTGCGGGCTGTGATGCAGTGGCGGTGACTACTCCTACGGACTCGCCGAAGCCGCCGACGCCCACGACGCCGACGACCCCCACGACTCCCACTACTCCTCCAACTCTAAAGCCCCCTACGCCGACCACCCCCACAGGCCCTACAGAGCCGCCCCCAACAACGCCTACTACACCCACGGGCCCCACCACGCCGACGCCAAGCACGCCGACCATTCCGACCGGTACTCCAACTGAGAAGGAGAAGGCCAATCGTTGCTGCCTACTCAAGAAAGCAACCATTGAGAATCTGCCGTTCGGGCCCCAACCCAAGCCAGCACCCAAGCCGCCTGGAGCGGGGAAGACGTGGCACGCCCCTGGCGATAACCCGTGGACGCCACCCGAGAGCGACCCTCGCAGGAAGGGAATGCGCCAAATCCGCTTCCACGTCGAGTTCGAGTGGAAGAAGAGTTCCAAGTACTGTCCCTGCAGGATTCAGTGGTGGGAGTGGATCAGTATCGTCAGCATCCACGGTTACCCGATTCCGAGCAAGAAGTGGGGGGACCTTAGCGGGGAGCATGCGCGATTGACTCGACCGGCAGGAGCGGGCTGGCCGGAGGCCCCCACCTCGCAAAGTCCGGGCGAAGCGAGCAATTTCTCCCAGGCGATGGACAACGGGGGTGACTCCGATGTCTCGGACGCCGACGCAAACGCAGAAGGATCAACTGGCACGACCGATAGCGATTTCCCTGGGTTCCCCCAGGGCTTCGGCGGTCTTGCGAAAATGGCCGGCGAAGCGTGGAACATCTATGGTGAGATCCGGATCTACAGTGGGTGCAAGGGCGGCAAAAAGGCGCGCCTTCGCTGGCATGTGAAAGTTGATGAAAGTGGGGCGTCGGGAGAGGCTGACGGCACGGGTAAGGACCCGGGATTCCCCGCAATGCCCGAGGGAGGACCGCCGCTGAATCCAGGTACTGATGGTCCTGCGGGAACCCCAGTTGGTGATGAAGGGTCCGACTCGGAGGCAGACCAGGAAGACGTCAATACTGGGAGCAAAGAGCGCTATGGCTCGACACACCAAGAGCCTCCGCCGAAGCGTCGCCGGTAGAAGCAGATGCGGCTTTGTCTCCTCCTACTTGCCGTAACCGCTGGTTGCTCCCTCGGCTGTTCGGCGAGGCGCGGAGAATGCCGCCACCGCGTCCCATTTGTCGTTTCCATTGCGGAGGACGCACGCAGTTGCGATGGGTTTATATCCCTCGTTGGACACGCAAGGTTGTATGCAGGCTCGTCAACGATTGATACGACGATTGACGCCCAAGGGCTAGTTCAGTTTCCCTATCAACCACAAGAAGCGACGATAGTAGCCTGGCTGCGTCCCTTCGGACTGGGCCGAATGGACAGTGACTTCTGGGTTTGGTGCGCGCACCTGGATGGAGGCCGACTGAGGGAGAAGCGAGTACAAAGAGGCACGTCTGTGCTGGTTCGTTGTGCAGCCAACGATGGACTCACCGACTCTTCCGTTCGTGCGGAGCGCGTCGACGGCCCCTTCGGGTGTATCTCCACGGGCCAATCGGTCGAGGCAGAACACACGATTGGGAACTGCCATGAGCTGATGCTATGGGCCGGAGACTGGGTGCTTCGGGGGGATGGCCACATCGCATCGCAGGCTCCAGTGCGAATGCAGAAGCGGGTTTCGGTGCCTAGTGTGTGGACACGCGAACTCACCCTCGACCTGCTCTTGAAATAGCACGGCGCATCACTCGGCCCGAGCATTCGGAAGGAAGTGCAGACAGGGAATGTACGCATCCAAGGCTTCAAGAAACAAGTCCACGGTGCGAACTGGGAAGCCAGACTTCAGACGCTGAATCGCACTCGAGATCTCCTCTCGGGATCTCACCTTCACCTTGCCCTACAGGACCGTGACGCGCTCCTCCACACGGGCCACCTTCTCGCGCCGCTCGACGGCGGTCTGGGCCGACCCTTGCTTGTGGCGGCCGGCCCAGTTGTCGAGGCGCCTGAGCCGATGACCGAGGTCCTCGGACGCGGCCGGGACGAAGCGGGGGCCGCGTTCGTACCTCATGACCGCTTGTGCACGCCCGCGACCGCCAGCGCGGCCTCCATCAAGTCGAGCCGGGAAGGCGCGTCGGTGAGGCGGTGCTCGGGTTCAAGCCTCCCGGCGCTGCCGACGAACGGCGCGTCGTCCTGGCGGGCGAGCGCGTCGAGAACGGCCTTCGCCTCCCGCTTCCTCTTCTCGTTGAGGACCACGAGGAGCCCGGTGCTGACCGCCCAGGAGAGAAGCCCCCAGGGCGTGGTGTCCTTCGGCCCCTCGACCTGGAGCCCCGCGCCCGCGGCGCCACGCCACGCGGCCTCGGCCTTCGCCAGGCGATCGTTCGCGGCGGTGACGCGGGCGGTGAAGTCGTCGGTCCACGCTCGGGCGCGGTCCGCGCGCTCCTTCGCTTGCGTGGCCTCGGCCGCCGCCTCGGTGGCCCGACGCCGGGCCCGATCAAGGTCCTCCTGCGTCGCCTCCCCGGCGGCGACCCTCCGCTCGAGGTCCGCGGCCGTGGCCGCCGCGGCGGCGCGCGCCGCCTCGGCGGCGGCCGCGATCTGGTCCGCCTCCTTCGCCTTCCGCTCGGCTTCGCCGGCGGCTGTCTTGGCGTCCTCGACCTGCCTCACGACCGCCGGGTCGGGGGGCGGGACCGCGGGCTTCACCCCCACGCCGAGTTCGACGCCCTGGCACGCCGCGACGCCCGCAAGGAGCACCGCGGCCCAGCCCGCGTAGCGCGAGGTCACGGCGGCCTCGACCGCCTTCACGGCTGCCTCCCGGCATCGGGGGCGGGCGCCTCGGAGACGCGCAGTGGATCCGCGGGCGGCACGGGGCACAACCCGTCCGCGCACGGGGCGCCCGGGACGGGCGGCGTGGTCACGGGCGCGGGTTCGGCCGCTTTCCCCGTGCGGAACCCGTACTTCCCGAGGTCGATCCGGGCGGCGGCGCCGACCCCGTCCTCGGGGCCGGCGAAGACGCGCGCCCCGGCACCGACAGCGGGCTGGACGTCGAGGGCGCTGGAAGGCCCCGGGCCGGACTGGCACGCCGGGAGCAGGAACAAGACGAGAGCGAAGAGAATGACCAGCGGGCGCATGAGAACCTCCGTATGGAGGGGCGGCCCGCTGGAGAGGACTGCCCTCGGAACTGTTACGCCGATAGCATACCGCGGGAAGACCCCGCGGCGGACGATCAATCGCGCAGGACCTCCTCGAGCGCGAGCTCGTATTGTCCGAATCGCTTCGTGACGCCCTGGAAGGAGGGAGGCTCCGAGAGGCGCAAGAGGCGGAGGCCGCGGTACGTCGCCTTCGCCGTAGCCCCGACGCCCGGCGCCACGCCGAACGTGATGGTCCTGGCGTCCGTGTCCACGCTGGCGACCGCCACGGCGACGCCGTTCACAAACCCGACGACCGCGCCCTGCTTCGGGTACCACCGGAAGTCCGGGCTCGCCTCGGCCGTGGGCAAGCTGAAGGTCACGCGCACTCCGTCCCCGACGGCGGGCTCCAACGTCACGAGCTCGCGCACGGGGTCGCGGGGATCCTCGATTAGGAAGGCGTCCCGCAGGTGGCCCCGCGCCAGGAGGAACGCCTCCCAGGGCACGCGTTGCGGCTCCGTAAGCCCCGCAGGCCAGCGGTAGTGGCGCCGAGAGCACGCGAACAGCTCCACGCGCTCCGTTCGCCCGGGGCCCTTCTCCTCTAAGACTTCGACGAACGGCTCGTCGGTGAACTCGTAATCCACCCACGGCTCGCGCCCGTCGGTCGCCCCGTCGTTGAAGACCGCGTAGGCCACGAGGTCACGCCGCCACGAGCGTGATCGTGCAGGAGGCCTTGAGCGCGTCTCCCGCCGTCTTATTGATCGCCGGGAAGGTCTTGCGATTGAACATGTTCCCCGCGGCCGGATCGTCGAACAGCCCGACCTCGGTGATGGCACCCGTGCCGACGCCGGCCGGGAACGTGTGGTCCACGGTGCAGACGCCCGTGCCGCCCGACGTGTAGGCGACGGCAGCGCGCGCCGCCTCCGTCCCGAGCGCTACGTCGACGGGCGTCTCGGCCACGGCGCCCGTGCCGATCGCGACATAGCCGAACAGCGGCGCGACCGTGGCGGGATTGAAGAGGCGGTCCTTCGCGCGGTCGAGCCCCGCGTTCACGATCAGATTCTTGAACCGCCGCCGGGTCTTCACCTGGCCGTCGGGCCCCAAGAGCGCGAGGTCCCAGACGGCGCTGACGGCCATGGGGCGCTCGTGGGCGCGACGCGGGCGAAGAGAAGAAATCATCCAGACAAGGGGAGAGGGCATCGAAGCCTCCTCTCGCTCGTCCGGCTGGAGTCGGGCTCGCGAAGAACGGGGGGATTGTACGGGACGGATTGGTCAGGGGATGAGCAGCAGATCCCACGACTCGGAGACTTCGAGCGCGTCGAACTCGACGACGCCGGGGTTGAGTTCCAATGCCCACGACTCGGTGGCTTCGAGCGTCTCGGCGACGGCCTTCGTGACCTCCATCTCCCAGGCGTCCAACGCCGCGAAGCGTTCGACGGGCTGCGCGTGGCTCGTCCGCCAGGCCTCTGACGCCTCCAAGCTCTCCTTCGTGAGCAGCGCGTAGCCCCCTTCGACGACCGCGATCTCGACGCCGATGCCGAGCAGGACGAGCCCCGCGTTGGGCGGCGCGGTGCCTCCGCCAGGCGGGTAGACCACGGACACCGCGAGGTCGCTCGGCTTGCGCAGCCCCGGGGGCACGGCTCCGCCAGGCCCCTTGAAGATGCCGGTCCCCTGTCCCGTGCCATCCGCCACCGGAACCAGCGTCGGCGCCCCCACCGCGGGCGCGGCCCACGGCGACGACTTCCACGCGACGTCCATGCGGACGCGATACGTCGTGCCTGCCGGGAGCGGCGGGCCTGCGGGGTTCTCGGCAAGCAGCGCCCAGACGCCGACCGTCCCGCGCGCGTAGGGCGGCATCGGGAGCAGCCCGCCCGCGCCCGAGACCGTCCCCGCCCCGGTGGAGTTCAGCAGCATCCCCTCGTTGACGAAACCGAAGGGGTTCGAGGCCGCGACGGGCGAGGTGCTCCCGGGGAGAC
>Ga0335397_10012233_pt1 | contig 10514 bp, 6 predicted proteins | sample MAT04_FD_205740 | JGI IMG/M metagenome (GOLD analysis project Ga0335397, IMG submission 205740) | Freshwater microbial communities from Lake Fryxell liftoff mats and glacier meltwater in Antarctica - MAT-04 (spades assembly) (version 2) ...
ACGGGCCGCTCGGGCCGTTGCCCGTGCCTTCCCGAGGTACGACCTGGTTCAACCTCAGACTCGTCGAGGGCCTTCGCGGCAAAGCCGACGGCTCCGGCTCGACCGGCAAGCAGGACAAGATCATCGGCGTCCGCGAGTTGTCGGATTTCACCATCGACGGCATGAACGGTGTTCCGCCGGCGGCAGCCCGTTGCAGGCTCCATGGTACGTTCGAGGACTTTCCGCTGTTGAACGTCAGCCCCAGTGTAACGCCGGAGGTCGAAGCCGCACCTGTCGCGGCGGCGGAAGCGGACCGTCGACAGCCCCTGTACGATTTTCGCGACTCCGGGGCTGCCTACCGCTTCCCCCGGCTTGATCGCTTAGCCCGCTGGACGCTCGGCCGCGCCGAGCAACAGCGCTTCGCCGGGGCGGACACACGGGATGCGGACGAACAGGCCAAGCGTGCTGCAACCTTGCTGAAGTCTGTCCCCGCGCCGATACGGCCGCCGCCGACTTCAATGGCCGTTCAGGTGCAAACCCCGGAAGCGGATGAAGTGAAGCGTCGTGCGGCAATCGATGCGGTCGGCTCGTTGCTCGACATGATCCGCGCCGGTGCGAAGCCGGAGGACTTCAAGGGCGCACTGGCGGCGTTTCAGGCGAAGTGGAAAGCAGGTCTGTCCCGTTCGGCGATCGACGAGGAGTTGCTCGGTTTCCTCGATCGGCTGGAAGAACCGACCCAGGACCATTTCCGACAACTCGAGCAGATCCTGCAGGCCATGCGGCCGGGTCGCAGTGCCGTCGAGACGGCGACGATCGAACTGCTCGCGGCGGCACCAGTCAATTTCCAGGGTCGGCGTTGGCCCAAAGGCATGGCGAAGGAGATTGCGAAGACCGCATCGTCGGCCGAGGCCGCGTGTGCGGTCGAGGCCGCGGCCCTTCCCTGGATTGAGAAACAAATCGCGGAACTCGATCGCGAACGACGCGAACTGATGCTGCGACTCTTCGACCGCGATCGGCCCGATGACGACTACGCCCGCACGGCGGATGGCAGCTCGACGCTCCGGAAACTCGTTCTGATCCGCACGGATTACCAGGCCTGCCGGCAGATCGGCGACGTCGTAGCCGAGGCGCAACGCGAGGCCCGTGTGGCGCGTGTCGTTCTTAGCGACCTGAACGACGATGCCTATGCCCGAATCGGACCGAATGCAAAAGCCGTGCAAAGGTGCGTGCAACAACTCGTCGATGCACTGATTGATGTCCAAGCCGGGTTGCGCGAGCCGGCCGTCGCATTCGACATGGATCGGTGGAAGACTCGGACGCTTTTGATCCGCGATCTTCGCAAGCAGTTGCAGGACCTGCACACCGTACCGGCGAATGCGACCTACCTGGAGGCAACAGCGCTGCTCCGCTGCGAGGTGTGGTCGGCAAGGCAGCGTGCGGAACTCAAGGCCGCGGCCACGGCTTGGGAACGCAGCATCGTGGACGGACTTTCGGCGGCAAAGCCTCGGGCAGCCGAGTTGCCGCAGCTGGCCGAGGCGACGGCGGTCGCGCTGCCCTGGAGTCTTCTGCATGCCGTCGAGCGGGCGCGATCGGCGGGCCGGGCCGGTGCGGAAGAGCGCTATCGGGACATGCAGCGATCATCGGCGACGCCGGCATCGATCCAGACTTGGAGCAAGGCTACCAGCGAGGATTTCCGCAAGTTGATACAGGAATACAGGGCCACGGCGGATCTGAAATTGCGGGCCGAGTTGGGTTGGCTCCTGCCGGCGGAACGATTGCCCGCTTGGCCGCGCGGCAACCCGAACGAGCCGGAGCCGAACGCGGAGCATGCCGAGGCGGCTCGCCTCGAATTGGAAGCGAGCCGCGGCTTCCGGCGGATGCGGCACCGTGCCGAAGCGGAGACGTTTCGGGCCGTCGCCGAATCGACCGATCGGCCGCAGCCGTTCTGGAAGAGCTACATCGAAGGTCATCGGCAAGCAGCCGAGTTTTGCGATACGTTTCAGCCCTAACCGCGGAGCCTCCCGGCCCGCTTCTCGGAGTGAGTGTCATGAGAATGCGACTTGGCGGGCTGATCGCGACGGCGGCATTGATGCTCGCGGCCAATTCTCAGAGTGCAGAGCCACCGACTGCGTTCGTGTTTCTGCCGGCATCGGCTCCACCGGAGATCGCCGCCAACAAGGAAGCGGACTTCGGCGGCGTTCAGGTCGTGTCCTTGCGGCCGAACACCAGCGTCGAACAGTTCCTTTACGTGCGGAATCCCTACCCCGGTGACGACCGCAACTTCGTCGTCGAATGGAAGACCAACGCGGCTGCGGCCCAGGCTAAGGTGTTGCTGACCGGCAACGGCGCCTGGAAGCGCGTGACATTCCCCAAAGCCGCCGCCCCCGCGGTTGCCGCACCGGTTGCCGCCCCCCCTACGACTCCTGCAGTGGCTGCGACTCCGGCTCCGGCTGCGGAAGCACCCTTGGCCGGCGTCAAGCTCGCGCTCGACGCATTGCCGGGCGACAAACTGGGGTTCGTCGTCGAATTGCGGTTGCTCAATGAAGACGGTATCACGCCGGCGGTCGAACGTGCCGGCATGAAGCAACCCTACATCTTCCGCCGTCGGATCGAGATCCTCGATCCGCGCAACTACCTCGCCGTGACCGGCAAGAACGTTAAGGATGCCACGAAGGCTGACGGGGTCGCGTTCAGCGTCGCCCTCAAGACGGACGAATGGACAAAAACGCCGGCGATTTCCACCGTCGACGTGCCCCTGACTTTGGTGCATCACAAAACGAAACCCGGCGCGAAGCTGACGCCGCGTGCGGGCCGTTACGAACAGACCCTACCGACGAAAGCAAATGCTGCAGCAGGCCTTTTCGGCGGCGTCACCGGAGACAAGGAAAGTTACGAGGTTCTGTTCGGTGCCGAGGGACTGCGGCGCGTCTTCACTTATCTTCCGTCTCAGGTCGGCAAGCCGAGCGAGAATGTGCTCGTGCCGACCTCGACGACGAAAGTCCATCTGTTCGCCGTTGGCCGCACCGAAGTGACACCCGCGCTGACTCCGGCGGTGAAACTGCCGATCCGCATCGAAGTGGATAAGCCCGAACCGGGTACGACGCTCCGGTTGATCACGCGCTCACCCGCCGGGCCGACCGAGGCTCCCAGCGAAGAAACCGTCGTGCTCGGCACGGCCCACGATGAACAAATCTGGGTGGAAACCTCGGGCCCGAACGGCGGCATCGCCGTGGCTTCCCGCGTGAGGGAGTGGGTCCGCGAACTCGACCTCAGCGCCTTTCGAGGCAAGGTCGAGGTCGAAGCGATCTACGGAGCGGATGCGGCTTCGAGCACGAAAAGCTCCATGCTCGTCATCGTGGACGACACCGCTCCGCCGGTCGAGCAGGTCGTCTTCGGCGAGTTCCCAAAAGAGCAGGTCAAGGGCACGCCACTGCCGGTCCGCGTCACGGCGACCGATCCGGAAACGGCGATCGGCAAAGTCGCGTTCTTTCTCGGCAAGCCCGGCGAGGACGGCAAACTTCCCGCCGGAGCCGTGCCGGTCTCCGCAACGCTGGTCACCGAGAAGAACAGTGCGAGCTGGCGTGCGGAGTTGATCCTGCCGCCGGACGTCAAGAAAGGGCCGATGCCCATCTCGGTCATCGTCGTCAACGAAGCCGGACTGAGCACGATCAAGACGCAGGAAATCGTGCTCGTCGATCCGCCCGCCCCCTCCGGCTCCATCGCCGGCAAGGTGCTTTACGGCGAACGACCGCAACCGAAACTCGAAGTCGCCCTCTCGGATGCCGAAGGTAAGGTCAAGGTCGTCGCCGTCACCAACGACAAAGGCGAGTTCAAATTCTCGAACCTCGCTCCCGGCAAGTACGTCGTGTCCGCGGTCCGCAAGGATTCCGGCGTCGGCTCCAAGGGAAGCAGCGAAGTTCAGGTCGAAAACAAAAAGGAACCGACCAAGACGACCATCGTGCTCACGCGATCGCAGTCGCCTTGATGCGATTTCGATCCGTGAGGCACCTTAACGCAACAGCCCCTTGGCGTAGGCGACATAGGCTGCCAAGGCGAGCAGCGAAGCGAGCACGACGAGCATGATGAAATACCCGACCTTCACGGCTCGCCGGTAGGAGGATTCCTCGGCGTAGGCCTGCGGTGTCCACGCGACGCTGCTGCGGGTCTCGTGAACCTTGGCGAAGAACTCCTTGGCGAAGCGGGCTTCGGTCGGCTTCTCCGGGAGTACGACGGTCAGGTACGTGCCGCCGAACAGCGGCGTGCGGTCCTCGTAGAGCATGGCCGTACGGCCGACCAACCCCGCCAAGCCGGCGGATTTTTTCTGTACGTCGCAGACAAAGCGGAACAGGTCCGCGTTGACGGCGCGGTCGTTCGGCCCACCCTCGGCGGACATGAACCGCAAAGCCCAATACGGCAACAGCCCGGCCGCAACCCAACGTGCCGGCGTTTCCAGCGACTGCAGTGCGGCCGCAGCGTCGAGGTCCGGATTCAGCGGAAAGCCCTTGCCCACGCGGCCTCCCTTCTCCGCCGCGAAGCGTCGGAAAAATTCCGTGCCGCCGCGGGACTGCTCCACGCCGTTGACCAGCACGTACACCGGAAATCGCTGGCGGAAGCATTCCTCGGCAATCACCAGATCCTCACGGGCCACCAGACCCCACTGCTGAGCGGAGGCTTCGTCGTTGCACACCGTCGCGGGCACAGCGACCACAGCGCCGTTGATCGGGCACAGCGGGTAGCGCGTCGCCTTAACGAGTCCGCAGACGTGGATGAGCCGGGCCGCCAGTTCGCCGGCAATCTGCGGATTCTGAAGGATGCCGACCTGATTCGCCGTGCGGCCGGAGGACGACTGTGCGCCGCGATCGCCCGAACCCGTCAGTTCCCGCAGCCGTTGCCGTTCGGCTTCGGTCAGCGCCCGGCCTTCATCGCGGGCCTGTCGCATGATCCGTTGGATTTCGGAGAGCTGTCCGCCGCTCGTTCCAACGCTGCCGCCGCCGACGCTCGCCATGTAGCTCGCGCCGACACTGTTGGAAATCCCAACGGAACGCGCCCCCATACCGACGCTTTGAAACATCGACCCGACGCCCTCCGATTCATCGTCGCCAACCGAGGCGGACAGTTCGCCGCGGAAGCCCAGAAGGCTTGCGCCGCTCATCGTGATATAAATGCCGTCCCGATGGGCGAAGGCCCGCAGCGGTGCATTGGCCGACGTCGCTCCGGCAACCAGCATGCCGTTGGGCAACGCTCGAAAGACCGCCTCCGCCCCGCACGGCCATTCGCCGAAGACGAGGTACAGCGGCGTCTGATCCAAGGCGATGTCCGCTTTCGCCAAGGCCGTTTGGATCGTCGCCCAGCATTCGTCGAGATCGGGGAAAATGGTGACGACCGCGGGCGGTGTAAGCAAGGCCCACAACCAAGCGGCCGACCAAAGCAGTGCGTATCCGGTCAGAAATAAGGTGGTCGACCAGAACGGCTGGAACCAGACCGGCCCGTGACCGAGTTGCGACGTCAGGCCGAGCCGCGGCTGCAGAAACCACAAGCCCACGGCGACGGCAATGATCAGCACGACATGTGCGAACCATGCCAAGCCACGCGGGCGGGTCGGCGGCCAAACCATCGGCAGCACGACTCCCGCCATCCAGCGCAACAAGTCCGCGGAGTAGTCCAACAGTTTCATCGGCTGCCTCAGGTTCTCAGAAAGCCGACGATGAGCAGAAATGCCGCGATCGGCACCGCGAACAGCAGCACGACCGTGAGCCTGCCCGTCATCCGCTTGTACGCATCCAGCCCTTCCAGCACCGGCACGTCGCAGATCGGGGCACGCTGGGGGATTGCCGTCGGCTCGCGGCCCAACTGACGCGTCACCCGCGATCTTGCCGCATTCGTCCATTCGCGCAGCTTCTCGGGCGTCTCGCTCAGTTCGCCCTGGAAGCCGAGCCAGACACAGTACAGATACGCCGCGGAGGCTTCGTGCCCCAGCCCGGCCGTTTCCGCGAGTTTCGCCTGCGTCCAGAAATTGCGATAGCGGATGTTGGTTCGGTAGAGGTGCTGCTCCAGCTTGTTCTCGTCCCACTCGCGCCAGCCGGCCTCGATCAGGATTTCGTCCAGCCAGCACACGAAGGCATAGCGCATGCCCAGAAAGCCCTGCACCGCCTCAGACCCCGCACCGACGGAGTGCATGGGGGACGAGGCTTCGCCGCTGCCCCAGGGCGCGGGTTCGTCGCCGGAGCGAAGCAGGGCCTTGAGCTTGGCCTGCTCGTTGGCGAGTTGCGGGCGGTCGCCGCGCAGGATGCGGTCGCGCAGGTTCAGCCCGGCGAGCAACACTTCGTTCATCGGTTCGAGCCGGTCGGTCGGCATGAGGATCTCGCATCGTGCGGGAAGGGCGTCGTCTTTTTCGCCACCGTTCGCCTTGTTATACGACTCGGGTCAGTCCGTCATGCTTCTGGGCGGTCCGAGTCGTAGTTTGAGGGAGTGACGGAAGTGGCCGACAGGGTTCGGCAGCGGAAAGGAAAGGGCGAACGATGAGCGGTCGAAGCGTGCACTGGTCCGAAGGTCTGTTTCTGCGACCGCACCATTTTCAGGCGGCCGACCGCGCCGTGGCCGTGCAGGCACTGCGGCACACCATGCTCAATCAGCCCTATTTCTGGGGCCTCTCGGTCTGCACCATCGACTCGGAGGCTCTCTCGGCCTTTCGGTTTGTCGTGCGCAGGCTGCGGGTTCGGTTCCGGGACGGCACCATCGTGGAACTACCCGAGGACGCTCCGCTGGCGGACCTCGATCTCAAGCCGTTGTTCCTCGGCCGCAACCGCCTGCAGATTTTCTTGGGATTGGCGAAGTGGAGACCAGCCGGGGCGAATCTGATTTCCGGCGATTCGCCTTTGGGCCGTTATCGCGTCGAACCACTGGCCGTGCCGGACGAGAACACCGGCGGCAACCCGCAGCAACTCGCCTTCCGTTCGCCTGCGGTGCGGCTGTTGACCGAGGACGACGATGCCGCGGGCTACGACCGCCTGCCGCTGATGATCCTGGAAAAATCGGAACGCGCCGAAGCGACGCCCAAGCCGACCACGGAGTTCATTCCACCGATCACGACCTGCGAGGCCTGGCCCGGGTTGCAGGTGGAACTTCTCCAGAAGCTCTACTACCGCGTCAACAAAAAAATCGAAGTGCTCAGCGCTCAGGTTCTCAGCCGCGGCATCCAATGGGACAGTCAAGGCCCCGGCGACCTGCGGCGCCTGCTGCAGCTCGACCGTCTGAACCAGGCTTACGCAGCCCTCAGCCACATCGCGTTCATCCCCGGCGTTCACCCGACCGAGGCCTATCGGGAACTGCTGAATCTCGTCGGTTCCCTCGCCATCTTCAGCAAGCCGGTCCGCACCGAGGAGTTGCCGCGATACGACCACGACGACCTCGGCAACGGCTTCTGGAAGCTCAAGACGATGCTCGACACGTTCCTGAACGAAGTCGACGAACCGGCCTACGAGGAAGCCCCGTTCATCGGCACCGGCCTGCGGATGCAGGTCTCGCTGAAACCGCAATGGCTCGAAAGCGGCATGGCCATGTACCTCGGCGTCCGCTCCAACATCTCGACCGAGGAATGCGTCAAACTGCTGACGCGGCCCGAACGCCTCGGCATGAAGATCGGCAGTTGGGACCGCGTCGAGGACATTTTCTCCAAGGGCCAACCGGGCCTACGCTTCACGGCGACGCCCTACCCGCCGCGCGAGTTGCCGAGTGCCCCGAACCTGACCTACTTCGAGATTTCCCGCGAATCCGCCGGCAACGAATGGGCCTTCGTGCTGAAGGGAAAAACCCTCGCCGTCCGCATCCAGGAGCGCGACATCGTCGGTGCCATCGACGGCAAACAGGAACTCTCAATTCGCACCGGCGGCCAAACCACCACCTTCTGGTTCACTCTGTACATCGTGCCCCAAGTGAAGTGAGAGTTCCATCCGACGAAGTGCATCGTCACGTCAATTGAAAAATTCTCGTTTTCTCCTTTATAAGTACCACGAATCGGTAGAAACTCATTACCGAAGGTACGTTTGATGGTACCTTCCCCCTTACTCGGCAGCTTAAGGAGCATAGCCTTTCGTCTCGTCTGTGAGTCTGATGTTCCTGATGACTCTTATGGCAATCGCTGCGTCGCCTGAGATTATATTCGACTCAGGTTATCCAGCCGCCCTTCAAACGAAACGGTTTGACAGCCGCGGCACATAGGCAATTCCCAAGAATGCGGGGAACGTGACGTACAATGTCGTCAAAATCGATGTCCGACATAAGTATCCCATCGACGCCGGCTGGGCCACTTCTCAAGCAAACGTCGATAAGCAGGGCTTGACTTGGAATTACACTTCAGCGAATCCACAGACCAAGACGGGCGAGTATTGGATCATGCCGGTTCTCGTCTATAACCAAGTTACGACGTCTACCACGCCTCCGAACATCCCCACGACTCAAGCTTATACCGTCTACACAGAAATCGAATTGGAAGATGATTTGCCGCCGATGTCCTATTGGTACGTCAATCTGTTTTAAAAACTTTGGGAACTGCTCAGTGTTTCATTTATAACTTCCCCACTTGGAGTCGATTCAGCGCCTAACACATCAATGTTGATGGAGGGCATGGAAATGAGGCGGGTCTACGTCGAATAATGAGCTTTTCAGGGGTTTGCAAACTCGTTGTCGTATCTTTTGTGAACGCCGAGAGGCAAACCGCCGGCAGGCGGCGGCTCAGAGTCCACATCGGATACTCGCCGCACACCTTCCAAAGCGAGCCGTTCCGAATCGTATTTACCCCCGCAGCAGAAAGCTGACGTACTTCGTTTCGACGTAGGCTTCGAGGCCTTCGTGAGCGAGTTCGCGGCCCAAGCCCGATTCCTTCATGCCGCCGAATGGGCACTGCGGGGTTGCGGGAACGGGGTCGTTAATGCCGATGATGCCCGCTTCCAGCCCCTCGGCCATCTTGAACGCGGTACTCAGGTCGTTGGTGAAGACGTAGGCGGCAAGGCCGTAATGCGTGTTGTTCGCGGCGGCGATCACTTCGTCGATCTTCGAGAAATCCATGATCGGCATGACGGGGGCGAAGGGTTCATCGGTCAGCAGATTCGCGTCCTTGCTCAGGTTGCGAAGGACGGTCGGCTCGAAGAAATAGCCCTTGTCGTAGAGGTCCGAGCGCTTGCCGCCCGTCAGGCACTCGGCACCCTTCTTCGTGGCGTCTGCGATCAGCGCGAGTGTATTGTCCATCGCCTTCTTCTCGAACATCGGGCCGACGTCGATGCCCGCGTCCAGCCCATTGCCCAGCTTCAGTTTCTTGGCTTCCGCCACGGCCGCCTCGGTGAACTTCCCGACGATGTCCGCGTGAATGTAAAAGCGGCTGGGGCTGACGCAGACCTGGCCGTTGTTGCGGAACTTGCCGAGCACCGCCGCCTTGGCCACGACTTCCGGATCCGCATCCGGGAAGACGATCAGCGGGGCATGGCCGCCGAGTTCGAGGCTGAGCCGCTTGACCTGATCCGCGGCCCCACGCATCAGTTGCTTGCCGACTTCGGTGCTTCCGGTGAAGCTGATCTTGCGGACGTGGCGATTCTCCAAAAACTCCGCGGCGATCTCGGCTCCCGGCCCGACGACGAAGTTCGCCACACCTGCGGGCAGGCCTGCTTCGATCAGGCAATCGAAGACGTTGGCGAGCGACAACGGCGTCTGGGCTGCGGGCTTGGAGACAATGGTACAGCCCGCCGCCAAGGCCGGGGCGAGCTTGCGGGCCTGCAGGGTGATCGGGAAGTTCCAAGGGCCGATCGCCCCGACGACGCCGATGGGGTGTTTGATGGTCAGGTGCCGCTTGCCGGGTACGCTGTTCGGGATCACTTGGCCGTAAAGCCGCTTGCCTTCTTCCGCGAACCACTCGAAGGTATCCGCACTGTGCAGAACCTCGGCCTTGGCTTCGGGGATCGGTTTACCCTGCTCCATGGTCAGCGTGCGGGCGAATTCATCCGCCCGCAGCCGCATCAGTTCGGCGGTCTTTTTCAGGATTTTCGCGCGGTCGTAGGCGGTCGTCTTCATCCACGCGGGCAGGGCTTTCGCGGCGGCATCAATGGCCCGCTTGCAGTCGGCCCGCGTGCCCAGTGCCACCTCGGCGATGGCTTCCTCGGTCGCGGGGTTGATGACTTCATAGCGCTTGCCGCTCGCCGCATCGGACCATTGGCCGTCGATGTAGAAGGCACGATAAGTTGTCGGCATTTCGGACGCTCCGCGAAGTGGATTTCCCAACCATCAGTCTACGGTAAACCCCAATCGCGAAAAGCGAAGCTAAGTTTGATCAAGCTGATGCACTGGAGCGACAATCATGATGCGACATACCCTCGGACTCGCCGCCGTGCTGATCTGCCTATCCCTGACCCCGCCGCCAACCTACGCGGCCTGACGGCTCAACGGCCCCTGTGCCGATCCCGCGACGGTCGCCGCGGAACGCCGAACCAACCTGCGGAACAACACCCTCGGGCTGTTTGCGATGGCCGGGGCCATCGTCGTCATCGTAG
>Ga0335397_10012236_pt1 | contig 10513 bp, 13 predicted proteins | sample MAT04_FD_205740 | JGI IMG/M metagenome (GOLD analysis project Ga0335397, IMG submission 205740) | Freshwater microbial communities from Lake Fryxell liftoff mats and glacier meltwater in Antarctica - MAT-04 (spades assembly) (version 2) ...
CTCGACAAATATCGCAACCAACGCAAGATTCCCCATATGAAAGCGGAATTCCTCGGTTTCTACAGCCAGCATCTCCGCCTGCTTGTGCGCCAAGCGCGGGATGCTGGCGTGTCGACAGAAGACTTGCTCGAATCGACCAGCCAAGTGTTTGCGCCGGTGCTTGCGGATGACGCTGTCAAAGGCTATGCATCGTCGGAAGAGGGAATCCATCACCTGCTCCATCAGGACGGTGGGGTCGTTCCGGTTGCGGAGGCAGGCAAGCTCTACCGCCCGAAAACGGGGGCAACCCGCCAAGCGGTGACGCAACAAATCCAGCGCGGCAACCTGATCGCGGTCAAAACCGGCGGCAGGGGCTACCTCCTCCCTGTTTGGCAGTTTGCCCCTGGGGGTGGGTTGATCGACGGACTCGACAAGGTTCTCGCCGAGCTTGGGAAACACCCCTACTTCGATTCGTTTCTCCCGTTCACGTTTTTGCTCCAGCACAACCCCCTGACTCAAGGTGCGAAGCCCCTTGATGCGCTACGCAAGGGACGTACCGCGGAGGTTCTGGAGGCGGCGGCAGTGGAAGGTCGATGAGCAGAGGCGTTGGACACTCCCCGGAGGACGCGATTTTCAACAAGCGGTCCATCCGCGTCACTGCATCGGCGAAGCTCGACCGCACCCCATGGTTCCGACTGGTGCAGACTGCATACAAGGACCCGTTCTTCGCCAACAGAGCATCGCGGTTCACTCCAAGTTCCTGGCGGTTTCCCTGTGTTTATCTGGCTGTGGACAAGCAGACGACGGTGGCAGAGGCGTTCGGCGATCGTATGGCCCTCGCTCAGGGCGCCGGTATGAGGGTCTTTTCGATCCCCCGTGCAGTTGCGGATGGCTATCGCTCCTCGACCGTCGAAACGCTGCCCAGCGACCTGAAAATCTGCAACCTCACGGATGCGGAAACGCTACAGAACACGGGTCTGAACATCTCTTCCTACCACTTGGCCGACATCCACGTGCCCCAGCTTTGGGCGGAGCGGATCGCGAACCATCCTGCCACGTTCGATGGGATCCATTATCGCTCGCGACACACCGACCGGCATTGTCTCGCGATCTGGATCAGACCGGGCGCCACCCGGGACATAACGGCAGAGATACAATTTCACGATTCGGGCAAGTTTCGTCACTCGCATGAAGCCTACGCTTCCGCCGCGCTCCGTGGACTGACATTGTCCTTCCTTTGAACAGGCGTTCAAAAAGGGAACGTCCGTCAAACTAACGGTGCGACTGCTGCCTCTTCCAGCAGCCACCGAACCGCCATCCACGCACGGAGATGTTTGAGTAGTTCGAGGGGAAACCACGAAGCGATACCGCAGTGGGGCCATCGTCACCAGCGACAGTTACGCCGACGCCTGGAAGGAAATGCATGAACTCACCCAGATTCTCGTCGTTCTGGTTGCCGTACTGATCGAGGGCCACGACATTCTTGAGGTTAACGCCGGACCGTTTTGCATTAACCCCCTGTCACTTCGGATTCCACTTTGTTAGAAAATGCCTGATGTTCGGTCGCCGGCTCAGACGACGCCTTGCGCAAGCATCGCGTCGGCTACTTTGACAAAGCCTGCGATGTTCGCACCGCGGACATAGTTGATGAAACCGCCCGGCTCGGTGCCGTACTCTGTGCACGCGTGATGAATTGAGTGCATAATTGCGTTTAGACGACTGTCCACTTCAGCCGCCGGCCAGGAGAGACGCAGAGCATTCTGGCTCATTTCCAAACCACTGGTCGCAACGCCGCCAGCGTTGGCTGCTTTACCCGGAGCATAGAGGATGCGAGCGTCCAAGAAGGCCGCCGCGGCGTCGTGCGTACACGGCATGTTGGCCCCTTCGGCCACACACGAACAGCCATTCTTCAAGAGGGTCGCGGCATCCGAGCCGGTGAGTTCGTTCTGGGTCGCACCGGGAAGGGCGATCTCACACGGCAGATGCCAAGGCTTGCCGCCCTCGAAATAAGGAAACGCAAATTTATCGGCGAACTCCTTGATCCGGCCTCGACTCACGTTTTTGAGATCCATGACCGCAGCCAGCTGCTCCTCGGTAAGGCCGTCAGGAATATGCACCGTGCCACCCGAGTCGGACAACGAGATGACTTTCGCTCCAAGCCCGATGCACTTTTTAGCTGCGAATTGGGAGACGTTGCCAGACCCCGAAATCACCACGCGCTTTCCGTCGAGCTCTTCTCCGCGGGTCCGGAGCATTTCCTGCACGAAATAAACGCAGCCATAACCGGTCGCCTCGGGTCGCATGAGGCTTCCACCGTAGGACAGACCTTTGCCCGTGAAAGTGGCACCAGAGTGGTTCGCGAGCTTTTTGTAATAGCCCGCCATATAGCCGATCTCTCGAGCGCCCACCCCGATGTCGCCCGCCGGCACGTCCGTGTCCGGACCGAGATGGCGGAAAAGCTCCGCAATAAACGCCTGGCAAAAATGCATCACCTCCATCTCGCTCTTGCCCTTGGGATCAAAATCCGAGCCGCCCTTGCCGCCGCCCATGGGCAAGGTCGTCAGTGAATTTTTGAATGTCTGCTCGAACGCCAGAAATTTCAACGTTCCGAGCCTCACCGACGGGTGGAAACGGAGGCCACCCTTGTAGGGACCGATCGCGCTGTTCATCTGCACGCGATACCCGCGATTTACTCGTACCTTTCCTTGGTCGTCCATCCACGCCACTCGAAACTGAATCAGCCGCTCCGGCTCCACGAGCCGGTCGAGCAGCCCGGCGCTCGCGTAACGCGGATTCTTGGCAATGAAAGGCCAAACCGAGTGAACCACTTCCTCCACGGCCTGGTGAAATTCAGGCTGGCCAGGATCCCGGTTTCGAATGCTGGTGACGAAGTCTTCTGGCGTTTCCATAAAGTTAAAGCGATACATGAGAGCACCTCTCGGCCGTAGTTCAACCGCCACTTTTTGGGTAGCTCCAAGGCGAAGTTTTTGAATTTCCTGAACTGCCTAAAGGCAGCATTCCAAACTCGCAGGCGTTGCGGGCGTATCCGGAAGGCGCGCCCGCGAGGGACGGCCCTACCGCGGACGCCTCCGCAATCCACTGTGACGCTGTATTTAGACGCGTTTTGAATCGATCGATGGCGCAGTGACGGGGTCAGGTCATACCTTTTAACTTGCTATTAGAAGTGCTGCCGGGTCGAAGAGCCGTATGTAGGTGTCGGCTTCGGTTATCCGGAAAGCTTTCAAGGATTTGAGATTTAGTTGCAACGCTTCCGAGGGTAGACGATCCACCCACTCGTGGGATTGATTGTCGGTTTCGAGCCCGTAGTCGTGCTGATATATCTCCTTCAGAAACGGAAGAAACGATATCATAAAAAGTCCTTCGAACCTTCACAGAAATGCCACTGCGTGCGCTTGGTCCCGCAACGACAAACTCACTTCCCGGACGGAGGGCTGCGCCGAAGCTGGTCGCCGGAGGAAATCGCGGGTATCCCCTTTAGCGATCACCCCGACCTCCCCAGCATGCACACCTGCCATAAATCGATTTACCGCTACGTTTACATCGTGGCGCGAGGGGGGATCCTCGAAAGAGTCAGGTCATACCTTTTAACCTCAACCTCCCAGTCCTCACGATTTTCCGTTTCGGAAAATCGGAGGACTTCGCTGCCATCGAGGAGCTGAACGAACTGCTGGGGATCGCTGCGGGGAAAAATATCATCTCCCTGTTGCAGCACAACGAGCGCGGACTGCCCGAATATCCGCTCTCTACAATGATCGAAAGCCGATTGCGTGAACGACCTTACCGTGCGACCGCGGGCGTCTGTACCGGAAACCTCCGGGGCGATGGGATGACTCGTTCGTGGCGGTTTGACCGTGGGATCAGAGTTTCAAATGCGCGTCGAGAAAAGCCTCGGCCACTGCTTGTGCGACGGGCGGGTAACGGTGACCCGCGCGGTGATTGAACCAGCCGATACTCCGCTCCGCTCCCAACAGGTGATAAAGGGGCAGCACCGATTCGACAAACGGCCAGCTTCGGTCGCCGTCTTCCGCTTCACCCGCGAGAAATAAAAATGCGCGCGGTGCAATCAGCGCCATGACCTGATGATGCTCCAGCGCGAAACCCGGCGCGGAGATTTCCGGACCAAGATACCAGACTGCCTTCCAGTTGTTAAAGTTCAGCCCGATCCCGCCATCATTGTACACGACTGCCTTGTAACGTGCATCGAAGGCGGCCGCATAGAGCACTTCCTTCGCTCCGAGTGAATGGCCAATGCCGCCAATCCGGTTGCGGTCGACCCCGGGTAGCGATTCGAGGAAATCCACTGCGCGAATTGCGTCCCAGGTCATTCGCGTCATGCCGGTCCAATCCGGATGACGCTGCTGCATGCGTTCGACATTGCGGGCAAAGCCTATGGCCTCAAAGGCGTCCTCATCGAAAATAAAACAGCGCGGGCAGAGTACAATATACCCGCGCCGCACCAGGTGCACACCGTGCATTAATTCTGGAATGGACGCGTCCACGCCTGCGGCTTGCCGGGCATTGGTCCTCGTCGTCTGATGAAAGACGACCATGGCTGGAAGTGTTCCGACCGTCCGGCGGGGAGTGAGGAGATAGGCATCGGCCGTAACCCCGTCTTCAATTTGATAACGTATTCGCTGGCGGACAAAATCCGGTAGCTCTTCGGTCGCGAGGACCTCAGTTTTCAGCGGCGCCTTGCCGGTGGGAAAAGGCCCCAGGCAGGCCTGCCATTGTTGCAGCCAGTGGCGGCGCCGCCGCGTCCATGCTTCCGGGGTCGTAATCATGCCGCCCAAATCGTCGCTGAGCAGGGAAGAAAGCGTTGGTGCGGATTCTGGAAGTCGCACGGGCGGCCTCGGCGGAAAAACGGTTTCAAGCACCGGCCGACTTTCCCCAGACGGGCGAGGGGAATTTTCGCTCGGTTTCATAGTCGCGGAAACGAGAGCCGCCGAATTACATTTGGCCGCTGAGAGTTTCCAATGGGCGGGCCCCAACGCAGCAACGAGTACGAATGTAGAGTGGAGAAAAGAGCGCCAACGTTTATTCATGTCGTGGTCGGTTCATCTAAATCGCCGGCAAACGTGGATTTTATCTATCGGTCATCGCCCAAAGCGAATTCTGCGCGCTTACCCGCCGGACTGCGCTGTAGTGATGCACGGCCACTGGAAGATTATCCAACGGCGTCGGCTGGCTGACGAGAAACTCCGCCCAATCGCCACCAAGGTGGGCGATAAATGCGAGATGGAAATGCTCGATCATGGTTGGACCTGTCGATTCGCCGAAAAACAGCACGGGGCCCGTATCCACCTGGTAGTAGCGATGCCGCTCACTATAGTTCACCGTCTTCACTGGATACTCGATGGTGACTTCACCATCGGGAATGGCAAAGGTGGTCATGGAAACGACTTCACGATCACTGTCTAAAATTTCCAGGATGGAATCCAGGGACAACAGTTGGCGCGCCGGTCGGCGCTGGATTGCCAGCGACTGGGATTCAAAAGCGGCCGCCGGATCGACGCATTGCCGCTCCGGCTGCACCCCCAATGACGGCGGATATAGCATCACCCCTTTCTCCGCTCTGTCCCAACGCTTGATAATCAGAAACTGGCCCGCGCCAGCGACAGCACACATGTCCGCATTGGGCTCCATCCAAACCTCGCGCTCGACGAACACATGCTCTGACTTACATGAAGCGCCCAGAGCGAACTCCCTGCGCCGGTCCGCCATCGCCACCGTGGCTACACATTCGAGTGGAATCCGCACATTGTTCAGCGTCGTAGTTGGCGGATGTGAGACCGTTAGCATCTCTTGCTTGTGCGTATCGTGTCGCCAGCGGAGATAAGAATGGGCGAAATCGCACACCGGTCGATCGATTCGAGCGGTACGTACATCGTTAGGCTTCGCCAGAGAAGCGGCGTGCAAGTTCATAATTCACCGCTCAAAGGCGGCACTATAAGCAATGGTGATCCGGGGATACCCGCGATATCAGTTTTAAATCGAACCCCGAGCTCCTCCCAAGTGTGTCCATCATCCCGCGAGCGACAAATACAAATTGTGGAATTTGGCGCCTGCTTGGCCGGGCCCACCTGAAAAATCGCAAATATCGAGCCTGAGCTCGTGGTGCATAAGCTCGTAAAAGAAGCCACTTTTTCGGGTCCCGGACGCAACGTCGCGTCAAAGATTATTCCACGGTCTTCGATTTGCATATTGGTTTGCTCCAAGTGAAGCCGGATGGGCCAGCATAGGCGGAAGCGAGGCCCTGTGAAAGGAGATGGGGACTCAACAACCCCCTCGTGACTTCAGCGCGCCCTTAAACCAAGCCGGCCCCCGCAGAGGCCGTTTAAAAAGCGATGAAGAAAAGGAATGATCGCGGAGAGTCATGAGTGACTGCTTGAATTTAGACAGGGTTTTCCTCGTGGCAAAAGCAGGCTTCTGGCAAGATGTCCTGACCAGATATGCGGTTCACTACTTGCCAGTAAGGGTCACCACGCCCGCCTCCGGAATGTGGCCACCGTAGGCCGTGGAGTACATTCGACAGTCTGAGACACCGTCTCATGGCGCTGAACAAGAATTTCCGAGAGTTCATCGAATTACTCGAAAAGCACGGGGTTAAGTTTCTCGTGATTGGCGGGTACGCGGTTGGATTTCATGGTTTTCCGCGATACACGGGAGACTTGGATATCTCCGTCCCGATCTCCCAGCGGAACGAGAAGGCGCTGGTACGGGTGATCGCCGATTTCGGGTTTAGCGATATCGGGCTCGCAGATTCCGATTTTCTCGATGAAGAAATCCTTGTGGAAATTGGCCGAGAGCACTTTCGATAGCCGATATCCAGTCATGCAGGCGATTCCTGGGTTGCTTGAGACTTCATTCTTGTGTCCGCATAGTTACCGAACCCCTCCCGCTCGCGGAGTATGCCTATGAACGTTCCACCCAATCCCTCGTCGATCCTACAAACCGCCTTTGGCTTTTGGAATTCGAAGGTCCTGCTCACGGCGGTTGAGTTCGGCGTGTTTACACGACTAGCCACCCGTCGAAGGACGGGGCCGGAGTTGGGTGCGGAACTGAAACTCCATCCGCGCGCCATTGCGGATTTTTTCGATTCGCTGGTCGCGATGCGATTCCTGGATCGCGAGGGCGACGGCGTCGACGCAACGTATTTCAACACGCCCGAAGGCGCATTGTTTCTCGATGAGGCGAGTCCGCGTTACATCGGCGGGATCCTCATCATGCTCAATGCGCGGCTCTTCAAATTTTGGAATGACCTTCCCGAGGCGCTGCGCACGGGCAAGGCGCAGAACGAAGGGAAGAACGGCCTGAAGAATATTTTCGAAGAACTTTACGCGGATCTGCCGAAGCTCGAGCAGTTCATGGGCGCGATGAGTGGACTCTCTCGAACCAACTTCGAGGTGTTTGCGGACAAATTCGATTTTTCGTCGTATAATACACTCTGCGACGTGGGCGGAGCGACGGGCCTGCTCTGTATGGAAGTCGCGAAGAAACATCCTCACCTGACGTGTACCAGTTTCGATCTTCCGCCAGTCGAACCCATCGCGAAACGGCAGATCGCCGCGGCCGGACTGCAGGCGAGGGTGGGCACGGCCTCCGGTGATTTCTTCAAAGATCCCTTGCCCAAGGCGGATGTCATCACAATGGGCATGATTCTTCACGACTGGAATCTGGAGAAGAAGATCCGCCTCATCCGCGCAGCTTACGACGCATTGTCCCCCGGTGGAGCGCTGGTGGCCATTGAGGCATTGATCGACGATGCCCGGCGCGAGAATGTGCAGGGGTTGTTGATGTCGCTCAACATGCTCATCGAATTTGGCGACGCCTTCGATTATTCTGGTGCCGACTTCCGCCTGTGGTGCACCGAAGTGGGCTTTACGCGATTCGAAGTGATTCCGCTTGCCGGACCTTCCGCCGCGGCAATCGCTTACAAATAGTTCCGGTTGGGGAGGGTCTATGGGGTCGCACCCATCTTCAGACGCACGCAACCGGGCACCTCGGGCGAAGCCTTGGGCAACGTCTAAAGGAATTTATAGAACAGGTGAGTCCTGAGAGGAGAAACGAGGCGGAAAAAGCTCCCGCGAAGTCGCGAAGGCGCGAAGGAAGAGTCGATCGAGGAGTGCGTCAGGGATGGCTTGGGGAGGGGTAGATCGAGGGATCGCTTCGCGGCTTCGTGCCTTCGCGTGAGTTTTTCCGAGGTTGCCAGACCGCTTCTCACCGAGAGCCGGTACGCGGACGACGTCTTGGGGTGGCACGTAGTTGGCAGCGCTTGCGCGCAATCCCGGCCTCGACGGAGCTAGGCCCTCCACGGACCCGGTAGGCGATCGTTTTTGACCGACACGAGCGCTTTTGCAAATGGGGTTTGTCGGGATGAAGGGGGTGGAGGACGATAATTTTCTTTCGGGAGGTGTCCGGAGATTACGCCGATTCCACAGATTTTCGAAGATGATTGGAGAAGTCTGGTCTCGCAATCGGTGCTTCCGCGCTTCGGGACAATCCCAGCCCGGACCGGATTGAAGTGGATCGAGTGCCCGACCGCAGCCGGCCCGATCGTTCGGCAAATCGCGCGCTTGCCTCATTCGCGTCTTCGGGCAATCTTTCAGTGTGGAAACGATCCGCAAAGTCGCCAAGCGCCGGTTGCACGATCGAGACGGGCGAACTCGCCGTTGGTCGGAGCAGTCGGCTGCGGCGAGGCTTGAGGCCGTGGAGTACATTCGACAGTCTGAGACACCGTCTCATGGCGCTGAACAAGAATTTCCGAGAGTTCATCGAATTACTCGAAAAGCACGGGGTTAAGTTTCTCGTGATTGGCGGGTACGCGGTTGGATTTCACGGTTTTCCGCGATACACGGGAGGCTTGGATATTTTTGTCGCGATCTCCGAGCGGAACGCGAAGGCGCTGATGCGGGTTTTCGCCGATTTCGGGTTTAGCGATATCGGGCTCGCAGAGTCCGATTTTCTCGAAGAAGAAATCATTGTGGAAATTGGCCGAGAGCCGGTGAAGATCCAAGTCCTCACGGGGATCGACGGGGTGGCGTTCGACGCCTGCTACGAAAGGCGGGTGGCGTTCGAGGACGGCGGTTTGCCGGTGCCGTTCATTTCGCTCGACGACCTCATCGCAAACAAATCGGCCACTCCGAGAGCCAAGGATAAGATCGATTCGGAGGAGCTACGGAGGATTCGCGATGCACAGCGGAATGATCCACAGAGAGAGATTACAGGTAATCCGGACAGATAGGCTGACATCTCCGTGCTCCGCTCGACAAAATCACCTAGGACGCCGCCGCCATAGGGAGCACTCCCAACTGCAAGGCAAAAGTTATGACCTGACTCCGTAGGAAACCCTCACGCCATCCGCGATCCTTTCTTCCGCCCGCGCGGCGGAGAATCTCCGCAGGACCCGCAGTCGCCGGTTGACCGCGCCCCTCCGCGCCGCTCGGGTGGACCCATCGGTCGCGCGGCGCTCCTTCCTCGCGCCGGCTTTCTTTTCGATCCTATGCACTCCCCCACCACCCTCGGCGTGATCGGTCTCGGCTCCATGGGCCGCGGTGCCGCCCTCACTGCCCTCAACCGCGGCGTGCCCACCTGGGGCTTCGATGTTAACCCCGCCGCCTGCGCCACCATCGCCGCCGCGGGCGGGCGCATCGCGCCGGACCTCGCGGGGCTCGCCGCTGCCTGCGACGCGGTCCAAATCCTCGTCGTCAACGCCGCGCAGACCGAATCAGTTCTCTTCGGTCCCGTCGGGCTCGCCGCCCACTTGAAACCCAATGCTGTCGTCATCGCCTCGGCCACCGTCGATCCCACCCTTCCGCCGCAATGGGAGGAACGCCTTGCCGCCCTCGGCATCTGGTTGATCGACGCCCCGGTTTCGGGCGGCGCCGTCAAAGCTGCCGCGGGTGAGATGACCGTGATGGCGTCCGGTCGGCCCGAGGCGTTCGACGCCGTCGGCGGCCTGCTCGCGGCCGTCGCCGGGAAGGTCTACCGGCTCGGCGACCGCGCCGGCCTCGGCTCAACCGTGAAGATGGTCAACCAACACCTCGCCGGTATCCACATCGCCGCCGCCTGCGAGGCCCTCGCGCTCGGCATCCGCGCCGGGGCCGATCCGCATCAACTTTACGAGGTGATCTGCCATTCCGCCGGCTCCTCGTGGATGTTCGCCAACCGCGTGCCGCATATTCTGGCCGGCGACTACACGCCGCTCTCGGCGGTGAACGTCTTCGTGAAGGACCTCGGCATCGTCCTCGACGCCGCGCGCAAGCTCGGTTTTCCGTTGCCGCTCGCCGCCACCGCCCACCAGCTCTATCTCGGCACCGCCGGCGCCGGCCACGGCACCGAGGATGACAGCGCCGTCATCAAGCTCTACGCCGCCCTCAGCGGCATCGCCCTGCCCGTCGCGCCGGAGCAAAACGCGCCGTGATCCCCACCGTCGCCGCCCTCAAAAAAGGATTCTCGAAAGGGTCAAGGATTCTCGAAAGGGTCAGGCTTTTCTCTTTGCGGTCCACAGAGTCTC
>Ga0335397_10012238_pt1 | contig 10511 bp, 10 predicted proteins | sample MAT04_FD_205740 | JGI IMG/M metagenome (GOLD analysis project Ga0335397, IMG submission 205740) | Freshwater microbial communities from Lake Fryxell liftoff mats and glacier meltwater in Antarctica - MAT-04 (spades assembly) (version 2) ...
GGTCGAGCACCGCCTCGATCACCTCGGCGGGCGGCATGCCGCCGTTGGCCAGCTCGCGCATCTCGTCCATCAGGTCGGCGAACTCGCGCACCGCCTTGGCGCTGCGCACCGCCATCCCGCCGACCTCGTCGCAACGCCGCAGGGCTTCGGCGAACGGCACCCGCTCGCGCGAGGCGAACGCCTCGAGGCAGGCCTCGGCCCGGTCGCCGATCCCCCGGCGCGGGGTGTTGAGGATGCGGCGCAGACTGACCGTGTCGCTGGGGTTGGCCAGCACCCGCAGGTAGGCCAGCGCGTCCCTGACCTCCTTGCGCTCGTAGAAGCGGACCCCGCCGACCACCTTGTAGGGCAGGCCGACCCGGATGAAGACCTCCTCGAACACACGGCTCTGGGCGTTGGTCCGGTAGAACACCGCCACCTGGTGGGGCTTCACACCGTGCTCGTCACCGAGCCGGTCGACCTCACCGGCGACGAAGGCGGCCTCGTCGTGCTCGTTGTCGGCGACGTAGCCGACGATCCGGTCGCCGTCGCCCGCATCGGTCCAGAGCCGCTTGTCCTTGCGGTCGGGGTTCTTGCCGATCACGGCGTTCGCCGCTGACAGGATCGTCTGGGTGGAGCGGTAGTTCTGCTCCAGCAGCACCACCGTCGCGTCGGGGTAGTCGACCTCGAAGTCCATGATGTTGCGGATGTCGGCGCCGCGGAAGGCGTAGATCGACTGGTCGGCGTCGCCGACGACGCACAGCTCGGCGGGTGGCACCGCGCCGGGAACGACGACCGGGACGAGCGCGCCCTCCCCGCGTCGGGCCCGGCCCGTCGAGGAGCCGCACAGCTCGCGGACCAGGACGTACTGCGCGTGGTTGGTGTCCTGGTACTCGTCGACCAGCACGTGGCGGAACCGCCGCCGGTAGTGCTCGGCGACGTCGGGGAAGGCCTGCAGCAGGTCGACGGTCGTCATGATCAGGTCGTCGAAGTCAAGCGCGTTGGCCTCGCGCAGCCGCGCTTGGTAGAGCTGGTAGACCTCGGCGAGCTGCTTGTCGGCTGGCGTCTCGGCCTCGTCGCGGGCGCTCTCCCCATCAACCAGCTCGTTCTTGAGGTCGCTGACCCTGTTGCTCATCGCGCGGGCAGGGAAGCGCTTGGGGTCCAGGTCCAGATCTCGGCAGACCAGGGTCATCAGGCGCTGGGCGTCGGCCTGGTCGTAGATCGAGAAGGTGCTGGTGAAGCCCAGCTTCTTGGCCTCGGCCCGCAGGATCCGCACGCACGCCGAGTGGAACGTCATGACCCACATGGCGCGGGCCCGGTTGCCGACGATCGCCGCGACCCGCTCGCGCATCTCGGCCGCGGCCTTGTTCGTGAACGTGATCGCCAGGACCTCACCCGGCTGCACGCCGCGGGCGGCCAGCAGGTAGGCGATGCGGGTGGTCAGCGCCTTGGTCTTGCCCGACCCCGCACCGGCGACGATCAGCAGCGGCCCGCCCTCGTGCACGACCGCGGCGCGCTGCTGGGGGTTCAGCCCCTCGAGCAGCCGGTCGGCCTGCGCGCCGTGGGCCGGGCGAGCAGGGGCGAGCACCGCCGGACCCCGGTCGCCCCCGTAGAGGGCATCGTCTGCGAAGAGGCTCACCTGGACCAGTCTAGGAGTGGCGTACGACGCTGGAGCCGCCGTGTGCACAGGCCCGGGCGCGCGCCCAGTCCCCGCCTGGCGCAGGATGGCGGGCGCACCGCCCGCCACGAGAGGACCGCCATGACCCAGCCCGAGACCGCCGTCGAGCGGGCGCTGGTCGTCGTCGCCCACCCCGACGACCTCGACTTCGGCGCCGGCGGGACCATCGCCGCCTGGACCGGGGCGGGCATCGAGGTGTCGTACTGCATCTGCACCGACGGGGACGCCGGCGGCTTCGACCCCGACGTCCCGCGCAGCGCGATCGCCGGGATCCGCCAGGCCGAGCAGCGAGCCGCGGCCAAGGAGCTGGGCGTCGAGGACGTGACCTTCCTGGGCTACCCCGACGGACGGCTGCTGGTGTCGGTCGAGCTGCGCCGGGACATCTCGCGGGTCATCCGCCAGAAGCGGCCGCAGCGGCTGATGATGCAGTCGCCCGAGCGCAACTGGGAGCGGATCTACGCCTCCCACCCTGACCACCTCGCAGCCGGTGAGGCGGCGATCAGCGCCGTCTACCCCGACGCCCGCAACCCCTTCGCCCACCTCGACCTGGCCGCCGAGGGCCTCGAGGCGTGGGCCGTCGGGGAGGTCTGGGTGATGACCTCGGGTGAGGGCGCCAACCGCTACGTCGACGTGACCGACACCTTCGACCGCAAGCACGCGGCCCTGCGCGCGCACGTCTCGCAGACCGCCCACATGGACGACCTCGAGGGGATGCTGCGCAGCTGGCTGACGGCCAACGCACTCGCCGCCGGCCTCCACGAGGGGCGCTTGGCCGAGGCCTTCCGGGTCGTCAGCACGGGGTAGGTCGCGCCGGCCCGTGGCCCGGTGCGAGTCTGCACCGGTGACGACCGACGGGCAGGCGGGAGACGGCCGTGGGCCCCGGACCTTCCGCGACGGCGTGCGCGCGGGTCTGCCGTACGCCGGCGCCTCAGGGGTGCTCGCGCTGTCGTTCGGCGTCGTGGCCACCGACCTCGGCTTCCCGCAGGTGGCAGCCATCGTCATGTCGGCGGTGGTGTTCGCCGGCTCGGCGCAGTTCGCCGCAGTCGGCATCCTGGCGGCCGGCGGCGGGCTCGGGGCAGCCGTCGGCGCGGCGGCCCTGATGAACAGCCGCTTCGTGCCGATGGGGTTCGCGCTCGGGCCGTCGCTGCGCGGCAGCCGGGCCAGACGGGCGCTCGAGGGGCAGGTCGTCGTCGACTCGTCGTGGGCGATGGCCGCACGCGGAGACGGCCGGTTCGACCGGTCCTACCTGTTCGGGCACACCGCGATCCAGTACGTCGCCTGGGTCGTCGGCACGACGCTCGGCGTCGTCACGCCCAACCTGGACGCCCAGGCCCTCGGCCTCGACGCGGTGTTCCCCGCCTTCTTCCTCACCCTGCTGGCTGGCGAGCTCCGGGACCGGCGCCGGGTGGGCGTCGCCGGGGCCGGAGCCCTCATCGCCCTGGCGCTCGTGCCGATCGCCCCACCCGGTGTCCCGGTGCTGGTCGCGTCCTCGGCCGCGCTGATCGGGCTGAGGCGGTCGTGAGCGGCTCGACCGTCTGGGCCGTCGTCGTGCTCTGCGCGCTGACGACCGTCGTCACCAAGGGCGTCGGGCCCGCCGCCACCGGGTCGCGCGAGCTGCCGGCGCCGGTTGTGCGCGTGGTCGTGCTGCTGGCCTCCGCGCTGCTGTCGGCCCTGGTCGTCACGAACGCCCTGGCCGACGGCGACCGGCTCGCGGTCGGAGCTGACACCGCCGGCGCCCTGGTGGCCGCGCTGCTGCTGTGGCGCCGCGCCCACGTGATCGTCGTCGTGCTCGCCGCGGCCGGCGTGACGGCCCTGCTGCGCGCCCTCACCTGAGGTCGTCGCCGTACGGTCGTGGCCCCGACCGGCAGACCGAGGAGTGATGTGGACAGCTGGAGCACCGAGGAGCGGCGTGCCCTGCGGGCGTCGACGCGGCGGTTCACCGAGCGGGAGGTGCTGCCGCACCTGGCAACGTGGGAGGAGCAGGGCCGGGTCCCGCTCTCGGCGCACGCCGCGGCGGCCGAGGCCGGCCTGCTCGGCATCGGGTTCCCCGAGGAGGTCGGCGGCTGCGGCGGGACGGCGATCGACTCCCTCGTCGTCGCGGAGGAGATGATCCTGGCCGGCGGGTCCTCGGGGCTCATCTCGGCGCTGTTCACGCACGGCATCGGCCTGCCGCACCTGCTGGAGGCGGGTGACACGGCGCTGGTCGAGCGGGTGGCCCGCCCGGTCCTGGAGGGCCGCAGCATCGTGTCGCTGGCCATCACCGAGCCCGACGGCGGGTCCGACGTGGCCGGCCTGCGCACCCGGGCGGTCCGCGACGGCGACGACCTGGTGGTGACCGGCTCCAAGCTCTACATCACCTCCGGCACGCGGGCGGACTTCCTCACCACGGCCGTGCGCACCGGTGGCGACGGCGCGCACGGGATCTCGCTGCTGGTCATCGACCGCGACCTGCCGGGCGTCACCGTGTCGGCGCCGCTGAAGAAGATGGGCTGGCTGTGCTCCGACACGGCCGAGATCCGCTTCGAGCAGGTGCTGGTGCCGGCGGCCAACCTGGTGGGCGCCGAGGGCAGCGGCTTCTTCGCGATCATGAGGCAGTTCGCCTCGGAGCGGCTGAGCATGGCGGTCCAGGCGTACGCCACCGCCCAGCGCTGCCTGGACCTGACGCTGCGGTGGGTGCAGGAGCGGGAGACGTTCGGCCGGCCCTTGTCCAGTCGGCAGGTCGTCCAGCACCGCCTCGCCGAGATGGCCCGCGACGTGGACGTCTCGCGCACCTACGTGCGCGCCGTGGTCGACGCCTGGCTGGCCGGCGAGGACGTGGTCATGCGCGTCGCCATGGCCAAGAACACGGCCGTCGCGACCTGCGACCGGGTGGTCGACGCGGCGGTGCAGCTGCACGGCGGCCAGGGCTACATGCGCGAGACCGAGGTCGAGCGCCACTACCGCGACAGCCGGATCCTCGGCATCGGCGGCGGGACGAACGAGATCATGACCGGCGTGATCGCCAAGCTGCTGCTGGCGCCCTGACCGCTACTCGTGCCGCCCGGCCCGGCCGCCGACCGCCTCGTGACCGTCCAGCCCCCACAGCAGCAGGGGGCCGAGGAAGGCCAGGGGCAGGGCGCCGACCGCGACGACGGGAGAGCCCGCGCGCAGGAGCAGCAGGCCGAGGACCAGCGCGACGAGCGAGCCCACCAGGGAGACCGTCCCCCACCGGGCGCTGGAGAAGCGGTGCGCCTCAGCGCGCCGGAGCGTCAGCACGAACGGCACCAGCGTCACCGCGGCCAGCGCCGCCAGCCCGAGGGCGACCAGCGCCGTGACGACCGCCGTCGCGGCGAGCAGGTCGAGCATCAGGACACCGGCAGCCCGGTGGCGGTGACCGCAGCGAGGACCAGGCCGAGGACCAGCAGCCCCCCGGCGCGGCGGACGTGGACGAAGCAGATGGCGGCGAACCACAACGGCCAGACCGGGAAGCCGGGCGGCGGCTCGGCGGGCCGCGGGCTGCGCAGGGCACCGGCGACCTTGCGCAGCAGCGGCAGCCCAAGCGCGACGACCAGCACCGGCCACGGCAGCGCCCCGACCGCGACCGCGAGGCCGGTCGTGGCGTAGAAGGCGACGAGCAGCCCGAGGGTGACCTCCCGCGCCCGGCGCTCACCGAAGATCACGGGAAGCGTGCGGGTGCCGGTGCGGGCGTCGTACGGCGCCTTGTCGATGTGCTTGCCCATGAGCACGGTCGTGCACAGCAAGCCGTAGGGCACCGAGGCCACCCACACCTGCCAGGGCAGCTCGCCGACGGCGGAGAAGTAGGTCCCGGCGATCATCAGCGGTCCCCAGACCACGAAGACGTCGAGCTCGCCGAGACCGCGCGCCTTGAGCCGCAGCGGCGGCGCCGTGTAGGCGATCGACAGGACGATCCCGAGGACTGCGAACGCCACGACCGCCCAGCCCCGCTGGGTCGCGAGCACCACCATGATGACCAAGCAGGCCAGGTTGAGCCCGATGACCGCGAGCCCCAGCTGCTTGCGGCGGACCATGCCCGACAGGATCGGGTGCGGGGCGTACAGCGCCCGCGGGTAGTCCGCGGTGTCGAGCCCGACGTCGGTGTCGGACAGGTCGTTCATGATGTTGTTGCAGGCGTGGGCCAGCAGGATCCCGAGCAGGGCGAGCAGGTAGAGCGGCCACGAGAACCCGTCGGCCCGCACCGCAAGCAGCCCGGCGACCAGCCCGGACAGCAGGGTCATCGGGAGCACCGCTGCGCGGGTGACGACGAGCCACTTCGTCACCGGGTCCAGCGTGCGCGGATCGCGGTCCGGGGGCGGGTTGGTGGTCCGCAGCGCGTAGGCCCAGGCGCCGGCTCGACCCGGACGCGGAGGGGCGAGCAGACGGCTCGTGCGGTCGGACGGCGCGGCGCTCTTGCTCATGCGACGACGGTAGCCCGACTCAGACGAGGCGCCGGTCCGCCGCCCAGCGGGAGAGCTCGCGCCGGTTCGACAGCTGCAGCTTGCGCAGCACCGAGGACACGTGGGTCTCGACGGTCTTGCCGGAGATGAACAGCTCCGCGGCCACCTCCTTGTAGGTGTAGCCCCGGGCGATCAGGCGCAGCACGTCGCGCTCGCGGGCGGTGAGGCGGTCGAGGTCGGCGTGGTCTGCCGCCGGCGCGTCGTCCGGCACCGGCGGGGAGGACGAGAAGGCGTCCAGCACGAAGCCGGCCAGCCGTGGGGAGAAGACGGCGTCGCCGTCGGCGACCCGGCGGACCGCGTCCGCGAGCTCGTCGGCGGAGATGCTCTTGGTGACATAGCCACGAGCGCCGGCGCGGATCACCCCGATCACGTCCTCGGCGGCATCGGAGACCGACAGCGCCAGGAACCGGGTCGCTGGGGCCCCCGCGCCGACGCCCGCCAGCACCGCCCGGCCGCCCCCGTCGGGCATGTGCACGTCCAGCAGCACCACGTCGGGCTGCCTGTCGAGCACCAGGGCAACGGCCTCGGCCACGGTCTCGGCCTCGCCGACCACGTCCACGCGGGTGGCGAGCTCGCTGCGCACCCCGGCCCGGAACAGCCGGTGGTCGTCGACGAGCACCACGCTCAGCCGGTCAGTCACGTCGTCCCTCCAGGTGGACCTCGGTGCCGCCGCCGGGGCGGCTGCGCACGACGGCGGTGCCGCCGTGCCGCTCCATCCGCCCGACGATGGACTGCGCCACGCCGAACCGGTCGGCCGGGACGGCGGCGGGGTCGAAGCCGCAGCCCCGGTCGCGGACGAACACCTCGACCCGGTCAGCGGTGACCTCAGCGTAGAGCGCGACGGTCGTGGCGCCGGAGTGGCGCGCAGCGTTGGCGAGCGCCTCCCGGGTGGCCGCGACCGTCGCGAGCAGCGCGGGCGAGGCCGGGCAGTCGCCGACGACCACCGCCTCGACGGTGACGCCGTGGGCCTCCTCGACCTCGGCGGCAACCTGCTCGAGCTCCCCGGCCAAGGACAGCTCGCGGGACGGGACCGGGGCGTAGAGCCAACCTCGCAGCTCGCGCTCCTGGGTGCGGGCCAGCCGGGTCACCTCCCGCGGGTCGTCCGCGGCCTTGCGGATCATCGCCAGGGTCTGCAGCACCGAGTCGTGGACGTGCGCGGCCACCTCGGCGCGCTCCTGCGACCGGATCCGCTCACGCCGCTCGGCCCGCAGGTCGGCCGTCATCCGCAGCCACCAGGGGGCCGTCAGCAGGGCGAGCCCGAGCACCACGACCACGGTGGACAGCAGCCCCTCGCGGGCCTGGCCGAGCTGGCCGATCGTCGCGAGGAACCCGGTCAGGCCCAGGACGAGCAGCACCGCGCCGCCGAGCACGGCCAGCAGCCGGCTGCGGCGGTTGCCGGTGCTGCGCCAGCGGGCCCGCTGCGCCTCGTCGGCCTGGCGCCAGACGAGCCCCAGCCCAGCCCCGGCGAACACCAGGGGCAGCAGCGCCGGGGAGAACAGCCCCGTCGACCCCAGCACCAGGAAGCCCCCGACCGTCAGTGCGGCCAGGGCCAGGAGCTGGGCGAGGTTGCGCTCGGAGTCCTTCACGGGCGCCGCGCTCTGCGGCACCAGCAGCCACAGGACGGCGTACATCGCCACCCCCACGCCGTCGGCCAGCGCCAGCGCGACGAACGCCAGCCGCACCACGAGCGGGGACAGGCCCAGGTGCTCCGCGATGCCGGCCACGACCCCGCTGACGACGCGCCCGCGGCTGACCCGCACCACCCTGCGGTGGGTCGGCAGCGCGGTCATGGGCGTGGTCACGCTCCCAGGGTTCCACGGGCCGGGCGCCCCGGGCTCCGGGACCGACCCCCAGGTCAGGACCAGGGTCCGACCCTGATGTGCTCAGCCACGAGCGGGAGCATCGTCGCCGGCATGACCGAGACCCTGCAGGGCGCCCTGCCTCCCGAACCGCCTCCTGTCCCCCCGCCGCCCGCTCGCCGCCTGGCCCGCGACCCGAACGACAAGGTCGTCGCCGGCGTCTGCGCCGCGGCGGGCCGCTACACCGACACCGACCCGGTGCTGTGGCGGGTGCTGTTCGCCGCCCTCGCACTGTTCGGCGGCGCCGGGATCGCGCTGTACGTCCTGGCCTGGCTGCTGATCCCCCGGACCGACCAGCCGAGCTCCTTCGTCGAGCGGCAGCTGCGCCGGCCGGACCGGTCGGTCAGCATCGGCGGCGTCGTCCTGCTGGGCATCATCACCCTGCTGGTCCTGGGGTTCGCCGACGACGGCTCCGCGCTCCTCGTCCTGCTGGTCGCCGGCACCCTGGCCTTCCTGGTCAGCCGCGACCGACGCACCGGCGCCCCCGGCGCGCCGGGGGCGCCGGGGGCGCCGACCACCTGGACCGCTGCCGGCCAGCCCTCGTCGTACGGCGTGGCGCCCACCGGTCCGCCGACCTACGACGTGCCGCCCGCCTGGCCGGGCGAGCCGCCGGTGCCCCCGGCGCCCCGACCGTCATCGATCCTCGGCGCCGTCACGGTCAGCGCCGCAGCGCTGCTCGCCGGCCTCCTGCTGCTGCTGCGCGAGCTCGGCGTCGACGGCATCACCGGCCCCCGGGTGGTGGCCGCGGCGATGCTCGTGGTCGGCGCCGGCCTGCTCGTGGGCACCTGGCTCGGACGGGCCCGCTGGTTGATCGCCGTGGCGCTGGCGCTGGGGCTCGTCCTCCTGCCGTACGCCGCGCTCGACGGTCGGCTGGCCGGCGGCGCCGGGGAGCGGACATGGGTGCCGACCTCCGCGACCGCTCCCCCCACCTACCGCCTCGGAGCGGGCGAGGCGGTCCTCGACCTGCGAGAGGTCGAACCGCCGTTCAACTCCCCGATCAGGGCGGGGGTCGGGCTGGGGCAGCTCGTCGTCCTGGTCCCTGACGACCTGCGGGTGCAGGTGACCACCGACGTCGGTCTCGGTGAGGTCATCGAGCGGACCGCCGATCTCGACGGTCGACTGCTCGGGCAGCGTCAGCGCGCCGAGGACGGCGTGTTCGTGGTCGGCCCGAGGACCGGGCCGGTGCTGGAGCTCGACCTGGAGGTCGGCATGGGACAGATCGAGGTGCGACGTGGACAGGCATGAGCGTGACGCGGTGTCGCTGATGGGCGGCCTGCTGGTGGTCCTGCTGGCCGGGCTGTTCCTGATGGGCGACCTGACCGACCTGTCGCTCGGCGGGCGGTGGGTGGTGCCGGTCGTGCTGCTCGCTGTCGGCGCGACCGGGCTCGTCTCCTCCCTGCGGAGCCGCCCCGAGCCCTAGCCCACAGGTCCTCGTCCCACCGGTCCCACGACCCGCCGCCCCGGAAGGCATTCGCCGCCCGGGGCGGCGGGTCGTAGCGTGCCACCACGTGCGCACCCTCCCCCTGGCAGATCCGGGCTCCCCGGACCTGCGCTCTCCGCTGCGCTTCCTGCTGCGGGTGGCCTGGCTGCAGCGTCGCGAGGTCGCCGGCGGGATGGCCTTCGGGATCCTCTGGATGGGCGGCCAGGCCCTCGTGCCGTATGTCCTGGGGCGCGCGATCGACGACGGCATCGCCGCGCAGGACCGCGACGCCCTGGTGCGCTGGGCGCTCGTGCTCGTCGCGATCGGCACCGTCCAGGGCGCGGCCGGGGTCCTGCGCCATCGCTTCGCCGTCGCCAACTGGATCATCGCGGCCTTCCGCACCCACCAGTGGGTCAGCGCCCAGGCGACCCGGCTCGGTGCGGGGCTGTCGGCCCGCACCTCGACCGGCGAGGTCGTCAGCGTCGGGGCCACCGACACCGTCGCGGTCGCCCGGTCACTGGACATCACCGCCCGCGGCGCCGGCGCGGTCGTGGCCTTCGGCCTCGTGTCGGTGCTGCTCCTGCAGGCCTCGCTGGTGCTCGGGCTGGTCGTCGTCATCGGCGTCCCGGTGTTCGGTCTGGTCATCGGCCCGGCTCTGCGCCCGCTGCACGCCCGCCAGGCCGAGCAGCGGGCCGTCCTCGGCACCCTGACGACGCTGGGTGCCGACACGGTCGCGGGCCTGCGCGTGTTGCGCGGCATCGGTGGGGAGGCGGCGTTCGTCGACCGCTACCGCCGCGAGTCGCAGCGAGTCCGCGGGGCAGGCGTCCAGGTCGCGCACTCACAGGCGCTGCTGGACGCCGCGCAGGTCCTCGTGCCCGGCACCTTCGTGGTGCTCGTGACGTGGCTGGCGGCCCGCTCCGCCGCCTCCGGTCAGATCAGCATCGGCGAGCTCGTGGCGTTCTACGGCTACGCCGCGTTCCTGGTCACCCCCCTCCGCACGATCACCGAGGCGGCCGACAAGATCACGCGAGCCCTCGTCGCCGCCCGCCGGACCATCACGCTGCTCACCCACGAGCCCCAGCTGGCGCAGGTCCACCAGGAGCTCGTCGAGCCCCCGACCGATT
>Ga0335397_10012239_pt1 | contig 10510 bp, 8 predicted proteins | sample MAT04_FD_205740 | JGI IMG/M metagenome (GOLD analysis project Ga0335397, IMG submission 205740) | Freshwater microbial communities from Lake Fryxell liftoff mats and glacier meltwater in Antarctica - MAT-04 (spades assembly) (version 2) ...
TTTGCCATCGGGCCGACGGAGCCGAGACCCGGCCCGACGTTGCTGAGGCACGCGATCGCCGCCGTGGCCCCGCTCACGAGGTCCATCCCGAGCACCACGAGCGCCGTCGACGTGGCGGCCCACGCCGTGATGTAGACGACGAGGAACGCGACCACGGCACGGAGCACGTCCTCCGCGAGGATCGCGCGCCCGAGGCGCAACGGCAGCACGGCCTGCGGGTGGAGGGTGCGGACGAGTTCCCGTCCACAATGCTTGCCCACGATCATGCAGCGGACGACCTTCGGCCCGCCCGCCGCCGACCCAGCGCAGCCGCCGACGAACATCAGGAGGATCAGGACCATCCGCGCGCCGTCCGCCCACTGGTTGTAGTCGGTGCTCGCGAACCCGGTCGTCGAGATGATGCTCGTCACCTGAAACGCCGCCTCACGGAGGGTCTCCGCGGCCCACGGGGTGCCGGGCCGTTGCAACGCCACCAAGGCGACCGCGACGACGACCACGGCGGTGTACGCGCGGAATTCCGGGTCGCGGAAGAACGCGAGGGGGCGGCCGCTCGCCACGCGCCAGAGAAGTGCCACGTTCGCGCCGGCGAGGAACATGTAGGCCACGAACACCCATTCGCACGCGGGGTTCGCGTAGCCGAGGATGCCGGCCCCGTGGGGGGAGAATCCGCCCGCGGCGGTCGTCGCCATGGCGTTGCACAGCGCGTCGAACGTGGGCATCCCGTACCAGCTGAGCAGCGCGGTTTGCGAGAGCGTCAGCGTCGCGTACACGCTCCAGAGGCGTCGGGCGACGCGGCGGACCTGCGGCGCGATCCCCTCGTCGGCGGCCGCGGAGGCCTCCGTGAAGAAGAGTTGGCGGCCCGCGATGCCGAGGGACGGCAGGACCACCACGAACAACGCGATGACGCCCAGCCCGCCGATCCATTGGAGGATCGCACGCCAGAGGAACACCGCCCGTCCGTACGCCGAGAAGTCCGTGAACACGGAACCGCCCGTGGTCGTCAGGCCGGACATCGCCTCGAACAGGGCGTTCACCGGCGACAGGCCGACGAAGAGCAGCGGGACCCCCGCGGCCGCCGCCATCACCAGCCACGCACCCGCCACGGTGGCGAGCGTCTCGGACCGGTGCACGCGCGTCCCGGTGGTCCGGAGCCGCCCGAGGAGCGCGCCGCCCGCGGCGGCGACGACGCCCCCGACCGCGAACCCGATGACCTCGCGGGTCACGCCGTCCCACGCCGCGAGCACGAGGGGCGCCACGAACACCGCCGCGAACCGCACCAGCATCTGCCCCAGCAGGCCGAGGACGAGCGCGACCCGCATCGGCTACGCCCCGCCGCGGCCGAAGAACTCGCGCACGGCGGGCTCCGCCGCGCGGTCGCAGAACACGACCACCCGGTCGCCCCCGCGGATCTCGTCGTTGCCGCGCGGGATGATCGTCTCGTCGCCGCGCAGGATCGCGCCGATGATCGCGAACACCGGGGCCCGCACGTCCTTGAGGCGCGTGGGCGGGAGGTTGGCGGGCACCTCCGTCTCGATCACGCGCGCGTCGCCGTGTTCCACCTCGGCGAGGATCCGCGACCGGCCGCCCGTGAGCTCGGCGATCGCCGCCTGGATGGCCGAGCCGCGCGCGCTGCGCACCACGTCGATGCCGACGCGCTCGAAGACCCGCTCGTTCGCGGGGGAGTCGGCCCGCGTCACGATCCGCGGCACGCCGAGCTGCTTGCCGAGGAGCGACACGAGCAGGTTCTTCTCGTCGCGGTTCGTGACGGCGACGAGGACGCGACTCTGCGCCGTGCCCTCGTTCTCGAGGAGGTCCACGTCGGTGCCGTCGCCCTTGAGCACCAGCGTCGTCGTCAGGAGCTTCGACAGCTCCTCGCATCGGGCGGGGTTGGTCTCGATGAGCTTCAGCTTGAAGCCCCCGACGGCCTCGAGGCCCTCCGCGACCATCTGCCCGACCGAACCGCCGCCGATGATCATCAGGTCGCCGCCATGGGCGTCGTCGCGACCCGAGAGGCTCGACGCGAGCCGGCGCACGCCGCGGCGGTCGCCCATGCCGAACACGCGGTCGCCGGCCTCGATGCGGGTGTCGCCGCGTGGCAGGAACATCTTCCCCGCGCGCCGCACGCCGACGAGCACGACCCCGTCGGGGACGCCCGACTCGCGGACCGTCTTGCCGGCCATGGGCGACGTGCCCTGGACCGCGTACTCGAGGAGTTGGACGCGGCCGTCCTCGAACAACTCGACGTCGAGGGCGCCCGGCGTCTCGATGATGCGGACGATCTCGCGGGCCAGCCGCTCCTGCGGCCAGATCACGACGTCGATGCCGAAGGAGAGCGCGAGGGCCCGCTCGCCCCGCTCGAGGGGGAGGAGCCAGTCGCGCCGGTGGAAGAAGCCGACGGTGCGCGCGGCGCCGAGCCGCTTGGCGGTCATGCACCCGACGAGGTTGCGCTCGTCCTCGACCGCGCAGGCGACGAACGCGTCGGCCTTGCCCACGCGGGCCTTCCCGAGGGCCTCGGGCGACGACACCGACCCGTGGAGGGTCTCCACGTCGAGCCGTTCGAGCCGAGAGGGGGGGACGTCGTGGCCGACGAGGAGCACGACCTCGTTCGAGGCCATGAGCGCCTCGGCGAGCCGCAGCGCGACCTCGTCGTCGCCACCGATCACGATCCGCATCCCCGGATGCTACCCGGTGCGATCGCCGCGCCCCCCCGGTGGGCGGGGTGTCAGGTCGCCTCGCAGGACGCCACGAGCGGGTACCCCCGGGCGCGCGCGTACGACCGGACCTGTTCGACGTAGAGCTCCGCTCGCTCCTGCGCGCAGACCGCCACCACCGCCGTGCCGAGGAAGTGCACCTCGAGCATGAGCTTGTTCGCCTCGTCGTACCCCTTGCCGAACAGGGCCACGAGGAGCCACACGACGAACTCCTGGGTCGTCACCTCGTCGTCGTGCAGGAGCACGGCCCACGGCCGCGCGACCTGGACGTCGGCGTCCACGACCGGTTCGACGGTGGGGGGCGTGAGCTTGGCCATGGCGGTGTGCGCCGCCGAATGTACCGCGACCACCGACCCGTTGCGGGGCGGCGGTCGCCGGGCTACAATGCCGACGGCCAAGAGGCCAAGAGGCCGACCCGTTCCGGCGCCGCGCGCGTCTCCCCGCGCGAGGCCGTCCGTCGAGCAGGTCCCGCGGAGCCCCGGCGGCGTCCCTGTATGCGCCCGGGCCTCGCGTCCCGCTCCGACGGACGGCGCAGGAGGATCCCCATGCGCCCGCCCGCCCTCAAGACCGCCAACACCGAGCTGAACATGACCCCGATGATCGACATCGTGTTCCAGCTGATCCTGTTCTTCCTCCTCAACCTCCGGTTCAAGTCGATCGACTACCGGATCGACGCCGCGCTGCCGCAGCGCGAGGGCGACTTCAAGACCCCCGACCTCGTGCCGCCGACGCCGAAGATCACCGTCCAACTGTTCCGGCTCGACGCCGAGGATCCCGAGCGCGCGCGCACCCAGGCGCGGCTCGGCGCGTCGTCCTACACCCTCCCGGCGGTGGCCGCGCCGCAGGCCGAGCGGGACGCCGCGTTCGCGCGCCTCGCCGCCCGGATCCTCGAGGTCCGCGGCGACACCGGGATGGGGGGCGCCGTCGAGACGCCGCTCCCGAGCGGCGCCTTCGTCCCGCACGCCGACGTCGTCGGCGTCGTCGACGCCTTCCTGGCCGCGGAGGTCCGCGAGATCGGCTTCGGCGGCGCCCCGATGCCGACGCCGTAGCGGTTCCCGACGGTCTCGGGCGGACGGGGCCCGGCGTTTCCTTGGCGCCGGGCCCTCCGTGCGGGAATCCTGCGGGCTTCCCCGGAGGTGCCCGTGCAGGACTACCAGCGCAAGTTCGTGGACTTCCTCGTCGAGCGCGGCGCGTTCCGCCTCGGCCAGTTCACGCTCAAGAGCGGGCGCACGTCGCCCACGTTCCTCAACACGGGCCTCATCGACGACGGCATGGGCCTCCTCCGCCTCGGCGAGGCCTACGCCGGCCGCATGCTCGACGCGGTCGGGGCGGACGGCTTCGACGCCGTCTTCGGCCCCGCCTACAAGGGCATCCCCCTCGCCGTCGCCACCGCCGTCGCGCTCGCCCAGCGCCAGGTCGTGAAGCCGTACCTCTTCGACCGCAAGGAGCGCAAGACGCACGGCGAAGAGGCCTCCGCGAAGGCCGACGCCGCGTCGATCCTCGTGGGCCACCGCCCCGCGGCCGGCGCGCGGCTCGCCCTCGTCGACGACGTGCTCACCACGGGCGCCACGAAGTTCGAGGCGGTCGCGCTCCTCAAACAACTCGTGGAGGGCGCGCGCTTCCCGGTCCTCGTGATCGCGCTCGACCGGATGGAGACGGGCCCCGACGGGCGCGACGCCTGCGGCGCGTTCGCCTCCGACACCGGGATCCCCGTGGCGCCGGTCGTCACCATGACCGAACTCCTCACGCACCTGCGCGCCACGGGCCGGCTCCCCGACGCCGACCTCGCGCGCTGCCGCGCCTACCTCGCCCAGTTCGGCACGCCCGCGGCGAAGGCCTGGGCCGCGGCCTGACGGGCGACGGGCCTCGCGCCGCCCGCGGCGGTCCGGCCGGCCGGACCCGGCGGTCGGACGCGAGGCCCGGCGGTCGGCCTGCGGGGGTACCGTGGGGCCCGGGGCCCCATGACCACCGCCACCGCCACGTCGATCGATGTCGCCACGAAGATCAAGGTCGGCATCAGCACCTGCCTCCTCGGGCGCAACGTGCGCTACGACGGCGGCCACCAGCGCGACGCGTACCTCGTCGAGACGCTCGGCCGTTGGTTCGAGTACGTCTCCGTGTGCCCCGAGGTGGAGATGGGGCTCTCGATCCCGCGGCCCGCGCTGCGGCTCGTCGGCGACGTCGAGGCGCCGCGGATGGAGTTTCGCGCGTCGGGCGAGGACGTCACCGACCGCATGGCGCGCTGGGCGAAGGCCCGGCTCGACCTGTTCGACGAACTCGACCTCTGCGGCTACGTGCTGAAGTCGGACAGCCCGTCGTGTGGCATGGAACGGGTGAAGGTCCATGCCGCCAACGGGCAGTCGTCGCGCAAGGGGCAGGGTCTGTTCGCCGCCGCGCTGATGGCGCGGTTCCCTCTGCTCCCGGTGGAGGAGGAGGGCCGCCTGCACGACGTCGGGATCCGCGACAACTGGATCGAGCGCGTGTTCGCGTTCCGCCGGTGGCGCGACGCGGTGGCGGCGGGCCTCACGGTGGGGCGGCTCGTGGCGTTCCACACCGCGCACAAGTTTCAGCTCCTGTCGCACGACCCGACGCGCTACCGCGCGCTGGGGCAACTCGTCGCCGACGCGAAGGCGCTGCCGCGCGCGCAGATGGTGACCCTCTACGGCGAGCTCTTCATGACCGCGCTGCGGACCCGCGCGACGCCGGGCAAACACGCCAACGTGCTGCAGCACCTCGTGGGGTTCGTGACGGACGCGCTCGACCCCGCGGACCGCGCGGAACTGGCGCGGCTGATCGACGACTACCGCAAGGGGCTCGTGCCGCTCGTGGTGCCGCTCACGCTGCTCCGCCACCACGTGCGCCGCCACCCGGCCCCGTACGTCGACGGCCAGACCTATCTCGACCCGCACCCGCGCGAGCTGATGCTGCGCAACCACGCGTAGCCGCGCGGACCCACGCTTCGGGGCGCGAACCCCGCGGCCAGGGGTCCGGGAGGACGAACCCCGGACCCGCGGCCCGGCCGCGATGTCGTCGTCGGCGGCCGTCATCCCTCGCGACGCGGAACGTCCGCGAAGGGTTCGACGAGGGACCGTTCGAACGACGGCACGACGGGCCTCGCGTCCACCACGCCGGGCTCGCAAACGTCGGCCGGCGCCTCGCCGGGTCGGTCGACGGTGACGGACCGTTCCGCCGGGTCGGCGGCCCCCACGACCGGCACGCGGTGCCCGATTCAGACGCCCGCCTTTGCGTGGAGGGCGCGGGCGCCGTCCTCGGGCGACCGGACCTCGACGACGACATCGGGGGGCCCGTCCGACGGCTCGATGGCGAGGAGGGTCCCGTCCCACCGCTCGCAGCGCTGGAGTCGGGACTCCCCGGGCGGAAGAGGTCGTCCGCGGTCCGCGGCCCGTCGATGCGCGTGCGCCCTCTCGGCGCCGTCCTCCGCCGTCGGTGCGTGGGGTGGGGGACGTCGCGGGCCACGTCCGTACTCGCGCGGCCGGGGCGGCGGTTGCGCGGATTCCCCCGGCGCGCCCGTCGCGGGCCTCGCGGGCCAGGCCGGGGCTTCGGCTTCGGCGTCGCGGGGCTAGATTCATGCGCTCGGCCGGGTGTCCGCCGTCCTGACCGCCCTTTTCGCCCTTTTCGCCCTGACCGCCCTGACCGTCCTGTCCGTCCTGACCGCCCTGTCCGTCCTGTCCGTCCTGTCCGTCCTGTCCGCCCTGAGGAGCTCCGATGGCCTCGATCGCCGCCCGCCCGATGTCGCCGCGCGTCCGCGAGATCCTCTCGTGGTACGGCAGCGACAGCCCCGGCACGCTCACGAACCTCGCGCGGCTGCTCAATCACGGCCGGCTGGGCGGCACCGGGCGCATGGTGATCCTGCCGGTGGACCAGGGCTTCGAGCACGGGCCGGGCCGCTCGTTCGCCATGAACCCCGCGGCCTACGACCCGCGCTACCACTTCGAGCTCGCGATCGAGTCGGGTTGCTCGGCCTACGCGGCCCCCCTCGGCTTCCTCGAGGCGGGTGCGCGCGACTACGCCGGCGAGATCCCGTTGATCCTGAAGATCAACAACAAGGACTCGCTGATGGAGGAGAAGGACCCGAAGCAGGCGGTGACGGGCAGCGTCTCGGCCGCCCTGCGCCTCGGCTGCGCGGCCATCGGCTACACGATCTACCCGGGCTCGGCGTCGCGCCTCGACATGTACAACGAGCTCGCGACGCTGGCCGAGGAGGCGAAGGCCGCGGGCCTCGTCGTGGTCGTGTGGTCGTACCCCCGCGGCGGCGCGCTCACGAAGGAGGGCGAGACGGCCATCGACGTGTCGGCCTACGCCGCGCACATCGCCGCGCAGTTGGGCGCCCACGTGATCAAGGTGAAGCTGCCGTCGGCCCACCTCGAGGGCAAACAGGCGAAGGACGTCTACGAGAAGCAGACGGTGCCGGTGGCGACGCTCGGCGAGCGCGTGCGCCACGTGGTGCAGTCGTCGTTCGCCGGCCGCCGCGTCGTGATCTTCTCGGGCGGCCCCGCGACGGCCGACGCCGCGGTGCTCGACGAGGCCCGCGCGATCCGCGAGGGCGGCGGGTTCGGCTCGATCATCGGCCGCAACTCCTTCCAGCGCCAGCGCCCCGACGCGTTGAAGCTCCTGGGCCAGATCATGGACATCTACGCGTCCTGAGGTCGGAGGCCCGCGATGACGAGCCCCACGCCCGGCCCCGAGACCGTCATCGCGCACTACCGCGTGCGCGCCGACCGCGAGGGCGAGTTCCGCGGGCTCCTCGACCGGCACTGGGGCGTGCTGCACCGCCTCGGGCTCGTGACCGACGCGCCGTCGCAGCGCTACCGCGGCCGCGAGCGGAGCGGCCTCCTCTACGTCGAGATCTTCGCGTGGCGCGACGCCGCCGCCGTCGAGGCCGCCCACGCGCACCCCGAGGTCGCCGCGGTCTGGGAGGCGATGGAGCCCTGCCTCGAGGACCGGGACGGCGCCCCCAAGTGGGACTTCCCCCACGTCCAGGCGCTCCCGCCGGCGTAGGCACGCGAGGCCCGGCGGGCGTCAGGGCTTGCCGGTGAGGGCCCGGACGAGCAGCGCGAGGACCTGCCGCCCGTAGTCGCCATCGGCGACGGCGGCCACGCCGAGCGGGCGCGCGAGCGCCGCGCCCAGCCCCATCTCGAGCAGCAGGTGCCCCGCGACCGTCGGGCGGACGCCGCGCCGCAGCCCGCCGCCCTCGAGCGCGCGCGAGAGGGCCGCGCCGATGCGTCCGTACGCGTCCCGCACGAGCGACGTGGTCGCGGGGTCGGCGTGCGTGGCCGCGGCGCCGTTGAGCACGCGCAGCTCGAGGTCGAACCCGCCGAGCAACTCCTCCAGCCGGCTCGCGAGCGCGACGAGCCGGGCCGACGCGCCGCGCGTCGGGCGCACGATCCCGTCGATGCCCGCGAGCACGCGCTCCGTGGCCCGCGCCACGACTGCGGCGAAGAGGTCGGCCTTCGAGGGGAAGTGCCGGTAGAGGATCGGCTCCGTGACCCCCGCGGCCTTCGCGAGGTCCCGCGTGGTCGCGCCTTCCGAGCCCCGCGCCGCGAACAGGGGGAAGGCGGCCGCGAGGATCGCCTCCTTGCGCTGCGCGGCGGGCAGGCGGCCCCCGGCCGACCGGGGGGCCGTCGGGGGGCGGGAGGACGGGGGCGGACGAAGGGGCTTGACCACGTCCGTAGTATGCGCTAGCTTTCTGAAGTTAGCAAATGCTATCCGACGGGAGCCGCCCATGTGCCAGGACCTGCGGGAACGGGTCGACGACCTCGAGACGCGCCTGCGTCGCCTCGAGTCCGTGGTCGTCGAGCGCGTGTTGCCGGCGCTCGACCGCGTCGTGTCGCCGCCGCGTGCGACGGGCGCCCCGTCCACGGTCGATCGTCCGTGGAGTCCGGGCCTCGCGTTGACGTCGCCGCGGCCGGGCGCCTTCGTGTCGGACGCGCCGCTGCTCGAGCCCGCGGCGCCCTCGCGGTCCTCCGCGCCCACACCGTCGCCCACACCGTCGCCCACACCGTCGCCCGCACCGTCGCCCGCACCGTCGCCCGTCTCGGCGGCACGCCCGCCGACCGCGACCGAGGGGCCGCCGCCGCCGCCGCCGTCGCCGCCGCCAACGCCGTCGGGGATCGGCCCGACGTCGGTCGCGCCGCCGTCGTCCGGCGGGCCGCGCCCACGCCCGGTGGCCGCGGACGCGGCGCCGCGCCGCGACCTCGAACGGTTCGTCGGCGTGGCGGTGCTCGGTCGCGTGGGCATCGCGGCGTTGCTCCTGGCCGCGGGCTACTTCGCCCAGTGGACCTATGGCCGGATCCCGCCCGTGGCCCGGGTCGTGTCGATCTACGGGCTCGCGGGGCTGTTGATCGGCGTGGGGGCGTTCCTGCGCGGGCGCGTTGCGCCGACGTTCCTCGGGATCCTCTGGGGCGGCGGCGCGGCCGCGGCGTATCTCGCGGGCGTCGCGGCCCGCCTGCGTTACGGCCTCGTCGACCCGACGACCGCGCTGGCGATGCTCGCCGGCGCGTCCGCGCTCGGCGACCTGCTCGCGCGTCGTGCGAAGCTCCAAGGGCTCGCGATCGTCGCGATCGCGGGCGCGGGGCTGGCGCCGTTGCTCGTCGCGGGCGGGACCGACAGCCGCACCGGTCTCCTCGTCTACCTGCTGGCGGTGTACGCGTGGGGCGTCTTCGTGGCGAGGCGCCGCGGCTGGACCGTCGCCTGGGGCGTCGGCTTCCTGGCGACCGTGGCGGTGGCCGCCCTCTGGTTCGAAACGTACGGTCGGGCCGACGCTTCGACGTGGACCCACGTCCACCTCTACCTGCTCGGGTGGAGCCTGCCGGTATGCGCGACGGCGATGCGCGCGGGCGGCCTGAAGCCCTTCCACGCGCGCCTCGTCGGCGCCCTCCTGCTCGTCGCCGAGTGCCTCCTCACGTTCTGGGGGGTCGGGAGCACCGAGGCGCTCGCGCGCGGGTTCGTGCCGGCGATGGGCCTCGTCTGGGCGGGCGTCGCCCTCGCGGTGCGGCGGCGTGGCGGGCCGGACGGCGTGCTGCACCGCGGGCTCGCACGCACGAGCGGGATGATGCTCGTGTTCGCGGCGGTCTTCGCGTTCCAGGGGATCCCCTCTGCCGGCGTCCTCGCCAGGACGGGCCCGCTCGTGGCCCTCGCGGCGCTGGCCGTGCTCGCGCTCCAGAGCCGGCGCGTGTTCGGCGTGGGCGACGGGATCGCGTTCACGGCGGCGGTCGTCGCGATGGGGGGCACGGCGCTCGGAGGCCTCGCCGAGGCGACGGCTTGGAGGGCCGTCGCCCTGGTCCCCGCGCTCGCCGTCGTCGTGGGCGGCCGCTCGTCGGCGTGGCGGGTGGCGGCGCTGATCGTCGCCGCGTGCGCCGCGGGCGCCGTCGTCCCGCCGCGGTCGATCGCCGACGGCTACGTGCCGCTGGCTGGGTACGCGGCCGCCGCGTTCGTCGCGTTCGTCGCGACGGCGCGGGCGCGTCGCACGCCCGGCCCCGTCGGCGACGGCGAGCTCGCGACGTCCGCCGCGATCCTCGTCGCGTTCGCGGTGGGCGTGTGGGGCGTGCGCGCCCTCGGCACGGCGTGGGGGGCGGTCTCGGTCCCGGTCGCGAACCCGGCGACCGCGGTCGCGGCGCTGCTGCTCGCGACGTGTGTCGGGCTCCTCCTCCTCGGCCGCCGCGCGCCCGCGCTGCCGGCGCTCGCGGTGCGCGTGCTGCAGTTCGCCACGTTGGCGGCGTTCCTGGCCGCGGTCGCGCGGGAGGTGCACCAGGCCACGTCCACGCTCGCCGCGGCCGACG
>Ga0335397_10012241_pt1 | contig 10510 bp, 9 predicted proteins | sample MAT04_FD_205740 | JGI IMG/M metagenome (GOLD analysis project Ga0335397, IMG submission 205740) | Freshwater microbial communities from Lake Fryxell liftoff mats and glacier meltwater in Antarctica - MAT-04 (spades assembly) (version 2) ...
TGATGATGCCGATGGAGATACCGGTCTTGCGTTCGAGCCCCTGGTGGAAGATGTCCCACGGGGCCAGGCCGAGATCGGCGGCGATGAAGCAGCTGATGCCGAACCCGAACAACGCCAGCCCGACGACGCAGCGGACGATGCGCTGAACGAGCCGGTCGTTGGGGAGGGGCAGGAACACCGTGGCGACGCTATCCGCACTGTGTCACACCCCCCTGGTACCAATTCCACCATGCTCTTCACCACACTCTGCGCCGGCTGCAATCAGCCCGGCGAGTCGCTCTGTCATCGTTGCCGTTTCTCGCTGGCCGCCGCTACGTCGCAGGTCAGCGATACCGGCATCATGGCAGCGCTGCCGTTCGAAGGGGTTGCGCGCCAGGTGGTGCACGGCCTGAAGTACCGCAACCGTCGCCAGGTCGCCCGCCAGCTGGCCCGCCTGATGGTGCGGCGCATGCGGGTCGGCTCGGTCGACGTGGTCACGTGGGCTCCTACCAGCGGCGCTCGGGCGCGCCGGCGCGGGTACGACCAGGCCGAACTGCTCGCCAGGGCTATTGCCGCCGAGCTGCGGGTGCCGTGCCGGCGCTTGCTGTATCGCTGCCACGGGGTCGCTGCGCAAACCGGTCACACCCGTGCCGAGCGACTACGCGGTCCGTCATTCCGGGCCCGTGCGGCCCATCAGCGGTTGCGCGTGCTGCTGGTCGACGATGTAGTCACCACGGGCGCGACGCTCGCCGCTGCTCGCGACGCGTTGCTACTGGCAGGCGTCGGCAGCGTTGCCTGCGTGGCCGCGGCAGCCACGCCATCGGCTCGTCAGGCGATGAAGCCGGCCATCCGGCGCACTGCGGCGATGGCGTCGGCGGGGTCCTCAGGCACGAATACGCCACGGATGCCCACCCCTTCGGCTGCAGCCACATTGGAGGCCACGTCGTCAAGGAACGCGGTGCGCTCGGGCTCGGCACCCAGCCTGGCCAGGGCCAGCTGATAGATGGCCGGGTTGGGCTTGCGCAGCCCGACCTCGTGGCTGTCGACCACATCGTCGAACAGCTCGTCGAAGGGCAGCATCGCTCGCCAGTTGTCGCGGAACTCGGCAACGTTGTTGGTCAACACGCCCAGACGGAAGTCGGCGGCGCGCAGTTCGTGCACCAAGGCGATCATCGCGGCGTTGGGCCGGAAGTCGATCATCGGGGTGCCGCCGGGCGGGGGAGGAGGCAGCACGATGCCGGCCGCATCGAACGCCGCCCGGTTCAGCTGCCGGTTCTGGGCCAGGGTGATCTCGCCGCGCTCGAGCCGGTGCCACGGGTGGTCGCCGTCGGCTGCGTAATCGCCCAGGATCAGCCGGGTCACCTGCTCGGCCACCTCGGGTGGGAACCGGCGCGAGAAGTCGCTGTGGCGACCCGTTTCGGCGAGCACGCCACCCACATCGAAGATCACGGTGTCGATCACGGCCGCCATGCCCGGCAGTCTGGCCCGCCTCCGATCGCCGCGTCGAAGCGAGCGACTCGGATGGAGCATGCCAAGGCTCATCGCGGGGCCGCCGATAGGCTCCATACCCGCATGGGCATCCTCGATCGCATCCTCCGCGCCGGTGAAGGCAAGAAGCTGAAGGCCCTTGAGGGCCTCGTTCCTGACATCAACGCTCGCACCGCCGAAATGGCCGCACTCTCCGACGACGTGCTCCGTGGCAAGACCGCCGAGTTCCGAGGTCGGATCGACCGCGGTGAGACCCTCGACGACCTGCTCGTGGAAGCCTTCGCCGTCATGCGCGAGGCGGCCGGCCGCGTCATCGGCCAGCGTCACTTCGACGTGCAGATGATGGGTGGTGCTGCGCTGCACTTCGGGTGGGTGGCCGAGATGAAGACTGGCGAGGGCAAGACGCTCGTCAGCACCCTGCCCGCCTACCTCAACGGCCTCGGCGGCAAGGGCGTGCACGTCATCACCGTCAACGACTACCTCGCTCGTTTCCATGCCGAGTGGATGGGCCGCATTCACAACTGGATGGGCCTCGAGGTGGGCCTGGTGGTGCCCGGCTTCAAGGAGCGCCCCGCCGAGAAGCGGCACAGCTACGCCGCCGACGTCACCTACGGCACGAACAACGAGTTCGGGTTCGACTATCTGCGCGACAACATGGCCGGCACATTGGCCGACAAGGTGCAGCGTGGCCACAACTTCGCCATCGTCGATGAGGTCGACAGCATCCTCATCGACGAAGCCCGTACCCCGCTCATCATCAGCGGTCGCGTGGCCGACGCCGCCAAGCTCTATTACCGCTTCGCCAGCATCGTGCGCAGTCTGCGCCGCGACGTCGACTACGAGGTGGAAGAAGACAAGCGCGTCGTGGTGCCGCTGGAAGCCGGTATCGAAAAGGTCGAGCAGTCGCTGGGCATCGAGAACCTGTACGACGAAGTGCAGCAGAACCTGGTGCACCAGATGCAGGTGGCGCTGAAGGCCAAGGAGCTGTACAAGCGCGACAAGGACTACATCATCGCCAATGGCGAGGTGAAGATCGTCGACGAGTTCACCGGTCGCGTGCTCGAAGGCCGGCGCTGGAGCGAGGGTATCCACCAGGCCGTGGAGGCCAAAGAGGGCGTCAAGATCAAGGAAGAGAACCAGACGCTCGCCACCATCACCCTGCAGAACTACTTCCGGATGTACGACAAGTTGTCGGGCATGACCGGTACTGCCCAGACCGAGGCCGCCGAGCTGGGCAACACCTACGAGCTGCAGGTGGTACCCATCCCCACCAACAAGACCGTGGTGCGCGCCGACCAGGCCGACCTCATCTACAAGACCGAAGCGGCCAAGTTCGAGTCGGTCGCCGACGACATCGCCGAGAAGCATGAGAAGGGCCAGCCGGTGCTGGTCGGCACCATCAGCGTCGAGAAGAGCGAGCACCTGGCGCGCCTGTTGCAGCTACGAGGCATTCCCCATGAGGTGCTCAACGCCAAGCAGCACTCGCGCGAGGCGCAGATCGTCACCCAGGCCGGCCGCTTGGGCGCAGTCACCGTGGCCACCAACATGGCCGGCCGTGGGGTGGACATTCTGCTCGGTGGCAACCCCGAGGGGCTCGCTCGCCACGAGGTGCTGAAGGAAGGCCACGACGCATCGGTCATGGTCGACGACTTCACGCTGCCGGTGCCGCTCGAACAGATGCCCGACGAGTTCAAGGAAGCTCGTGTGAAGGCGTTCGCCCGCTACGACGAACTGCTCGCCGAGCTCAAGGTGTCGTGCAAAGAAGAGGGCGACAAGATTCGGGCCCTCGGTGGCCTCTACGTGCTGGGCACCGAACGCCACGAGAGTCGTCGCATCGACAACCAGTTGCGTGGCCGCAGCGGTCGCCAGGGCGACCCCGGTGAGAGTCGCTTCTACCTCAGCCTCGACGACGAGCTGATGCGCCTGTTCGCCACCGGCGCACTCAGCTGGGTCATGGGCCGGGCACTACCCGACGACGAAGCCATCGAAGCGAAGATGGTCACCAAGGCCATCGAGAGGGCGCAGACCACCGTCGAGCAGCGCAACGGCGAGATCCGCAAGAACGTGCTGAAGTACGACGAGGTGATGAACGCGCAGCGCAAGGTCATCTATGCGCGACGTGATCAGATCCTCCAGGGGCTCGACTTGAAGTCGGCCGCAATGGAGTACCTCGCCGATGCGGTCGACACGCTCATCGACACGCACTGCGTCAGCGAGTCGGCCGACGAGTGGGACGTCGAAGGTCTCGTCAAGGAGCTCAAGACCTACTGGCCGAACGAGATCTCCGAGGCTGAACTGGCCGATCTCGACGACGCCGACGATATCTACGACGTGGTCACGGCGAACGCCAAGGCGTACTACGAGCAGCGCGAGACCGAACTCACCCCGGTGGTGATGCGAGACGTCGAGCGGCAGGTGATGCTGCGCATCATCGACCAGCGCTGGCGCGAGCACCTCGAGGAGATGGACTACCTCCAGGAAGGCATCAACCTGCGCGCGATGGGTCAGAAGGACCCACTCACCGAATGGCAGCGCGAGGGCTACGAGATGTTCGGCCAGATGATGAAGGGCATCGCGCAGGATTTCGTCAAGTACGTCATGCACGTGCAGGTCATCCGCAAGGACGAGCCGCAGCAGGTCGTGCAGAACGTGAAGCTCACGTCCAGCGAGTTCGTGCCGGCCGATGGCATTGCGGCAGCGGCACGTGCGGCGGCCGCCGCTGGTGAGATTCCTGCGGAGGCCGCTCCAGCAGCACCCGCAGGCCCTGCCAAGCAGCAGACCGTGGTCAAGGACGAATGGTCGAAGACCCCGCGCAACGCGCCGTGCCCGTGCGGTAGCGGCAAGAAATTCAAGATGTGTCACGGCGCATCGGTCTGAGCGCGTATGCGTGACTTCACCGACGACCTCAAGGAGCTCCGCCGTCGGCTGGGCGAAGCCGAGGGCTACCTGAAAATCGAGATCAACCGGTCGCGACTGTCAGAGCTCGAGATGGAAGTGTCGCGGCCCGACCTGTGGGACGACCAGGACCTTGCGAAGAGGATCAACGCCGAGTACTCCAACGTGAAGGGCGACATCGACACGTTCGACCAGCTCAGCGGCGACCTCGACGATGCCGAGCTGCTACACGAAATGGCCCGCGAAGTCGACGACGAGTCGCAGGAGACCGACATCGACGTCGCCATTCAGGCGCTCGACCGGCAACTGCGTCAACTCGATCTGATCAGCCTGTTCACCGGCGAGCACGACGAGGCCGACTGCATCGTGCAGATCAACGCCAAGGACGGCGGCGTCGATGCGCAGGACTGGGCCGAGATCCTGCTGCGCATGTACAGCCGCTGGGCGGAGCGCCGTGGCTTCGCGCTCGAGGTCGACGAGATCAGCCCCGCTGCCGAGGCAGGCATCATGTCGGCTGAGTTCACACTCACCGGCCGCTACGCGTACGGACTGATGACTGGCGAACGCGGCACGCACCGCCTCGTGCGCATCAGCCCGTTCGACAATCAGGGCCGGCGGCAGACCAGCTTCGCCGCGGTGCAGGTGTGGCCGGTGATGGACGCTCCCGACATCGAGATCAACGAATCCGACATCGAGATGCAGGTGTACCGGGCCAGTGGTGCCGGCGGCCAGCACATCAACAAGACGTCGTCGGCCGTCCGGCTCATCCACAAGCCCACGGGCATGGTGGCGAACAGCCAGGAGGAGCGCAGCCAGCTGCAAAACCGGGAGAAGGCGCTCAACCGGCTGAAGGCCATGGTCGCTGCTCGCATCGAGGAGGAGCACGAGGCCGAACTGGCACGCATCGCCGGGCGCCAGGCGCAGGTGGGGTGGGGTAGCCAGATCCGCTCCTACGTCGTGCAGCCGTACCAGATGGTGAAGGACCTGCGCACCGAAGTCGAGACCAGCCAGATCGACGGCGTACTCGACGGTGACCTCGACGAGTTCATGGAGGGTTACCTCCGCTGGCGACGCCGGGAAGCAGAGTGAGTGAGCTAGCGTTTCGCCACCTGCGGGCGGAGCGGCGGCTGATTTCACGCGCGGAGAGACGCAGATGATCAAACTCGAGAACGTCACCAAGACCTACGGCACGGAAGTCACCGCGCTACGCGACGCCACCTTCGACGTCGCCAAGGCCGAGTTCGTGTTCCTGGTCGGCCCTTCGGGCTCGGGCAAAAGCACAACGCTGCGCTTGATGAATCGCCAGGAACGCCCCGAGCGCGGCGCCGTTTGGGTGGCCGGGCGCAACATCAACGACATGCCCGACGCCAAGGTGCCGCACCTGCGCCGCAACATCGGCAACATCTTCCAGGACTACAAGCTGCTGGCCAACAAGACCGTGTTCGAGAACGTGGCATTCGCGCTCGAGGTCATCGGTCGGCCCCGCCATGTCATCCGCCAGCAGGTGCCGGCGGTGCTCGACCTGGTCGGCCTCGGTGGCAAGCAGGAGCGCTTCCCGCACCAGATGAGCGGTGGCGAGCAGCAGCGCGTATCCATCGCTCGCGCGTTCGTCAACCGGCCACTCATCCTCCTGGCCGACGAGCCCACCGGCAACCTCGACCCGGCCACCGGTGAAGGCATCATGCGCCTGCTCGACCGCATCAACAAGACCGGCACCACCGTGGTCATGGCCACGCACGACCAGCGCATCGTCAACATGATGCGCAAACGCGTCATCCAGTTCGACCGCGGGGTCATCGTCCGCGACCAGGCCCGAGGGGTGTACGAATGATCTCGCGCTTGCGCTACACGTTCCGAGAGATGTGGGCCAGTCTCTCGCGCAACCTCACGCTCACTGCCGCTGCAGTCATCACCAGCACCATCTCGCTGCTGCTGTTCGGGCTCACGCTGCTCATCCAGCAGGCATTCAGCAACCAGCTCAGCACCTGGTCGGGTGGTGTGGAGATGATCGTGTACCTCGACCACGGCTCGAACCAGGACCAGATCGACCTCGTGTACGGTGAGCTCACTCGGCAGACCACCGTCATCGAGTCGGTGGAATACTGCGACGAAGCGTGCACATACGCCGAGGCCCAGACCCTCTTTGCCGGCGACCCGTCGGCGCTGAAGCTGCTCACCCCCGAGATCATCCCGTCGTCGTTCAAGGTGAAGCCGGTCGACAAGGACAGCAGCGAAGTGCTCGCCTCGCTCACCGAGAGCTTCGCCAGCCTGCCCAACGTCTTCGACGTGCGCACTCCGGAGCAGGCAGTGAAGGTGCTCGGCGAACTACAGGGCTTCTTCGGAGTGCGGACCCTGGTGATCGCCGTCGGTCTGCTGTTCGCCTCGGCGCTGCTCATCTGGAACACCATTCGCACGGCGATGTTTGCCCGCCGCCGCGAGATCGAGGTGATGAAGCTGGTGGGCGCCACCAACTGGTTCATCAGGCTGCCGTTCATGCTCGAAGGCTTGTTGCAGGGCATCGTCGGCGGCGTGTTGGGCAGCCTCGGCCTGCTGTACCTCAACGACGACTGGACATCCGGCGTGCAGTCGTTCTCGGGCGACGCCGGCCTCGCTGGGTTCGTGGTCACCGACAGCTATCCACTGTGGGTGTGCTTCTGGATGGTGCTGCTCGGCGGGTTCGTCGGCGCAGTCGGTTCAGCCACCGCGGCCAGCCGCTTCCTCGACGTCTAGTGCCTCCGGCTGCTGGGGTCGCGAGGCCCGGCGCGTAGCGTCGGCGGGATGGACTACAGCCAGATCCTCTACGAGGTGGCCGATCACGTGGCCACCATCACGCTCAACCGGCCTGAGCAGCTCAACGCGTTCACCGGCACGATGATGCGCGAGGTGATCGACGCGTTCGATCGAGTCGATGCTGACGACGATGTGCGCGTGGCCATCGTCACCGGCGCCGGGCGCGGGTTCTGCGCAGGTGCCGACCTGTCGGGTGGCGGCGAGACGTTCAGTCGCGGCGGCAGCGACGAGGTGCCGCAAGACGTCGGCATTCCGCGCGACGGCGGCGGCCTGGTGAGCCTGCGCATCTTCGAGTGCAAGAAGCCAGTGATCGGAGCGATCAACGGTGCGGCTGTGGGCGTGGGTGTCACGATGACCCTCCCGATGGACATCCGGCTGGCCAGTGAGCACGCCAAGTTCGGTTTCGTGTTCGCCCGTCGCGGCATCGTGCCCGAAGCCTGCTCCTCGTGGTTCCTGCCCCGGCTGGTGGGCATCAGTCAAGCCGCTGAGTGGTGCTACTCGGGCCGGGTGTTCACCGCTGGCGAAGCGCTGGCCGGGCGGCTGGTGCGCAGCGTGCACCCCGCCGACGAACTGCTGCCGGCGGCACGCGCGATCGCCGCCGAGATCGCAGCCAACACCGCTCCGGTCAGCATTGCGCTCACGCGCCAGATGCTGTGGCGGATGCTCGGCGCCGACCACCCGATGGAAGCCCACAAGGTGGATTCGCGCGGCATCCTCGAACGCGGTCGTAGCGCCGATGCACGCGAGGGCGTGGTCAGCTTTCTTGAGAAGCGTGCACCGGAGTTTCCCGTGAAGGTCAGCGACGGCCTGCCCGACATCTTTCCCTCTCACGAAACTCGAAAGTTTTCGTAAAGATCTTCACGCTCGGTGCCGATCAACTTGTCGGTGACGGGGGCGGCGGGCCGCCCCCGCTACCCACGATCGACAAAGGAGCAGGTGATGAGCACGACAGCCACCCGGTTGCACACCGGAGATGTGATCGAGATCGACGTCGACGGCGAGGCGGTGTCGGCCATCGTGCTGCTCGCCAGCGGCGACGCTGTCATACTCGACGCCTGCGACGGCGACACGCCGTTCGTGGTTCGTCTCAGCGATCTGCGCCACCTCGGTGACGTGCGGGTCTTCGACCCCAGCGGCGACTGACCTCAGGCTGGGTGGTCGCTGCCGTGCTGCCGTAGGGTGCGGCATGGCCGAAGACGCGGGAGCCGCCGAAGGCTCCGAGCAGGAGTTGTCGCTGTACGACGAGGTGGGCGGACTGCCGTTCTTCACGGCGCTCGTCGACGCGTTCTACGAAGGCATCGTCACCGACCCCGTCCTGCTGCCGCTGTACCCACCCCACGATCTCGACGGCGCCCGCCATCGACTGACGCTGTTCTTGGTGCAGTACTGGGGCGGTCCCACCACCTACATGGAGGAGCGCGGCCACCCGAAGCTGCGCCTGCGGCACATGCCGTTCCACATCGGCCCGACCGAGCGCGACCACTGGTTGCTGCACATGGCTGCGGCCGTCGAACGGGTCACCGAGCCAGGTACCGTGCGCGACATGCTGATGGCCTACTTCGTGCCCGCGGCCGAGCATCTGCGCAACGACACCGGCCTGCCCATCAGCAGCAGCCGCCCGTAGCTCGGGTTCAGCGCAGCCGCAACTGCCAGCACGCCACCGCAGTGGCCGCTGCCGCGTTGAGTGAGTCGACGCCGTGATGCATGGGAACTGCCACGCGGTAGCTGGCTGCGGCCAGCGCAGCGGGGGAGAGGCCGGCTCGCTCGGAGCCCACCAGCAGCGCCATGCGTGCGGTCAGCGGTACGTCGGCGAGGTCGATGGCGTCAGCGGCGGGGGTCAGCGCACACACGGTCACACCGTCGGCCACCAACGCGTGCACCAGCCCGGGCACGTCGTGCGTGCGAGCGTGCGGCAGGTGCAGTGCGTGCCCCATGCTCACTCGCAGCGCCCGCCGGGCCAGGGGGTCGGCGCTCGTGTGATCGAACACCAGGCCGTCCCAGCCGAGCGCCAGCGAGTTGCGCACGATGCTGCCGATGTTCGCCGGGTTGTCGACGGCCTCGACGATGACCAGCCGGTTCGATCGCTGCGCGAGGTCGGCCGCCGGTTCGCGGGTCGGTCGTTCGAACAGCGCAACCACGTTGTAGGGCATGCCCAGCTTGGTGATGGCCGCACGCAACCGATCGCCGCCGCCGTAGACGGGGCAGTCGAGCCGGGTGAGCAGCTCGGTCGGCGGTCGCTGCGCGTCGACCAATGCCATCACCGGCACGCACCCGGCGGTGAGCGCACGCTCCACCACCAGGTCGCCTTCGGCCATGAACAGTCCGTCGCCGCCGTCGTCGCGTCGTTGTGCTCGGTTGGTGAGCCCGCGCTCGTTGAGGCGGAACGGCGCGACCCGCGGGTCGTCGGGGTGATCGATGTGGATCACGGGCTGCCGATCAGAAGTGGTAGGGGTACGGGCTCCAGTCGGGGTCGCGCTTCTCGAGGAACGAGTTGCGCCCCTCCTGCGCCTCGTCGGTGGCATAGGCCAGGCGGGTGGCCTCGCCGGCGAACACCTGCTGGCCCACCAGACCGTCGTCGATGAGGTTGAAGCTGAACTTCAACATGCGCTGTGCGGTGGGGCTCTTGCTGTTGATCTCGCGTGCCCATTGCAGGGCGGTGGCTTCCAGCTCCGCATGCGGCACCGAGGCGTTGACCATGCCCATCCGCACTGCATCGTCGGCGGTGTACTCGCGGCCGAGGAAGAAGATCTCGCGGGCGAACTTCTGGCCCACTTGGCGGGCGAGGTATGCGCTGCCGAACCCTCCGTCGAAGCTGGCGACGTCGGCGTCGGTCTGTTTGAACCGTGCATGCTCGGCGCTGGCCAGCGTGAGGTCGGCCACCACGTGCAGGCTGTGCCCGCCACCGGCCGCCCACCCCGGAACCACGCAGATCACTACCTTCGGCATGAAGCGGATGAGCCGCTGCACCTCCAGGATGTGTAGCCGCCCGGCGCGGCCGGGCTCGATCGACTCGGCCGTGTCGCCTGCCGTTCCGCTTCCGTCGTCGACGGTGTACTTGTAGCCGTCCCTGCCGCGAATCCGCTGGTCGCCACCACTGCAGAACGCCCAGCCACCGTCCTTGGGCGAAGGGCCGTTGCCGGTGAGCAGCACGCAGCCGACATCGGTGCTCATGCGCGCGTGGTCGAGCGCGGTGTAGAGCTGGTCGACGGTGCGTGGCCGGAACGCATTGCGCACCTCCGGGCGATTGAACGCGACGCGCACGGTCGCACGGTCGATGGCTGTGGGGCCCGTGCTGCGGTGGTAGGTGATGTCGTCGAAGTCGAAGCCGGGCACTTCGCTCCACGCAGCGGGGTCGAAA
>Ga0335397_10012242_pt1 | contig 10510 bp, 9 predicted proteins | sample MAT04_FD_205740 | JGI IMG/M metagenome (GOLD analysis project Ga0335397, IMG submission 205740) | Freshwater microbial communities from Lake Fryxell liftoff mats and glacier meltwater in Antarctica - MAT-04 (spades assembly) (version 2) ...
GACCGCTAACCTGAAGTCTACTGCCCACAAAGCCTGCTCCAAGCTCCACTTCGCCCGCCGGCTTGCTGCCGACCTGATCTTGGACGATCTCCGGGCGGCTCCTTCTTGAGAAGGGCCGCAGGCTCCGCCCTCACGATCACTCCCCTTGTTGCCCCTCCCACTGGGAGATGAACCAAACAAAATTTTAAAACGCCATTTGCCGGGCAGAGTTAATCTTCGTCGTCCTATCCCAGAAGCCTGCTTCTAAAACTTTAGTGCCCTTGGCGCGAAATTAATTCTTGATTAATTCCGGCAAGGAAAGCTCGTTGATGGACATGGGGTATTGTTGGCGCACTTTGGCGAGATAGGCCTCCAAATTCTGTTGCGATCGCTGCTCGCGTAGGGCATCTGCGATTTGGGTTTTGACCTCGTCGAGGGACGGGGTACGGGCATCCCGGATATCATTCACTTTGACAATGTAAAACCCATCGGGCAGGACAATGGGTGACGAGACGTTTCCCTTCGCGAGGCTGGCGACGGCTGTGCGGACTTCTGGCTGGAGAGAATCAAGCGCGACCCAACCAATTTCTCCGCCTTTGGCAGCGGTTTGTTTCTCTTGGCTGAACTCGGTCGCCACGTCTGAAAAATTGGTGTCAGGGGTATTCAACTTGGCCTGCACTTGGCCAAGTAGGACTTTGGCCGCAGCGGCTTGGATCTTGTCAGGGTCGGTTGCTTGAGGGATGTAGATCTGCGAAAGGAGCAATTGCTTGGGAACTTTCAACTCGGACTTTCTTGCGTCATAGACCTCGGAAATTTCTTTGTCACTCGGAAATCCCGAAGGCGGCTCGGTGATTTTTTTCAGATAAGCCTCCAAAACAACTGCCTCTTGAACTTTCTCAAGGCGTTCGGTCACTTCAGGTTTCTTGTCCCAACCGGCGGCCAAAGCCTCTTTCACGAGGAGCCGGCGCAGAATCGCATTGCGCACTGTCTGATTCAAAAGAGCCGGATTGTCGGCGAGCGCCTTACGATCATTCTCCGAGAGGTCTTTGAAGAAGGGAGCAACTGTCGCGCTGGTGACGTCTTCATCGGCCACTCGCGCGATGATTCTTGAATCTTGCGCCATGCCTCTTACTGGAAATCCGAAGGCTAGAATGACACCAAGAGCCAAGGAGCGGAGGCAGGATGGATATTTCATAGTTAGTGATTAATTAGATTGAGCGGCAGGCCATGCGGTTTCGCGTTCGCCTTTCTTCGGCTTTATGGGCTTGGGGGTGGTGGCTGCTGCTGTTTGGCGTGGCTTCTCAGTGGCTTGGACCGCTGAGGCGGATGGTGAAGCGTTTGGCGCTGGCTCGGGGTCCTCTTTAGGCTGAGGCGTTTTATTTTTGACCTCGGCAAGCGAGATATCTTCAATGCGTGCGGCGAGGAGTTTATCATGCCCGTCCTGCGCAAGATTCTGGAGCTTGACCTTCGTGGTGCTCACAAAGGGTTCCCGAGCCAGTAGGGCATCGCCGAACCAGAACTTGTCATAGCGCTTGAGAATGTCTTGGCCGACAAGATACATGCGTACGTTCTGGGCGCGTTGGTCATTGGCGAGTCTTTCCAAGTTGAGAATCTCTGCCGCGTTTCTGTCACGCGCACTTTCCGCTTTGCGGGCACGCTCGATGACGCCCCCATAGTCTTTGCGCCATTTCTCAAGGCCCGCACGATGGCCCGTGTTTTCTGCTTCTTTTTCGGTCAGCTTATTGTTCAGGTCAGAGATCGCATTGGCAGACGCATTACGCTCCTCAATGGCTTGGGTGTTGAGCTTTTTGACATCCGTGCTGAGTTTTTCAATTTCGGCTTTGTTGGTAATTTCGGTGGCTTGAAGATTGGCGACCTGGCCTTGCGTATCGCGGAGTTGGATGGTGACCCCTCGTAGCGCTTCCCGCAGTTTGGTAGTGGCCTCGTCCTCTTCCTGTGCAAGTGCCGACCCGGTCAGCCCGGTCACTAATGTCGCTATGATGATCGCTGTAAGAAAATGGTATTTCATTAGAATTCTCCGTTGAGTTCGACTTGGAATATGTTCACATTAAATTGGGGGCCGGCGATGCTATCCGATCCCAGCCAGCGCCCCCCGACCCAGACGTTTGGTGCAAGGGCCACGAACCCGGCGACCGTGAAGCCTTGCATGTTTGTGCCGCCAAGGCCGAAGTCTGAGTCATTAAAGCCATCAACCACGGCATCCGAGCCAATCCAACGGTAAGAAAAATGCGCACTCCAATCCCAGCGTTTGAGGTATCTGGGATGACCGATCCGCAATTCCATCAACCATGCGTAGTTGCTGCCTTCGTATTGTCCGAAAATGTCGTCAATGTTGTTCGGGTCAATGGCGCCTCGGTTGTTGACAGCGATGGCATTGATGTCGTCTTCGTTCCAGGCGAGATTGGTAACGAATTCACCGGTGAGTGAGACTTGGATGGGCTCAAAGCCATTGTATTCCAGGCGGGCGGTGATGGCGAGTTCCTCATACTTGGTGGCCAATCCATAGTATTGGTATTGGTTGATGGCCCCAAAGTCGTTGCTGGCGTCGGCGACGATGTTGCGGATCGGGAAGTAAGTGTTCCCTTTTTGGGCAAATGAGGGGCGGCTGTTATCCGTGTCCCCGGCATCGCTGGAATTCAGCGGAGTGAAGGGAGATGAGAGTTTGCCCTCAATGTTTTGGAAATAATAATAAGCGGCACCGACCTTGAAATTCCAGTTATCAGCGAATTCCCATTCCAATCCGCCCTGAATAGCGAAAAGATATTTGTCAAAACTCTTAAACTTCGTGGGTTGGTTGGTTGAGAAGTTGAGGTCGGTGTTATACACCGGAAAGGCTCCCCCCACGAGGAATGGGCGAAGGCCGGGGAACACCTCGTATTTCAGGCTGGCTGCGGCACCATCAAAATTTATGTCATCATCCCAAATGAGTTGGGTGGAGAAGAAGGGATTCTTAAAACGACCTGCCGTAAAGGTGAAGTTACGGGTGGGTTCGCCCCATGCCGTCCATTGCACGTAGGCACGATCAAGCCAGATTGCATATTTGCTGAATTGGCCCCCGGAACGCCCCAAGGTCTGGTTAGTGGAGACTGGCGAACTATCATTGCCGGTTGCCAATCGGAAGCCCATTTCAAATCCATCCGTCATTTCATAAGTGAACCCAAGCCGGGCCCGAAGACGCATCCGGTAGCGGTCTTGATCGGTGTTGTATTGTGGGGAAAATTCGTTGCCGGTGACATCAAAAGGAGATCCTGTGTTGATGGCATTGAAGTCGGGGAATGCTCCGGACGAGTCATTGCCTTCGGGATTAAGGATGCCTTCAAACCTCACACGAATGTCCCCATAGGGATTGATGCGAGAAGCCCAGAGGGGCAGCACATTGAGGTCCTGGAAGGGCTTGCGGGACATTTCATCACGCAGTTCGGATTTGATGTCCTCTTTGATCTGGGTCCGCACAGGGTCGGGGATGAAGGTGACCCGGACATCATCTTCAGAAGGCGCGGCCAGGGCCTGGTCAATCGCGATCTGGTCGGAAGCCGCTTGAGCAGCCGCGATTTGGGCCACCGCAAACATATCGGCTTGGGACTGGGCTCTGGCCACCTCGGCTTCGGCTTCCGCTTGTTTGATCATTCCCGTGGCGTCCTCCTTGGTGAGGATCCCACGCTGCACCAGTTTGTTGATGAGGTTAACAGTCACGCTCTGAGAAGGTGGCATCGTTCCTCCATCCACACTGCTTATGGGGATCAAATCGATGTTTTCGGAATCGGCGAGCACATCCGTCTGCGAACTGCTGGGCAAAGCCCCTTCAATTCCCACTACGGAAAAAGCATCTTCTCCGGCCGTGGGGGGTGGTTCCTGCGCGGCCGTTTCCGCGATGGCTTGTGCCGGTGTGGGAGGGGTTGGAGAATTCTGGATTTCGGATTTCGGATTTTGAATTTCGGCGGGAGACTTGGATTCCGCAGCAATTGTTGGGCTCTCCTGGCTGGTCGCCGACTCGGTTGCGGCTTCAGCGATCTGTTCGTCCTTTTTAATGATTAACGACTCAGCTTCTTGGGTGGCCTCCGCTTGGGGAGGGGGAGTGGCCCATGGCGTTGGATCTGGTGTGGGATCTGAAGTGAGCGGTTCTTCCACTAAGACCGGGGGGACTGATGCTGTCGGAGTGGGGGCAGGAACGGGGGTAGCCGCTGGCGTGGCATCAGGGGTGGGAGAGACAAAGTTGTCGAAGACGATGCGGTTTTTCCCGCCTGAACGATGGATATCCGGCGTGGGGGATTGGGCCGAAGCAGAAAGGACCAATGCAGAAAGCAAGGTCGCAGCAAGCGGAATAGAAAGTGGTTTGATTTTGGGAAGGGCGGTCATCAATTTGGTTTAGTGGCAGAGATCCTCATCACGATAGGCATGGGCATGTCCTCGGGGGGAGGTTGCGAAAGCTGAAGGCCGGAGAGGACTTCGTCTGTGATGGCACGGTCCACTGCGGCATTGCCGGAAGACCCCTCCAAACTTGCACGGGTGACCCGGCCGACGGAGTCCACCCAGATTCTGACCTTGAGATTCAGGGTGGCACTGCGGGTTCGTTTATTGGAACGCATGGCTTGGGCCACTCGCGATTGGACTTGACCGGCATAAAATCCGTATTTGCTGCCGCCCTGACGGTTGCCTGTGCCAAGACCGCCAATCAATCCTCCGCCCCCTTTGCCCTGCAGCCCAAAGCCATCCGAGCCATCGCCCTCAATGTTTGTCCCAAGCGGGGCGGCATCTTCCGGTGGTGAGTCGGGTTCCGGGGCCGCGTCTGGCTGAGTTTCCTCCACAAACTCGGGCTGATCTTGCGGGATTTCACGTTCTTCCGGTTGCGGTGGTGGCGGAGTCGGCGGTGGCGTGGGCGGAGGAGGTTTTGGTGGGGGGGGCATGATATTCACCATGCTCACCGTTGAAGCCCGCTTCTTGGGTTTCTCCTTGGGCATCAGTGCCCAAGCCCCTGCCCCCAAAGCAAGGATCACCACAATAATAATAGGTGCCCGGAACTTCTTGAAGAAGCCGGGATCCTCGTCCTTATCCTGGAAATCCACACCGCTCATTTTGGTCCGACCGTGGCAAGGCCAATCTGGGTGATTCCTAATCGTCCGCAGACATCCAGGACGTCCATTACTCCCTGATATTGCGTGAGACGGTCTCCGCGCACGACCACGGGGAATTCCGGGTTGGCGGCTTTATGTTGTTTTAGTCGCTCCTCAAGTTCCTGCAACGTCACCGGAACCGTATCCAAGGCAATTTTTCCTTCGTTGTTCACGGTGATCGCACGGCTCTTCGGGCCACCCAACTCCGGTGGCTTGCTCGACGAGCGCGGCAGGTCCACTTTCATTCCCTGCACCCCGGCGGTTGTCATGATGATAAAAATCAGCAGCAACACCAGGTAGAGATCCACCATGGGCGTGACGTTGATATCGTCGTAGGATTTGTCGTCTCCGGCATCCATTATTTGCTCACCTCGTCGCGAATTTCTTCATCAATCGCTGCATTTTCCTGCTGGCGGATTGCATCCTCCGGGGTCCGGATCTGACGAATGGGCACGGCAAGTCCTCCTTCGCCGGGAGGGGGATAAAACTCGGCAATCTTTGCCACGAATTCATCGATGAACACCTGTAGAGTGGCAATGACGCCCTTGATTCGTGTGTTGAGGAAGCTGTAGATAAACAATGCGGGAATCGCCACGATGAGGCCCACGGTGGTGGCCAGGAGCGCACTTGCAATACCCGGGGCAATCGAGTTAACATCGACCTCACCGGATTTGGCAATAATAGCAAACGTGATCATCACACCCACCACCGTCCCAAGGAGTCCGACATAGGGACCGCCGGCAATACTCACGGTCAAATAAACGAGGTTCTTGTTGAGCCGGTGCTGCTCATGAACAAGCGAGGCATCCAAGGCCGCTCTGATGGCTTGGATCGAGCGGGCTGAAAGTCCTTGGCCTTTGTTTTTCCCAGCACCCAAGCGGTTACTGATTTCATCCGAACCAACATGATACACATGGTAAAGCGGGGAGTCTTTCAAGAGCTTCACTCCTTTTTTTCCAATCTTCCCGCCAAACGATTTGTTAGCCTCTGGATCGTCAAGATCCATGGAAGTCAGGTCCGAAGCAAGCTCCCTCCAATGTTTTTGGAACTCGGTATTTCCCTTTTCGGTTTTGCCAAGGTCGATGTATTTCTGAACGGCGACCGTCCAGCCCGCAATCATCATAATCACGCAGACAACAACCGCAATCCAGCCGTCAAACATCATGTTGTTGGCGATATCTCCAAACAACATCACGTGTTCCAGGGCTCCTCCATGGCTGGCACTTGCGTGACCGCCCTCATCTAACCCGGGAACAAGAAGCTTGCCGGCCGCTTCGGCCCCGGACTGGTTCAGCGCCGTGAATGCAATGCGGCCAGCGGGAGTTGCCGCCGTGGCGATCTGCATCTCGTCGATTTCTCCTATAAACCGTCCATTGGCCGAGTCGGAAGCGGCGGCATCGCCACCCAGATAAAATGGAGCATTCATCGCAGGAAGCAGCGCATTCACCGTGCCGTATTGCTTGCCATTCACGTAAAGGTTGATGTTGCCGCCGGTGGCCACAACCTCCAGCCGCGTCCATGAGGAAATGGTTACTGGCTCCCCGGCAGCCGTGCGTTCAATCTGCCCGTCATTAATGGTCTCAACAAATGGCACGGCCTCATCCAGCCCAATGCGCATAGCCGCGTTGCCCTCGCTGCGGCTTATAATAACTGCATTGGCCACGGGCCCGGAGGATTTCACCCATGCTGACCAGGACCAGTCCTGTCCAGAGGTCCACTCCAGACTCGCTGTGGCAGGGATCTCAATCGGATCGGCCCCCAGCAAGCGCATTCCAGCTCCGATCAAAGAGCCTTCCGAGATGCTTCCTGGCGCTGCGGCGGTATTATCATTGGACGTGGAATCTTTCGGCGGCGTTCCGCGCTCGGCAAAATGATAGACCAACACGGTCCCGTCCGGATACGTCTTGGCCGGATCGCCGACGGTTTCTGCCGGAGGTTCCGCATTGCCATAATACAGCCAGAAGGTGGTTTTTCCATCAGCCGTCACATCGGGCACCTGAACCCAAACGATGCCTTCCAGCATGAGAGGATCCCACTTTTCGACATGAAATGGCAGTGGGGTTTTGTCATCCCCTGACACAAAACGCAAATCGCTGCCATCTTCTCTGGATGCCTCAAAGGGGAAGTTGCCCTGATGCAATCGAAGCAACACCACGGCCGTGCCGACATCATCTTTGATGGCCCCGGCCTCAGCCGTTGTGTCAACCGTGAAGGGCTTGCGTCCGCTCCAGCCTTCATCCCACCACGCCGAGGAGGTGGAGGCTGACGCCAACAAAGAAACGAGCACTGTCCAAAGAAGGAAACTTCGCATGAAAGATGAGAAACAAAGCATGTTCATAAACAAATTAGAGTTCTCCCCACACGCGGAAGCTCACTAGAGGCGTGCCCGCGACGGTGGGGTTTTGAGTGACCTGCGGAAATCCGATCGTGACCGAACTGCTGAAATGATCCCACACGCGGATCGTGCTCCCAAAACCAAAGCTCCAGAGTGAAAAATCGGCCAATTGTTCGGGAAGTGGTTCGTTGAGCCAGGCGGCTCCGGCATCAACAAACGCGAACAACCGCCACTCATTGCCCTCGGCCTCGACCCAACCCAAAAGTGATGGGCTTCGTAACTCGACGGTTCCAGCCACAGCACTATCTCCCAACACCTCCGCCTCCAGATATCCGCGCACCGTATTTAACCCTCCCAAAGCAAACTGCTCGGTGTCCACCAGCGGAACTCCTGCGGCCTGTCCTTGGATCATCGTGTAAAGCTGAAACCCAAGCGGCAAATCTCTTGTCACCCCAAAGCTCCCCCGCAAATAAGCGAAACTCCCATCGGCCCCAAACCGTCGATTGTCGAATTCGATCTCATCACTCCCCAACCCCTGAAAGCTAAAGACGATGGCTGCGTCCAATTCCAGTTGATAGCCATTGCCCATCCAGAAGCCATTATACGATGCGGTGAGGGGAAAATACGAGATGGGCGAATTCACGATTTCTCCGTTAATCGAGAGGTCTTGTTTGAAATTCTTGTAATCCACACCCAAGCTCGCTGTGTGGAAAAGCCCGGGGCGGCCAGGAAGATCAAACATGAGTTTTCCCCCATAAACCTCTCCGTTACCAGCCACCGCCGTTCCCCCGAGCGTGGACACATTGCTATTCTGTCGAATCCCTTGCAGCATCACGCTCAACCAATCCAGCCCCGGCACGGGGGCGATGTAGTAGCCTGAGAATACCAAAGCGTCATCAATTCTCTCGGGAGCCACTTGGAAACCAAACCCGATCGTGTGCCCCAACTGCCAAAGGTTGTCATAGCGTGCGGCAATATCCAAACGAAGCGGTGTGGTGTTTGCGCTGTAGCGATTGTTTAATTCCACACTGCCGTGGAAAGGGAAAGAATCCTTCACGACAAGGTCCACATCCACCGTGCCCGGCACGGCCCCCGTGCGGAATTCAGGCGTTACTTGCAAGTCCGACTTGCGGTTCAAGGCAATCAACTCGCGCTGCACATCTTCAAAATTTGGAACTGAACCCTCCGCCAATGAGCGCGCCCGTCGTTTGATCTGATCAATATTGAAATACCGCGACCCCTTCACCCGCAACGTCCCAATCGGCGCCTCCGTCACTTGCAGGACGATGATCCCCCCGCGGCCACGCTGTGGGGGCACATTCACACTGACCGTCTGAAACCCACGATCCCGATAGGCCTTTTCCAAGGCCATCCGCGCCCCCTCCACGTCCTCAGCCGTGCGACCGGGACCCAGATATGAATACACAGCAGTCTCCACATCTTCCCTCGGCAGCTTGGTTGTTCCCACCACACGGTATTCTTTAATATACAACGCTTGCTCTTCCGGCGCTTCCCCGGAAGTGGAACCATCCGTCTGAGAATCTTGAGCCGAGGCGTAAAAACTTGCCGCCAAGGAAAGAGAAATCGCCAAGGAAGCCACCCTAGCAGTCAAGGCACATAATCCTCCAGCCGAGAGACGTGTTAACGCGCCCTCGAATGATGGGATTTGCACCTGATAAAATTGTGGAATCTTTGATCTCTGAAACACGAATGGCTTCTTCCTAGAGATCGCCATGCCTCGGAGCAATGCCCGGCACGTTACAATTTCGTCACAATTCTCTGATTGATGTTTAATCGGCTCTGACAGGAACGCTCATCAGGATGGCGTATGTCCCGGACTTGCCAATTCCTGCCGGGAAGACAAAAGATCGGCTGGGCGGTTCTCCCCGGCTGATATGAACCTGAAAGGTCCAATCCCCGTTCAGGGTGAAAGATCGCCCATGTTTTTCCATCACAAGTGGACCCGTCTGCGAACGCTCTGTCACCTTGACCTTATGGGATGGCCACTTCACAAGCTGGTCAAGCAGCTTCCAGAGCATCCGCTGGGTTTCAGCGTCGGTGCCCTCCAGCTCAAAACAATTCGCCAAGCCCGGATAATCACGGGTTTTCAGCGCCGTTTGCAGCTTAAAAAGAAAATCCGCCCGCCCCCCATCATACCCGGAGGCCGTGCTGACAAGCCCCAGCGAGAGAAAAAATATCGCCACCCCGGCTCCCTTGAAAAACCCAAAAAAGCCCCCGCCACTTCTCCAAGGGCGACTCTTCACGCCTTGCCAGAACGAGGATTGGGACTTGGGCCACATCAGGTCAGCAAAATGAAGTGCCCGACCCCTCTTGTCAACTTTGCGACACTTGCCAACCAACGAGATCCTCCCTGAAATAGAACCGGATAGGCTTCGTGAAACTTGTTGGCGAGGACCATGCTCTCCAAGGGATGCCAGATTGGGCTTGCTTGCATGACACCACCAAAACAGATGGGCATTTCTTACAGCAATTAACGGACACCGGAAAAGGGCAAGACTCTTAATTAGGCAATATCCCCATCGAGATTAATGGTTTCAATCGCTTCGACCAAGATGTCCTCCTCAAGGAGAGAAAGGTATCTGTTGAGTTCTTCGCGAAACTTCGCATTTCAGGACTTCGGGTAATCACAAGCCGCCGCGACCCTGTCCATCCTCCCTTCGATCTCCTCATCCACCGCAATGGCCTCCACGGTTTCAGGACCAGATTCAAGAGCAAAAGGGCTGCTGCGTGTTTGTACGATCTTTGTCAGATACAGCCGAACGGCTGTGGGCAAATCAAGACCGATTGCTGCCAAGACCGCATCAGCCTTGGTGCGTAATTCCTCAGGTAAACGTATATAAACGTAATGATACCGCACAGATATGTCAAATACCGGCGATTGAATAAGTTTTGACAGGATTTTGGGATTTTCAGGATAAACAGGATCTTTGCATGGAGAGGAAGAAAACTTTCCTCCCGGCACCGCGGTGGTATTCTGCGACGCTATGCCGGAGGACGACATTCACCAGCCGCACGACAAACTCTTCAAGGCGGGATTCGGCGA
>Ga0335397_10012247_pt1 | contig 10508 bp, 18 predicted proteins | sample MAT04_FD_205740 | JGI IMG/M metagenome (GOLD analysis project Ga0335397, IMG submission 205740) | Freshwater microbial communities from Lake Fryxell liftoff mats and glacier meltwater in Antarctica - MAT-04 (spades assembly) (version 2) ...
ATGCGGGGCGTAGCCAGTCAAGTAGCTCCTGCGTGCGGCACACGGCAGACGCACAGCGGGCGGCAATGTCGCCTTCGAGCGTGTGCGTCCCGTGGTGCGCTCCGTCGGCGGTGGCGTAGCCGATGCACGTGCTGGACATGTCCATGCCGAGCACGACCATTGCGTGCCTCTGTGGCTGCGTGTGCGGGCGCGTGCTGCGTGCGGCGCCCCGAGGGGCGGCGTAGGGCGCCCCGTCGTTCTGGGGCACCCCAGCGGCTTGTAGGCGCGCGAGGGCCGCAAGGGCGGCGATGGGGTCAATGCGTGTCATCGCGGCAGCTCCTCGAAGCAAGCGGGGCGGTGCTGGCGCATCCACGCCCGCCAGTCATCAGCGTCGTAGCGCGCACAGCAGGCCGCGCAGAAATCGCCTTGGTCGACAAGCGGCGCCCCGAACGATTCGGGGAGCGTGAACAAGTCGCCTATCCCGTTTTGTTTCGCGGGGGTTGCCTTGCCGCAACGGTCGCAGCGTGAGGCAATAAAGCGATTGTGTCTATCCTGTCTGGTCACGTTGTCTCCTCAATGCCTGGCGCCGCATCGGGCAGGCCGAATGTCTCAATGACAGCCTCCACCGCCCGCGTCGGGCTCCACGGGCGATCATCGGGGCCGTTGCTTGCCTTAAGGCGGTCGTAGGTGCCGATGGCGAGCGCGTGTGCGTCTTCAAGGATGGCGAACCCGGCCCAGAGCGAGAGCCGGTAGCGCAGGCAGATTATGGCGATCTGCCAAAGCCTGATCTTGCCGCCAGCGGCGTCCTTGTACGCCTGGACATCGGCGGCCATCGCCGCGCCGTGCGCCGCCGCGAGCGCCCGCATCTCAGCGGAGAGCGCGCCGCCGTCGCGGGCGTAGGGGCGCAGGCGGGGGAGCGTGTGCGGCTTACTCATCGTCAATAGCCTTCCTCAGCTTGGTCTCGTACTTCCGCGCGAAACGCAGTTCGCGCTGCGCGGCCACGAGGTGCAGGTGCGCGAGCCGCAGCGCCTCGACGGCGGCGCGCACGTCGGCGGTGGCGTGCGCCAGCTCGTTGAGGGTGGCGGCGCGCGGGGTCGTGTCGGCGCTCATAGCGGCGCCTCTGGAGGCGGCCAGCTGCTCGGCTGCCCGCGTGGGCGCCAGCCATGCAGGCGGCGCGTGATCTCCTCGCCTGCGCAGCCGGTGTCAAGCATCGCGGCCACCAGGCGGGCGATGCGGTCCAGGTCGTCGCGGATGTTCGGCTGAAAGCCGGTCAAGATCAGAACGATCTCAAGCTCATCATCGTCATTTGGCATGGCGTTTGCTCCAGTTAGCCGTAAGCTGTGCTAAGGCCACGGCCTTCGCGGCTTCGATGTACACGGCGGCGGCGCGGTAGTCGGGCGTGTCGGCGGCGAGGCCAGCGGCGCTATACGCGGCTTGGTAGAGCCCACGGGCGCAGGCGAGGCGGAGGGAAGTCCGGTCAATCGGCGGCATGGGCGGGCTCCAAACAACGCAGCAGATGCGGCAGTGCAAGGTCATTCCATACCCGCTCCTCGCGGTCAAGCGCGGCGTCGTGTGCGTGTGCCGCAACGGCGTGCGCGGCCTCGGATAACGCGCCACACCGCTGCCGCCCGGCGGCAACGCTGGCGGCTTGCATGACCGCGAGCAGCCCAGGACACGGGCCGCGCAGCGCCTCAGCAAGCACCGCATCTACGAGGCAGGCGGCGCGCTCGTACCCGTCTACCGCGAGCGTGGCGGCGCGCTGGCGCTGCGCGGGGGTCACATTGGCAAGGCCGGCAACCGCGATGCAGCGGGCGACGGCGGCGGCCTCGGCGACGGTGGCATCCTGTACCGCAAGGGCATTACGCGGCATGGCCCATCCCTTCCCGGTGGCGTTGCGCAAGGCTATGAAAGCGCGTGGTGCGCGAGTCAAAGCGAAAGTCCACGCGGGTCAACGGCCCCTCGCGGTGCTTGATAATGTGCAGTTCAGTAATGCCCTGACGCTCGGGCGGGCGGTAGAGCCCCCAGATGTTGTCCGCCGCCTGCTCAATTTCGCCCGACTCGCGCATATCCGAGAGCACAGGCGGGCGGTCCTCCGCGTCGCGGCTAATCTGCGCCAGCGCGATGACGTGGATGTGCAGCTCGCGCGCCAGATCCTTCAGCCCGCGCGCGACGCTCGCCACCTCGAGGTAGCGCTTCTCGCGCGCGGCGGTCGGGTCGCGCACCAGCTGGAGATAGTCTACGAACAGGCAGGCCATCGGGCGAGCGGTGTGGAGGCGCCGCGCCTGGCTGGCAAGCTCGTAGAGCGTGATGCCCGGCGTGTCGTTGATGCTCATCGCCCGCTCGCGCAGCGTGCCCATCGCCCCCATGACGGCCGCAAGCGAAGACTCTGGCAGCGGGCGCCCGCTGCGCAGTCGGCGCGTCTCTACGCCGCTGTACATGGCAATGGCGCGGTGCCCAAGGCTCTTGTCGCCCATCTCTGCGGAGAATGCGCCGACGTGGTGGCGCTGGGCCGCGAGAGAGTCCATCAGCGAGAGCAGCATGGCCGTTTTCCCGACTGCGGGGCGGGCGGCCAGGATGGTGAGCTGATCCGGGAAAAGGCAGGTTATGGCCTCGTCCAGATCCGGGTAGCCGGTGGCGAGCCCATCCGGCGCCCCCTCGCTCTGCGAGCGCTCCACATCGCTGTAGATCTCGTCAATGATATCGCCCATCGTGCGCCACGCGCGGCCCGTGTCGGCCTGCCGTGTGACCGCAAAGAGCGACTTTTCAGCGATGGAAAGCGTCTCGCCAAGTGGCCGCGCCTGGTCGTAGCCCTCGGCGGAGATCTGGCCGCCGGTGACAATCAGGCGCCGCCGGATTGCCGCCGCGCGCACGATCCCGGCGTAGTGCTCCACATGCGCCGCCATCGGCACCTCGCTGGAGAGCGAGACCAGCAGCGAAAGGCCGCCGACCAGATCGAGGTGATCGTGCCGCCGCAGCTCGGCGGCAACGGTGGCGAGGTCGGGCGGCTCACGGCGTCGGTAGCAGGCCAGCATGGCCGCGTAGACGAGTGCGTGCTGCTCCAGATACCAGTCGGCGTCGCTCAGGCAGGCCGCCACCGACACGATGGCCTCACGGTCTAGCAGGATGGCGCCGAGGGTTGCCCGCTCGGCGGTAAGGTCATACGGAATCGGGCGATCCATGGCGGGCTCCTAGTGCGGGATCGTCGGGGCGGGCGTCTCGCGCCAGTTGCGCCAGCTCCGCATAATCTCGACCGCCCGCGCCCGGCTTGCCGGGGTGGCAGCGTCGGCGCTCTGCGCATCCGCAGCGGCGCGCTCGGCGGCGGCGGCCTCGCGGGCCGTGTGCGCTTGCTGGGCCTGCCACCAGGGCAGGAACTGCGGCCACGCCTCGTATACCTGTCGAGGCATGGGCGGGTTCAGCGGGCGGCGCTCTTTGGCAGCTGCTGAACCCGCCGGGGAGAACTTTTTAAACCAGGCCCAGAAGCTTTCCAGTTGGGCGGGCGTGGCGGCAAACTCTGCCCACAGGTTGCGCGCAATCGTGTACACGCCCATCGCCCGCCGCCCCTTCAGCGGGCTCTTCGTAAGCTCAAACAGCGCCGGATAGAGTGCGCGGGACTCGTCTCCCGCAACCGTTCGCACACGCCGAGGCTTTGGCGGGGAGGGGGGCGGCGCAACGGGGGGAGGGGCTTCGGGCATGCCGTCAAGGGGTATCTGATTGTCGAAGGCTGGTTCCGTGTTTCCGGATTTCCGGAAGTCCGGAAGTTCCGGCGTGCTTTCAACAGCATGCTTCTGAGTCTGATCCGGAGTCTTATATGCATGTTGTCGAATGTCTGCCGGAACTTCCGGACTTCCGGAATTACGTAAATACGTAAAACCGGAAAAGTTAATGAGTTCCCAGGCGGAACTAGACGCCTTACGGGCTAAGTTCCGCGCCTTTAGCTCCTCACGGACGCGATAGGCGTTGTCACGACCCATGCCTGCGTCGCGCAAGTCCTGAATGGTGAATGCGCTTCGGCCCGTTGCGAGCAGGAACGCGATGGCCCCGCGCGCCTCAGCAGTCAGATGCGGGTCTCCAAAGGTGATCGGCGAAGAGTCCATACGTCCTACCATGCCCGGCGGCCACAAGCACCGCCGGGCGCTACAAGCGAATGTTAGGCGCCTCCCTCGCCGCGTAGGCCGCGCGAAGAGAGACGCGGGCCGCCGCTCTCTGGCTCGGCGGCATAGTCTGCCGCCCATGCCTGAATGCTCGGCCAGTCGGCCAGCGCGGCGGCGTGTAGCGCCTCGGGGCGCCAGAGCCCGCGCAGATAGTCGGCGTCCACCTCGGCGGGGTGCGCGCAGCGGAACGGTGTCACGGTGGCGGTGTCGCCCTTGCCCCACTCCTGTTCATCGGCGGCGCAGAACTGAAGCGCCACCTCGTGCAAGTCAACGGGCGCCGGGTGCTTTGCCCGGTCTACGAGGTCGTCCGCAGCCACGCAGGCGGCGCTGTGCGCCACGAGGCAGGCTAACAGCACGTCCGTCATGCGCGAGTGCGTGGTGAGCTGCACAGGCGCCGTGTAGCCCGCCCGAAACAAGTAGCTGATATAGCCACGCACCGCGAGCTTGCTGCGCTCACCGTCAGGCCAGCGCGCCCCCAGCCCGGCGGCGGCGGTGAGCGCCGCCTGCTGGAGACAGCCGCCCATCGTGGTGGCGGGCGGGCCGCTCGTCACCGGGTGGAAGCTCAGTTCCTCTCCGAGAAACCAGTGCGGCACAATCGTGCCGCCTTCCCTCTGGTGCTTGATCTCGATTCGCGTCGTCCCGAGCTCGTACAGAACGGCGTCAAGCTCGCCATCCTTGCCAATCTCGATATGAAAGCCCACCAGGGGGATAAAGCGCCCCGCGCCGAGCGTCGTGCGGGCCATCGTTTTCCCGTTGGCCCACTGGAGGGTTGCGGCGTCCACCGCCACCCGTGGGATCGTCCGTCCGATACTCATCAGTAATCCTTGCTATTCGTTGCGTTCTGTTTGCCCCAGGCCCGCGCCATGTCGTCACCACCACGGCGTACCGCCGCTGGCTACAACTCCCGGCCCCCTCGCGTCGTGGCGATGGCCTCTTTGTCTGGCGTTGCGTCTCCTGAGCGCCTATGCGGTTGTACATGTGCGATGGGCAGGCTGGACAGGGCAGCGTTTACTTTTCTGTAGATCGCCCCGTCGCGGGCCGGTGGCGCCTGGCATTGCCCAGCCAGGCAAAGGGACGTCTACGCGCTCAGGCGGGCCAGCATCCGCTCGGCGCGCTGCGAGGCCGCCGGGTCGTCGGCCTCGATCAGCGCAATGGCCTCGGCGATGCGGCGGGCGGCATCGCGGCGCTGCGCGGCTTCGCGCTCCAGTATATCCAGGTAGCTGTTGAGCGTGGCAACCGTGCCCGCCGCCTCCAGGGCGCCTGAGCGCACGCCGCGCACCAGGATGGCGATGCTGCGCTCGTCCATTACGCCACCTCGTAGTGCTCGGCAGCCGCCAGCGCCGCCGCGTACCGAGTCGGCGCCTGGACAAGCCGGATGTCGCCATTGGCAGACTGCCACACGCCGCCATCCGGCAGATACGCGAGCAGCCCGCGTAGCTCCTCGACAAACGCCGGGAGCTCGTGGGCGATGAAGCTGCGTCGGGGCGTGGGCGCGTAGCGGGCAATGGCAGCGCTCCATGCCTGATCCGACAGCGTGAACACGTCCATCAGCGAGGGCGCGGCTGGCGTAGGCTCTGTGGCGATGACGCGCCAAACGCCGTCCACCGCTGCGGCGAGATGCCACGGCCCAACGCCAGCGGGGCGCACCACGTAGTAGCCGAGCGTGCGAATGGCCTGGAGCTTGCCGTCAATCCAGGCTTGCGGCTCGCCTAGCGCGCGGGCCTCGCACCACTCGCCGAACCACTGCGCCACCACCGCCTCGCCGACGTTGGCGGGCGTGGGCTCCGTGGTGAGCGCAACGGGAACCGTAGGCGCCGCATCGTATGCGGCGCGCATGTCAAGCGCCAGCTGCGCATCAAGATCAAGCCCGGCATCGTCGCTGGCGGGCGCGTCCTCGGCGGGACTGGCGTAGTACGCCTCCGCCTCGCAGTGCGGGCACGCCATGTGCTCGCCCACGAGGCACGCCTGGTCGGGCAGCACGGCGCCGCCGCAGATCTGACAGGCGCATGTCAGGTCGAGCGCGGCGTCCATCGCGCTCGCGGCGGCCTGCTCGTCCGCCCACGCCCGCGCCTCGGCCTGTGCCGCAGCGGCGTCGCGCACGGCGGCATCCTCAAGCGCCAGGCGGTACATGGCGCGCCGTCCTGAAAAGTCACCGCTATCGTGCTGGTAGCGGTCAACGATGATCCCCGCCGCGTTGAGCACGCGGTAGGTCTCGGTTGGGCGGTCGTACTTTACATCGTGCGGGGCGTCGGATGGTACAATGGGTGTAGACATTGGGGTGGGTTCCTGGTGTCTCGTGCCCCGGCTGCGCCAGCAGTGCGGGGCGTTTGTCTTTCGTTCTTGAGAGAAGTATACTTCAAAAATGAAGTGTTGTCAATAGACAAAGCCCGTGTGACGGCCTTGTCACACGGGCTTTACTCGGATGCGGCGGAAGCGTCGCGCAGCGCACGGGCATCGGCAGCGAGGGCATCGAGCAGTTCGGGGTTCTCCATCAGGCGCAGCACTCCTGCCGGGAGCGCGCCGACGCCGTATCGCCAGAACGTCGCCCGGTCAAAGCATGCCGCGTGTGGCTTGAGCGCGGCGCGGAAGCGAGGCAGGTGTAGGCGCTTCACCACCGGCGTTGTACTGGACATGACATGCCTCCTGTTATTTCAATCGTGACGCTAGTATACTTCAATCGTGATAGTAGTGCAAGCCCCCAAACACACCACGGGCCGCCCCAGCGCTGAGACGGCCCGCAGTGTACTCTTGGTTGTCGCATCAGCACTGCCGAGAGGTTCACACATCGGCAGCGCCCCTAGTATAGCACAGCGGTTGCGCCGCGTGCTATACTATGCGTGCGTCCCTCTGTCCGTCCCCCCTTGGAGGCCGCATGTCCGACCCCGCCGACGACCGCCTGCACCCCCGCGAGGGCCGCGACCCCGCCCAGCCGCCCGTGCCGCTGGGGGCGGCTCCCGGCGCGTCTGGCGAGACCACTGAGGGCACCCCGCCGTTCGTCATGCAGCGCCTGAGCATCGCCGAGTGGCGCCCGTTTATCGCGGGCTACCATTTTACGTGGCGCCTGCCGCGCACCATCGTCCTCCATCACACTTGGCGCCCCGACCAGCGCACCTGGCGCGGGCTCGCGAGCATGCGCGGCATGCAGCGCTACTATGCGGGCCTCGGCTGGACATCAGCGCCGCACATCTACGCCGCGTCTGACGGGATCTGGCTGGCCACGCCGCTGGCGCGCATCGGCATTCACGCGGGGGCGGGCAACGGCAGCGTGCGCGCAGGCTGGTACTCGATTGGCGTTGAAATGGTGTGGAACGGCGACGTGTCGCGTCCCGACGGCGCGACGTGGGATAACACGCGGGCGGTGCTGGAGGGCTTCCAGCTGCGCCTGGGCCGCCCGCTGGCTGCCCTGCTGGCCTTCCACCGTGACAGCTCGCCGAAGTCCTGCCCTGGCAACCGGGTTGACCGCGCCTGGGTGCTGGGGTCGTTCGCCGCGCCCCGCCCGCCCGTGCTGCCGCCCGCCCCACGCGGCACGCCGATCCTCGGGCTCGCCAGCGGCACGCAGGCCGCCGCGATTGCCTGGCTCACGGCCCGGTCTACGCAGTACAACGCGATAGACATCCGCACAATCGTGAGCGCCTATGCGCGCATCGGGGACGCGGCGGGCGTTGACTGGTTTCTCGCCCTCGCACAGTGCGCGCACGAGACCGGCAGCCTCACGAGCTGGTGGTGTGCGCGGCCGCGCCGCAACCCGGGAGGCATTGGCGTAACCGGCCACAGCGTCGCCGGGGCGGAGGATGTGCCGCCGGGGCTGGCGTGGGCGTGGCGCGATGGGCGCTGGCACGAAGGCATCTCGTTTGCGCGGTGGGACGCCGACGCCGTGCGTGTTTGGGCAGGCTCTGCGGCTACGCGCTTCCTGTCGGCCACGGCACGCCCGCCCAACGCGTCCTGATTGAGTACGCCTTGACCGTGCGCCCGCTGCCGCCCGCGTTCCGTGGCATCGCGCCCACCTGGGACGGCCTTGACGGGCGATGGGCCGTGCCGGGCGTGGGCTATGGCGGGCGGATTGAAGCGCTCGCAGTTCGTATGCGGGGGGCGTCGTAGATGTGGCGCCACCACCCACACGCAAGCGCCGCGCCGTCCTGGACTTCTCACGCAGCCAGACCGGCGGCGTCACGACCGGCGACGTTGCCGGGGGCAACATTGAAAATCGCCACGGCTTCAGCGGCGACGAAGTGCAGCGGCTCCTGGAGACACAGAAAGAGTTCAGCCTCTCCATGGTGTCGGCCTTCGAGCGCGTGTGGACGCGCATCGATCAGATGGAGCGAGAGCGGCGCAAGGGCGAGCGCGACGCGGCCATGGAGCGCGGAATCGATTTCGAGTCGCGCCTCAAGCGCCAGGCCGCGCTCGACGCCTATCACCTTGAGCTTGACCGCCAGCTCGGCATCAATCGCCGCTGGCTGGCGGCGCTCACGGTTGGGTTCGTGGCGGCCTTCGTCGTCCTTGCCCTGCTTGCCTACGACCGCTACGTGTTCATCAGCGTGGCCCGCGCCTGGTACGATGTGGCCCTGGCTGTGGTGTCTTCCCCCGCCCGTTGACGGAGCCGCTATGCACGCTGAGTTCCTCGCATGGCAGCAGGCCATGCTTGACCTGGAGGCCGCGAGCCGCGCCGATGTCGCGCCAAAGCTACGCGCCGACGCGGTGCGCCGGGCCGCCGAGACGCACGCGGCGATCCTGCGCACGGCGATCATTCAGATCGCCCGCATCGGGCGCGCGGTGGCGCGGGCCGCCGACGCCACCACCAGCGCCATTGACGAGGGCGATCAGCTGCTCCACACGCGCCTCGACGCGCAGCTCGCCCGCCTGCACACGCTTGAGCAGATTGTGCTCGCCTTGCAGGCGTCATTCGCCATGCTTCAGGCGAGCATGGGCGATCTTACGGAGGAGCCCGACGATGATGGATGACGCCACCACGTTCGCCGCACTCGCGGCCCTGCCTGCGCGCTTTCAGTGGCGCTGTGCGCGGCGCTCGGCGTTTGCGCCCTTGCCAGATTTTGACCCCCGCGCCGAGCGCGAGTGCCTGAGCTCCACCTCCTGGGAGATCATGCTCTCCCAAAACGACGTGACGCTGACGGGCGAGGGGCGCACGCTCTCCGCCGCCTACGCTGACCTCCGCGCGCAGCTTGTCGCGTTCGGGGAGATCCTGTAATGGATGACGCACCACGCCCAACCGCGCCGGTGCGTGAAGCGCTTGCTGCCTACGCGCATGGGGCGTGGTGCGGATGGATGCGCTACATGTGGAGCAAGTGTACGCCCAACGCTGACGGCTCGCTTACGATCCCGGCCTGGGCGGTTCTCCGCTGGGAGCGCCAGATGAACACTGCTTACACTGATCTGCCTCAGGGTGAGCGCGCCAGCGACCGTCAAGAGGCAGACGCCATGCTTGCGATTGTCGCGAAGGAGCCCGGCTAATGCCCTATGCACCACGCCCAACCGCGCTTCCCGAGTGGCTGGTACTACGCCCGCTGCCCACGCTGCGGCGCGCACTGGCGCTGCTACGTGCGCCAGTGCGCGTGGCTCTGGTGCCCCGTCTGCGGCTGGGTGTCGCTGCTCGGGCCGGGCGCGCAGCGGGCGCCGCCTCGTGCGCCGCCTCGTGCGCCGCCGCCTTATCAAAAGGAGTCCTCATGCCTGAGACCCCTGACGCGAACACGATGCCCGCCCCAAGCGTGGGCATCCTCGTCCACTTCATGTACGGTGACCAGCACCTCGCCGCGTTCGTCACTGACCCGGCCTTTGTCACGCCCGACGAGGGGACGACCGCCTCCCAGGCGTTGACCGTGTTTCCTGTGGGGGCGCCGCCCTTCACCACCGTGGCAACGTTCGACCCTGACGCCGCCCCTGCCACCTGGCATTGGCCCGAGCATGTGCCCGAGCGCAAACCGTGAGCCGCCGCCCCATCGACCCCCTGCTGCTCGTCATCGTGGTGCTGCTGTGTGCCCTTGTGGCCGTGGCGTGCGTGGTGCTCGTTGCCCCGGTGAGCGCGCAGGCGCCCGCCTGGCGTGGCGAACTGCGCGACGCGCCCGCCGCGTCCTGGTGGTTCGCCGAGGGGCTGGCGGTGGCGCCCGTCGTGGTCGTGAGGGGCGGCGCGGGCGGGCTGGGTGCCTGCGAGGATGACGGCAGCGGGGCGACGCTGCGCTGTACGCTGTGGGCGCAAGGCGCCTGGCGCGAAGTCACCGCCGACGGCGTGCGTGTGGCGACGCGCTGGCGGGTGGCGCTGCCGATGATGAGGATGCGATGAGCGGGCGCGCACAGACAGATCGGACACTTAAAAAGCAGCGCGCCGACTTTTTAGCAACGCTTGAAGCACACGGCAACGTGTCAGAG
>Ga0335397_10012250_pt1 | contig 10508 bp, 10 predicted proteins | sample MAT04_FD_205740 | JGI IMG/M metagenome (GOLD analysis project Ga0335397, IMG submission 205740) | Freshwater microbial communities from Lake Fryxell liftoff mats and glacier meltwater in Antarctica - MAT-04 (spades assembly) (version 2) ...
CCAGCGGCCAGCACTTCGTCGACCGCCGCCTTGTCGGCGCCGAAAACACCGACCGCGTGCGCGCCAAGACCAATCACGATGGCACCGGTGAGTGTCGCCGCATCGATGGCGACCGCGGGATTGTACCGCTTGGCAAACACCAGCAGATCGGCCAGCACGAGGCGGCCTTCGGCATCGGTGTTGATGATTTCGATGGTTTTGCCGTTCGAAGCCCGTACGACGTCGCCAGGCTTCACGGCCGTGCCCGACGGCATGTTCGTGGTCGATCCGATGATGCCGACCACGTTGACAGGAAGCTTGAGACGACCGATGGCCTCCATCGCGCCCATCACGCCACCCGCGCCCGCCATATCGTACTTCATCCACTCCATCTCCGGCGCCGGCTTGATCGAGATCCCGCCGGTGTCGAAACACAGTCCCTTGCCGATCAGGACCACGGGCTGCTGATCCGGCGCGCCGCCCCGATACTCGAGTGCTACGAGGCGCGGCTCCTCCGGCGTTCCCTGCGCCACACACAGGAACGATCCCATCTTCTCCTGCTCCATCTCAGCGCGACCCAGCACCGTGATCGTCATGCCGTGCCGTGCGGCAATTTCGCGACCCACTTCGACGAACGTGTCCGGCGTACAGACGTTGCCCGGCATCATCCCCAACCGCTTGGCGATCGCCTGCCCCTCGGAGATCGCGGCTCCCGCCGCGAAGCCATCACGCATCGCATCCGTGTCGTCACCGAGCACCGTCACCGACTGCAGGCGCGTGCGGCGGTCCTTCTCGGGAGGCTGCGTCTGAAGATCGGGATAGGCCCAGCTGCCGGCGGCGGCGCCGATGGCGAGCCCTTCGATAGCACCAGCGTCAGCACCCGGGAGCGCAATGTGCATGGTGCCAGTGCCCAGCTTGCACGCTTGTCGGGCGGCGATCGCCGCAGCACGGCGGGCGACCGCGAGGGTGAGCGGAGCCGATCCACGACCGACCAGCAGCACCCGCTGTGCACCCGTATCACCACCAACGAACAGCATGGTCTCGTCGCGGCCACCACGGAAGTCGCGGCGGGCGATCGACCGCTGGATCGCGCCGGCCAACGGCGTGTCGACGGCGTGAAGGGCGTCGTCGAGCGACGGGTCCTGCGTCAGGACGATCGCCAGCAGCGGCGAGTTGACCGAAGCGGGGGCCGCGTGACTGAACTGGAGCGAGAAGGACATGGACGCAATCGGAGCAGAAGGGGATGACGATGACGCGAAGCAGCTGAATACGGGAAGCTAGGTAGCGACGGGCGGGCGCGGCAAGCGAGACGAGTGGCCGCATAGCGACTTCTCGCGCTGGCCTTTGCCGTGGGCGGCCAGCAGTCAGCAGCAGGAAGGCCGCTCTGATCAGGCCCTCCGCCGTGGCGGCGGTCCTTCGACCACGTAGGCGATTCCCTGATGGACATAGATACCATTATATGCGTATATTTTGATACAGTGACACCTCCCGCGCCGACGCCGCGAGTGCGAGGGTCATTCGCCCGGACGTGAGAACCTGTAACTCAGGAGACTCATCATGACATTCCCCAAGCGCCTTCTGGCGCTGACGTTCCTCGCCGGCGCACTCGGCGCACTCGGCGCGTGTGGTCGCGATGATGCCGTCGCCCCCACCGCGACCCTCTCGACCGCTGCGGTGTCGGCGCTCGATACGGCCCTCAACGACGAATACTACGCCGAGGCGATCTACCTTCGTGTGCTGGCCGACTTCGGCAACGTCATGCCGTTCTTCAACATCGTGGTTGCCGAACAACGCCACTCGGCATCGCTGCGCGGCGTCTACGAACGCCGAGGCCTCGTCAGTCCGCCGAGCCGATGGGACCTCGGTACGGTCCCGAGTTTCGCCTCGGTTCCGGCTGCGTGCGCGGCGGCGGTCGATGCAGAGGTTGCAAACATCGCGATGTATGATCGCCTGTTCGCCCTCGACCTTCCCGCCGATCTTCGCACGGTGTTCACGAATAATCGGGCAGCGTCCACCAACAATCACAAGCCGGCGTTCATGCGCTGTCGTTGAGCGAGGTGATCCATACACCGCCGCTCCGACGCTCGAGTCCGTGTACGGGAAAGAGCTATGGAACTGTCGAGATCACCTGACTGCGGGACGTGCGGCGATCTGGTATCTGCACACGAGACGATCGGTCGCCGCGCTTGTGCGGGCATCACCTTGGAGACTTCATGAGACCAGAAACCAGCAGGGCGCGCACGGTGCTTGCCGCATGTCTCCTCAGCCTCGTGCTCGGTGGCTGCCGTGACGCGAAGCAGACAGACGCGGCTGGTGCCGCGGCAAACCCGACGGCAGCGGTTACGCTGGTGGGCTCCACGGATGTCGCCACGGCGGAACTCGCGAGTTTCGCGCCACTGGCCGTGCGCATGGATATGCCCAGCGGCACGACCAACAAGGCGAAGGTCGACCTCGGACGCGCCTTGTTCAACGAGACGTTGTTGTCGGATGGGCATGACGTGTCATGCAACAGCTGTCACGCGCTCAACGGCTATGGAGCGGACGGACGTCCGGTGTCACTCGGACATGACGGCCGTGCCGGTACGCGGAACTCCCCCACGGTCTACAACGCCGCCGGACACGTGGCGCAGTTCTGGGATGGCCGCGCCGCTGACGTGGAGGAGCAGGCGAAGGGTCCGATTCTCAATCCCATCGAAATGGGAATGCCGGACTCGAGTGCCGTGCTGGCGCATCTGCGCGTTTCACGAATGTACGTCGCGATGTTCCGCGCTGCCTTCCCCCGTGAGCGACAGCCCATCAGCTACGACAATGTGGGAAGGGCGATCGGGGCCTTCGAGCGTGGGCTCGTGACGCCCTCTCCTTGGGATCGCTTCCTCGAAGGTGACAGCACGGCGCTGACTCCCGACGAACGGCGCGGATTGCGCACGTTTCTCGACGCAGGGTGCCAGAGCTGTCACGCCGGCCGCTATGTGGGTGGCGATCGCTACATGAAGGCCGGTGTGGTGAACGCGTGGTTCACTCAATCCGATAGTGGTCGCCTCGGCGTCACGCACAACCCGAACGATCTGCTCGTGTTCAAGGTGCCATCGCTGCGGAATGTCGCGAAGACCGGACCCTACTTCCACGACGGATCCGTCGCCACCCTCGCGGAGGCCGTGCGACTCATGGGTCACCATCAGCTCGGCAAGGAACTGTCGGTATCCGACGTGCAGTCCATCGTGACGTGGCTCGAATCGCTGACCGGTACGATCCCGTCGAACTACATCGCCTATCCCCAGAAGCCCAACTGAGATCCGGAGGTTTCCATGCTCGTTCGACAGATTCATGATACGAAGCTCGCCCAATACGCCTACCTGATCGGATGCCCGCGCACCGGGCAGGCCATCATCATCGATCCCGAACGGGACATCGATCGCTACTACGAGGAAGCCGCGGCACACAAGCTGAAAATCATCGCTGCCGCGGACACACATATTCATGCCGACTATCTGTCGGGTTTGCGCGAGTTCGCCGAACGCGGGGTGACAGTGTACGCCAGCGATGAGGGAGCCCCTGATTGGCGCTACGAATGGCTGCTCGGATCCAACTATCCCTACCGACTGCTGCACAACAACGACCGCTTCATGGTGGGGAATATCGAGTTCACGGCGCTGCACACGCCGGGGCACACGCCCGAGCATCTCTCGTATCTCGTGCACGACCAGGGAGCGGGCGCGGCAGACCCGATTGGCCTCTGCACGGGGGACTTCGTGTTCGTGGGCGACCTCGGGCGGCCCGACCTCCTGGAGATGGCGGCGGGCATGACCGGCACGATGGTACCCGGCGCGAAGCAACTGTACCGGTCGGTCGAGTCATTCCGGCTGATGCCGGAGTTCCTGCAGATCTGGCCGGCGCACGGGGCGGGCAGTGCCTGCGGGAAGTCTCTCGGTGATGTCCCGTCGTCTACCGTCGGCTACGAACTGCGCACCAACCCGTCTATCCACGCGGCCACGTCGACCGATGAGTTTGTGGACTTCATCCTGTCGGGGCAGCCGGAGCCACCGGTGTACTTCGCACGCATGAAGCGTGATAACCGCGCCGGCCCCACCGTGCTCCACGACATGCCCTCGCCGCCACGCATCGAGCCGTCCGCGATTGCGGCGCTTACCGGCCGCATGGACATCGTGATCGTCGACACGCGCCCCCGCGATGCTTTTCTCACGGGACACCTGCCGTCGTCGATCCTGGCCGAGATGGACTACCAGTTGGTGAGCATCGTAGGATCGTACGTCGACGAGGGTACGCCGATCTACCTGGTGGTTTCGGAAGATCGGCTCGATGAAGCGGTACGCGCGCTGATCCGCATCGGCAGCGACAACATCATGGGCTACATCACGCCTGACGACATCGCCGCGTATGCCGCGGCCGGCGGTATCCTTTCCGCGATTCCGTCGGTAGACATGGCGGAACTCGAACGGCAGCGCGTGCGCGGCGGGGTGACCGTGCTCGACGTCCGCGGCAAGGCAGACTTCGACCACCATCACATCCCCGATGCACTCAACGTCGCGCACACCCGCCTCTTCGTGCGACTGAGCGAGGTACCGACCACGCAGCCAGTGATCGTGCATTGCAACAGCGGCGCGAGATCAGCGCACGCCGCCTCACTGCTTCAGCGGCATGGATTCGCCGTGACCAACGTCAACGACAAGATGGCGAACTACCGCGAGACGGCCACCGCGGGTGTCTCCGCACACTAGCACGCGACCGGACGCGACGTCCACGAGGAGAGCGAGCACACCATGACTGCCACGAGTCACACCTTGGACATCCACGCTGGTGAAGGGTCGGTATCTGTCGTACCCGATGTGCTGCTGCGGAGACTGGAGCACGCGGCAGAGTCGATGGCATCACTCACGGCGCTACTGTCGCAAGCGCAACCTGCCGTGGCCATCGTGGTGGACAGCGCGGACGAACTCGTGCGCCGCGCCCGAGACCGCGGCATCGACGTGGACGTGCGTCTCCGCGACACGCTCCACCTCGTGGAGCGCCTCACGGCACCCGACTCCATGCGGATGCTGAACGTGCTGATCGATCGCTTGCCCATGCTGGAGCAGGCCGTGGTCACCGCTGAACGCCTCCCGGGTGCCGTAGCGATCGGTGTGGACAGTCTGGACGAGTTCATGCGCGACATGCAGGCCACCACACCACCCGCGCCCCTTGGCGTGTTCGGCATGCTGCGTGCGCTCCGTGATCCGGATGTGCAGCGCACCGTTGGTATGCTGCTCCGCGGGGCTGCCCACGTAGGGCGCACCCTCAATCCTTCACCACAGCGGTCGCTCGCGTCGACGGCACCGCAGAGAGGCTGATCATGTCCGAATCTCACGACGTGCTGATAATCGGTGGTGGCTCAGGGGGACTCACCGTGGGCGCACAGCTGCGCGCCCGACCGGATGCTCCGGCGGTCACCATCATCGAGCCATCCGCCAAGCACTATTACCAACCCCTCTGGACGCTGGTGGGCGGTGGCATCTTCCCCCGCGAAGACTCCGAACGGAATGAGGCAGACTTCATTCCGCCCGGTGCCACCTGGATTCGGGATGCTGTCGCCACCATCGATCCGGTGGCGCACCTCGTGCGCACCGCGTCGGGTCAGGAGTTGCACTATGAGCAGTTGGTCGTGGCCGCCGGCCTACAACTCGACTGGACAGCGATTCCAGGACTCGCCGCCAGTGTTGGCAAGCCAGGCACCGGCGTGGTGAGCAACTACTCCTACGACACCGTGGATTCCACATGGGAGGCGATCCGCACATTCCGCGGCGGCACCGCCATCTTCACTGAACCCAAGGGTGCGGTCAAGTGTGGGGGCGCCCCGCAAAAAATCATGTACCTGGCCGAGGAGTCGTTCCGCAGGCAGGGTGTGCGTGAGAAGACTCGCGTGCTGTTCATGAACGCTAAACCCTCCAACTTCACGGCGCCGGCGTACGGTGTTACACTGCGCCGCATATGCAACGAGCGTGGGATCGAAATTTTGCTCGAGCACGAGCTCATCGAGATTCGTGCTGAGGCGCGCGAGGCCGTGTTCCGGCTGGCCGACGGCAGCACCATCGTGGAGCACTACGACATGATGCACGTCACGCCACCGCAGAGCGCTCCGGATTTCCTCAAGCAGAGCCCACTCGCCAACGCCGATGGCTGGGTGAGCGTCGACAAGTCCACGCTTCAACACACGATCTTCCGGGACGTGTTCGCGCTCGGCGACTGTTCCAGTCTTCCCACATCGAAGACCGGCGCGGCGGTGCGTGGACAAGCACCGGTGCTGGTGGAGAACCTCTTGGCACTCCGCCACCACGCGCCGCTCGCCGGCGTATACGATGGGTACACCGCCTGCCCGGTGGTGACCGGATACGGCAAGCTGGTGATGGCCGAATTCGACTACACCAAGACGCCGAAGGAATCGTTCTCCTTCGACCAGAACGAGGAGCGCTACAGCATGTTCGCCCTCAAGGCGTACGTGCTGCCGCAGCTGTACTGGCACGGCATGCTGCGCGGACGCATGTAGTGCGCACGCAAAGCCTATCGGCTCGACCCGTGCGGCACCCCGTCCCACGGCCGAGGTAACGCGGCACATGCTGCTCGGAGCGATTGGCCTACTGCTCGGACTGTTACTTGGCATACTGGGCGGCGGTGGTTCCATTCTCACCGTGCCGGCACTGGTCTACGGTGCCGGCATCGGGCCCAAGACGGCGATCGCCATGAGTCTCGCCGTCGTGGGCGTGACCAGCGCCGTTGGCGGTGTCTGGCAGTGGAAACAGGGGAAGGTGCAGTCGCCTGTGGCGCTGCTGTTCGGGCTGTCCGCGATGGCCGGTGCGCTCGTCGGCGCGCGGCTCGCGGTCTTCCTGCGTGGCGATGTCCAGTTGCTGCTGCTCGCCGCGGTGATGGTCGCCGCAGCGATGGGGATGCTGCGTGGGTCGGCGGCAACAGCCGCTGCTGAGGCTCGGCGGGACGCGTCAGAACGCCCCGTGCTCTTGGGCATCACGGGCGTGGCCGTGGGCGTCATGACGGGGATCGTGGGGATCGGTGGCGGCTTTCTCATTGTACCGGCCCTTACCTTGCTGGGCGGTCTGTCCATGGCCGATGCCGTGGGCACGTCGCTGGTGATCATCGCGATGAATTCCGCTGCGGGTTTCGTTGGCACGCTGGGCCACGTGGCGGTGCCATGGCAGGCCACGGCTGTGGTTATCATCGGCGCCGTCGTGGGAATTGCCGCGGGCACGCGTATTGGTGGCCGCTTGTCGGCCGCGCAGCTCCAGCGAGGATTCGCGGCCTTCCTGCTCGCTGTCGCGGCGTTCATCGTCTACGCCAACCGCGCACGTCTGACAGGGGCCGCCTGAGGGTTCCCCGTCCGGCTGTCAGGGTCGCCGTCAGAGCGACCCGCACATCGTATGGGGAAATGCACCACGCTCCAACGTGGCGGGCGGGTCGCGTGCCTGCAGTCCACGTTCCACTTTTCTCTGGACGAGGGTTCAACCAATGTTGACGATTCGCAACACGAGTGCGCTGCTGTGTGGCATCCTGTTCCTCGCCGTCACCGCGTGCGGTGGCGGAAAGGACCAGCCCGAGGCGCCGGCCACTGGCAGCGTGACCGACACCACACCGGTTGCCCCGACCACAACCGTCGCGTCGGCCGGCGAAACCGAGTACCAGCGCTGTGTGGTCTGTCATCAGGCCAATGGCGCCGGTGTGCCTAGTGCTTTCCCTCCGCTCGCCGGATCGGAATACGTGAACGGACCGGCGGATCGTATGGTCGCGATCATCCTGCACGGGATGCAGGGACCGATCACGGTCGCCGGCGCGACGTACAACGGCATGATGATGCCGTACGGCACCGGCGTGGCGATGACCGATGATCAGGTAGCGAGTGTGGCCACCTACGTGCGTTCGAGTTTCGGCAATAGCGGATCGGCGGTGACCACGGCCGATGTGGTACGGGTTCGCGAAAAGACGAAGTCCCGAACGACGCCGTGGACGGTGGCGGAGCTGGAATCGATCAAGTAGCCATGGCGGTACCACGAATGCGGCAGCCCCAGCCGTGGGACGCGTGATGTGTGGAATCAGGCGCCCGTTCGGTCAAACACCCTCTTCGAAAAAGGAGCCTTTTGATGCTCGATCTTCGCGCCGTGATCCTGACGCTTGCGGTGACCCTCGCGGCGCCCTTGGCGGCTCAGCCCCCCGCCATTCCTGGGCAGCAGACATCGGGACCGATCATCCAAAGCACCGGCATGTCGATCAAGGTCGACAACCCGACGTTCACCGTACCGGATGCGCATGTGTTCAAGACGGTTTTCGTCATTGACGCTGGCGGAACGGATTCTGTCCGGGTCAACGCGCAGCTGACTAGCTTGGCACGTTTCTACAATCTGCACGCCAGACATGGGTATCCCGAAGAGCGTGTACGGGTGGCGGCGGTCGTGCACGGCAACGGCTGGCAATCATTGTTGACCGACGACGCCTACGCAGCTCGTTTCGGCAAGAAGCTCAATCCAAGCCGGACGCTTGTCGAAGAACTGGTGCAGCACGGCGCACAGCTGGTGCTGTGCGGACAAACGGCTGGCGCACGAGGCATTCGTCGAGAAGAGCTCATCCCCGGAGTGAAAGTCGCCATCTCGGCGATGACCGCGCTCAACGTGCTGCAGGCCGACGGATATCGATTCAACCCGTGGTGATCGGGCCTTCTGCCCAACAAACCTCTACCCCCGAGCTTTATATGCGCACCAGTTCCTTGTTGACCACGCTTCCCGCGCTGTTTCTCATAGCCTGCGCGGGAGAACGCGCCCCAGGCGCTTCCCAGACGGTGGAATCAGCGTCAGCCGCTGCACTGACCTCGCCGGACCCCCGAAAGAATCTTCTCACGAACCTGTACGCAGAGGTATTCACCGTCACGCTCGCGCCAGGCCAAGCGCTCCCGCCGCACAGTGGCGGTGCGCGCGCCATCTACGCGTTGAGCGACTACACCGTCCGCTTCACGCAGCAGGGACAGACGAGTGAGCAGTCGTGGACGGCTGGTCAGGCGCACTTCCACGTCGCCGGCGAGCACTCGATGGAGAACACGGGAGCGACCGAGGCCAGGTTTCTGGTCGTTGCGCGCACTGCGCAATCGCTTGCGCCGAATGCGAACACCACGACGCCGCCTGCTGCGGGATCGGGCCCTACGCAGCAACTGCTCGACAACGAGGATGTCACCGTGGCTGAAGTCCGGTTGCCCGTTGGTGCCGAGTTGCCGCGCCATCGTGGGCGTGCACGCGTCGTGTACTCGCTCAGCGATTACACGATCAGCTACGCGTCGAACGATGCGGCTGCGGAGTCGAAATCGTTCGTCACGGGTCAGGCGCACTGGCACGACGCCGACGAACACACCATCGTCAACACCGGAAGTACGGAAGCGCGGTTCGTGATGGTGCAGTTTAAACGCTGACAGAGGCTGCGTAACAGGTTTTCAACAGCTGAGCTCGATGCGCTACGCGCATGGGCCCGGATCTGGACTCAGTCATACTTCCCTGCCCCACGTTCCGAGATGCCCGATGCGCACCCCTCCGCTCGATCGAGTCCTCCCGCCCCCGCCCCCGCCCCCGCTCGCCATGCCGATCGTCGTCGCCATGCGCAGAATGCTGCTCACGGTGCTGCTCACGGTGCTGCTCGCTCCTCGGCCCGTTGCCGCGCAGGCGACCGCCGCGCAGGCCAACGGTTTGCCTGCCGACGCCCTCGGCCGTGCGGTCGTGGAGATCGAACGGCTGGATGCGCTGCGTTCCACGTTGGCGGCGACGTTTGCTCAGACTGGCGCGCCGGCCGATAAGCAGGCTTTCACGACCGTGTGCGCGCCCGTGGGTCGCGCGATGAAGGAGTCCGCAGTGACGAACGGCTGGCAGTCACGGCAAATCGCGGTGAAGTACCGCAACGTGGCGAACGCCGCCGACGGCGAGGGCGCGCGCGCACTCGCGATGTTCGCCCGCGACTCGGCGCTGCGTAGCATGTCCTTGCTCACCATGATCAACGGTGTCCGCGGCACACGATATCTACGCCGCATCACGGTCGAACCATCCTGCCTGCTCTGTCACGGCGCCAGGACATCGCGACCGGCGTTCGTGGCGACCGAATACCCGAACGACCGCGCCTATGGCTTCCGCGTGGGCGACCTGCGCGGTGCGTACAGCGTGTTCATTCCCGGAACGCGTTGACCGGCCATCCCTCACCGCCCCCTACACCTCAGCATGCCGAACTTTCGCAACACGCCCAACGACGTCGTGCTCGATGTCGTCAGCAGACTGGAGGTTTTTGGCGCGCGCTCGCCCCGGCTCGGCAGGCATTCACCCCCTCAGGACCTTCGCATGTTTCGAACAGCCTTCGCCTCTCTGAGCATGTTCGCTTTGTTGGCCGGTTGCGCGTCGACGCCCACTCCACGGACGACCGACCTTACGGCCTCGCGCCCGACACGCGTGGTGACGCACGTCGTCACGCATGACGCGAAGCTCATCGGGTCGGCCGTCGGCGGGGTG
>Ga0335397_10012253_pt1 | contig 10506 bp, 13 predicted proteins | sample MAT04_FD_205740 | JGI IMG/M metagenome (GOLD analysis project Ga0335397, IMG submission 205740) | Freshwater microbial communities from Lake Fryxell liftoff mats and glacier meltwater in Antarctica - MAT-04 (spades assembly) (version 2) ...
AGTGGCTCGTCGCCATCGAAGATGGGCACCACGATGGCCGACGGCAGCCCCAGGTCGGCGGTGTACTGGTCCGGGCCTGGTCGATGGACGAAACGGGTGTCGTGCAGGTAGTCGCCGGTGATCACGGGTCGACGCTCCGCGATCGCCTTGCCGGTCATCCCCTCGTCGACCCGGATGGCGTCCTCCACAGGCCACGGGTCGTAGCCCTTCTCGGTCGGGGAGTACCACGCCCAGCCCATCACGCCCGCCTGGTCATCGAGCACGTTGATATAGACCCGCTCGGTCTCCAGCAGCCGCGCGCCCTCGGTCGCGATGCGATGGAGGATCTCCTCCGGGTCCCGGACCGCGTTGAGCTCGGTCGTGATCTCCCGTAGCGCGCGTTCCACATCCGCCTGGCGGGCGAGCTCCGTGCGCGACCGGTCGAGCTGCTCGATGAGCCGGGCGTTGGTGATGGCCAGCGATGCCTGGTGCGCGAGGATGACCAGCAGCTCCGCTTCCTGGGGGCCGTACGCGTCGGGCGCATCGGTGTAGACAGTGAGCGTGCCCAGGACGCCCGTCTCGGCGATGATGGGCACCGCGAGCGCGGAGCGGATGGCGTGCGCATCGGCGAACGAGTCGGGTTGCGTCGCGTGGGTGAACCGTCCGTCCGCGAGGTAGTCGCCGGTCCACACCGGTCCGCGGCTCACGACCGCCCGGCCGGAGATGCCCTCGCCCGGGTCGGCCTGCCCGTCACCCTCGATGGGCCCCAGACCGGGGAACTTGCCGGTGGTGGCGTCATATCCCCAGTACAGCCCCTGGTCGCGTTCGTCCAGCAGGTCGATGCGGGCTCCGTTGGCTTCGAGTAGTGACGCCGCCGCATCGACGGCGCGTTGGAGCACCTCGGCCGGGTCATGCAGCACAGTCAGGCGCCCGGCGATCTCCCGCAGCGCGCGCTCCACCTCCACGCGTCGGGCCAGCTCACGACGTGACTCGGCCAGTTCCTGGACAGTGGCTTCGAGGACGCGTACCAGATCCTGCTGGCTTTGGACCGATGGCACTGGGGAGTCCGGGTGGGGGATAGTCGCCACCACCGCAGGATACCCGCGCGGCAAGGTCAGCCTCGGGGTGCGTCGCGACAGCCACGATCGTCTCGCAGCGACGTCGGATGAGTTCGCACAGGGCATACGGCCGAGCCTCCAGGGCACGTGCCCGATCCATCGCCGAGAGCTCCAGGTGGAAGGCGTTGATCTCCTCCCACAGTTCCAGGGTCAGCCACTCCCGGACACCCTGAGCGTTCTCCCGCGCTCGTGACACGACCGATGCGATGGAACCCGGGTTGCTCCGGTCAGCGACCACGAAGCGCGCGGTGTCCTCGGTACGCTCCAGGTAGCGCCCGATCCGGAACAGGTCCTCGGCATGACGGGCCAGCATCATCGGCTCGCCTCCAGAGTCGTGGTCCGGTATCACCGAACGGGCTGGACGTGCCGCCGGAGGTGGAGATGCGTGGCCCATCCACGCTGGGTGTGCAGCCGCGACCAGCCGCGCCGATCGACCCGGCCTGCCCGGACGGAACTGCACGCTCCACATGAATCTGGCTGCGCGGCGGTACCGATCGGCACATCAAGTGTGGATCGAGCACCGTTTGGCCAGCGGACGGGCACGATCACGTCATTGGTGCACGCCTGATGTGCAGGACACCGCCCACTCGTCAACGGCGGCCGCCCATACCCACTCCGCGACGTCGCATGGAGGTTCACGGGCCACCACCCAAGTGTCCGTGGAGCCACCGCCCTGGGACGAGTTCTCGATGAGCGAACCTTCCGGAGGGCGACGCGGGTGAGGCCGCCCGGCACCACCTCCACGCTCCGGCCCTGGAGCACGAACAGCCGCAGGTTGATATGGCGAGCCTTGAGCCCGGCGTCGTACCAGGTGGGGGGGTGGACAGCTCCACGACCTCCTGCGCGATGAACGCGCGGGTCGGCCTGCAGCTGTGCGGCAACCGCATCCCGCGCCGTCGCCGTCGCCGTGGGCCCGATGACGATGCCCTCGCCGCCCGATCCCGTGGCCGGCTTGACCACGAGGCGGTCCAGTCGACCCAGGATGACTGCCAGTTGTTCCGGCTCCCGGGGGTAGTACGTGGTCACGTGGGCAGGATCGGTTCCTCGTCCAGGTAGTGCCGGATGAGCGACGGCACGAACGGGTACAGGGCCTTGTCATCGATGACGCCATCGCCGATGGCGTTGGCTACGACGACCGACCGGTCCCGCACCGCGGACATCAGGCCGGGGACCCCCAGCAGCGACCCGGGCTCGCGGCGGGCGTCCGGCTTGCCTCGTACCATGGGTGGATGCCCGCATCTGCCTTCGCCCTGCTCGCTGTCTTCATCCTGGTCGCCATCGCCGTTGGCATCGCCGCGGCATGGATCATCGGTCCACGACTGCGTGTCGCGGTCGTGTTGCCGGTGCTCGCCGCGTTCGGGGCGCTGTACTGGCTGGGCCACAAGAGCGGCCTGGAGCTGGGCCCGACGATCACGCTATTCGGGTACCAGGTGGCGATCGTCCAGGACGTGCTCGCGGCCGTGGTTGCCGCCGGAGCCGCGGCGCTCCTCCAGCGAGCGGTCTGGACCCGGCGCCAGGTCCGACACGCGGCCAGCGCTGACGCGACACGCCCGGGCGCCTGACGATGCAGGCGGTCCGTCTGTTCGCGGCCCGAGCCCTGCGCCTGGCGGACGAGCCCGAGCCCGTTTCGGCGGCAGGGGAGTCGCTCGTGCGCGTGGACGCGCTCGGCATCTGCGGCTCGGACCTCCATTGGTACCTGGAGGGCGGCATCGGACCCAGTCGCTTGACGGCGCCCATCGTGCCCGGTCATGAGATGGGCGGCACCATCGTGGCGGGGCCGCGCGCCGGGGAGCGGGTGGCCATCGAGCCGGGGCTGCCCTGCGGCACGTGTCGGTACTGTCTGGCGGGCTGGGTCAACCTGTGCCCCACAGGTCAGTTCTCGGGCCAGGGTGGTGTCGACGGCGGGCTCCGCGAGCTCATGACCTGGCCGTCACATCTCCTGTTCCCGGTGCCGGACATGATCACCGATGAGCAGGTGCCCCTGCTGGAGCCACTGCTCATCTGTCTCCACGCGGACACGCTCCGGCCAGTCCAGGCGGGCGAACGGGTCGCAGTCGTCGGCTGTGGCCCCATCGGCCTGTTGCAGGTCCAGGTCGCGTCACTGGGCGACCCGGCGGCCATCCTCGCCGTGGAACCACTCGCGCATCGCCGACAGGCCGCTGTTGACGCCGGAGCCTCCGAGGCCGTGCCAGCCATGGAGTTCGGTCACGACTCGAGCTTCGACCTGGTGTACGACGCATCGGGATCGCCGGGAGCGGTCACGACCGCCATCGACCTGTGTCGACCCGGCGGCACGGTCGTGTTGCTGGGCATCCCGGATGAGGACAGCACCACGTTCCAGGCGTCCGTGGCGCGGCGCAAGGGCCTCACCATCCTGCTCGTGCGGCGATCGGTACCGGCGCATCGTCGGGCCATCGAGCTCATCGAGGCGGGCCGCATCCGTCTGGGCGGGCTGGTCAGCCATCGATTCCCGCTCGACCGGTCGGCGGACGCGTTCGAGCTGGCGGTCAGCCGGGCCGGCCTGAAGGTGGTCATCGAACCGGGCGTGACTGCCTGAAGCCTGCCGGGCGGTGGCTTCGCTGGTAGCCTGCGCGCGTGCCCAGACCGGTCCAGCTGCGCCTCGTGCTCCTGTTCGCGCTGCTCGTGGGCGCGTGTGGTGGATCGACAGCCGGGACGCGTACCGCGGCGCCATCGCCGACCGCCACCAGTGCCTCGAGTGCCGCGAGTGCCTCGACCGCCTCGACCGGCTCGAGTGCCTCGACCGTGCCCGCCGGGTTCCGGGGCGGCACCGTGGCTCTATCCGCGCTGCCGCCCGAGGCGCGCGCGACGCTGCGCCGCATCGACCAGGGTGGGCCGTACCCGTACCGCCAGGACGACAGCGTGTTCTCGAATCGGGAGGGCCTCCTGCCCTCGAGGCCGTCTGGCACCTATCACGAGTACACCGTCGTCACGCCCGGTTCGTCCGACCGGGGCGCGCGTCGGATCGTGATCGGTCGGGCCGGGGAGCGGTATTACACGGACGACCACTACGACTCGTTCCGGTTCGTGGTGGACCAGTGACGCCGGCAGGGACGTCCGGTCGCAGGCAGGGCCGCTGATGCACCTGCGACTCGATCCAGGCGTCCACCGACTGCGCAGCCGCGCCTCTACCGCGGAAGCGCTCGCGCACCTGGCGCGCGTCGGCTGGTCTGCGCGTGTGGTGGACCTGACGAACGTCATGGACAAGGCGGGCGTCCTGGACGCGTTCGCGTCGGGGCTGCTGTTCCCCGCGTGGGTCGGCGGGAACTGGGACGCCCTCTCCGATGCACTGCGCGACCTGTCCTGGTGGCACTCGGGCGAGCGCGGCCGGGCCATCATCCTGACCGGGGCCGGTCGCCTCGAACCGGGACTGGAGCCCGAGTGGCGGACCCTGTGCGACATCCTGCAGGAGGCTGCCGACCAGTGGGGAACGACGCCCGACCCGCTCGGGGTGCTGGTACGGGGTCGTCCGATCGGCTGATGCGGGGTGGGCCCTGGGCGCGCGCCCTATGACGCATGTCGCACCGGGTCGCGCGTCCAGTCGAAGCCGCGTCCAGTCGAAGGCGCGTCCAGTCGCGTGCGTGTCCCATCAGGCGGGCGGATAAGCCAACGAAGCCCGCACGCGCTGCCCTTCGTCCAGGCTCCCGCGCCAGATAGCCCGCTCCCCGGGTCAGACAGCCATCGAAAGGGCATCTGCGGACCTTCGACGGGTGTTCGTTGTCTTGGTCGCCCGTTGCGCGGGGACGGCTCCGGCGTGACGCCACCGGACGGCTCCGGCGTGACGCCACCGGACGGCTCCGGCGTGACGCCACCGGACGGCTCCGGCGTGACGCCACCGGACGGCTCCGGCGTGACGCGCCGGACGGTCTTGTGGGTCGTGCCGCAGAGCGCTGCGGCGGCGCGATACGAGCCCAGCTCGTGATACGCGGTGAGGATGTCCAACTGTTGCCTCGCGGTCTTCACAATGGGCGTCCCTCGGGGTGGCACGGGGTGTCTTGAACACTCACCACTGTGCGACCCCGGGGGCTTCACCCGGGTCTGTGGATCACTCGAGGGGTGGGGACTTCCCGGTGGCCATCAGTGGGGACTTTGACATGGCCACGGGCACGCCACCGGACGGCTCAGGCGCGCGACCTTCGAGGGCGCAAGGGATTACGTGTTACTGACCAGTGCCGAGATGCCCAGCAGGGTGAAGGTGCAGATGAGGACGCCCGCGATGGTCATGACGATGGGCTCGCGCAGGTCACGCACGGCCGGCCGGGGAGGCGAGGCGGGCATCACGTCCACCTGGGACGGGGAGTGTTGTGTCGCTGTGCCGACACCGTCAGCGCTGGCCTGGGCCAGGAGCGCGTCCGTAGGATCCTCGCCGTACACCGGTGGAGGCAGTGGGTCGCCGGTCGTGACGGGACGGAAGCCCAGCAGGCCGCGGATCGTGATCGCCGCGCCAAGCACCAGGGCCGTCGAGGTGACGAGGAACAGGAACTGGGGCACTTCGGTCATCTCGTCGCGATCGTATGGCGCACCCGACCTGTTCCACCCTGACCCGATGGTACGGGGCCTTCCGGTCCCGTGAGGTGGGGTGCGGGTCAGCGGGCACACCGAGCGGCTGGAACCGGTCACGACCGCATCGGCGTGGCGGGCGGCAGGTCCGGTCCCGGTGCTATCCTTCCCGCCGGCGCTCCCCGCGGGTGCCCTCGGCAGACCGCGCCCGAACGTGGCGGTCTGCATTCGTTCCGGCGTAGCTCAGTGGTAGAGCGGGTGACTGTTAATCACCTGGTCGTAGGTTCGAGTCCTACCGCCGGAGCCACTTCCCCCGCGCAAGGCTTTCGTTTCGGCTGCCCTGGCGTCCGCTATCCTCGGCACCCTCGGCGCGGCCCAGACCCGGGCTGAGGCAGTGGAGGAGAGCCATGCGTCCCCGACGTGCGCTCACAGTGATCGCCATGTCACTGCTATCGGCAGCGATGCTGCTCCCAAGCCCCGCGGTGCTGGGTCAGTCACCGGCCGCCTCTGCGCCCACGTCAGATGTGACGCATCGCATCGCGTTCGACGGCTTCACCTTCACGTTCACCGATGACATCGCCCAGAGTGTCAATGTCTCGACCCTGACCGCAGGCGAGCCCGGAGGCCCCACGGTCCCGGCACCCCCGTCCACCACATTCTCGCTGTACGGCGCGACCCAGACGCCCAGGGCTGGCGGCAGCCGAGGGGAAGTCCAGCTCTTCCGGGTGTCCGATCTCCAGGCTGACCGATCCCTGTCCAAGTCACTTCGCGATCTGCAGTCGATCCTTGATGAACGACCGGACCTCGATACGACCGCCGAGGGGAGCCCCCAGGACATCCCGCTCGTGATCGATATCGGCGCCGCCCAGGGGATCCGCGTGCTTGCGACGTACGTCGATACCGGGGAGATGACCGGCGTCACCTTCGTCACGGCGTTCGTCCAGGACACCTACCCGTACACCGCTGGCGCGTTCACTGCGGTGTTCGAGGGTTTCAGCACCGACGGGTCCACGGCCATCCTGGCGACATTCCCGCTGACCACCACCCTGTTCCCGAATGAGGTCCCGATCGGCCTGGTGGAACGGGTCAGCACCAACGCGGGTTGGCAACGCTATCAACGGCAGGCCCTGGCGACGCTCAACGAGGCGGGCGCTGCCGCGTTCTCGCCGTCGCTGGCATCGATCTCCGTGCTGATCGCCTCGATGGCTTTTGAGGAGCCGTGAGGTAGCGGTCAGATCTCGATGGTGAGGCGGACCGCGACCGTGTCCCCCACCGCCAGTCCCTCGGCCTTCCGGACCATGTCCTTCAGGGGCACCTGGTACAGCCCGTCCCTCGGGAACAGCGACGTGGTCCAGCTGGTCCCGCCGATGCGCACGGTCACAGGGATCACGCCCCATCCGTAGGTCACCATCCGGGCGACCTCCGGAGTCGCGGCTGTGCTCCTCCGGCACCGCCACGAAGTGGTGCGGCGACGGACCGCGCCAGTACCAGATCTCGCCACTGAGGCGCAGCCCCATCCGGTCTCGGTCGGCGGACATCAGTCGCCAGTACAGGTGGCAGCGCGTTCCAGGGACACGACCGACCCTCCTTGCTCAAGAAGGACCGGGGAGGCCGCAAGGCGCAGGGTGCGACGCCGTCAGTCGATGCTGGAGTCCTACAGGTCGTACTGCGGCCACATGCCGTACGCCGATCGGATCGTCAGCTCGCTCATGTCCTCCAGCGTCGGCCTGCTCCGCGTCGGATCCTGTCAGCAATGCCCTGCCGCCTCGCTACCGGTCTCGTTGCCTGCGCGCGGTCACTGCCTGGTCCGCCGTGGGCAACAAGCGCTCCAGGCCTCGGGCCAGCGACACGGCGTAGGACGGCTGCACGTGGTGCTCATCCCAGGACAGGATGAACTGGTCGATGACCACGGGGCACGGGTCGTATGGACAGATGAGCTGCGCTGTGGGCGCGTAGACGACCCCCGCATCGGCCGCGGCGCGCTCGTCGTTGGTCGCCCGGCGCGTGCTCAGGGAAGCGTCCCGACGGCGCTCGCAGGCACTCATGTTCCGGGGATGTGCCTGGAGGCACGCGGGCACCTTGCCCGCCCATTGCGGCGTGTCGCCGAGCAGCAGGACGCGACCGGCGATCGCGTCCAGGCGGGCCAGTGACGCGACCATGCCGTCGTGCCACAGGCGCAGGTTGTCATCGCTGTCGATATCGAAGGCACCCACGATGTGGTTGTCGTTCCGGCTGGCGGTGATGACCAGGTCCGGCCGGAGCGCCTCGATCCCCTGGAACACGCCTTCCCGCCAGGTGTCGCATTCGGTGTCGGGCTCCGTCCCGTTGAGGGCGATGCTGACGCTGGGCATGGGGCAGCTCGACTTGGTCGAGCTGTACAGCCGCCAGCCATGGCGCCGAGCGATGTCCATGAACGCCGGCTGCCAATGCTGTGCGTGGGAGTCACCTACCAGGAACAGGCTGCGCGATGAGCTGGTGCCGTAGTAGCTGCACACGAAGGGCACCGAGACACCCCGGGTCGCGTGGCACCCGTCGGTGTATCCAGCGGGTCGTTGCCGGTACGCGGTCGACAGCCTGGGTGTGAGCACTTTGGGCAACGGCCGCCGGTCCTGCTCCATGCCATTGGACGTGCCGTTACGGTCGGCATCCTCGTGCCAGTCGTCGGTGCCATCCCGATCGGTGTCCACTCTGCGCGGGTTCGTGTGCGCCCGTTCCTCACCGGCGTCCGAGAGCCCGTCGCCATCCGTGTCGGACGCCCCATCCCGCACGCCGTCCTGGTTGCTGTCCGCGTGTCGGGGCCCGGTTCGGGTGCTGCGGACCTCGAATCGATTCGAGAGACCGTCGCGGTCCATGTCCTCGGCGCCGTCACGGATGCCGTCGTCGTCGCTGTCCGCGTCGTCGGGCCGGAGTCCCAGCCGGATCTCCAGGGCATTCGACAGTCTGTCGTGGTCGGCGTCCTCGTCGCCGTCCTTGCGCCCGTCGTGATCCGTGTCCGATCTGCGTGGGAGCAGGTGCAACGCATACTCGCGCAGGTTGTTCAACCCGTCACGGTCGGGGTCCTCCTGGCCGTCTCGCCTGCCGTCGCGGTCCGAGTCGCGCTTGTGCGGGTTCGTCCGACTCCGGCGGGTCTCCCACGTCGACGGCAGCCCGTCGTGGTCGGGGTCCACGGAGGTGATGGTCACGGCAGGTGGCGGCACGGGCAGTCCCGGTCCGGAGGCGGGCGCGACAGATGGCCGGGGCATGACCGGCGACGCCGATGGGTTCGGTGACGTCGACGGGGCGGGGGAGTCCTGGGGTGCCTGGGCGTTGACACTTGGTGTGAGCGATGCGAACAGCGCGCCGGCCAGGAGCAGTGCCACCATCCGGCGGTCCCAGGCGTGGCGGCTCACGGGCGACCGAGCACGGCAGGACGATGGGGCATCTGCATGGATCCCGATTGTGCCGCGTCGCGCTGCGTTCGGCATGGTGGCCTGAACAGCGGGCCGACGGGACGGGACGTGGTTGCCTGCGCGTCTATCCTCTGGACATGTGCAGGAACATCACCGAGCTGCGCGGCCTTGAGCCCGTGGCGACGGACGAGGAGATCGAGGCCGCGTCGCGCCAGTACGTGCGCAAGGTCAGCGGACTCCAGACGCTGAATGACGGCAATCGCGCAGCCTTCGAGCTGGCCGTGACGGAGGTCGCGGCGGCCACGACCCGATTGTTGGGTGCGTTGCCCGCCCGCAAGCAGCCGCCAGCGACCATCCCGCCGCTGCGTCGGCCGGAAGTGCGGGCGCGCATCGCCGCACGCCAAGCGGCGCAGACCGTCGCGAAATAGGCGCGCGCCGACGATCGCGGTTGCCCCACGATCGATCGGCCGTCGCTGCCCGGAGTCAGCCACGGAACTGACCCGGGAATCAGCAGAGCCCGTCCGAAGACGGGCTCTGCTGTCAGTCAGACCTGAAAGGTCAGGCTGCGCGCACCTGTCCGGCGCGCGGCCCCTTGGGGCTGGTCTCGATCTCGAACGTCACTCGCTCGCCGCCGTTGAGGCGGTCGAAATCGAGGGATGAGTCGAGCGAGTTCCGATGGAAGAAGTATTCCTTCGTGTCCTCGGCGGCGATGAAGCCGAAGCCGCGATCGGCGACGACCTTCTTGATGGTACCGGTGGTCATGATGACCTCCAACGCTTCACGAACAAGGAACAGCAGAGCGCACGGTCCGTTCGAGAAGGGGGGTCGACCACGCGGAGCATCGCCATGAGAGACGGCGAAGTGAGAACATTAGCACAGATGTTCGACAGACGTCAATACGATGATGGTCCCGAGCACGCCTCAGGGCTCTCGGTCGGCTCCGGTGTCGCGCTTGTCCAGGGACTGCCGCGTGTGGCGGAGGGCCTGCAGCCGCTCATCCGCCGCACGGCCGCGGCGCACGATGAGGTCGGGCAGCAGGGTCTTGGTGGAACGGCCGGTGACCTGCATCCCACGCCGACGCTTGGCCTCGCGTCGTTCACGGGCCACGGCGTGCGTATCTGGCTGGTCTTCCGGGGCATCCATTCGCTCATGGTCCGCGGTACGCATGCGGCCGTCAACCACGGCAATCTCTCAGTCACCGGCTGCGATGACGGAGCGCAGCACCGCATCGGCGAACAGCAGGTCAGCCAATCCCGGGCCCTGGTGGAGCGCCAGTACGACACCCGGCGGCCGGAGCCACGTGCCGGCCTGCCGACGAGCCATCAGTCCGCCCAGCGTGTCCACGGGATCGGGCCAGCCAGGTAGTCGGCCGCGCACACGGTTGTCTGCCCAGGCGACCTGATCGTCGACCACGAACGTGGCCGCCGCCGATACCAGCTCGCCGGTCACCTGGGATGCGTAGTCGACCGGGATGACGATGGCATCCGATGACACATCCCCGG
>Ga0335397_10012255_pt1 | contig 10505 bp, 9 predicted proteins | sample MAT04_FD_205740 | JGI IMG/M metagenome (GOLD analysis project Ga0335397, IMG submission 205740) | Freshwater microbial communities from Lake Fryxell liftoff mats and glacier meltwater in Antarctica - MAT-04 (spades assembly) (version 2) ...
GCGTTGGGCGTTGACCGCCGACGCAATGCGCGACGCAAGAGCCGTCGGCTCTTCTTCAGTCTGCTTCGGCCAGATGACACGCGACCTCATGCCCGGCGGCCATGGGTCGCAGCGCCGGCGCCTTCACATCGCAGAGGCCCTTCTCGGCGATCGGGCAGCGCGGATGGAACGTGCAGCCGCTCGGCGGATCGAGCGGGCTCGGCACATCGCCCTCGAGCAAGATGCGCATGCGCTTCTTGGTCGGATCGGGCACCGGGATCGCGCTGAGCAGGGCCTTCGTATACGGGTGTTTCGGCGACTCGTACATGCGCGCTGCGGGCGCGATCTCGACGACGCGGCCGAGGTACATCACCGCGACGCGATGGCTCATGTACTCGACGACCTTGAGGTCGTGCGCGATGAACAAGAACGAGAGGCCGAGCTCGTCCTGCAGATCCTTCAGCAGATTGACGATCTGCGCTTGAATCGACACGTCGAGCGCGCTGATCGGCTCATCGGCGACGATGAATTTCGGCTGCACCGCGAGCGCGCGCGCGATGCCGATGCGCTGCCGCTGTCCGCCGGAGAACTCGTGCGGATAACGCGTCATCTGATCTGCGCGAAGCCCGACGCGCACGAGCAGCTGCGCGACCTTCTCTTCTTCGTCCTTCGCGGAGGTGACGAGCGCGTGAATGCGCATCGCCTCGCCGACGGTCTGCCGCACGGTCATGCGCGGATTCAGCGAGCTGTACGGATCTTGAAAGATGATCTGCATCGCGCGCCGCAGCGGCCGCAGCTCGCTCTGCGGGATGCGCGTGATGTCGCGCCCACCGAAGCGGATCGTGCCGCTCGTCGGCTCGATCAAGCGCAGCACCACGCGCCCAAGCGTGCTCTTGCCGCAGCCGGACTCGCCGACGAGGCCGAGCGTCTCGCCAGCGTTCACGGTGAGCGACACGCCGTCGACGGCGCGCACGACGCTCTTGTTGCGTCCGAAGAAGCCGCCGCTCACCGGGAAGTGCTTGGTCAGCCCGTCGATCTCGAGCAGCGGCGCTGCCTTCGCGTCGCTCGTCTGCGCCTCGCTGACGTGGCCCTTCGTGCGTGTCTCGCTCGCCTCGCGCGCCTCGCTCATGCGGGCACCGGCGTCGATGAAGGCGTCGCTGCAGAGCCCGCTGCAGAGCCCGCTGCAGAGCCCGCTGCAGAGCCCGCTGCAGACGCGCCGAGCTCCGCCACCGCGACGTGGCACGCGACGAAGCGGCCTGGCATCGCCTCGAGCAGCTTCGGCTCTTCCGTCGCGCAGAGCGCGATCGCGTCGGGGCAGCGCTCGCGAAAGCGGCAGCCGGCGGGCAAGCGCATCAGATCCGGCACGACGCCGGGGATCGTCGGCAAGCGCGCGCGCTTCGAGTTGTCGCCGAAGCTCGGCACGCTCGCGAGGAGGCCGCGCGTATAGGGATGCAGCGGCCGCGCGAACAGCGCCTTGGTCTCGGCGCGCTCGACGATCTTCGCGGCGTACATCACGACGATCTCCTCGACGAATTCCGCGACCACGCCGAGATCGTGCGTGATGAGGATGATGCTCATACCGAGCTTCTTCTGCAGGCTCGCGAGCAGATCGAGGATCTGCGCCTGGATGGTCACGTCGAGCGCGGTCGTCGGCTCGTCGGCGATGAGCAGCTTCGGCTGACACGAGAGCGCCATCGCAATCATCACGCGCTGCCGCATGCCGCCCGAGAGCTGGTGCGGATAGGCGTCGATGCGCTCTTCGGGCGCCGGAATGCCGACCAGCTTGAGCATCTCGATCGCCTTCGCGCGCGCGCCCTTGCGGTCGAGCTTCTGGTGCAGGCGCACCGCCTCCATGATCTGCTGGCCCACCGTGTAGACGGGGTTCAGCGAGGTCATCGGCTCCTGAAAGATCATCGAGATCGAGTTGCCGCGGAGCGCGCGCATCTGCTTCTCGGGGAGCGCGAGCAAGTCTTTTCCCTCGAACAAGATGCGGCCGCGCTCGTAGCGCCCTGGCGGCGTCGGCACGAGCCGCATGATCGAGAGCGACGTGACGCTCTTGCCGCAGCCCGACTCGCCGACGAGCCCGATGGTGCCGCCGTCGCGCACGCTGAAGGAGACCCCGTCGACGGCCCGCACGACGCCCTCGTCGCTGTGGAACGCCGTGACCAGGTCCTCGACCTCGAGGAGATTTGCAGCCATCGGCCGGGGACTCTACACGGGATCGCCCAAAACGCGACCGAACGTGCGCGTCGTGCGGCGGCTCAGCCGTCGACGAGGCGCAGCTTCGTCAGGCTGGACGCGGACGCTCGGCGCGCCCACTTTCCGGCACGTCGCTGCGCCTCCTCGTGCGCGGCGTCGGCGAGCGATCGGGCGTCCTCGGCGTATTCGATCGCGTCCTCGACGGTCGCGGTCGTGCGCGCGAGCTCGCAGCGCAGATCGGCCGCGTCGATGAGCGAGAAGAGCTGATCGACGTCGTCGAGGAGCGGGCCGACGCTGCCCGACGGTGCGCTCGCGAGCAACGCGCGCATGGTCCGAATCGCGCGCTCGGCGGATCGCTCGGCGTGAGCGAGGAGGACGTCCACATGGCTCGATACGGCGCCGGTCTCCTGGATGGGTTGCATGCGAGCGAACATGACCCACTCATGCGGAGAGCAGCGGTCGAATGGGTGGCAAGTTCGGCTCAGCGCGACACGTGGCGCTCACACGCGCGCGACGGCGCGGCGCGTGAGGAGCACGAAGCGCAGCAGCAGCGCGAGCGCCACGCCGGTGAGGCCCGCGCTCAGGCCCCACCAGAGGCCCTGCGCGCCCCAGCCGAGCCCGAACGAGAGCGCGATGCTCGTCGGCAAGCCGATCGCATAGTGCCCGGCGAGGTTCGACAGCAGCGGCCAGCGTGTGTCGCCGGCGCCGCGCAGCGCACCCGAGGCCACCGCCTGGACGCCGTCCGAAAGCTGGAAGAACGCGGCGATCGCGACGAGCGGTACGGCCGCGCGCACGACGCGCTCGTCGAGCGTGAAGATGCGCGTCAGCGGCTCGCCCGCGACGACGAACAGCAGCGCGCAGAGCGCCATGAAGCACGCGCCCGCGCCGATCGCGACGAGCCCTGCGCGGCGCGTTCCGGCGACGTCGCCGCGACCGATCGCCTGACCGACGCGTACCGACGCCGCGGCGCCGATGCCGAGCGGCACCATGAACGTCGTGCTCGCGAGCTGCAGCGCGACCTGATGTGCGGCGAGGTTCGTCTTGCCGAGCTGGCCCATCAGCACCGACGCCGTCGCAAAGATGCCGACCTCCGCCAACATCTGCAGACCGACGGGCGCGCCGAGGTAGAGCGCGTGACGAGCCACCGCGAAGTCGAGCCGTCGCACCGAGCCCTCACCGGGCGGCGTCGGCACGCGGCGCAGCGCGAGCACCAGCACGACCAGTTGCACCACCGTCGCGAAGGTGCTGGCGAGCCCCGCGCCGACCAGCCCGAGCGCCGGCACACCGAGCGCAGGCAGACCGATGCGCAGCAGCGCGGCGTCGCCGAAGACGAGCAACGCGCAGAGCGGCGCGTTCACGAGATTGGCGAGCACCACCGCGACGACCATCGCGCGGGTCACGCCGACCGCCTGCAGATAGCTGCGCAGCACCGCGAACACGAGGAACGGCAAGATGCTCGGCAGCCGTCCCCAGAGAAACGCGCGCGTCGGCGGCAGCGTGTCCGGGTCTTGGCCCGCGTAGCCGAGCAGCGCGATCGCGAGGATCACCAGCAATACCAGCGGCACCGTGGAAAAGCAGGCGTTCCACACGCCTTGCCACATCAACGTGCGCGCGCGTCGCCCCTCGCCCGCGCCGACCGCCTGCGCGATCAGCGGATCGAGGCCGAGCATCGCGCCGAAGCCGAGCACGGTGATCGCGAAGAAGACCGCGCTGCCGAGACCGACCGCGGCGAGCGCAGTCTCACCGGAGCGACCGACGATGATCGTGTCCGCGACCGAGAGGAGAATGTTCCCGAAGCTCGCGCCGGCGATCGGCAGGGCGAGCCGCATGAGCTCGCGCAGCTCGAGGACGAGCGGTCCGCGCGTACTCACATCGCGCGGCTGATCGTCGCGTCGAGCTCGAAGGTGCCGTAGTCGCCGCCCGAGTCGTCGCGCACGCGAATGGTGCCGGCGTTGGTGTCGATGCTGAATGCGCCGTCGCGATCGCCGCCAGTCATCTCGTTGTCACTGCCGACCACCGACGCGGGCGACTGCGAGAACGTGCATGGAAAGAAGCCTCCGGTGCCGCCACCATAGATCAGCACACCGCCGCAGCGCACGGGCGCGTTGCACCAGCGCTGCGCCGGGTCGTCACCGCGTGTCGGGTACGTGATCGGAAAGATGCACGTCTCGCCCGCGCGCACGGTGAGCCTGCTGCCGCTGACGCGGGTGACGGTGGCCATGATGGTCAGCGTCGGCGTGTCGCCGGAAGGCGGCAGCTGTGGGCCCTGCTCGGCCAGCCGGCGCTGCGCGTCGGCTTGCTGCGCCGCCGCCTCGTCAGCGCCCTCTCGCGCCTGTTGCTCGGCGAGCCCGACGAGCGCTTGCTCGCGGCTCGCCGTCGTGCGGTAGAGGAACAGGCCCGCTGCGCTGCTGACGCAGCAGCCGAACACGAAGAGCGCGCCGCAGCCGGCGAGGATCCAGGGGAGATTGGAGCGCTTTTGCTCGGTCATGGGCTGCCTTGTACACGAGTTGCCGCGATCCCTGCGAGCAGCTCCGTCAAAATGGTCGCGGCGAGCAGCGTGGTGTTGCCGCTCGGGTCGTGGTCGGGCGAGATCTCGACGATGTCGAGCCCGACGACCTCGATGCCGACGAGCGAGCGCACCAGCGTCAGCGCCTCCCAGCTCGTCATGCCGCCGGGAACTGGCGTGCCGGTGCCGGGCGCATACGCCGGATCGACGCCATCGAGATCGAAGGAGACGTAGAATTTGCCGCGGGAGCGAAGCGCCGCGAGCTCGGCGATGACGGCGTCGAGCGAGCGCTTGATCTCGTCGATCATCACGATTCGAAAGCCGTGATCACGGGCGAACGCGAGATCGTTGGCCGCGGTGAACGGACCGCGGATGCCGAGCTGCACGACGTCGCTGGTGCGCAGCAGGCCCTCTTCGACCGCCTTACGAAATACCGTCCCGTGGTGCAGATCGATGTCCCACGCGGGCCCGAACGTGTCGCTGTGTGCGTCGAAGTGAATGAGCCCGAGCGGACCGTGAATACGTGCGAGCGCGCGCAGCGGCGCGAGCGAGATCGTGTGATCGCCGCCGATGAACGCGGGCAGCGCGCCGGCCCGCGCGATCTCGTCGGCGCGCGCCTCGATCGCCGCGAGCGTGCGCTCGACGCTCATCGGGATACACGCGACATCGCCGCCGTCGGCGCAGCGCAGATGCTCGTAGAGATCGACGCCCTGCGTCGGATGAAAGCCGCGGGTGAGCGCGCTGGCGAGCCGCACGCCGCGTGGGCCGAAGCGCGCGCCGGGACGGAACGTCGTGCCGCCGTCGAACGGCGCGCCGCAGATCAGCACATCGACGTCGCGCGGATCGTCGTGCACGGGCAGCCGCAAGAACGTCGGCACGCCGGCGAAGCGCGGGACCTCGCGCGTCGAGATCGGCTTCATCGCTTTCGCGCTCGGCTTCGCGGGCTGGTCCGACTTCTTCGTCGCGGGCTGGTCCGGCTTCTTCGTCATGGTGCGCCTCCCTCGTCTCCGCCCGCCGTGTCCGCAGGAGCGAGCGCATCAGCGGCGCCATCGACAAAGTCCTCGTCACAGCCGACGCGCTCGACGCGAAGTCCCGGCGCGGGCGACTGCTGAAACGCGCCCTGCGGAACCGTGACGTTCAAGTCGATGTCCTCGAAGCGCAGCCGCGTATCGCTCTCGCGCCCGGGGTGCTCGAAGAAGACCTCGTAGGGCACCGCGACGCCCTGCGCGTCGAGCGGCACGACGCGATAGTCGTCGTAGGTCACGCGCCACAGCGTCTTGCCACGCGCGTCGAAGACCTCGGAGCGCAACAAGCGCAGGCGCTGTTCTGCGGGCGGGGCGAGCTCATCAGCGTCGCGAATGCCGAGGTCGATCTCTTGGCGCCCGCCATCGCGCCCCTGCAGCACGAGGTGATAGTGCCCGTCGTCGTCGACCTCGATGGTGTCGCGCACGCTCTCGATCCGCGGAGTCCCGCCGAGCAACAGCCGCCCGACCTCTTCACTGCTGAGCGGCATGCCGAGCAGCCGCGCGATGTTCGACGGACAAGCGCGCCCGGTGACGAACGTGCGCTCGCGCAGATCCGCCATCGCGAACGTGTGGCCATCGCTGGTCAGCACCGCCGCCGGACCGAACTGCGTCATCACGTCAAAGCGCACGCGATCTGGCCGCTCGACGAACATCAGCAGCGTCCCGCGCACACGCCCCTGCGAGCCGCGCTGGTCCGCGCGCGCCTCTGCGCGCAGCGAGCGCACCCGCGCCCGCATCGAGTCATGCGCGTCGAGCGCGCGCTGCGCGTCCGACCAAGGCTGCGTCGGCCGCACGATGTGCGGGCACCCAGAGAGCAGCGGCGCAAACAGCGCGATCGCGAGCGCCGATACCAGCGGGCGGATCATCTGACGATTCCGTCGATGACTTCGACGGCCAGCTCGTAGCGGCCGAACGGCGGCATGATGTACGCGCCGGCAACGCGATCTTTGACGGCGCTGAGCATCTCGCGCGCGATCGCGACGCCCTCTTTGCGTCCTGCAGGCCCGCTGCCAGCGGCGCGCATCCGCTCGCGGATGTCGTCGGGGATGCTCATGCCGGGCACCTCGTTGTGCAGGAACTCGGCGTTGCGATAGCTCGCCAGCGGCAAGATGCCGACGAGCACCGGCAGACCGAAGCCGGACACGTCGTCGAGGAAACGCTCGAGCACGCGCGGATCGTAGACCGGCTGCGTCATGACCATCTCCGCACCGGCGTTGCGCTTCTGCTCGAGGCGGCGCAGCTCGCGCTCGTAGTCCTTCGCGGCCGGCTCGGCGCCAGTCGCGCAGAGAAAGCGCGTCGCGCCGCCCATCGGCTTGCCACCTGGATCAAAGCCGTGATTCAGCCCGCGGACGAGACGCAGCAGCCCGATCGAGTCGAGATCGTAGACCGCGGTCGCGTCGGGGAAATCGCCCATCTTCGGCGGATCGCCAGTGATGACGACGAGGTCGTGCACCGAGAGCTCGTGCGCCGCGAGCAGATGCGCGACCAGGCCGAGCAGGTTGCGATCGCGCGTGGTGACGTGCATCAGCGCCGGCATGCCGACCTCACGCTGAATGCGCGCACACAGCGCGAGATTGCCCATCCGCGCCGAGGCGCGCGCGCCATCCGCGACGTTGATGACGTCGACGCCGCCCGCCTTCAGCAGCCGCGCGCCGTCGAGCGCGGCGTCGAGCGAGAGACCGGCTGGCGGGTTCACCTCGACCGAGACGAGGAAGTGTTTGCTGCTGAGCTTGGCGCCGATCTCGCCCTTGCGCGCGAGCGGCACGACCTCGACGCCGGGCGCCGCTTCGACGCGCTCCGGGCTCTCTTCTTCGTCTTCGCGCATGCCGCCGCCGCCCGACGTCGCGGGGCCGCCATCGTCCGCGCCGAGCATGCGCGCGGCGGCGACGATCTTCTTCACGTGATCCGGCGTCGTGCCGCAGCAGCCGCCGACGCCGCGCACGCCGGCCTTGAACAGGCGCTTCGCATAGAGCGCGAAATATTCGGGCGTCGCCATGTACGCGAAGCGACCCTCGACGCGCCGCGGGAGCCCGGCGTTCGGCATCGCCACCATCGGCAGCCCAGCGCCGCGCATGCGCACGACCATCTCGTAGACGCCGGCCGGTCCATCGGCGCAATTCACGCCGACCGCCGACGCGCCCCACGCCGCGAGCCGCGTCGCCGTCTCCTCCGGCCCGGTGCCGTCCGCCATCGTGCCGAACGCGTCGAACGAGACCAGCGCGATCACCGGCAGCGCATCACCGACCGCAGCGCGCGCGCCCTCGAGCGCGAGGCGAATCTCCTCCGGCTGGCGGAACGTCTCGAGCACCAGCGCGTCGACGCCCGCATCGCGCAGCGCCGCGCACTGCTCCTCGAACGCCTTGCGGATCGCGTCGTGCTCTTCGGGCCGCACTGTCTTCAGCATCAGCCCGGTCGGACCGACGGCGCCGGCGACGTAACAGCGCCCAGCCGACGCTTCGCGCGCGAGCCGCACGCCGACGGCGTTGATCTCCGCGACTTTGCCCTCGAGCCCATGCGGACGCAGCCGATACGCGTTCGCGCCGAACGTGTTCGTCTCGATCACGTCGCAGCCCGCGGCGACGTAGCTCTCGTGCACTTTGCGCACGAGATCCGCGCGCGACAGGTTCGCCTCGTCGAAGCTCTGCGTATAGAGCAGCCCGCGCTCGTAGAGCGCCGTGCCCATCGCGCCATCGAACACGAGCGTGCTGCTGCGGAGCGCTTCAGCGAACGGCGGACGAATGCGAGGAGCCATGATCGCCGCGATTGTGCTGCCGCGCGCGTCGTTGTCGAGTGATGCCCGTCTCAGGGCTCAGGGCATGGGCGTACGCAGCGCGCCCGCGGCGATCCACTCGCGGAAGACCGCAATGGTGGAGTCGCGCAAGTAGGGGCCACCCTGCGGCATGCGGTCGCCGCATTCCGCGCCATCGGGGGTGCCGTTGCCTTCCAGCTTCTGGATGAGCAGCGACGCATCGGGATCACCCGCGACGACACGACGTCGTGCGCCGTCCCCGCACTCGACTCCCATCGCGTCGACCCCGACGAGATTGGCGTACGAGAGGGCGGGGTCGTTGGGATCGAGCAACATCATGCCAGTGGGCGCGCTGCCATCCGGCGGAACACCCGCGTGACAGCCCTCCACGGCGCAGGAGCCGCGAATGATCACCGTGAACAGTGAATCGAACGTTGGGTCCGGCTGCGCGCAGAGGGACGCGTCGAGCGGGTCGCCGACAGGTGTGCCCGGCGCGGGCGGATCGCTCGTCGTGCGCTCGACGACAGGCGCACCGCAGATCAGCCAGGCGCGCAGAATCGCTCGCCCCGCCTCCGTTTCGAGCGTGGGCAGCCCTTCGCCGGTGGCGGCCACCACCCCCTGGTCGGAATCGACCGGCGGGACGTTCGCACCCTCGCGCGGCATGTCGCCCGACTCGACTGACGCGTAGAACTCGCCGGCGTGTTCCAGGATGTACGCCCGGTTGCTGCGAAGCTGGTCGAGCTCATCCGCCGTCGTCGCGTGCCGAAGGTCGAAGTTGAAGCCGCCTGGCACGCCGCGGCGCAGATTGCGCTGATCGACGTCGGGCAAGGTGTCGTCGTTGACCGCGTCGATCGAGTGGCAGAAACCGCCCGCGCACGTGCCGTTGACCAGCGCCTGCCCCGCATACTGGACGTTCAGCTCAGGGGTACACGCGACGGTCTCCGCGACCGCGCGCGTTGCGTCGTCACAGCTGCCGCCGAGCTCCGCCTCACATCCGGCGCCGAGGAGCGCTCCACATACCGCGATGAAAAGCACTGCCGTCTTGCGCATCGCGCGAAGATGCCCGTGTGCGTCGCGCGGGTCAACGACGCCGCGATCCGAAACTGCGCCCGCTGGGGCGAGGCTGCTACGCTGCGCCGATGGCCGAGATCGCGTGGGGCACGGCGGTGAATGGCGATGGCGTGCGCTTTGGGCTGGTGCCGCCAGACCACGAGCTCGAGGCCGGCGGCACCGTCGGCATCACGCTCGTCGTCGAGAATCGCGGCAGCGCCGATGCGTGGCTGTTCGGCTTCACGCCTGGCTATCCGCGCAGCCTGCGCTTCTCGCCGCCGAAGCAAGACCGTCCGTACATCCGCGTCTCGTTCGCCGACGTGAACGTGCTGCACGCGCCCGACGCTTTCGTGCGGCTGCGCCCGGGGCAGACGGTGAGCACCGTGCTCGATCTCTCGTTCGCGTTCGATCGCCGCGGCGTCGGTCGCTGGTCGATCGCGTTCGGCTACGACGCGATGCGCGGCAGCGGTGGCCTACGTCCGTGGGCACCTCCCGCCGACGGTGCGCACACCGGCGTCGCGCTGCTCCTCGTGACCGCGCCGCGCAGCCTGCGTGATGCCGGCATCGATGAGGCGACCGAGCTCGCCCTCGACGATGCGCTGCAGCGCGGCGATCCGGATCTGGTCGAGCGACTACGCGTGCTGCCTGGCGGACCCGTCTACGCCGCACGTCGCGCGGCGCGCGTGCTCTCGCCGGGCGGCGAAGCGAGCCTCGGCTGGCGCGCGATGGACGTGCTGACGCGTCTCGGTGAGCCCGGCATCGTCGCCGCGGAGCGCGCCATCGACGACCTGCCACACGCGATCCCCGCGCTCGCCTTCGCCGTCGCGTGGGCGTTGCACCGCCTCGAGCGCGAGCCACCGCCGGAGCATCTCGGCTTCGTCACGATGCTCGGTGAGCTCATCGATCAGCCGGACCGACGCGGCAATTTCCTGCTCTCGTGGACGCCGTTCGACTCGCCGGTTCACGGCGAGCGGCGCCTGCAGATCTTCGGCAGCGG
>Ga0335397_10012256_pt1 | contig 10505 bp, 8 predicted proteins | sample MAT04_FD_205740 | JGI IMG/M metagenome (GOLD analysis project Ga0335397, IMG submission 205740) | Freshwater microbial communities from Lake Fryxell liftoff mats and glacier meltwater in Antarctica - MAT-04 (spades assembly) (version 2) ...
TGAAAGCAATTTCCCAGATCCGGTGCTGGGCTGCGCAAAAACAGCAAGCCCGACGAGCACACAAAACAGGAGAACGTCAGCCAGCCGAAGCATGCGCGTCAGCGTAATCTTGTCTCTTCTATTGGCAATCTTCATTTCGGCGCTTGAGTTTGTCATCACAGAGTTGCTAAAGTATGCGATCCGCAGTGACAGTGCAGGAGGCTTCCGTTGGAGATGAAGCACGAAAGAGACACCCTCGCCGCCGTGATTCTCGCCGCGGGACTGTCGCGCCGCATGGGTCAGCCGAAAATGCTGTTGCCCGTGGGCGACGGCACGTTGCTTCAACAGATTGTTCGCACCTACCTTCAGATCCTTCCGCCTGAGCAGATTATTGTTGTCACCGGGTTTCAGGCGAGTCAAATTGCCCAGAGTGTTGCCGCGATGAAGGTTGCCATCACTTTCAACCCTGCATTCGAAGAAGGCATGCTCTCCTCCGTCCAGGCAGGAATTTCAGAAGCGAATAAGTTCGCACGCGACAGCTTCCTCGCTTTGGGGGATCAGCCATTCATTCAACAGCAGACATTGGGATCGCTGGTGGATTCCCATCGCCTGTCTGACGCGATGCTTTCGCAGCCGGTGCATTGCGGGAAGTCGGGACATCCGCTATTGATCTCCTCGCGCGGCTTCGATGAAATCCTTAGCCTTTCGCAAACTGACACATTGAAGACATTTGTAAACCGCCATCATGTGAATGCGGTTGAGACAGCCGATGGGTTTGTGCTGAACGACGTGGATACGCCGTCAGATTATCAGCGACTTTTACAACTCCGGAGTGAGTCATGCTCTCTCGTCGAAATTTCCTGAAAGGCGCCGGTGTTTCCGCCGCCGCTGTGGTTGCAACATCGCGGGCATCCGAAGCGCTGGCGGAAGATGCGAAACAGCAGGCGAAGGTCTTCGGTCCTGATGCGGTGGGCGTCACCCTCAGCGTAAATGGCAAAGAGACGAAGCTGCAGGTCGAGCCGCGAACCACGCTTGCGGACGCATTGCGAGTGAACATGGATCTCACCGGGACAAAAGTGGTGTGCGATCGCGGATCCTGCAGCGCCTGCACGGTTTGGATCGACGGCACGCCGATGCTTTCCTGCATGACATTGGCAGTAGATGTGGTCGGGCGGGATATTCGCACAATTGAAGGACTGGCGGTGGGCGACAAACTGCATCCGGTGCAGGAAGAATTTATCAATCACGACGCGATGCAATGTGGATTCTGCACGCCCGGGATGATTATGAGCTGCGCCGCGCTGCTGGAGAAAAACAAGAATCCGTCGCTGGACGACGTGAAGCAAGCCACCAGCGGCAATCTCTGCCGCTGCGGCACGTATCCAAAAGTCTTCGACGCAACGCTGGCAGCGGCGAAGAGGGCGTGAAGAAACCGCAGATGGACGCAGATGAACGCGGATTTTCTTGCCGCCGATGGACACCAATGATCAACGATGACAAGAATTCAAATCCAAGTTTATTTGTTCGGCGCGAATCGGCGCATATCGGCGGCAACGGATTTGGTCTTTATCTGCGTTCATCCGCGTGTATCTGCGGTTACAAATTCTGAGGCTGAAACATGGCAGACACTAAAACTGAACGACTTCCCGTCGGCATCGTGGGTGACAAGATCGAGGAGATCGATCGGACAATCAATGTAACCGAGGCACCGGCGCTTCCAATCAATGAGAAATTGAAAAGCATCGGCAAGTCCACGCCGCGAATCGACGGCAGGGCAAAGGTCACCGGCGCGGCGAAGTACACCGCCGATGTGAACCTGCCCGGACTGCTCTATGGGCGCATGGTGTGTTCGGCGATGCCGAGCGCTTACATCAAAAGCATTGACACCTCGAAAGCTGAGTCACTTCCGGGTGTGAAAGCGGTTCACGTGCTGGAGAAGGTGCTGGGCGTTGCCGAGGTGAAGGGGGAGAAGCAGACGAAGTACCCCCGCATCCGTTTCGCCGGCCAACCCATTGCCGCGGTCGCGGCGGTGTCTCCGCAGATTGCCGAAGACGCGGTTCGTCTGATCAAGGTCGAATACGATGAGCTTCCGTTTGTCGTGGATATTGAGAAGGCAAAGGAAGCGAACGCGCCCACCGTCTTCGAAGCGCCGGCCGAGCAGGCGGGCACTGCGGGTGGGGGCGGCGGGCCGAAGGGAGTTCAGCAGAAGGGAAACGTTCGCGGACCTGCGAAGAACGCAAAGGGCGATGTTTCAAAGGGGTTTTCCGAAGCCGATGTACTGGTCGAAGGGCAGTATCGCACGCAGGTGCAGACGCACAGCGCCCTGGAAACCCACGGAATTGTCGCCGACTGGAAGCCGGACAAATTAAACGTCTGGGCATCCACCCAAGGCACGCTGAGCGTTCGCGACGAGCTGGCGAATGTCTTTGAACTCAAGAAATCCCAGGTCCAGGTCATCACTGAATACATGGGTGGCGGATTTGGTGCGAAGTTTGGTGCGGGAAACTATGGCGTTCTGGCGACTCATCTTTCGAAGAAAGCTGGCGCGCCCGTCAAACTGATGTTGACACGCCGCGAAGAGCATCTCAGCGTTGGCAATCGCCCAAGCTCGATTCAGTCGATCAAGATCGGCGCGAAGAAGGACGGCACGCTGACGGCGATTCAGGCGATAGGATATGGAACCGCCGGCACGGGAACGGGTGCGGGGTTTGGCAATCCGGCGCGCAGTTTGTATCGCTGTGAGAACGTACTGACGGAAGAAAGCGATGTGTTCATCCATGCCGGACCCGCCGCCGCTTTCAGAGCGCCGGGACATCCGCAGGGTGTTTTCGGATTTGAGCAGGCGATTGACGAACTTGCCGAAAAGCTGGGAATGGATCCACTGCTGTTGCGGGAGAAAATCGACGAAAGCGATTCGCGTCGCGTCGAGCGAAAGATCGGCGCCGAAAAAATCGGCTGGTCCAACCGCAAGCCAGCCGCCTCAGATGCCGGGCCGGTCAAGCGCGGAATTGGCTTTGCACAGTCAATTTGGGGTCGATACACGGACAACCGCAATTCATCCGTCGAAATTCGCATTACGCAGGACGGGTCCGTTGAACTTTTTTCCGCCGTCCAGGATATCGGCGGCGGAATCAAAACCGCGCTGGCGCAGGTGGCGGCGGAAGAGTTGGGATTGAAACCCACCGACATCACCATCAAGATCGGCAACACGTCGTATCCGCCGGGCCCAGGGTCAGGAGGCAGCGTGACAACCGGTTCCATCACACCACCCGCCAGAAACGCCGCGTATCAGGTGAAGCAGAAATTCCTCGGTGAAGTCGCGTCGGCGATCGGTGCGAAGCTGGAAGATCTCGACTTGGTTGACGGCAAAGTGGTAAACAAAGGCGATGACTCCAAATCAATGAGCTTCCGCGCCGCGTGCGCAAAGATGACCAGCGAACAGGTCTCGGCGACATCGAAGCGGGGAGAAGATTATGAAGGTGAGGGCAAACGCCCAGGATTGGGCGGAGTGCAGTTTGTGCAGGTGGCGGTGGATACGCAGACAGGCGTAATTCACGTGGAACGTGTGGTCGCCGTGCACGACTGCGGCAGGCCCATCAATCCCCTGGGTGTGGAGAACCAGATCAACGGCGGGGTCATTCAGGGGTTGTCTTACGCCCTGTTTGAGAATCGTATTCTCGATCGCCAGACGGGCGTGATGGTGAACTCGAATCTCGAACAATACAAGATTGCCGGTTCCAAGGACATGCCGCAGATTGAACCGGTGATGATCGAGCAGTACCTCGGCCGCAGCAGCACCGATGCGTATGGCATTGGTGAACCCGCGACGGTTCCAACGGCTGCGGCGATTGCCAACGCGGTGTACAACGCCATTGGCGTACGCGTTCGGGAAATCCCTATGACGCCCGCGGTGGTGCTGAAGGCATTGGCGGCGAAGGCGTAAGGTGGCCCGGGCGTCCCGCACGTGCATTTGCGGCATTAGCCGCTTCCGAAGAAAGAGTCGCTGAGGCGACAAAGCACGTGCGAGGACGCCCGTGCCACGATACAGGAGCGTCTCATGAAGTCGTTTGAATGGACCAACGCAAGCAGCATCGACGAAGCGCAGTCGCTTCACGAAAAAGGCTCGTGCATTAAAGCCGGCGGCATCGATTTGCTCGATCTGATGAAAGAGCATCTCATCGAGCCCACCCGCCTTGTCAACATCCGCAATATCAAAGGCCTCGACAAGATTGAGGAAAAGGATGGCGGACTCGTCATCGGTCCGCTCGCAACACTGGCGCAGATTGCGGATCATCCCGTCGTGAAGGCGAAGTTCACGGCGCTCGCCGAGGCCTGCGGACACGCCGCCACCCCACAGATCCGCAACATGGCAACCATCGGCGGAAACCTGCTTCAACGCCCGCGCTGCTGGTATTTCCGCAGCGAATCCTTTCACTGTCGCAAGAAGGGCGGCGAGATCTGTTACGCACAGGCCGGTGAGAATCAATATCACGCCATCTTCAACAACAAGCTCTGCGCGATCGTACACCCGTCGTCGGCAGCTTGCGCGTTGGTCGCGCTGGGCGCAACGATTATGGTGAAGGGCGAAAAGCAGCCTCAGGAAGTGAAACTGGAAGACTTCTTCATTCTGCCCAGCGACGATCTGCACCGCGAGAACAAGATCGCCGATGGAGAATTGATCACCGAGATTCGAATTGCCGCGCCCAAGGGAAAATCATTCTATATCAAGCAGGGCGAGAAGGAATCGTTCGATTGGCCCATTGCCGAAGTGGCGGCGGTGATCGAAAAGGACGGCGAAACGATCAAATCTGCATCGATTGTTCTTGGCGCTGCGGCGCCGATTCCGCATCGCGCCAAGGAGACGGAAGAGGCGCTGATTGGAAAGAAATTCGACGATGCAACGTTGATGGAAGCCGCGAAAGTAGCCATGAAGAAGGCGACGCCTCTGGAAATGAATCAATATAAGCTGGACCTTTTTCCGGTGGTGATCGCAAGAACAATCCAGGCATGTGCCTGACCCCCGTATTTCTGCAGGAGCGGCTGTCTTAGTCGCTGCGTGTTCCGTAGATCAAGACAGCGGGAGAGACAGCCTCTCCTGCAGAAATGCCAACGCATCGCTGAGTAAACGACTTCCCTCACCCTGGCCCTGTCCCAGCGGGGGTAGGAGAAAGAGAAACATGGACCTCCCACAACTTCAATCTCAGATCGCCTGCCGCATGCTGCGGACGAAGACTTACTTTTCCCGTTACACGAATGAAAATGGCGACACCCATGACTGGTCGAGCGGCGAATCATCGACAGCCGCATACTGGTGTCTGGCGACGATGGGCCCGGTCGGCCCGGATGACGGATTTGTGCATCCGCATGACTGTTCCAACGGCAGGGCGTGCTTCAAGGGCGAGATCGAATAGCAGCTTCCCACTCGACTGCGAACACTGCCGCCGTGTCCACCGCTCGCGGCCAACCCGGTTCCATCTGGCGATGCTCCGGGCACCTCGCAAGCGTACCCGCGAAACGGCAGTTAGAACTTCCTATCCAGCAACCGATACTGAACCGCTTCAGCGAGATGCGACTCGTTGATGGTCTCGACGCCTTCGATATCGGCGATCGTCCGCGCGACGCGGCGAACTTTGTCATACGCACGTGCGCTCAAACCAAGCTCATCCATCGCCTGCTTCATCAGCAGAAGACAGGATTCGTTCAGGTCGCAGAACTTCTTCAATTGTTTCGAGTCCATCGAGCCATTCTGCGTGTCGGAGTTGAAACGATTGCGCTGGATCCCGCGGGCATGCAGCACCTGCTGCCGCATTGTGGGGCTGTCGGTGCCGGGCTTGCGGCTGGTCAGTTCGCGATAAGGCACCGCGGGCACTTCAATGTGGATATCGATCCGATCGATCAGCGGGCCCGACAGCTTGCTGAGATATTTATCGCGGGCGCGAGTGTCGGTGGCGGCATAACCCGAAGCGGTGGGATTCATCGCCGCCACCAGCATGAACCGCGCAGGGAACTTGATCGATCCGTGAACCCGTGCCACCGTGACTTCCCCACCCTCAAGCGGCTGCCGCAGCATTTCCAGGACATAGCGCGGGAATTCCGGAAGTTCGTCGAGAAAGAGAATGCCATGGTGCGCCAGCGACACCTCGCCCGGCCGCGGCACCTGACCGCCACCGATCAACGCCTGCGCGGTGGCGCTGTGATGAGGCGTTCGCACCGGGCGCTCATCCATCAGCGCGATGCCCTCGGGAAGAAGTCCCAGCGCCGAATAAATCCGCGTTGTCTCCAGCGATTCCGCCCGCGACAACGGCGGCAAAATGCCCGGGATTCGCTGCGCCAGCATCGTCTTTCCTGTGCCGGGTGGACCCACCATGAGCAGATTATGATGCCCCGCGGCCGCGATGGTGATGGCGCGTTTCACCGCCTCCTGCCCTCTCACATCCACGAAATCCAATGCCTCGTTCACCGCGGATGCCTGATATGGCTCGCCGTCCAGCTCATAGGGTTCGAGCAGCAGTTGCTCATTTAGGAATGACACTGCCTGCGCGAGGTTTGACACCGGATAGACTTCGATTCCTTCGACCACCGCCGCTTCGCGGGCGTTGTCGCGCGGCAGAATGACGCCGCGCTTTTTCTTCTGCTTCGCCAGCATCGCCATCGACAGCCCGCCTTTGATCTTCCGGAGCGATCCATCCAGCGCCAGTTCACCTGCAATCAGGTAATCCTTGTGACGATCGTTCTGTATCGATCCTGATCCCCGCAGCAGTCCGATCGCCGTCGCAAGATCCAGCGCCGGTCCTTCCTTCTTCACATCCGCCGGCGCAAGGTTGATTAACAATCCATGCTGAGGGAACGGATATCCGGAGTTGATCATCGCCCGCTTCACGCGTTCGATGGATTCCTTCACCGCCATCTGCGCCAAGCCGACCATGATGGTCTTGCTCAGCCCGCGCTGCGAAACATCGACCTCGACCTCGCAAAGTTGCGGGTCGATCCCCACCAGAATGAAGCTATGTACGAGAGTTAACACACCCGCAGTCTACCCGCAGGAGAACTGGTGGGGCAAAGATGCCTGCGCGGACACACGATGGATGCACGATGAATTGGAGGATCGCCTACCCGCTGCGAAGCTGAAATTGGAAGAATGGTCCGGGTGGTGTTGCGCTCTGACGCGTGCCACTCGCGAAGATTGCCAGTTCTACCACCTTCTCGAGTAGCCCGGAGGTAGAACGCGGAGCGGTGGCTGTTCATAACTACTGCGTCACACAGGACTTGAACCTGTAACCCGCTGATTAAGAGTCAGCTGCTCTGCCAATTGAGCTAGTGACGCGTGTCGCCCGGTGACGGGCGAGGCGAAATCATCGCAAACCTTGAACTAATGTCAAGACTTCAGTGAAGCTGGACAATTGCTAGCAGGCAAACTTGCCGCTAACTGGTTTTCTTGCCGAGCTGCGTGCGGTCGACAAAGTGCGTGCGAGTTTTGATGTTCTCCATCGAAAACCAATCGGCGGGCAGGCGAGACATCAGCTGGGCCTGGTACTGGTTAGCCTTCATGTATTTGCTGAACAGCACCTGCTCTTCCGAAGCGGCGGGCATGGTGTTGTCTAGTCGCGCAAGCAGCACCTTGGCGTCGCGTGGAAGTATCAGGGTCCCGAAAACAGCTTTGTCCGGCGCAAGTTTGGCGTGGGCGAGCAATTCCACCGCCTGCTGGGCAAAACTGGGGCGCGATTCATCTGACATTTGAAGACCTGGATCGCGCCACCCGGTCTGGCCGCTCAACCAGCCGGTTTGAAGAAGCGGTTTGCCGACGTCCTTTGCGGCAGTTTCAAGACCGCGCGCCTTGGCGTCATCCTGCGCCTTCAAGGCTGCATCGCGGGACAGATCCAAAGCAGCGCCGGCTTTCCAGTCCGTTGTTACCTTATCCACCACTTCCTGCATCGTCGCGGGCTTGTGCGATGCTTCCGCATCGGTGATTCGGAAGATGTAGACGTTTCCCGCGCCATCCGACAATGGGCGCGACGGTGAGAAGAGCGACAGCACGCCCTCGCGGCGGCGCGAACCTTCCGGCTGGAACTTCTCGCAGAAAAACATTGCGTAATCGGCGAATTCCAGGATCGGATTCTCCTGGTTCCCGGTGATCAGAAATGATTTGCCAATGGTTGGCTGATTCTGCAGTTCGGGGTGGGTAAAGAACTGGTTCGCCAGTTGCTGAACGACGATGGTAATCTTGTATTGCTTTTGAATCTCATCACGCAGCACGGTGAGATAGTCAAACGAATCGTACGGCACGTTCAACGAAGTGCGTTGCGTGGTCGAGGCGTTCTTCAGCGTGGCGCTGTATGCCATGTTGTCGCCGCCCATCGTGCTGATGATGCGGTTGGCGATCTGATCCTTCAGCTTGTTCACTTCGGGCGCAACCAATTTCGCAACGATCTCATCCTTCACCTCGGTGAAGGGCCTGGTGGTTGGCTGAGTCGATGGCTGCGATGCGGGGGCAGGCGCGGTAAGATCGAACGCCTTTTCCGGTGCCTTCGTTGGCTGACTTGTCGGGAATTCGCTCAAATTCTTCCGGTAGTATTTCTGGGCATCCACTTCCCAGTCATAATCGCTCTTGCTCTTGCGCACGATGTTTCGGACTTCATCCATCGGAACTTCAACGTACTGAAGCTTGATGCGATCGGGATATTTGTATCCAAACCCGGCTGGATTATTCAGCGGATCGATCTGCGGGAGCTTGTCGGCAAACTGGTTGAACTGCTGCTCGAGCTGCTGTGTGGTGGGGGCGGGCACCTGAGCGGCAAAATCCCTGGCGTTAAATTCGATGACACTGAGCTTCACATTCTGCATCGACAGCGCCTGTTCCTGCTCGAGGATGGGCTGGCTGATCTTCACAACGCTGGCGGCGCGCAGGAAAGACTTCTGGATCAGCAGGAATTGCTGCAGCGCCTGTGCCGCTCGGTCGCCGGTTTCGGTGTTATTCAGGGTGGCAAAATCCAGCAGCCGAGGGCCTTTGCCATCGTCCACGCGCACGCCAACGTTTTTCGCCAGTTCGTCAACTTCGTTCTGGCTGACTGTGATTCCCATGCGATGCGCCTCATCCACCAGCAGATACAGCATGGTGTGATTTTCCATCAACTGGCGCGCCAGTTGCTGCCCGCTTTGCGGCTCGCCGGTCAACATCACGGCAAGTGGCACCGGGCCTTCCTTGCTTGCGCCCAGCAGGAAGACGTTGTTGGAAAGGAAATCCCAGAGGAACCCAGGATAAGCAATGTCCTGCTGCATGATGCGTCGGCCATTGAGTTCTCCGACGGTCAGCAACTGGTCTCGCTGGCCCTGCCCCGATTGAGGCATAAAAGCAAATGCGATCATCAATCCCACCGTGAAGACGGCGAGAAGCTTCTTGTTGTTACGGCGCATCCATTCCAACATTGCGGTTCAGTCCTTATCTGCTAGTTGAGTTTCTCCAGCGCCGCACGGGCTGCGGTGGCTGCGGGTTCGTCGAGATACTGTTGAATCACCTGCTGATAGACCGTCTTTGCAGTTTCCGTGTCTTCGAGCAATTCATACACAACGCCGGTCTGAAATAATGCGTCCGCGGCGTGCGGTTTGCCAGGCAGATCCTTGAAATTGGCAACCACCCGCATAAACGCCAGACCGGCATCTTTTATATCATCCGGCTTTTTGGACGTTTGTGCCAATGCCAGCTTTGCCTGGGCGACAATAAACAGGGCATCCGCCTGTTGTTGTGGCTCGGTGAAGGAAGCTTTGTTGGCTTCGACCTCTGCGATGGCCTTGGGATAATCGCGATCGGTGAGGAACTTCTGGGCCGTCTGCAGCCTCCGGCGGGACGCAACGGTGATGGCGGCGGGGTCGTTGGGATTTTTGGCGAGAATCTCGTCAACCTGCGCGGCAGCCTGCGCCTGGGCGGCGGTATCGCCTCGAGCAGTCTGAATCTCAATCAGCAGATTCAGAAGGGAGAGCTTCTGCTCATCGCTTAGTCCGGCCGCGGAGACTGCTGCTTTAACGTCGCCGGCCGCGACATCCAGATATCCTGCCTTCGCGCCGGCGAGTTCAGGTCGAAGCGTCTTCGCGGTTGCGGGGTCTCGTTGCACCAGATGCACATACGCAGCGACCGCCGCGTCCACCCGTCCCGCTTTGCTGCCCGCCTCAATCAGGCGGTTGGCGCACCAATCCTTCAGCCATGGCTTGTTGGTAGATCGTAGGGTCTTCTGGTACCCATCGACCGCATCATCCATTTTCGAAGCGACAAATGCTTCTTCCGCCGCGTTAAAAGCGGCTTCGCCTTCTATCATCATCCGCCGAACCTGCGACAACTCTTTGTTGATGGTGTTGCCGCCAAATTCGTAGAAGATCTTGCCGGCGTCAATGCGGGTGATCTTGATGTTCTGGTATGGCTGACCCATTCCAGAAGATCCGATCCACACGGTGTCCGCGCGCAACAGTGGCGCAACCGCAAGGATCGTCAGAATGGAGATGCGACGGATCATAGAAAATAGTCAGGCGTACCCGCG
>Ga0335397_10012259_pt1 | contig 10504 bp, 11 predicted proteins | sample MAT04_FD_205740 | JGI IMG/M metagenome (GOLD analysis project Ga0335397, IMG submission 205740) | Freshwater microbial communities from Lake Fryxell liftoff mats and glacier meltwater in Antarctica - MAT-04 (spades assembly) (version 2) ...
AGGATGTCTCCGAACCAATCGCAGAGGGGTTGGATGGAACTGCTGCAAGTCACCTATGCCTCGCGGCCCTTCGGGTTTGATGCGGGGTTGCTCGCGGGGATCCTGATGGATGCGCGGCGCTGCAACGCGCGCGACGGGATCACCGGCGCGCTGATCTGCCGGGACGATCTGTATCTGCAACTGCTCGAAGGCCCCGAGGCGGCCGTCGAGGCGACCTACTCCCGCATCCGCCGCGATGACCGGCACATCGAGGTGCGCCCTCTGACGCGGACCGCGATCGCCGCGGATGGCCGCATGTTCGGGCAATGGGCGATGCGCGACGATCCGGCGACGTCCTGGTTATGGTCGCGCGACGCGGTCTACGACGGCGCGGTCGAGCGGGCCAGCGAGGCCGAGGTTCTGGCGATCTTTCAGCATCTGGCGCGGATGCCCTAGCGTGGGGGGCTGTGCATGCCGGGCCGCTGGCACGGCTGAAACCGGCGGTCAGCAGTAGCGCTCGACCGTCATCGCCTGTTCAATCCCATACCGGTGGCCATGGACCCGGCCTGCGGGCAAAAGCCGATCTATCCCGGTCCGGATTTCGGGGGTCAGGGCAAGGTCGGCGGCTCCGGCCCGATCGGACAGGTGATCGGCGGTCCGGGTGCCGGGGATCGGGATCGCATGCGGGCCGCGATTGAGCAGCCACGCCATCGCCAGGGCCGGAGCCGACAGCCCGTGCCCGGCTGCAAAAGCCCGGAACGCGTTGATCTGTTCAAGGTTGAAGCCCCGGTCAGGGGCATGGAACCGTGGGATCCGCAGGCGGAAATCGCCATGCGGCAGCCGCGCCGGGTCAAGGTTTTCACGCCAACGCCCCGCGCGCCAGCGGCGAGAACGCGACAAACGCGGTGTCGAGCGCGGTACAGGTCTGGACCATCCCAGGTTCGGGTTGCCGGGTCCCGAGCGCGTATTCGTTCTGCACCTCCCGGCACGGGTGAATGGCACGCGCGCGGCGCAGGGTGCCGGGTGACACTTCAGATAGGCCATAGCCGCCGATCCTGCCTTCAGCGATCAGGTTCTGCAGCGTCTGCACCACCTCTTCGACCGACCGGTCGGCCTCGCGGCGGTGGATATAGAAAAGCGCCACATGATCGACCCCCAGCCGCCGCAGCGAGCCTTCCAGTTCGACCCGCAGACAGGTTGCCGAATTGTCGAACCGGCACGGCCCGCCGGTGCCCCGGTCGGGTGCGAAACGCAAGGCGGCTTTGGTCAGGCAGCGAGTGTAGCGGGGTCGGCCAGCGCCACGATATCGAACATGATGCGGTTCAACTCGAAATCCTTGGGAGTGTAGACCGCGGCGACGCCCATCGCCCGCAAGGTCGCCGCATCCGCATCGGGAATTATGCCGCCGACAATCACCGGCGTGACGAGGCCCGCAGCGCGCAGCCGGTCCAACAGGTCGCCCACCAGCGCCACATGGCTGCCCGACAGGATCGACAGGCCGATGACATGTGGCGCCTCGTTCAGCGCCTGATCCACGATCTGCTCGGGCGTCAGCCGGATGCCTTCGTAATGGATCGCCATGCCGCAGTCGCGGGCGCGGGCGGCAATCTGTTCGGCGCCGTTGGAATGGCCATCCAGCCCGGGTTTGCCCATCAGCAGCTTCAGCGGGCGGCCGAGCCGGGCTGCGGCGTCGGCGACAGCCGCGCGGATCGGCTCCAGCCCTTCGGTGCGGTTCGAAGGGCTGTGCGACACGCCCGTCGGGGCGCGGTATTCGCCAAAGGCGGCGCGGATCGCAGCCCCCCATTCGCCGGTGGTCACTCCGGCGCGGGCAGCAGCAATCGAGGGCGGCATGATGTTGGTCCCGCTGGCGGCGGCCTGTTGCAGGGCAGTCAGGGCGGCGGTGACGGCCGCATCGTCGCGCGTGCTGCGCCAGGCGGTCAGCCCGGCGATCTGGTCGGCCTCGGCCAGCGGGTCGGCCTGCATGATGCTGCCGTCGCCGGTGGTCAACGGGCTGGGGGTGGTTTCGACCCAGCGGTTGACGCCGACGACCGTGGTCGCACCGGTTTCGATCCGGGCGATCCGGTCGGCGTTCGCTTCGACCAGCCGGCCTTTCATGTAAGGGATTGCCGCCACCGCCCCGCCCATCGCGTCGATCAGCGCCAGTTCGGCACGGGCCCCGTCCATCAAGGCGGCGACCTTGCGTTCGATGGCCGGGTTGCCGTCGAACAGATCGTCGTAATCCAGCAGGTCGGTCTCGTAAGCGAGGATTTGCTGCATGCGCAGGGACCATTGCTGATCCCAGGGGCGGGGCAGGCCAAGCGCCTCGTTCCAGGCCGGCAGTTGCACGGCACGGGCGCGGGCGTGCTTCGACAGCGTCACCGCGAGCATTTCCAGCAGGATGCGGGTGACGTTGTTCTCGGGCTGCTGTTCGGTCAGTCCCAGCGAGTTGACCTGCACCCCATAGCGAAAGCGGCGATACTTGGGGTCGGCGATCCCGTAGCGGTGTTCGCAGACCTCGTCCCACAGCGCAGTGAAGGCCCGCATCTTGCACAACTCGGTGACAAAGCGGATGCCCGCGTTCACAAAGAACGAGATTCTGCCGACCATGGCGGGAAACTCGGGGCGCGGGACCTTGCCCTTCAGATCGTCAAGCACGGCGCAGGCAGTGGCCAGCGCAAAGGCCAGTTCCTGTTCGGGCGTGGCCCCCGCCTCTTGCAGATGATAGGAACACACGTTCATCGGGTTCCATTTCGGCAGGTGCTGCGCGGTATAGGCCGCGATGTCGGTGATCATCCGCAGGCTGGGTTTCGGCGGGCAGATATAGGTGCCGCGGCTGAGGTATTCCTTGATGATGTCGTTCTGCACGGTGCCCTGAAGGGCGGCAATGTCGGCCCCCTGTTCAGCGGCCACCGCAATGTACAACGCCAGCAGCCAAGGCGCTGTGGCGTTGATCGTCATCGAGGTGTTCATCCGGTCCAGCGGGATATCGGCGAACAGGGCGCGCATGTCGCCCAGATGCGAGATCGGAACCCCCACCTTGCCAACCTCCCCCCGCGCCAGGATATGGTCGCTGTCATACCCGGTTTGCGTCGGCAGATCGAACGCGACCGACAGGCCGGTCTGGCCCTTGGCGAGGTTGCCGCGATACAGCGCATTGGACGCGGTCGCGGTCGAATGGCCCGCGTAGGTGCGGAACAGCCAGGGGGCATCTTGCGGCATGGCACGACTCGCGTTGGAATTAAATTGCCTTGCGAACCAGATAGGGGAAAGAATATGACGCTGTCAATTCGCTGCATTGCGGCATCGACTGGCGGGATTTACCCGACCTGACCGCTGCCCTAGGGTCAGGCGATGGGCAGCACCGTGGCAGTTCCGGTCTGGGTCTTGGGGGTCGTGCTGCTGCTCGCGGCCGTGGCGGCGCTGGATCGGGTGATCGGGCCCGGGGTGCGCTGGGTCCTGCGGCGACGGATGGAGCGGCTGGTGGCCCGGCTGAACACAGGGCTCGACCGCAAGATCGAGCCGTTTCGTCTGGCCAGGCGCAAGGACATGATCGTGCGGCTGATTTATGACCCGCGGGTGATGGAGGCGGTCGCCGACCATGCCGCGGAAACCGGCGTGCCCGGTGAGGTGGCCTTTGCCGAGGCGCAAGGCTATGCCCGCGAGATCGTTCCCGGGTTTTCGGCGAGCCTCTATTTCGGGGTCGCGATCCGGTTGGCGCGCTGGCTGTCGCGCGGGTTGTACCGCGTTCGGATCGCGCGGGTCGATCAGGCCTTGGGTGCAATCGACCCCCGCGCCACTGTGATCTTTGTGATGAACCATCGCAGCAACATGGATTATGTGCTGGTGACCTGGCTCGTCTCGGGGCGGTCGGCGATTTCCTATGCGGTGGGCGAATGGGCGCGTGTCTGGCCTCTCAGCCGGCTGATCCGGGCGATGGGGGCCTATTTCATCCGGCGCAATTCACGCAACCCGTTGTACCGCCGGGTTTTGGCGCGGTATGTCCAGATGGCGACCGCCGATGGCAAGGTGCAGGCGATCTTTCCCGAAGGCGGGCTCAGCCTTGATGGCCGGGTGGGCGCGGCGCGCATGGGGCTGTTGAGCTACATCGTGCAGGGGTTCGAGCCGGGCGGGCGCGATGTGGTCTTCGTGCCGGTGGGCCTTGCCTATGACCGGGTGCTGGAGGACCGCCTGCTGACCGGGGCGCAGACCAGGGGTACCCGCAGGTTCCGCGCCCGGCCGCTGAGCATCGCTGCATTCGGCGCGCGGCTGGGGTGGCGGATGCTGCGCGGGCGGTTTCCGGGCTTTGGCACCGCTGCTGCGGGCTTCGGTCCGCCGGTCAGCCTGCGCGCCTTTCTGGCCGGGGAAACGGGCGTCGGGGAAACGGGCGTCGGGGGAACGGGCGATGTCGAGGCGTTGGGCCGACGCCTGATGGACGAGATCGTGCGTGTCGTGCCCGTGGTGGCGGTGCCGCTGGTCGCTGCGGCCTTGTCGGGGGGCGCGGGTCCGCTGGAGGCGCGGGTGGCCGACCTTGCCGCGCAGTTGCAGGTGTTGGGGGCCGTGTTGAAACTGCCGCCGCAAGGGCTGGCGCAGACGGTCGCCGAGGGACTGGAACCGCTGGTTGCGCGCGGTATCGTGACGGCAGACGGGGTCGTGCGGCCGGAGGGTGCCGCGTTGCTGGCATTCTATGCTGCACCGGTTCTGCAACGGCTCGCCGCAACGCGGCAGACATAAAATTACGAATCTTCCCGCCAAACTATTGCAAAATTTCGCGCACGTTCGTATCACCGGGGTATTCCGCGCCGATTCTGCAGCGCGGCATTGCGCGAGGAACCGCCATGGCCCTGGACACCAATCTGGCAATCGCCGCTTACGACGCCCCGGTGAAAGACCTTTATGACCTTGGCGAAATGCCACCCCTTGGCCATGTGCCGGCGCAGATGCACGCCTGGGTGATCCGCCGCGAACGCCATGGCGAGCCGGACATCGCGATGCAGGTGGAGGTCGTCGACACATGGTTTATCGACAGCAACGAGGTGCTGGTTCTGGTGATGGCCGCCGGGGTCAATTACAATGGGGTCTGGGCGTGTCTCGGCCTGCCGGTCTCGGTGTTCGACGGGCACAAGGCCCCCTATGCCGTTCTGGGTTCGGATGCGGCCGGGATCGTCTGGAAGGTGGGCGACAAGGTCAAGCGCTGGAAGGTCGGCGACGAGGTGGTGATCCACTGCAATCAGGACGACGGCGACGACGAAGAGTGCAACGGCGGCGATCCGATGTTTTCGCCCAGCCAGCGGATCTGGGGATACGAGACTCAGGATGGTTCCTTTGCGCAATTCGCCCGAGTGCAGGCGCAGCAATTGATGCCCCGCCCCAGGCACCTGACCTGGGAAGAGGCTGCGTGCTATACCCTGACGCTGGCTACCGCCTACCGGATGCTGTTCGGGCACGAGCCGCATGACCTGAAACCGGGGCAGAATGTGCTGGTCTGGGGGGCTTCGGGCGGTCTCGGCTCGTATGCGATCCAGTTGATCAACACGGCGGGCGCCAACGCGATCGGGGTGATCAGCGACGAAGACAAGCGCGATTTCGTGATGGGTCTGGGCGCAAAAGGCGTGATCAACCGCAAGAACTTTGACTGCTGGGGCCAGTTGCCGACGGTCAACACGCCCGCCTACAACGACTGGCTGAAAGAGGCGCGTCGGTTCGGCAAGGCGATCTGGGACATCACCGGCAAAGGCGTCAGCGTCGATATCGTGTTCGAGCATCCGGGCGAGGCAACCTTTCCGGTCTCGGCGCTGGTGTGCAAGAAGGGGGGGATGGTGGTGATCTGCGCCGGCACCACCGGGTTCAACTGCACCTTCGACGTGCGCTACATGTGGATGCACCAGAAGCGGTTGCAGGGGTCGCACTTTGCCCATCTGAAGCAGGCCGCGGCGGCGAACAAGCTGATGCTGGAGCGGCGGCTGGACCCTTGCATGTCCGAGGTTTTCCCCTGGGCTGAAATCCCGACGGCCCATGTCAAGATGCGCCGCAACGAACACAAGCCCGGCAACATGGCCGTGCTTGTGCAGGCCCCGCGCACCGGCCTTCGCACCTTCGAAGACACGCTGGAGGCAAGCCGGGGGGGCTAGGCCACCGGCCTCGCCCCGATGCTGACGTGCCCTTACTTCGGGCGCGGGGTGACATGGCAATGCGACACCGGGGCCAGTTCGACCCGGTTCGGCGCGTCGAAACTGCCCAGGACCAGAGCCACCGTGGCTGCGTCGTCCAGCGCGCCCGAAGTGCTGCCGCAAATCGGGCAAAAGGCGCGGCCCGACATGGCCCATGACCGCCAGCGGGCAGGCTCTCCGCCCGGCCCCGTCCAGCGCACCGCCTCGCGCGGAAACTCCACCCGGGCCAGCGTCAGGGAACCGGAATGGCGCTGGCACATCCGGCACGAGCGGGTGTGCGGCCAGCCCGCCGGTCCGGTCGCCTGAAACCGGATCGCGCCGCACAGGCAGCCGCCGTCGTACACCCTTGGCCGTGCCAGTTCGCCTCGCAAGCCGGCTCTCGCATATGGGCAGACACCCGCCGGTCAAGCGAGGACTGCAGGCACCTTTCCCCACCTTTGTCGCGTCTTGGTAAATGAACTGTTTACCAAGTGGTGGATACCGCCGTCCGCCGGTTGAATGCTATCCTTCCCCTGCGGCATCAATGAGATGCGGCTGAAAGTGCGCATGCGGCATGACTGGATCTTTGACGTGCTGACCGACCTGAAGGCCTATGCTGTGGCCAACGGGATGGGCAGGCTTGCCGTCAAGGCAGACGAAGCGCTCGTCGTGGCGCGCGACGAGGTATCGCGGCTGGCCGAGGTGCCGACGCTTCCGCCGGCGGGCGATGCACCGCCAGAGGCAAAATCGCACTGAACGGCAGGGCCGCACTGGCCTTGGCCGGAGGGCTCGCCTATGGTCGCGCCATGCACGACACTTTGCCCGCCATCACCTTTTCCGACGATCAGGCCGAGGCGTTCGACCGGGTCGCCGGCGAACTGCGCAGCATGGGGATCGACCTGACCGAAGGCCTGCAGCCAAGGGTAGAGGGGCGGGCCTCGGTGCTTGCCGTGGTCGGCAAGGCCGGGTCGGGCAAGACGATGCTGCTGGGGGCGCTGTACCGGGCGTTGGCTGCGGCAGGGGTCGAAGTGGTGTCGGGCGATTACGAGGGACGCAGGCGGCGCGACCGGCGGACGCTGGCCATCCTCGCCCCGACCAACAAGGCCGCGAGTGTCTTGCGGCTGCGCGGGGTGCCGGCGACGACGATTCACCGCATCTTGTACACTCCGCTTTACGACCCGCAATATGAGCGGATCGCGGAGTGGTTGACCGGCACTGGCACGCGCCCTGTGGTCGAGGGGCTGACCGAGGTTGCGCTGGACCGGGCATTTGCGTTCTATGCCACCGTCGCCTCGATCCCCGGAGCGCTGGCAGCGGCGGGGTTGAAGGGGTCGGACTTCATCAAGGGCTGGAAGCGGCGCGAAGAGCCGCTGGACGTGGGGTTCGTCGACGAATCCTCGATGCTCGACGAACGCCAGTTCGACGATCTGCGCGAAATCTTTCCGACGCTGGTGCTGTTCGGCGATCCGGCGCAACTCGCCCCCGTGGGGCTGTCGGGCGAGATGGTGTTCGACCGGTTGGCCGCTGGGCGGCGGCTGGTATTGAGCCGCATCCACCGGCAGGCCGAAGACAACCCCATCCTCGACCTTGCGCATGCTCTCGGCGACCCGGACCTGCGGTTCGATGAGTTCGAAGCGATGGTGCAACGCGCCGCGGCGCGCGACGACCGGGTTGTCTGGGCGGAACGGGTAGATGCCGGCCTCATGGCGCGCTCGCCCGTGCTGGTTTGGCGCAACGCCACCCGCATCCGGCTGATCGCGGCGTTTCGCGACGCGTTCGGCGCGCCCGAAGATGCCCTGTTGCCCGGCGAACCGCTGATCTGCGACGGCATCGAGTTGCCGTTGAAGCATCGCAAGAAGCGTATCGATCTGGAGGCGCGCGGGCTGATCAAGGGGGCGCAGGTGATCTACCTCGGGCCGGGCAACCGCGAAGGGTTCGCGAGGCTGCACGTGGTGGGGGCGGAAGAGCCGCAAGTCTCGGCCGCGTCGATCATCAAGATCGAAAAACCGGGCGAGGAAGAGCCGTTCATCCCGCAGGCGGCGACGATGGGGGCTGCGTTCCTGCACGGGGCCGCCGTGACGATCCACAAGGCCCAGGGTTCGCAATGGCCCGACGTGCAGGTTTTTGCGCCCGATCTGTTTGCCGCAGCGCAATCGGGACGGTCCGAGTCCGGGTTGCCCTTGTGGAAGCGGTTGGCCTATGTCGCAATCACCAGGGCGGAAAAGCGGCTGTTCTGGGTGGTGCGCAGCCGGCTGGGCCTGCCGAAAACCGCGTTGGGCGTTGCAGATCTGGCGCGGGTGCCGGGTGCGATGGCGCTGGAAGGGAGCGGGGAATGATCTGTGTGTTCGTGCAGTTTCGCTGTGTGCCGGGGCAGACCTACGCGGTGGCCACGGCGGTTTACGACCGGGAGGTCGTCAGCGAGTTGTACTCGACCAGCGGCGAGTATGACCTGATCGCCAAGGTCTACATCCCCGAGGGCGCCGACGTGGGGCACTTTCTGTCGGACCGGCTGTTCGACATCCCCGGGATCGTGCGGACCCTGACCACAATGACCTTCAAGGCGTTCTGACCTTCGCGCGGTGGGCACGCGCGGGGTCAGTTCCACAGCAGGCTTTGCGTGCCACCCAGTTTCGAGTTGCTCAGAATCCCGAATTGTTCGGCGAAGGTGGCAATCCCGGGATCGTCGACCTGGCTCAGGAAAGCGGTGATCCACGCGAACTCGAAGGCCCGCAGTTTGGCCGGATCGGGGTCAAAGCTTTGCGGCACCCCGGCATGCGGCTCGGCCAGCCTGGGGTTCTGCGCCGCTGCGACCGCAAACCGGGCCACCCGGATGACCGCTGCATCGCAGTCCTGAAACAGGCCCGGCCGGTCGGTGGCCAGGAGCGCCGCTCCCACAACCAGCGGCGAGACCGCGTGGATCTGGTAATGCACCGCCAGTTTGCCGCGCCACATCTCGTTGGGCAGGCTGCCATCCGCGTTGGCCGCGCAAGCGACCAGCCGGATCGAACTGGCCGCCCAGTCCAGCAGCACCGGGTCCGCAAGGATCAGCCCGACCTGCGCCGCCCCAAGGGCCGCCCAGGCGCGCAGATTGTTCCGGCTGGCGCGGGGCGGCGCCTTGGTGTCAAAGAAGGTCATGGCATCGCGGGCGCGGGTGCCAAGCCAGGCCTCGATCACGGCCTGCCGGTCGTCTTGGGTGCTCAGCGGGCGGACGCTTGCATAGGCGATCGCAAATCCGGCGATCCGGCCGGGGACCGACAATCTGGCTCCGTCGCTTTGCAGGTCGGACAAGGCATCGGCCGCCGCCCAGTCGTGCAGGCGATCCACCGCGCAATCGGCGGCGGCGCGGGCGGCCTCGGCGGGTGTTTCGCCCGCCGTCTGGGTGTCGGTCTGGGCTGCTGGTTCGACCGTTGTCCCTGCGGTAGAAGTTGCGGCGGTCGATGTTGCGGTCAGCGCGGTATTCGTCAGCGCGGAGTTCGTCAGCGCGGAGTTGGTCAGGGCGGAGTTCGACAGGCGGACCAGATCGCTGATGAAGCCGTCCACCGGCTTCAGCGCCGCGTTGACCGCGTCATTGCCGGCCTTGTCAAAGTCGGATCGGTTCTTGCTTCCGGCCTTGTAGCGGCTGGGAAAGCCGAGTGCGATCACGGGCGGCACGGTGTCGATGCACGTCCCTGCGGCAGCAGCAGGATCGACGGGCGGCGCGGCTTCGGGCACCTGAGCCTCTGCCAGTGCGGCCCCCAGACACCACACGGCCACACCGGCCGCCAGCCGGTTCATTGCGACACCGGGGTTGCAAGGGTCAGGCTGCGCAGAGTTGCCGCCGCCTCTTCATGCCCGCCGCTGGCCGCCTTGGCGACCCACAGCAGCGCCTCGTCGCGCGACGCCTCGACCCCGATGCCAAAGGCCAGCGCATCGGCAAAAAGCGCCATCGCCGGCACATCGCCCGCCTCGGCCGCGCGTCCAAGCCACCCGGTTGACCGTTCAAGGTCGGCGACCGTCGTTGCGCCCGCCCGAACAAGCTTGCCGTATTCCCGCATCGCGACCGGAATGCCGGCCTCGGCCGCACCACGATACAGGCCCGCCACGTCGATCCGGGCATAGACCGCATCCTTGACGACCGGCTCGTTGCGGGCCAGACGCGACAGGGCAGCCGGCAGGTCGTCCATCTCGACCCGTGCCACCAGGTCGACAAGCAGGTCGGCCGCGCGGGCCGGATTGTAACCCGACGCATCCGGGCGCGACACCACGTCAAGAAGACGCGAGATTGCGGTCACGTTGCCCGCCGCAAAACCACGCTCATAGAACGCCAGTTGTGCCGCAACCGCGGTTTCGCCGCCGAACTTGCGCAGCAGATCACCCAGTTGCACGAGGCTCCAGCTGTC
>Ga0335397_10012261_pt1 | contig 10503 bp, 8 predicted proteins | sample MAT04_FD_205740 | JGI IMG/M metagenome (GOLD analysis project Ga0335397, IMG submission 205740) | Freshwater microbial communities from Lake Fryxell liftoff mats and glacier meltwater in Antarctica - MAT-04 (spades assembly) (version 2) ...
TTGAAGTTGACTTGCAGTGGGGTGCGGCCAACCTCAACATCATTGAGTTTGACGAGCGCGCCGGGTGGCTCGCTGGTAATCTCGAGCGTGCGCTGGTTGCAGGCGCTGAGCGCGCACAAGCTTGCAGCGGCAGCAAGGAAGATACCGCTACGACCGAAAAACTGCTTGGCAAGCGAAACCATGCGGACAGCGTATCGCCGCCGCACTGCGGGGTTGCCCAGTCAGGCGGCGGGCCGCTTGCGCGCTTTAGGCGGCACGGGGTCAAAGCCGAAGCGGCGGGAGAACGGCTGGCAGGCCATGAGCCGCCGGAACGTGAGCCAAAGACCGTAGATCGGGCCGTGCGTGCGCAGGGCCTCAACGGCATAGTGCGAGCAAGTCGGCGTAAAGCGGCAATGCCCGGCAAAAAACGGGCTGAGTATGACTTGGTAGAGGCGGATCAACATCACCAGGGCAAGGGTGATCAACCAGCGGAGGATGCGAAGTGCCGCGTGCAGGACGGTGCCCAACTTTGAACGGGGGCGGCTCATTGAGGGGGTGGCTGGCTTGGCGGGGGTGGCTGGCTTGGCGGGGGTGGCTGGCTTGGAGATGGTGGCTGGCTTGGCGATGCGGCAAGCCGCGCCGCCAGCAAGCGCGCACATGTTGTGAGCAACTCGGTGTATTGGCTCAGTGAGAGTTCATCGTGCGGGCGAACATGGATCACCAAATCCAGCGGCGGCAAAGTGTGCTGCGACAGGCGAAAGGCCTCGCGCAGCATGCGCTTGCAGCGGACACGCACGACGGCGTTGCCCACTTTGCGGCCAACGGCCAGACCCAGCCGGGCTTTGGTGCCAATCGCACCGGGGCGAGACAGTGGGGAGGGACGGACGAGCCCCATGATGCGCAGCGGCCCGCGCGTGACGGAAACGCGGCCCCGATGAACCGCCTCGAACTCGCGCGCGTGCGTCAGACGCACGGCCTTCGGAAAAGTTTCGGCGGCGTCGCTGCCCGTCATAAGGCAATCTTACGCGGCGCATAAACGCAGTTAACAACCAGCCGAGAACGCGTTGAGAAAGGCCATGAAGTCATTGCCATCGACACTGCCATCCCCCGGCGGGTTGCCTTCTCCACCGACAACATCGGCCAGCGAGCCACCGGAGCCGAAAGCGTTCAGGAAGGCAGTAAAGTCGTTGCCATCCACACTTCCATCGCCACAACTCGCAGGATTACCTGAGCCGTCAACTAGATCGGCAAACCCGCAGGGGCTTGGGAGCGTGGCCGTGAAGGTGGCAATGTCGGAGATAGTGGTGCCGCAGGCGTTGATGACAAGGCATCGCACCGCGTAGGTGCCGATGCAGCCGTTGAGCGTCACCGATATCGCCGGGCTCGATTGGCTTCCCCCCGCGAACAGATCCCCGCCGCAGGGAAGGCGAACTGGGAAAAATCCGAGATTCACCCATGTGCCGGCATTGGTCTCCACCTGCCATTGATACTGCAAGGGCGACCGATTCGCGCTGGCAACCAATGAGAAGGTGTGGGTGCGGCCGCAAACCGTGGAATTTAACGGCTGCTGGCTGATGCTGGGGCAGGAGAGCAGCTCAAAGTTGATCGAGCTGGGGTTGTAGCGAATCTCCGGCGTGTAGAAGCCATCGCCGAGCACGCTCGCGAATGTGCCGCTGCGACCGTTGCTGCCGGTGAGAATCGCCATGAAGCTGCGATAGGGCTGCCCCGGGCTGGACGACAGGTAGCTGGCCTCAAAGGTGCCGGCCACCGCGGCGGTGGTCGCTGAGATAAACGGAGTTGGACCAGTGAGAGGCACACCGAGGCGATAGCGGCCCGAGGCCGGCTGCACATAGTTGCCGGTGATGGACAACTGCGTAGCGCCGAGCAGTTGCAAAGCGCCTGAGTTGGTGAAGGTGCCGCTCACCGGTGCAACAGCCAGCGTTGGCGGGCCACCGCTGTACGTCAAAATGCCGCTGAGTTGCTCCAGAGAGGCGTGAATCTGCCGGGAGAGCGGACCGAGGATGCGGGAGTTGGGTCCGGAGATGAGCACTCTGGCGTTGGCACCAATGGTGCGTATGGCGGTCGTTGATGAGGTAAACAGCTCGATCACTGCGCCATCAAGCGACTCATACGTCCCCGAGTTCAGTGCGCCGGCGACGAGGTTTGAGAGGCCACCGGTCGCGCGCGCGAAAGTGCCTGTTCCGCTCGCGCGGAGCAATCCGGTGTTGTTGAGAGGTGTGTTGATTTGCAGCTGCGCAGGGGCCGTGACGCTGATCGCCCCGGTGTTGTTGACAATGCTGCTCAGCGGGCCGATGAACGTGTGTACACCGCTCGCGGTGAACGTGATGGTGCCAGCGTTGTTGAGCGCGCCGCCAGACTGAATGTTCACCCCGGTCGAGTTGAGAAAACGTACTTCAATGCCAGAGCCGATATTGAACGTCCCGCTACTCGCATCGAGGAAGATCCCGCCGCCGCGGACACTGACCGTACCGATGCCTGAAAAAATCACGGTGTTCGACGATGAAGGATCTACATCAAGTGTCAGCCCGCTGATGGTGACCGCCGCGGTCTCAGAGAGTGCAATCGAGCGCGTGGTTAAGGTGGTGAACGACAATTGACGGGCGGATGCGAGAGTGCGAAGCGTCAGCCCCGAAGAAAAGGTGAGCGCCGGCCCGGCTGGAAAGATGACATCCGAGCCCACGTTGGGTACTCCAATCGGTGACCAGTTATTCGCGTTGCCGAAGGTTGTGCCGTCCGCAGCGCCAGTCCAGGTTGCGGTTTGCGCGTTGGCCGCCGCCACGCCAAAGGCCAGAGAGAGGCCGAAAGGAACAAGAAGCGGCCAGATGTGCGTGCGTGAGTGAAGCATGGGTCAATCGTGCCACCGTTCCCGAGCGTTGCAAGCAAAACTTTCCGGGTTTATCAACCTCGCATGATTGTCTCCCCAATAAGCACAAACCGCCGTCCCGACAGCATGCTTGGGCTATGAAAGCCGCCAGAACGCGCCTGGTCTCGCAACACAGCCCACTGGCCCGGGGCACCTACCTTCGCACAGCGTGAATCCTACTGCGGCACTCATCGAGCCAGAGGTCATCGAACTGCTCCGCCTGAAGCAGTATGCTGACTTGCGCGAAGTTTTGCACGTTCTGCCCCCAGCCGATGTGGCAGACATTCTTGAAACGATTGAGCCACAGGATGCGGCAATTGCGTTCCGCTTTCTGCCGCGGGATGATGCGGGTCATGTCTTCAGCTATCTGGCAATGGAGACGCAGGAGCGGATCATCCAGCACTTGGGCGAGGCCTCCGCGGCGGGGATTGTCGAGGCGATGGAGGCAGACGACCGGGTGAAGTTGCTCGACGAGTTGCCGCCCGATATCGCCCAGAAGATCATTGCGTCACTCTCTCCTGCCGAGCGCAAGAGCACCCAGGCGATTCTGGGCTACCCAGTGCGCAGTGTGGGGCGATTGATGACGCCCGACTATGTGCGCGTGCGCCCCGAATGGTCGGTCGCGCGGTCGCTTGACCATATCAGGCGCTACGGACGCGATGCCGAGACCATCAATGTGATCTACGTGACCGATGAGATGGGCGTACTTGTCGATGATCTGCGTTTGCGGCAGGTCTTCATGGCGGAGCCGGACCAGACCATCGAGTCGCTGATGAATCATCAGTTCGTCACACTGCGGGGAGATCAGCCCCAGCAAGATGCTGTCGAGATGCTGCAGAAGTACGACCGCATCGCATTGCCGGTGGTGGATTCCAGGGGAGTGCTGCTGGGCATTGTTACGCATGACGATGTGGCAGACATCGCCGAGCAGGAGGCAACCGAGGACATGCAAAAGCTCGGCGGCGTGCAAGTGCTGGAGCAGCCGTATGCCGACATGCCCATACTGGGGCTGGTCAAAAAGCGCGCGCCGTGGCTGGCACTGCTGTTCATGAGCGAACTGCTCACCAGCAACGCCATCGCCTTCTTTGATAGTGAGATCCAGAAGGCGACGATTCTGGCAGCTTTCATTCCCGCCATCATCTCCTCGGGCGGCAACTCCGGCTCGCAGGCCAGCACGCTGATCATTCGCGCGCTCGCCCTCAAGGAAATTGAGATGGCCGACTGGTTCCGCGTTTTGCTGCGCGAGCTCGCCAGCGGCTTGCTACTCGGGCTGCTCATCGGCGTCATCGGCTTTGTGCGCATCAACGTGTTCGGCCTCTTCGGCTGGTTTAACGATGCCGAAGTGGCCGAGCACTACACAATTCTGGGTTGGACAATCGGCCTGACGCTCTGCGGCGTGGTGCTGTGGGGCAGCGTGATGGGCGCGATGCTGCCATTTATCCTCAAGAAATGCAATCTCGACCCGGCAGCGAGCTCGACACCATTTGTTGCAACGCTCGTTGATGTCACTGGCATTGTCATCTACTTCACCATCGCCATCATCATGCTCAAGGGCACGATTCTGGCCGATCGCAAAACTCCAGACTCCGTCCGCGGCCAGAGCGAAGTGACGATCGTCAGCTTCGTCGCTGCTGATGCCGATGGCAAGCCGGGCTTTCGCTTAAATGTCCAGCCAAGCGGACAGAAAGATGGCGAGCCCTTGGCCCTCGCCGAACTGGTGGTGCCCGCAACAGCGCTGCCAGCCGGCATGGCAACGCCCGAGGTTGGCGCGAAGGTCATGCTCGAATTCGTGCCCGGCAAAGTGACCGGAGTTGTTCCAGTCGTGCCAACAAGTCCGGCCGATGCGGTAAAGTAAAACGCACGCCGCATGCAGATTATCCGCTATCTTGCCATTGACTTGGGCGACCGCCGCACCGGCTTGGCCGTGGGAGACACCTTCTCCAATATTGTCAGCCCCGCCGGGCAGCTCGAGCAGCCCATCGCCCATCAGCAGGGAGAGCTGCTGCTGGCGGCGATTGTTAAAGCTGTAGTACTCCATGCGCCCCATGAGCTGGTCGTGGGCATGCCTTACAACATGGATGGCACCGAAGGCCCTCGCGCTAAGGGGGTGCGAGCGTTTGCCGCGCGCATCGCCGAGCGGACAGCCAAACCCGTGGTCTTTGCCGATGAGCGGCTGACAACCGCCGCCGCGGACTGGGAGATGGCCGGCGCCGACCTGACCTATGGCAAGAAGAAGGCGCAGCGCGATCAACTGGCCGCCTGCATCCTCCTCCGCGACTATCTAAAGGCAAGAAAGCTTCAATGCGAAGGGCCGTCGGGCACTGAGGGCCGCGGCGATGATTAGACCGAGCCGTTTTCGGAGGGTTTGTACCCGCTAACATCTTTAGCGGTCAAGGCGGGGATGGCGTGCGAAAGGCAAGTGATGGCGGCTCGAAGCAACAGGCAGTACATTCTGGCGGGATCCTGGCTGTTACTCGGCGTGGTCGTGGCTGTGGTGATTTTTGCCATTGTGGGCAACCAGCTCGATCGACTGCAATCACGCTCGATCTATCGCGTGGAGTTTCCGCTGACTGATGGTGCGGCCGGGCTCAAGCCCGGGTCGGTGGTGCGTGTCGGTGGGCAGGACACCGGGCGGGTCGAGGCAATCGCGTTTGACGATCCGGCCTTCCCCACCGTGGTGCGGGTTGACTTCTCGCTGCCCACCGCGATGACGCTTTATGTTGACCCGGTTTTGGAGCCAGCCACGGCGGTGACGGTGCGGGGCACGCCGCGGATTGTGCCGGACGGGTATGAGCCGCGTGGGCGGCCGATGGATCTGCGCTTGGAGCAGCCAATTCTGGGTAGTAGCTCGACGATCAACTTTGTCTCGGTGGGCTGGCCAAAGCTGGATCGCAGCAACGTGCTCGCAGGCGCGGAGACGATGAAGCCGGGCAAGGCGCTACGCGGCTTTTTGGCGCCTTCGCTCCTGTCGCAGGCAGGACTTGATAAGTCTGAGATTGACAAGCTCAAATCCGCTTTCAGTGACATTCAGGCAGTGACGAGCAAGGTGAACACCGACTATGACCGCGTGCGCGAGGATGTAGTAGAGGCCCTCAAGAAGGCGCGGACAGCCATCGAGCGGATTGAGAAGATGACCGCCGACAACGAGCCGGACATTCGCGCGGCAATCAAGAGCGCGCCAGCCGCAGTGGACAACTTCAATGCCACCATGGAGAACGCGCGGCGGCTGACGGCCGATGTCGAGAAGACCTGGCCGGAATGGAAGGAGTATGTACGTAGCTCGCTTGCTGATGGCCAGAAGTTCATCGCCACGCTCAACCCCGAGACTGGTGCGCTCTACACGCGCATCACCGAGACGCTCGCGGAAGGCCGGTCGGGCCTGGCTGCGTTTAACAAGGCGGCCAGCAACGCCGATGATCTGCTCACGCGGGCCAAGGGCACCATCGCAGAGTCAGAGCCCGAGGTGCGGCAGATTCTCGCGAGCTTGCGGCTGGCCAGCGATCAGTTGAAACTCACACTGGCAGAGGTGCGGCGCAACCCGTGGAAGATGCTGTATCAGCCCAATCGCAAGGAGCTGCAGCAAGATCTGCTGTATATGTCAAGCCGCAACTACGCCGATGCAGTCAGTGATCTGAGGGCTGTGGCCACATCACTCGATGCCGTTTCAGCCGCGGCGAAAGCTGGCGCACCAGTCAATGCCGATCGTATCGGGGCCTTGCAGGACGAGCTACGCACCGCGTTTGACAAGTATCAGGCAGCGGAGTCGGAGCTCTTAAACCGCCTCGTCAAGGAAGACGGCAAGTAAGCCCGGCAGGACTGCTGCTTAGAAGGGAATGTCGAGCGTAAAGCTGAAGAGCCGCTTCTGGTCGCCATCTTCGCGCACGATCGGGAAGCCGAAGTCAAACGCAAGTGGAGCAGGGCCAAGCTGCGGTATGTAGACGCGAATGCCCGCACCGACCGAGACGCGGTAATCGTCAAGCGTCGGGTTGTCCGTGGCGGTGACGGTGCCCGAGTCGATGAAGAGCACGCCGCCGACAAGCTCGCTGAACAGTGGCTTCTCGATTTCCGCACCCAGAAAGAACGACCAACTACCGCCGCTTGGGTCATTGCTGACTGTCGACGGGTTGCCACCCGGTCCGTCAGGATCGACCCGGCCACGCGGAGAGACGCCGCGAAAGCGGAAGCCGCGGAAATCGCGACCACCGAGATACAGCCGCTCGAAGACCGGTGCTCCGGACTTGCCCTTTGCTTCGGCGTTGCCCTCGGGGATGAAGCCCATGCTGTTGCGAAGCTTCAGCACGGTCTTGCGCGCCAGCGCATCTTCATCGACGGTGAAGAACGCTGTTCCGCTGGCGAATAGTTTGGTAAACTCGTAATCACCAAGCGGGCCGAGGCGTTCGGCGGCGAGGTCAAGCCGCGTGCCAGCAGTCGGGCGAATTTGCTGATCAAGCGCGTTGCGGCGCATTCTCAGCCCCAGACCGGCAATCGCCGAGTCCCCTTCAACGGCCCGCAGGTCCACGATGGAGAACCTGTCCACATCGCGAATATCAATCAGATCGCCGCGGAGGGTGACTGCGCCCGACCAGACGCGACCGAAGCGGCGTCCGATCGAGCCGGAGCCACCGAGGCGATTCTCGGTGTAATCATCAAACTCGCGCACGCGATACCCGCCGCTGATCGAGCCGCTGTAGTTTGACTCAAAGAGCGCAGGTTCTGAAAGTGAGATGATGTAGTTCTGTACTTCATTGCCCGGCTGAAGGGTAATGGAGAACTCCTGGCCGGCTCCGCGCAAGGCGCGGCCACGAATGAACTCGTCGACGGTGTCCGGGGTGTCGTAGAGGTCGAAGTTGCGCTGGCTCAGCGAGACGGAGCCGAGTACGCCCGAGTCCGAGCTGATGGCTGCTCCAAACGTCAGCGAGCCGGTGTTGGTCTCCTTGACCTCAACGAGAACATCGCGCTGGCCAGGCATGGATGGATCTTCCGGCTGTGGCGTCACCCGTATGGACGACTGTTCAAAGATGTTCCGGTCACGCAGCCGCAGCTCAGTCGCTTTCACGCCACTTGAGTCAAGCGGACGATCCGGGTAGAGCCCGATCTCGCGGCGGATAACCTTCTGCTGCGTCAGATCGTTTCCTTTGATGAGCACCATGCCCGTTGAGAATCGGCGGCCCTCCGAAACCAGCAAAATCAGATCGACGACCGGGGACGAAACGTCGCGCTTCTCCAGCCGGGTAACTCGCGCATCGCTATAGCCAAGTTTGCCATAGGCCTCTGCGAGTGCATCGCTGCTCTTGCGAACTTTGTCCTGGGCATACACATCGCCAGTCTTGATCGCCAGCAACCCCGCCGCCTGAACCTGGCTGATGACCTCGGGCGGAATCTTCGCGGGCTGCCCGCGGCCATCATCGGTATCCAGCACCACACTGCGCAGGAGATAGACGGGGCCTTCTTCGATGATGAAGGTCAGGATCGCCTCGCGGCCATCGGGCGAGGGGCGAATCTCGCGATCCACGCGCACATCGAGAAAGCCGCGGTTTTTGTACAGATCGGCAATGGCGGCAAGGTCCTGGTCCACCGTCACATCGTCGATCGCTCCCGAGTCGAGCAGGCCCCAGCTCTCGCTCTTGATCACGCGGCGGATGCGCTTGGGCTCAAGATTGGCATTGCCGGAGAAGCGAATGTCGGTGATGCGCAGGCGGTCTCCCTCCCGCACGCGAAAGAGCACAATGCCCGACTCCTCGAGCTCCTTTTCGTCGATGGCGACATCGGCCTGGTAATAGCCCTTCTTCTTATACAGCTCTTTGATGCGCCGCAGCGCGCGATCGAGTTGAAACCGGTCGACCGGCGTACCCGCCAGCATGTTGATCTCGGTACCCAACTCCTGATCCGAGAGCTGGCGGTTGCCGACGGCCTGCACGTTGGCAATCAGCGGCGTCTCGACGAGTTGGTAGATCAACTCCACCGAGCCATCGGCATACGGCTGCACCTTGGCATTGATCTCACGAAAGCGACCCAGTCGGGTCAGCCGGCGCACATCGCCCGTTGCCGTCTCAATGCTGAGCGGGCGGCCCTCGGCCGAGCGAATCTGATTGCGCACCAACTGCTGATCGGTGCGCTTCAGCCCGCTGATGGTGACAGCGCGAATGAGCCGCGATTCGTAGGGTTGCAGCGCATCAACAACGACCGGTCGTTCAACCGGCCGGGTGAGGGTTGGCTCGTTTGGCGTGCCTGCTGCGGCCCCGCCAGCGGGCAATGCTGGTGGAGGAGATGCCGGTGCCGCTGGTGCTGGTGGCGGCACTGGGGGAGCGCCGGCACCGATCTGCCCGTGCGCCCGCTGCGTGGGGCAACCCAGCACCGAGATGGCCATCGCCAAACCAGCACATAAAACGATCGCTCGGTTATCCTTTGTCGTGGCAATCACAGGGCGAGAGGTTAGCCGCGGCATCGCCGAGCCGGAGCCCAAAGCACAGCCGTAAGCGAAAGCCGCCTCTCGTCTTGACACTTGTGCTCTGGCATATGAACATGGCCTGTGGTGGTGGCTCTGCTGCTCATCTTCGCAGGCGTGGGCGTGGCCATGATGGGCAGACCCCGAGCATGCGGCAATCCTGAACAGTCCGGCCACCTCTCGCAATCTCGACAACTGGATTCGCGCCGCACCCACGCAATGAAGCACACTGGCACGATAGTTGCACCACAACCTGAAATGCACTCAGTTGCTGCTATACTCCCCCGTCGCAATGTCGCGGCAGATGTACTTTATAGCCCTGCAACGGAGTTTTCCAAATGGCTAAGAATCCGAAAAGCGGGCGGGATGGGCTCGAGTCTGTTTCTATCGCATTGCTGCAAGCCGAGATTAATCGTCGCGGCAAGTCGCTCAAGTCGCTCATCAAGCGTCGTGACAATGCGATCGAGAAGCTCAAGAGGTTGAATGAACTCGTCGCGGGCTCGGGTGGCTCGGCGGTGCGTGGTGGCGGTGGTCGCGAGCGCGGCACCGGGCTGCGTGACACGATTGCCAAGGTCCTCTCCGGAAAGACCATGACCGTCGGACAAGTCTCCGATGCGGTCGTCAAGGCCGGCTACGTCACCTCCTCGCCAAACTTCCGCATGATGGTCAATCAGCAACTGATTACCAACAAGAAGCTCTTTAAGCGCGTTGGCCGCGGCGAATACTCCGCCGGTTAAGGGCTGATTGCCGCAAACAATCTACAGTAACAAAATAAGCCCGCGTAAGCGGGCTTGTTTTATATTACGATCGTTGGTAGTCGCCTTAGCGGACCGGCTCTGGCGTCAGACGCGAAGGACGATCGAGCAGAAAGAACCGCTCCAGATCACCATTGAACGACCGCAGGTTGGTGTCAACCACCATCGTGCGCGTGTTCACCATGTCGTCGCGACGCGCACTCAGCGTGTCAAGCTCCGGCGAAGGGTTGAGCAGAACATCATTGCGCTGGCTTGAGCAGCCACCGATGGCGCCAAGCGCAAGCAGGGTGCTGGCAGCGGCAAATGACACGAACAACGCTTTCACTCGGGCTTTACGCAAAGGCAAACTCCTTGCAGACGGGCCATAGGGGTAGCAGGCCCCGGCGTGCCGATCAAGTTCGCAGCATACCCGCACCAGGTTCCCCCGGGTCCCCAAACAC
>Ga0335397_10012262_pt1 | contig 10502 bp, 9 predicted proteins | sample MAT04_FD_205740 | JGI IMG/M metagenome (GOLD analysis project Ga0335397, IMG submission 205740) | Freshwater microbial communities from Lake Fryxell liftoff mats and glacier meltwater in Antarctica - MAT-04 (spades assembly) (version 2) ...
CTTGTGGAATGATTTTGAAGGGAGATTTATTATATATATATTATGGAGGAGCTGACAAAGTCACAGGAGTAGCCACAATGAAACTTTCCATTCTTTTGAGTTCTTTGTATAGAGGATCAAAATTATAGAGATTATCTAGACAGAAAAACTAGAACCTAATATATAATTAAGTGGTGAAAATAAAAATGGCGTAATTAAAGATATCATTTTCAATGATATTTTTAATTGTTTAAGAATGATATATTAATTAAATCATAATAATATAAATTATATGAAAAAAATATTTCTAGCTCTGTTTGGTTTTGGTATTTTATTAGTTGGTTTTAGTGCCTATGCTTTTACCCCTTATATTACAGTCACTTCCCCTAATGATACTCATATAGCTCTTGATCCTGGCATGAGCATAGAAATTAGATGGGATACTAATGTATCGATTGGTGCTTTAAAGCCCGTAAGTGATTCATCAGATGTGCCTTTTACGATTAAGGGAAAAAATATTAATCAAAATCAAAATCAGAAGATTAATGAACCGGTTAACAATAATATAGAAAAAACTATAAAAGTTACTGAAAAAAAGATTTGAATAATCAAATTATTGAACAAACAAACGAAATTATAAAAGAAATAGATAATTCAAAATACAGAATACTTGAAGCTACAAAAAAGACAGAAGATCGAGGAACTTTTAAAACTTTTTTGATTGGTTCTGATTATAAAAATCTTGGAGTAATACAAAGTGAATTAGAAAAATCAAAAGAGATTGCTGTTGAATTAATTAAAGTTGCTGATAGTACGACTGATTTTGCGATCAAGGAAGAATTAAAGATGAAATCGGAAGCAATAACAATTGAAGCAAGTAATTTAGAAAACTTTGTTAAAGAAAGGGAAAGTAAATTTAGTCTGTTTGGTTGGTTTATAAAATTATTTCAATAATTAGTATCTTTATAAAGAGATAAATTTCTTGAGCAGTTTTTATTTTCTCTTAAGGGTATTTAATCATACTTTATATAATTATATATTAAATTTACATTAAGTTAATAACGTGTTATTAACATTTTATACAACATAAAAATAGTTTTTTATGTTGACTTTGAATAGTATAAAGAGTATTATATTAAAATAAGCTTAAAAGATGTCGAATTATTAATAAATAAATAAATATATATATATGTTGTATACCATAGCCCTAATACTCATAATTCTCTGGCTTCTTGGATTAGTTACTTCCTTCACGCTTGGAGGATTTATCCATATTCTTTTAGTAATAGCTGTTATTGTAATCCTTGTCAGACTTATTAGAGGAGAAAAAATTATAAATTAGTGAAAATAATACTCACTAAGTGATACAAGAAGTCGTTTTGGTCGCTTTATCACTTTTATTAACTTAATAAATAAATAATATGGAAAAAAGAAAATGTGAAGAGTGCAACCATGAACATGAAAAAGAAGAAAAATGTTCTTGTGGATGTGAAAAATAGCAAATAAAGCCACCCCAATTAAGGTTGAGGGTGGCTTTGTTGTTTTTTTTAAATAACTTTCCGAACATCGTTTGACGTCATCATTTCGCTAAAGTTTAAATATTCTGAAAATATTGCAGGTAAGGAAATCTGCCCCTCCAAGCAAACAAAAGTGGTATAATTATAATTAATTTGATAGAGTGTAAACATAAGGGTTAAGAGTCCTTGTATTTGGTTATTTGGGGTTCTAAGGCCTATTAAAATGGAAAAAGATTACAATAATTTACATAGGGGTCTTGTCGTTAAATATTTCTGGCAAGTTATGAGAAACTTCAAGGTTTCTCTTTTTGTTATTGTTATTGGTTCCATTGTTGTTTCTGGGCTTGATATATACATTCCTCTTCAATTTCTAAAACTTTGGAATATTCTAAGTACCAGTGATTTCTCTTTAGTGCCTAAAGCTCAAAGTATTATTATTCTTATCTTCATTCTTGGCTTTATTAGATGGGCAATAAGAAGAATGACTGGATTTTTTAACTCATATTTTCAATCTGGGGTTATGGCTGGGCTACGCCAGCAAGCTTTTTCTCATATGATTGGGCACTCCCATTCGTTTTTTATGAATAATTTTGCTGGTTCTTTAACTCAGAAAATAAATAAATATGCTAGAGCTTTTGAAAAGCTGATGGATCGTTTGGTTAATGATGGGTTGCCTCTTGTAATTAGAACGATTGGGACGATTATTGCTGTTTATACCTTAATCCCTAAATATGCCGTTATTCTGTTTGCTTTTTGTATTGTTTTTTTGATTACAGCCTTAATTTATACTCGCCTTAAACTTAAATATGATGTTATTGCCGCTTTGTCAGATACAAAGACGACTGGTGTTCTTTCTGATTCTATTAGCAATCATTCTTCAATCCAGCTTTTCGCTGGTCATAATTATGAAGAAGAAAGAGTTGGGAGTGTGGTCAAAGAGCAAAAGAAGGCCACTCGTTTTAATTGGTATTTATGGGAAGGGTTGGGTTCAATTCAGAGTTTTTATTTTTTAGTAATGGAATTTATTGTTTTTTGGATTGCGATTAAAGATTGGAATCTTGGATTGATTGCTTTACCTGTCATTGTTTTGATTCAAGGTTACTTAGGACGATTAACTGAAAATCTTTGGAGCTTCGCTAGTATTGTGCGTACTTTTTATGATAGTTTCGCCGATGCTCAAGAGATGGCTCTTATTTTAAATAAACCTTATGAAATAGAAGACAATGTGAAGGTTGAGTACAAAGAGTTAAAAAAAATTAAAGGAGAAGTTATTTTTGAAGATGTCACTTATATATATGAGAAAAATGAAACCAAGATTTTTGATAATTTTTCTTTAAAAATTTTAACTGGACAGAAGGTTGCTTTAGTTGGATCATCAGGAGCTGGAAAATCTACTTTTGTTAATCTGTTGATGAGACTATTCAATTTAAATCAAGGACGAATTTTAATCGACGGTATTGATATTAAGGAAATATCACAAAAAAATTTAAGAGAACAAATTTCTTTTGTCCCACAAGACCCCGCCCTTTTCCATCGAACATTATTTGACAATATTCGCTATGGCAAACGAACGGCTACAGATGAAGAAGTTAAAGAGGCCGCTCGACTTGCTCACTGTGATAAATTCATTGATAAATTACCTTTAGGTTACAATACTTATGTTGGAGAAAGGGGAATTAAATTATCGGGAGGTGAACGTCAACGAGTAGCGATTGCTCGGGCAATACTCAAAGATGCTCCGATTTTAGTTCTAGATGAAGCCACTTCAGCTCTTGATTCTGAGTCAGAAATTCTTATTCAAGATGCTCTTCATAATTTGATTAAGGACAAAACTACAATTGTTATTGCTCACCGGCTTTCAACTGTCAGAGCTATGGATAGAATAGTTGTTATTGAAGATGGCAAGATTGTTGAAGATGATACTCATAGTGAACTAATACAGAAAGACGATGGTATTTACCGTAAGCTTTGGAATTTACAGGCTGGTGGTTTTGAATAATTATGATTGATTATTGTCCTTATAAAATAAGCTCTAAGTGGGCTTATTTTTTTGGTAAAAAATGTCAAAAAAAACTAAAAATTTCCCTTTTTTATTTTTTAAAATTTAGATAAATTCTTATATAAAAATATCCTTTAATACTAGTGTTTTCACAGAGAATTTTGTCAAAATTTTTAAAAAGGTTGACGACTTATCAATATTTTTTTATAGTAGTAGTTTTTGCTATTTTTTATTTGGTGTTGGGTTTATCTGGGGGTATAATATACTCCACTGAGTACTTTTGGACCAGATTATTAATTAATTTCTAAAAATATGTCTATAAAAAAGAAAATATCAACCAACAAAAAGATGGTCGTCAAAAATTCAAGTAAGGATTATTTTATTAAGGGTGTTCAGAAAAGGAACGGGGAGATTATTCCTTTTACTACTGATAAAATTACGAATGCGATTAACAAAGCAATGCTTACGAGTGGTGAGGGTACAGTTAAAGATGCCGAAATTGTTTCTAAAAAAGTTGCGGTTGAGATTGAGAAGATGACTAAGGCAGATAAAGATTTCTTGCCGACGGTTGAGATGATTCAAGACACAGTGGAGAAGCAATTGATGCTTTCTGATTTTGTTGTGACGTCTAAACACTATATTCTTTATCGTCAAGAAAGAGCAAGGTTACGAGCTCATGGTATTTCTGTTCCAGAGCGAGTAAAAAAATTAACAGATGAAAGTAAAAAATATTTTCGCAACCCTCTTTCTGAATTCGTTTATTATCGATCTTATGCTAAATGGATAGAAGAGGAAAATCGAAGAGAAACTTGGATTGAAACAATAGATAGATATGTAGGATTTATGAGAAGCAAATTGGGTGACAAGCTTAAAGAATCAGAATATGAAGAAGTTCGAGAAGCAATCTTAAAACAAGAGGCCATGCCCTCAATGAGATTGTTGCAATTTGCTGGAGTGGCTGCTGAGAAAACAAATGTTTGTGCATACAATTGTTCTTTTGTTGCTCCATCAACATTTCAAGATTTCGGAGATATAATTTACATTTCAATGTGTGGAACAGGAGTTGGTTTTTCAGTTGAAAGCAAAAATATTCAATCTCTTCCCCAAATTAAAATTCAAACAAATAAAAAATTAACGACATATGTTATTCCTGATACAAAAGAAGGTTGGGCTGATGCATTTGTTATTGGTATGAAGACTTGGTTTAATGGTGAAGATATTGAATTTGATTTTTCACAACTTCGTCCAGCTGGAGCTCGATTAAAAATTATGGGGGGGAAATCATCTGGTCCTCAGCCATTAATAAATTTACTTGGTTTTACTCGGGAAAGAATTTTGCGTCGACAAGGAAGACATCTCAGGAATATCGATGCTCATGATATTATTTGTAAAATAGGGGAGTGTGTTGTTTCTGGTGGTGTTCGTCGAAGTGCACTTATTTCACTCTCTGATTTAGATGATCAAGATATGCGTGATTCTAAGAATGGTCAATTCTGGGTCAATGAAGGGCAACGTATGCTTGCTAACAATTCGGCTGTTTATAATGCTAAACCAACTGAAACTCAGTTTTTAAAGGAGTGGATTTCACTAATGGAATCTGGAAGTGGAGAAAGAGGTATTTTTAATCGTGCTTCTTTATATACTTCTTTGCCAAAACGTAGACTTGAAGTCTCGAAAGATTATATAGGAGAAATGGGGACTAATCCTTGTGGAGAAATTATTCTAAGATCAAGACAATTCTGTAATCTTTCTGAAGTTGTTGCTCGAGCAGAAGACACTGAAGAGAGCCTATTGAGGAAAGTCCGAGTGGCTACTATTTTAGGGACATATCAAGCAACCTTAACTAAATTTGGATATCTTGGAAAAGAATGGAGGGATAATTGTAATGAAGAAAGATTGCTCGGAGTTTCTGTGACTGGTCAATGGGATTCAAAAATTTCTCGTGAAGCAGAAATGTTAAAAAAACTTAGACTTGAGTCTATTCGAGTAAATAAAATTTATGCAAAAAGATTTGGAATAAATGAATCTACTTGTATTACAGCAGTAAAACCTTCAGGAACAGTTTCTCAGACCGTAGATTGCGCCTCAGGTATGCATCCTCGTCATGCCCCATATTATATTCGTCGGGTTCGAATTTCTGCGACGGATTCACTTTTTAAAATGATGAAAGATCAAGGAGTTCCATATCATCCAGAAGTAGGACAAACAAATGAGGATGCAAATACTTTTGTTTTAGAATTTCCAATGAAAGCACCAGAGGCAGCGATTTGTAAAGATGATATTTCAGCGATAGATCAGCTTGAACACTGGAAGATTGTTAAAGTAAATTATACAGAACATAATCCATCGGTGACAATCTCAGTAGGTGAGAATGAATGGATACAAGTCGCTCACTGGTTATATCAAAATTGGGATATCGTCGGAGGTCTATCTTTCTTGCCAAGAAGTAATCATGTTTATCAACTTGCTCCATATGAAGCGATCGATGAAAAGAAATATAAAGAATTAATTAGCAAAATGCCTGATTTTGATTTTTCTAAAATTATAACTTATGAGATAAAGGATGAGACCGAAGTTAAAAGGGAGCTTGCTTGTGTTTCGGGAGTTTGTGATATAGTTTAGAAGTAGGAAGTAGTAAGAAATTAAGAATGAAAAAAAATTGGATAAAATATACAATTGCTTTTATATCTGTCTTTCTGATCAGGATGATTCCTTTTCGGGCACCTAATATAGAACCTATAATGGCGACAATTATGCCACTTGGTAAAACTTATGGAGGTTTAGCCTCATTTGCTTTTGGTTTTATGAGTATTTTCTTTTTTGACCTAATAACTTCAGGTATAGGTATTTGGACTTTAGTTACAGCTTTAGTATACGGAATACTTGGGTGGGGAACTCAATATTATTTCAAGAATCGTTCTGGCTGGCGAAATTATGCTTTGTATGCTATTTTTGCTACCGTTTTGTATGATGTTTTAACTGGATTAACAATTGGGCCACTTTTCTTCCACCAATCCTTTTTTGTTTCCTTCGTTGGTCAAATTCCTTTCACTGTTCTTCACTTGCTCGGAAATGTTTCTTTTGCTATAGTGCTCTCACCAGTCATAGAGAAGTGGATTACCCAACCTGAAAAAAGTAAGGTTATAATTTCTGAAATTGTCCGTGCTTAATAAATGTATTTTAAAAATTTGAATTATTGTATTTGGAAGTGAGGTTACATTCCTCCACTGTGCCGCAACGGTAAAGTCCCGAGTTTAGTAAAGGGAACAAGTCCGGTCTTAATACAATGATTGTTTCCCGAGCAGGAGTTAATGATCTGATTAAGATAATAAAACCCCTAGACTCAAATCTTAGGGGTTTTATTTATATAATATGAAAAAAAATCAAAACAAAATAATTATAATTTTTACTTTTGCAATTATTTTTTTAAGTGTATTCTATTATTTTGAAAATAAAACGATTGATATTAAAAGTAATGTCAAAATGGAACCAAGATCAGAAATATTAGAAGACAAAATCTCTGAAATAGAAGATGAATTAAAGGAAAACAAAGATAGTCGGGTTATTGAAGAAAAGGAGACTGTTTCGATTATTGTCTTAGATAAGAGCTATCAAATTGAAATTAAAAATAATGAGACAGTTTATTTGGCAATGAAAAGATTAAAAGAGAAAGATAGCAATTTTTCATTTAATGGAAAATTATATCCAAGTCTCGGATTTTTTGTTGATGAAATCAATGGAGCGAAAAATAGTTTAGGTTCTTACTGGCTATATTATGTGAATGGTCAAGAAGCATCTATTGGCATATCGGAGTATAAGTTACAAAATGGTGATATTATTAGTTGGAAGTTAGAATAATTTATAAATTATATGATTAAAAAATTTCTAGTTATTGGTTATCTTTTTTTGTTTTTATTAAATTTTAATTTTATTTCAGCCGAAGATAACATATCTGACACGGTTGTTCCTATTATCAATTTAGAAGAAGAAAGTGAAATACTCCCAATTCAAACAGCTACAGTAAGTCTTTTTATAAGAAACGATACAGATGTTATATATAATGGAGAAATTAACTTACCCACAGATGGTATGATTGTTATTGAAGATTATGATGGTAATCTGCACGAGATAAATAATCATAGTGTTTTGTCTTTACTCTATACTCTTTCCACAGAAACAGACTCTTCTTTTTCTATCTCTGATTTACAATATTATTCATCCTTTGATTCTTTTTACTTAAAATGTTTGACTAAAGATGGTGAAATCCCACTTTGTGATTATTGGCAATATACTATCAATGGAAACGCCCCTTCTTTTGGGATTGATAAAACTTTGGCCTCAGATGGTGACTCAATCGGATTATATTTTGGTAATCCTCATCGTTTGACTCTAAATAAAAATGAAATAAAAGAAGGGGAATCAGTATTGGTCACTTCTGAAAAGTATAATTATATAGAAAATACTTGGGATGTCCTTAATGATATTAGTATTAATGTAACTATTCCGAACCAACAAGATCCTTGGAATCCGACGGTTGTTCTGGAAACAATAGTTGGGATAGATGGTACAATAACTATTACCTTAGAGGAAGAAGGTGAATATACTTTTGGAATAAAAGAGGATTATTCTTTTCCTTCTTACCAAGTTGTTGTTACGAAAGTTTCTAATGGTGGTGGGGGAGGTTCTATGCCACTAACTTCATTTTCAATATCGGAAGCGATTTCTTTTTTATCATCAAATCAAAATGGAAATGGTTCTTTTGGAGGAGAGATGTATACAGACTGGGTGGCTATTGGCCTTACTAAAATAGAAGGAGGAGATGCTGTTGTTAGTGTAGTCAAGAACTATTTAGAAGGTTTAAATTTTGAATCATCAATAATTACTGATTATGAGCGTCATGCGATGGCTTTAATGGCATTGGGGATTAATCCTTATAATGGAACCGATATAAATTATATAGAAAAAATTGTTGATTCTTTTGATGGTATTCAAATTGGAGAGGAGTCTTTAATAAACGATGACATTTTTGGTTTAATCGTTTTAGCTCACTCTGGTTATACAAAAAATGATGAAATTATTTCAAAAGTTGTCGATTATTTAATATCAAAACAAAGAGATGATGGCTCTTGGTTTGATATCGATATAACCTCTGCTTCAATAATAGCTCTTGATAATTTTAAAAGTTCAGAGGGTGTTCACGATTCTATATCAAAAGCACAGTTTTATTTAGAGGGAGAACAGAATTTAAATGGAAGTTTTGGAAATTCTTTTTCTACAAGTTGGGTTATTCAAGCTCTATCTATAAGTAATTCTTTTTCAGATGAAATTGATAAAGCAATTTCATATTTAGGAGAGCAACAACAATCCGATGGGGGAATGGATATTAGCAATGATATGAATAGCCGTATTTGGGCGACTTCGTATGCGATACCTGCTATTTCTCGACTATCTTGGAATGATATTTTAGAATCATACTCTAAAGAAGAGAACGAACCCAGTTCACCCACAGATGAATTGTCAAATGATGAGATAATACAGAAAGAGAAATTAATTGAAATTGATTTAGTAGAAGAAATAGAAATACAAGATATAAAAGAAGAAACAATTCTTTTAGGATTAGATAAATTAAAAGAAAAAAAGTTTGTTTCAACTATTAACAATAAGAATATTAAAAATGACAATCTTCAATTAGAAGCGACCATCGAACCAAATTCACTTGTGGCTAGTGCTCTTGGTTCTGATCAAGACAATAATTTAATTTCTTTGTTTTTGGGTCTTATAAATCAATTCAATTTTCTCTTTTTTAATCTTTGGTTTTTTTTGGGGTCTTTGATATAATCAACTAATGCAAAATAAAACGAAATTCATTATATTCATCATTTCCGTCATTATCATTGTTGTCGGTATAGGTTTATTTACTGGTAGTAAAGTTGGAGCTCCTAGTAAATTTGATGATTTTGCCAAAGCTTTAAAATCAGAAGGATCGGTATTTTATGGAGCTTTCTGGTGCACTCACTGTCAGGATCAAAAGGCCGAATTTGGATCAGCTAAACAGTATCTTCCTTATGTTGAATGTGCGAACCCTGATAGTACCCAGAAACAAATATGTAAAGATAATCAGATAGAAGGGTATCCAACTTGGACTTTTAAAGATGGTATTAAATTATCATCTAATAGTATTCCGACAATTTGCCCTATTAATATTGAAGGAATTAAACAAGAAGGTCTTTGTGTGAATATATCATCTAAATTTTATCGAGTTTGGACATTCCCCGAATATAATTTTTCAATTAAAAGTCCAATTGATCCAATTAAAGAGGGTAATGTTTGGCAATTTACAGCAAATGCTCAAGCGGTGGGAGCAATCCCCCAATCTTTTTTAGCAGAACAAATAAATTTTGTTCTGCCTTAATATATGCCAGCTTATCTAGATATAGTAAATAAAATTTTAGCCTTGGGAACAATTTTTTTGCAGATTGTTGTTTTGTTTTTATTGGCTAATTTGTTTTTTTTAAAAAAACGAGATAATTTTGTTTTAAATTTTTTTAAGAAATATACTTTCATTTTTGGATTTTTAGCATCTCTTGGTGCGGTTTCTTTATCACTTTTCTATTCAGAAATCGTTGGTTTTCCAGCATGTGAACTTTGTTGGATTCAGCGAATATTTTTATATCCACAATTAATACTATTTGGTATGGAACTTTATAAAAGAGATAGATCAATAATTGATTTTAGTATAGTATTTGCAATTTTGGGTTCGATTACTTCTATTTATCATATTTTTGTAGAGGCTGGAATTACTTCAGGCCCAGCATGTGCTGACCCTTCAAACGGGGGAGTATCGTGTGCTGTCCGGTATATATATGAATTTGGATATGTGACGATGCCGATCATGGCCTTAACATTGTCTATTTTTATAATAGTTATTCTTTTAAACTATAAATATACAAAACCCATCCTTCCCGAGTAACTTAGGAAATAAGCTCCTAAGTATAGATGTTGGACGT
>Ga0335397_10012277_pt1 | contig 10494 bp, 8 predicted proteins | sample MAT04_FD_205740 | JGI IMG/M metagenome (GOLD analysis project Ga0335397, IMG submission 205740) | Freshwater microbial communities from Lake Fryxell liftoff mats and glacier meltwater in Antarctica - MAT-04 (spades assembly) (version 2) ...
ACCCGCTGACCCCGATCAGCCCAGCAGCCTGCATCTCCCGCGGCCCCGAAGACCCCGCAGCCCCGAAGATCGGGGGTGAGCAATCTTCACTCATCCCGTACGGTCACGACGGTGGTCCGATCGATGTATGGACGACGACGACCACTACGACCTCTTTCTGCGTTTGCGGGCCGACCCCACGTTTCTCGCGTCCGTAGCACGCGATCCCCGCCAGGCCTTGGCGCCCTTCCACCTGACTGTGGCCGAACTGCGCCAGGTTGCCGACCTCGTCGCCGACGCCCCCGATCCCGACGCCCCCGATCCCGACGTCGATGGTCCCGGCGTCGATGGCATCGCTCACTCTGTTCGTCGACGCATACGTCGCGCCGCATTCTTCGAGGTGCTCCTCCCCATCCCGCAAGCGTCGTTGGCTCCTCCGAGCCTGCTGAAGTAGCCATTCGCAATAGTCTCCCGAGGTGGCCGCACCGTTCGACGATCTCCCGTTGGATTGGGACCGCGTGCAGGCCGCCGCCGTGGCCGGCGCCGGCAACGTGGTTCGCACGCCGATCGTGCCATCCCCCGAACTGAGCGCGCACGCCGGCGTACCGCTGGTGTTGAAGGCCGAGAACCTGCAACAGACCGGATCGTTCAAGCTCCGCGGCGCCCTCGCCAAACTCGCCGCTGCCGGCCCCTCCGTCCGTGCCGGCGTGGTACTCGGGAGCGCCGGCAACCACGCTCGAGCCGCGGCCTGGGCCTGCCACACCTTGAACATCCCCTGCACGGTGTTCATGCCCACCACTGCATCGATCACCAAAGCCGAGGCCTGCACCCAGCTCGGTGCCGAAGTTCGGCTCGACTGGCCGACGGTCGACGAAGCGGTCGCCGCCGCAACGGAGGAAGCTCGCGCATCGGGGCGCACGATGCTCCACCCTTTCGACGACCTCGACGTGGTCGCCGGCCAGGCCACACTCGGCGTGGAGCTGTCCGAACAGGTGGCGGACGCCCGCCTCGTGGTGATCCCGCTCGGGGGCGGTGGCCTCGCCAGTGGGGTGGCGTGGGCGGTGAAACAAGCCCATCCGAAGGCACGGATCGTGGCCGTACAGGCTGCCGTCTGTTCCCCCTGGCTCGGCGATGGCAGCCCCGGCGATCACCCCCTCGCGAACTCACGTGGCACGATCGCCGACGGCATCGCCGTGAAACGCCCCGGCACCATCACCCGGCCGTTCGTCGACGCGCTCGTCGACGACATCGTGGTGGTCGAGGAAGACGCCATCGCCGATGCCGTGGTGTGGTTGTTCTCCACCACGAAGCTGGTCGTGGAAGGTGCCGGGGCCGTGGGCGTGGCCGCGATCCAACAGCGACTGATCCCCATGCCCGACGGTCCAGGAACGTCGGTGGTGATCCTCTCGGGGGGCAACATCGATCCCGGCGTGCTTGGCGACGCCATTCGTCGTCACGAAACCAGCGCCGGTCGCCGACTGTTGTTGCGAGCCCGCCTCGACGACCGGCCTGGCGCCCTCGCCGACGTCACGGCGTTGCTCGCCGCCGCCGGGGCAAACGTGGTCGATATCCAGCACATCCGAGAAGGAATCGACCTGCACTTTGGCCAGACCGGCATCGAGATCGTGGCGCAGGTGCGCGGCCCCGACCATGCAGCCCGAGTGGTCGAAGCGGCGCGAACGGCCGGCGTCGACGTCGAAGCCCAACGCAGTTGGCCGGACTAGTAGTTGGCCGGACTAGTAGTTGGCCGGACTAGTAGTTGGCCGGACTTGATGATTGGTGCCGAGGGGTCGGCCGGGATGTTTCCCAAGGCATCAACCACCCAGCCCGCGGAACCACCACTGCACGCGCGAAAGCGTCGGCGATCAACGGCTTTACCCCCCTGATCACGGGGGACCAGCATGAATCCTGAACCGGGCACTTCCGATCCCGCATCGGAGGTGACGATCGACGACATCTTGATGGACCAACCCCGACCTCGCACCCGAGCACGCCAAGATCGACCATCGTACCGCGACGTTCGGACCCGGGGCTGGTGAGACTGTCGGTGCTCCACGCGCTCGTCGGCTTGGCCAACGAAGCCAAGTGCATCCGCCCACGCACAGGTGGGCTTCGGAGCTTGTTCCCGCACATCCTGAACCGACCAGCGACAACAACCGCCTCCGCCAAGCCACCGGGATACTCCGACGACTCTTCGGATTCACCGCCGTCATCCGGCACAACACCAGTCAGGCCACCCTACGGAGACCCCTCACCGCCTACGACCACTGATGCAGTCCCGTGGGAACGAGCGTCGCCGTTGTATTCGAGACCGGCGACGAGAACACGAAGGCGAAGGGGATCACCGACGCTGGTCGCGGCCGCTCGAAGTGGCGATGCGACGTACCCGTGTGAGGGGTCGCGTGCACGCCACGTCGAAGGTCTCTACTGTCCGCGTCGGACAAGGCGCCCACAAGCCGGGCCACGAACGAGTCGTGGAGGCTCGCTCCTCGGGAAAGACGACGTGCCGCTCATCCGGCATCGTCGATCCCGGAGTACTTCGATCGCACGACTGCGGCAAGAAGCAGGAGAACCAGTCCCCCTGCGATCGCCAGGGTGGCGACGCGCATGGCGGGCCCAATTGGGCCCCCGGTGAGCGGCAGATCGGACCGTACCGGTCTTGTCGTCGTCGACACTCCTGTTGACGACGTCGACAAACCTGTTGACGACGTCGACAATCCTGTCGCCTCGACCCGAACCGTCGTCGTCGTAGACCCCAGAGCCGTCGTCGTCGTCGACCCCAGAGCCGTCGTCGTCGTCGACCCCGATACCGCCGTCGTCGTCGTCGACCCCGATACCGCCGTCGTCGTCGTCGACCCCGATACCGCCGTCGTCGTGGTAGACCCCGAGCCTTGTGCGCACGTGGGATTGGTAAACGTGTCGTCGTCAAGGGTGACGGCACCATTCCGGGCGAGGGTTCGCCCGTGGACAGTGACGCCAGTGTTCACACCGATCGAGGTGAGCGCGAGGATGTTTCCGACGAACGTGGAGTTCGTCCCGAGGGTTGCAGAGCTGCCGACTTGCCAGAAGACGTTGCATTCCTGGGCACCATTGACCAGCGAGACGGTGCTGTCGGAACCGGTGATGAGTGTTGAATCGGTCTGGAAGATGAACACGGTGTTCGGGTTGCCCCCGGCGTCGAGGGTGAGTGTCCCCGTGAGACCCAGTGCCGACTTGGCGGGTCCGGCGTAGACCCCGCCGAGCAAGGTCAGGCCTGCGAGATCAGCGGTTGTGGTGGCGTCGAGGGGCCTTCCGGCAACGTCGATGTACGCCGCGGTCAGATCTGCCTGTGCCTGCTGCGCCGCAGCGTTGCTGTTGTCGGTGACTGCGGGCGGTGCGACCAGCCCAGGGGGGAAACCGGTGACCGAGGTTCCAGGCCAGAGCCCAAGGCTGCTGGTCAGCACGCTCGGACCCGTGTTGGTGACGGTCGATCCCCCGAGAACCGAATAGTTGGCGGAGGTACCAAGCGCGACCGCTGGAACGATGGCTGCAGTGGCCGTGCTCGCCAAGGCGAACAGCGCACCCGCCACAACGATCACACTGAGCGCTAGGCCCATTCCCGCTCGACGACGGATCGGCGTCACGGAACGGCACCGTGTCACACCCTGGTTGGTCGTTGCCATATTTCATCTCCCGCGTTGCCCTGATGGGCTTTGCACATTTCTTGTCCCGGCGGTACTTACCCCGCCCGGCCGCCTCGCAGACGCGCCGAAACGACGCTCGCGTCGTCCTCGGAGCCGGCGGCCACGGGCCAGACACCGATTGCCGCCGATGAGCGGGCGCCTGGCATAGGGCGCACCGATCCGACGAAGTCGGAAACTCATCGCGGATCACGGCCCGGATCTCGGCCTCACCCTCATCCGTCCGGCGACGAAAGACGAACCACCACTGCCTTGCCAGCGTCTCCTCAAGTCGTTCCGCCCGATCATCGAATCGGTCAACCAGACCCGGAAGGCCCAACTCGACCTCGAACGCCACAGCGCACGACAACACGACCTGGGGCCCCCGAATGCTCCTGCACCTCCTCGCACCCACCGGCGTCATGGGGCACACCGAGCAGACAGGCCAACCCGTTCGGGGCCCCTCACCGCCTACGACCACTGGCCCGGACCCGTCGGAACTCGTGCTCCAACCCAGAAGCAGGTCGCGCATCTCGCCGGCCAGCTTCGGCTCTTGCGCCGTCAGAGGAGCGATACTTCCGCTCGACGCGATAGCCATCTCGACCGAACGGGGCCGACCGGTAGGGTGCGCCATGACTTCCGACGCACCTTCCCCCTTCGACGGCCCCGGCAATGGTGAGCCTGGGGTTCCGATGCGAATCAACGTTCCCGAGGCCGAACTCACCGGCACGTACGCCAACTTTGCGGCGGTGTGGCACAGTCCGCACGAGTTCACGCTCGACTTCGGCGTGGCCGACATGGAAACCACAACGCCCGATGGCGAGACCTTCGTGCCGGTCAAGGTGGTCGCTCGCCTGAAGGTGCCGCCGTCGGTGATCTTCGACATCGCCCGAGCCATCGCCGAGAACGTCGACAAATACGAGCGCCAGTTCGGCGCGATCCGCAAACCTGGCGATTCCTGACCCTCGGCCAGAGAGCACGTCAGCGGAATCTTCAGCGGCGCTGTCACAGACTGCGCTCAAGCTTGTCGCCGCAGGTGTCGAAGTCCGACGGAGCCTGCCCGTCTGACCACGGGCCGGCCAACCCACTCTGCTACCGACAGGAAGGTCCGTGGCTCGTCGTTCCCGCTCCTCACGCGCGTCTACCCCCGATACCGATGGGGCCAACACGTCCGCCTCACCCTTCGCTGCCGACACCATCGACGTGGGCTTTGGGCCCGTCTTGGCGCGGCGCCATCGCAATCCCGACCGCACCGTCGGCGGGTGGGTGGCCGACAGCGCCCACGCCGAGCAGGACGTGTGGGTGGGCCCCAACGCGTTCGTACTCGGCAACGCTCGGGTTTTCGGCGGCGCACGGATAGACGGCGAAGCAATGGTGGTCGACAACGCCCGGCTCTTGGACGGCGCAATGGTGGACGGCGCCGCCGTGATCGGGGGCGACTGCACGGTGGGGCGGGCCCACGTGGGTGGGCATGCACGGATCGGCGGTCGTGCCCACATCGACGGTGGGGCGTCGATCAGCGGAAACGCGACGGTGAAGGGCGAGGCGCGTGTCCTCGGCGCGGTTGTCGTCGATGATGAGGCGTCGGTTGCCGGGCGGGCCTGGCTCTCGGGAGGCAAAGTGACCGGCTCCGCCCAGGTCTCGGGCGATGCCACCGTTCTCGCCGGCATGGTGATCGGCGAGGCGACCGGCATGGTGATCGGCGAGGCGACCGACGAGGTGACCGCGTCATCGATCGAACTCGCCCGGCCGGAAACGTCCGACGATCAGGTCGATCTTGAGGTCGCCCTCGCCGAACTCGACTTCGACCTCCCTCCGTTCGACGAGGCCCTCACCGACTGACCTCAACCGACTGACCTCAACCGATCGACGGGCGGTGTCGGCCGGCCTCGGAGGCGCGGAGGCCACGGGGAGCGGTGGCGGGGTGGGAGCACGTGCAAGGCTGCGGGCATGGCCCGCCGTCGTTCCGATACCGACCTCACGAACGAGCCGGCGGCGGGTCGACCCAGCGCGGTAACCACCGTGCTGGTGCTCGGGGGCGCCAGCGACATCGGTTTGGCGATTGTTCGGCGGCTTGCCACCGAGGGTCTCACCCACGCGGTGCTTGCCTGCCGCGCCCCGGAGTTGTTGGACCAGCGGCTGGCGAAACGTCCGATCGACGGCGTAGTGGCGACCACTGTTGTCTGGGATGCCTTGCAGAGTTCGGCCCATGCCCCACTCCTCGCCGAGGCGTCGGCGTTGCTCGGCGGGAACATCGATCTGGTGGTATGCGCGGTTGGCAGCCTTGGCCATCACAGCGGGCTGACCATGTCCGCCGCCGACGCCGACCTGCTCGTGCGCACCAACGCTGCCGGTCCGATCGCTGCCCTCCTCGAAACCGCCCGGGTGCTCCTCGCCCAGAGCGGCGGCGGCTCGATCGTGGTGCTGTCATCCGTGGCCGCGGCCCGTGCCCGAAAGTCGAACTTCGTGTACGGAGCGGCCAAGGCGGCACTCGACGCAAGTGCCCAAGGTTTGCGAGACGCGCTCCACGGGACGGACGTCCGGGTACACCTGGTGCGCCCGGGGTTCGTGGTGTCGAAGATGACCACGGGTCTCACGCCCGCGCCGATGGCTGCCGTGCCCGAAGACGTCGCCGAAGCCGTGATCCGAGCGGTGCGCTCGCCGGTGAGCCGGGTGCTGTGGGTGCCCGGCCGGCTGGGGCCACTCATGGCCGTGCTCCGCAATGTGCCAGCCCCGGTGTGGCGGCGAATCGCCGGCGATCGCTGAGCGGCAGGCGGGCGGATCAGCCTCGGCGTTCGATCAACGCCTCAAACACGGCTTTGGTGCGGGCCGACACCACGGTCCAGTCGTACGCCGCTTGTTTCGCCGTGCTTGCGGCCGCCGCGGCCGCCACCCGTTCGGGGGTGAGGTCGTTGAGAGCGCTGGCGATCGAGGCCGCGCTGTCGCCCATCGGCAGGGCGCCGTCGCCGAGGTACTCGTGAAGGTAGGGCCACGATGACGCCAGGATCGGAAGTCCGAGCCCCACGGCATCCGACGTCGTGCCCGTGGCGAGCATGTCGCCGCCGTCGCCGAACGGCATGGCGAGCACGTCGCACACGCCGAGCCGCCGACCGTAGAGGTCTTCGTCGACCATCTCGTAGACCTCGGCGATCGCCATGCGCGGATCGACGGCCGTGGTGGGATCACGATCGGCATCGGAACCCGATCGAGACCAGCACACCACCTCGATATCGGTTCGATGCGACGCGCGCACGCCGGCGAAGAACGTGTCGAGATCCTTCTCCGCGCGCGGTGCTCCTACCAGCCCGATTCGCAGCCGACCTGTTCCCGGCCCCGCCGGCGCAAGGCCGAGCGCCGCCTCGTTCTCGGCACGAAACGATGCCCCACCGGTGGAGTAGAGAGGCCCGAAGTGGCCGTGTGGGATCACTTCTTGCACCGTTGTGCTCGGCACGTGATAACGCTCGTTGAAGCGGGCCGAGCCCCACACCGAGTGGTGGATCAGCACATCGACGACGTCGGCCCACCCCTGATAGAGCGGGTCGTAGGCCTCGGGATTCTTGTCGTGGGGCGTGAGGTTGTGGACGGTCCAAACGACGGGAACCTGATGTCGTCGCAAACGATCGATCGCTTTGTGATGGGCATCGGGATCGTCGAGGGCCGTCCATTCCGGCCAGTGCAGATGGAACAGATCGAGTGCTTCGAGACGCACCGCCTTGTCGCGAAATACCCCGACGGCCGGTGGCAGATCGAGCACCCCGAACTGCATCGGGCCATACAAGGACTCGTGGTAGTGGTGGCCGTGGGCCGACGAGGACACCCGAAGTTTTGGCTCCACCGTGAGCCGATAGCGCAGACGTGTGTGCTGTTGCCCGTTGGCGATACCGAACCCGACGCCTCCTTCGACAAGCCCGTCGGTGAGGGCCGGCGTCGACCCGCGGAGGTCCGCCTCATGCACTACGGGCAACTCGTTCCAGAACGAACGCCACTCCGTGATGCCGGCGGTGTCGACTGACTCGACGGCGACGTTCGTCCAGGTGTCGGATGACCCGTCGCCCCTTTCCACGGCAATCTCGACGGGCGCTCCGACCGCACTCGCCATCTCTACCGCTACGCCCAACGGGCGACCGAGGGCCTCCGGCACCGTGAGCGTGATGGCGTCGGCGGTGACGGCGAGCGCCAACGACACTTCACCCCTGATCGCTCGACCCTCTCGCCACCACCGGAGTTGGACGTTCCCCGGTATCGACGGCGCGTCGTGGTGGGGGTCGACATGACCGACAGCTACCAACCGATCCCAGACCGCTTCCACGCCACCGGCGCCCCGGTCGTGCAACGTGGCCGGTACGCCACCCACCGTGAATCGTCCCGAACCCACGGCGACCAACGGCAGCCAGCACACCAGGTCGGAATCGACGGGCACGTCGAAGAGTCCGGGCTCCCGCGGCGCCGGCAGATAGTCGCTTCGTGTGCCACCCACGAACGGCACGAGCGCGGGCGCGCCCGGTCGATCGGCGCACCACACGGCCGCGGCACGACGCGAGGCGTCTGCGTTTCCGGTCTCGAACCGCACAAGGCTCGAACGGAGCCGGGGCGGCGCGGCGGACCACGGGCGCGGGGGCCCGACCCCCAGCACCGCCGCGGCGTGGGCCAACTTGCCGAGCACATCGAACGTGAGCTGCAACCGTCGATGCGGCCCGCGGTAGCCATACGGCGATCGGTGCTGGTGCGCCGTGATCACGCCGTCGGCGAACCACCCGTCGAGCTGGCGCAGCGCCCGGTCGGCGTTCCGGAGGAGCCGTGTCGTTTGGCCGGCATCGCCATCGCCGCCGTCGTCCGCCGCTCGGCCGAGGGGGACGGCTGGCGGCAGTCCGACCGTGGCCGAAGCCATGGTCGACGCCAGGGCTGCCATCTCCACCGTCAACGCGAAGGAGAGCACGCCAGTGGAACGCCCCCACACCACCGCCGCTCCACTCGACGATGCCACCCGATCGACGAGATCGACGGCGAAACGACTGCCTTCGCGCCAGATCGGTCCGAGCTGTGCCGGGAAGGCGGTTGCGAGCGGCTCGGCGAACAACCACACGTCGGCGGAGTAGATGTCGTAGCGACCCACCCCGTGGGTGCTGTCGTCGAGCGGCCCCACCGGCGATGCGCCGAGGAGCGATTTCGTACGTTGCACAAGACCCTGCAAACGAACGTGGTCCGGACCGTCCGAACAACCGCCGTCGAGCAGTCCGAGCCGGGCACGAGCGAGCTCGCATCGAGCCAAGACCGCCGCGTAGTTGCGCGGCAGAACGCTCCCGTCGAGCAGATCGATCCAGTGGCTCGAATCGCACGCCTGAATCAGATTCTGGCGTTCGCTCTCGGACCAACCGGCGAGCAACTCGTTGTCGGCAAACACACCGCCCACCAACAGCACCTCCGCCGCTCGATAGCTGGCGAACGTGTCGGTGCTGGCACCGTCGAGCGTGCGCAACGTGGCGATGATTCCCGCGTCGATCGGCTGCCCCGCCACATCGGTCACGCCCAAGGTGCGCAAGTGGCCGAGCGTGAAGGCAAGATCGGCACGAGCATCGCTTGTGACGAGCCGTCCTCCGAACACCGAGGGCAGAACCAGCCCCGAGGACGACCTGGCGGCGAAGGCTTCGAGTTGCTGAATGACGAACCGGCGAAGCGTTTCGGCGAAGTCGTTTGATGTGCGGGGGGTGGTCACCAAGTCACGCCTTCAGGGGTCGGCACTGGCGAGCGACGAATGGGTTGGTGCATGGTTGGCAGACAAACGAGGTAGCGCGCGTGAGTGTACGGGGGGCGTCGCTCCCCACCCGGACCGTTGCCGGCGCCGGGTTTGTTCCCGGTGAGAACACGGCCAGCGCGACCAGTCGTCACAGAGTGGCGAAGGAGTGCACGGCTGCGACTATTCGTTCTGGCACTTCGTAGGGCAGGTTGTGGCCTCGCCCCTCGATCACCTCGATGCGCGAAGGTGGTAGCAGGGCGGCGAGTTGTCGCACGCGCGCCGGCACGGCAAACCGATCGTTGCTCCCAACCAACAAGAGCGTGGGGGTCTCATAGGCGGAGAGCGACGGGGTTGGGTCGTAGGCGATGGTGGCCAACAACCGACTCCGCACATCGGGCGGCGTTGCGAGGAACGCCGCCCGCTGCGCTTCAACGTGAGCGGCAATGCGGTCCGCTCCGGAAAACGGATCCATCAAGGCCAAGCCGATCGTGGGGCGAGCGATGAGCCATTCCACGGTCGGTGATCGCATGGCCCAGGCGGCGACCGCCGCGGCGCGGGGGCCGACGGCGGGATCGGGGAGTCCCGCCGAGGCCAACACTGCGGCGCGGATCGGAGCCGGGCCCACCGCCCGGTCTGGCACGTCACCGGCGGCAAGGTGCGCCAGCAGGGTGAGGCTTCCGAGCGAATGCCCAACGGCAACCGCACCCTGCACGCCCGTTGCGTCGAGGACTCGGCGGAGGTCGTCCACCAGTTGCTTGATGGAAAGATCGCCCGTTTCCCCGGTCGACCGGCCGTGACCGCGCATGTCGTACCGCACCACTCGGAGGCCGGCCTCCACCAGCGAGTCGGCCACGGCATCCCAGATCGAGCGATCGGCGGCCCAGCCATGGAGAAGCACCACCGGCGGCCCCGTGCCTTCCACGGTGACGGCCAGCGTGGCGCCGTCGGCCGCGGCGACCACGAGCGATTCGTTCGGCAGTGCCCGACCCCCCGTCGGCGAAGATCGCCGGTGGTTGGCCCGTGTGGCCAGCATGCCCACCGTCTTCGGAAGCATCGCGGCCGCTGCGGTCACCGTCGCGATTCGTGCGAGGCATCGAGGCAGGGGTGATCGCGCCAGCGCCG
>Ga0335397_10012279_pt1 | contig 10493 bp, 9 predicted proteins | sample MAT04_FD_205740 | JGI IMG/M metagenome (GOLD analysis project Ga0335397, IMG submission 205740) | Freshwater microbial communities from Lake Fryxell liftoff mats and glacier meltwater in Antarctica - MAT-04 (spades assembly) (version 2) ...
CCGCGCCGCCCGGGCCGCGCACCGGCACTGACAACGGCACGGACACCCCTTCGACCAATCCTTTGGCCGGTGGTGGAGCACCGGTTGGTGCAGTCTCAGGCACGACGGCTGGCACCCAGCCAGCGGCGCGCGCTGCGCCCAGGTCAGCAGCGGTGCGGCCGGTCGAGCCGAAGCGCGCACCGGTCGCACAGCGAGCCACCCAACAACCAAGAGGTCAACCGACCCGGCAAGCCGCGGCCGCAGCCGCAGCCCGCCCGGCTGTTGCTGCCAGGGCCAACAGCGAGCCAGGGCCCGCACGGCCGGCCAGCCCCAGGCTGAAGCTGGACATGCTCGATTCAGCGCCCACCCGCGAGTCGGTGGCGGTGGAACAGGCCTTGATAGCCGTGGCCCAGGCGGCCAGCGCCACGCGTGCCGCGGCATCGGCCGCAATGCTGGCCGAGCGGCGCATTGCGGCCATGGAAACGACGGTTGATCAGCTGCGTGCCGAAGCCAAAGCCAGCCGCGAACTGGCCGCCCAGATGCGTGAACGGCTGTCGCGCCAGGAAGCCAGCAGCCCCTGGCTTTGGCCGCTGGCCATCGGCGTGTTGTTGTTGGCCGGCCTGGCTGCCTGGATGGCGCGTGAAATGCAGGGCCTGCGCCGCGCCCAACAGGCCACATGGCAGCAAGCGGCGGCCGGTGCCCGGCGCGCCCAGGTCCAAGACGCTGCGCCCAGCCGGCAGCCGACGTCACCCATCCCGTTTGTCACCTCCGAGGTCGCCATGCCCTCATTGGCGCAGGCGCCGGCCAAGCGTGCATCCACACCGGCCTGGCCACCACCGTCTGCCGCGGCCATGCCGGCCAGCGCGTTTGCCCCCGACACGGCGCAGCACCCGACGATCGCTTCTGACAGCTTGATTCAGGCCTTGGCCGAAAGTGGTGCTGACACCAGCATCGAGCCTCACCGCGACGAGGCGTCGATGCAAGCACGGTTCACTCCGCGAGACACCTTGTACGGCATGCAGCGCACGATGCCCATGCCGGCGCCTTTGGCAAGTGTGCGGTTGGCAGCGGGTGACGCCGGCTCACCGCGTGACGTAACGATCGAGGAGTTGATCGACCTGGAACAACAGGCCGAATTTTTTGTGGTGCTGGGGCAGGACGAAGCGGCGGTGGACCTGTTGGTTGAACACCTGCGCAGCACCGGCGGCGGCAGCCCGCTGCCGTACCTGAAGCTGCTGGAGATTCATCACCGACGAGGTGACCGCGATGCCTACGACCGCACCCGCGGACGCTTCAACCACCGCTTCAACGCCTACGCGCCGGAGTGGGAAGTCGGCTTGTTGCACGGTCGCTCGATCGAAGACTACGCCGGCATCGTCCCGCGCTTGCAGCAGGTCTGGCCGCGCCCGCTGGACGCCATGGCCGAACTCGAAGCGCTGCTGTTCCGCAAGTCTCGCGGTGACCTGTTCGACCTGCCGGCCTATCGAGACGTGTTGTTCTTGTATTCATTGGCCCGCGACCTGCTGGATCGCGAGGCCGCCAATACCGGTGCGGTCGACCTGCTGCTGCCGCTGGCTGACGGGGGCGAGTTCGGCAGCACAGGCGCCCACCCCTACTTTGGCGCGGCGCATGACTCGGTGTTTGACGGTTTGAACTCCGACGACATGCCCACCGCGCCGGTTGATCTGGACCTGACCAGCAGCAACAAGCGCACCAGCATCTTTGACCCTTTGCAGGCCCGACCTTTCAAGCGTTGAGCGCGGGCTCGGCCCTGCTGCATCACAACCGAGCCAGCCGCTCCAGCGCCAGCCCCAGGGTGCTGTCTTCTTTGGCAAAGCACAGTCGTGCCAGGCCCTGTTCGAAGCCGCCGTCGTAGAACGCTGACAGCGGAATGGCGGCCACACCGATTTCGCGCGTCAGCCACTGGCAAAACTCGGCTTCGCCCAAGCGGCTGACAGCGCTGTAGTCAACCAACTGAAAATAACTGCCGGCAGTGTGCAGCGGCTTCAGGCGGGTCTTGCGCAGTCCGTGCAAGAACAGGTCACGCTTGCGTTGATAAAAAGCCGGCAGGCTCAGGTACGGCGTGGGGTCGGCCATGTAAGCGGCCAGGGCATGCTGCATGGGCGTATTGACGGTGAAGACGTTGAACTGGTGGACTTTTCGGAACTCGGCCGTCAGCGCTGCAGGCGCGGCCACGTAGCCGACTTTCCAGCCGGTGACGTGGAAGGTCTTGCCGAAGCTGGATACGACAAGACTGCGCGCGGCCAAGGCCGGGATGGACGAGACGCTGGGATGCCCAAGGCCGTCAAACACCATGTGTTCATAGACCTCGTCCGACAGCAGCAACACGTTGGTCGGCGCCAGCAGTTCAGCCAGCGCTTCAAGCTCGGCGCGGCGCCAGACGGTGGCGCTCGGGTTGTGCGGACTGTTGATCATCAACAGGCGCGTGCGCGGGGTCAGCGCCGCGGCAATGCGTGCCAGGTCGGGCCTGAAGCTGCCGGGTGTCAAGGGCACGCGCACCACCCGGCCACCGGCCAGTTCGATGTTGGGTGCATAGCTGTCGTAACAGGGCTCCAGCACCACCACCTCGTCACCCGGGTGCACGGCACACAGCACGGCCGTGAGGATGGCCTGGGTGGCGCCGGCGGTGATGGTGATTTCGGTCTCGGCGCTGTAGCTGTGGCCGTACATCGCCAGAATCTTGTCGGCCACACGCTGTCGCAGCGCCGGCAGCCCAGCCATCGGGGGGTACTGGTTGTGACCCTGGCGCATCGCGCTGTTCACACAATCCAGCAGCGCGCTGTCGCAGGCAAAGTCCGGGAAACCCTGGCCCAGGTTGACGGCCTGGTGTTCACTGGCCAGGGCCGACATCACGGTGAAGATGGTCGTGCCAACGGCCGGCAAGCGGCTGACGAGCGGGGGGGTGCGATTCGCAAGACTTGTGGACATCACTCGATAAATAGATGGCGTCAAACAACAGGATCGGATGGCGGTGCTGTCGCACTCAGCAATGCCACGGCGATGCCGGCCATGGCCTGGGTGACCGCTGGCATTTCGCCCACAGCCGGGTGCAATGCGAAACAGGTTTTGGGGTGTGCCCGGCACAAGGCGTCGATCAACAACGGCAGGTCCTTGCGAACATGCCCGCCAGTGCCCAGAAACAGCGGCAACACGTCCACCTGCTGGCAGCCGGCCGTGGCCAGTTCAGCACCAGCCGTCGCCAGATCAGGCGTCATGAATTCAAGGAAAGCCAGCCGCACCTGGCAGCCTGGCCTCTGCGCCCGGACTTGGGCGGCCACGGCTTCGAACGGCACAGCCCAACGCGGGTCTCGCGCGCCATGGGCAAACAGAATCAAAGCATGTTGCGTGGAGGGCATGGTGAGCGGATAGAAAAACTCTCAGCGGTAGCGCACCAGCCAGGTGAAAGCGCCGAGCGACAACAACAAGAACAACAGGCTGGGTGACGCGGCAGCCACCCAGGGTGTCCAGCCACGCAGCAAACCCATGTGCCCGGCCAGATTGTTCAGCAGCACAAAACCAATGCCCAGCATGATGCCGCCAAACACCTTCAAGCTCACCCCACCAGCCCGCGCGTGCAGGTAAGCAAAGGGCAGGGCCAGTGCCATCATCACCAGGCAGGCAAAGGGATACAGCGCTTTCTTCCAGAACAGGATGTCGTAGCGCTCAGTGGCTTGGGCCTGGTCTGCCAGATGCGCGCTGTAGCGCCACAACTCGACGGTCGTCATGGTGGCCAGCGGTGACACGGCCGCCGCCACGACGCCCGGGTTGAGCGTGCTGCGCCAGGTGGTGCTGGCCTCACGCGTCAGCTGCACTTGGGGCGTGCCCTGGGCCCGAGCCTGGGGCCAAAGCGCGACCTGCGCGTCGAGCAAGGTCCAGGTGCCGTCGCTATCGACCCGGCCTTCCCGGGCTTCGATGCGGGCCACCAAGCGGCCGTCAGTGTCGAACTCGAAGACCCTGATGCCAGTCAACTGGCCGCTGGCGTCGGTGCCGGCGACATTCACCGAAAACGTGTGCATGCCGTCGTTGGTGAGGCGCTTCTCTTTCAGCCATGCACCAGCGCCGCCGATCTTCAGACCCCCTGCGGTGCGGGCCTTGAGCAACACGCCTTGGCGCTCACTCAGCGGCGCCACGTAGTCACCGATCACAAAGGTGGCGATGCTGAACACACCACCCAGCACTGCCAGCAACGCCAGCGCCTGGCCAGGCCCCAGGCCGCTGGTGCGCAGGATCGTGAACTCTGAGGACTGAGCCAGGCGTGAGAGTGAATAGATCGTGCCGATCAACACGGCGATCGGAAACAGTTCGTAGAAGTGACCTGGCAGTTCGTAGGCCGCCGACAGCACGGCAGTCCAGGCCGTTCGATCGCGGGTGCCGATGTCTTCCAGCTCATCAACAAAGTCAATGAAAAAGAACAATGACAAAAATGCCAGCGCCACGAACAACACCGACGCCAGGATGTCGTTGTAGAGCAGGCGGCGAATGGTTTTCATGTCGGGCTCAGACGCGGCGTGATCAGCTCTCAGGCAGCGCTGAGCTCACGGCCGCGGCGCAGCCGAAACACAGCGGCATGGTCACGCCACCACAGCAGCAACATCGCCAGACCAAACACGCCACCGTGCAGCGCCAGCAAGGCCGTGCCCATTGACGTGCGGCCGTTGGCGACGCTGGCCTGGCTCAGGTTCACCATGTTCGAGTAGATGAAAAACGCCAGCAAGGCGAACAGCAGGTTCCAGTTGCTGGCCCGGCGTGGATTGCTGGCCGACAGGCCCACGCCCAACAGCAGCAGGTTGGCTGTGGCGAGCAGCAGTCCCAGCCGCCACGTCAGCTCGCCCTGGTTGCGCGGCGTTGGTTGGCGGATCAAATCCATTGTGGCCAAAGCCTTGGGCGGGCGGGCTCCCACGGCCTGCACGCTGCGTTCGCCAATCAGCAGGCGGTAGGTTTCAAAACTGGACAGGCTGCGTTCGCCACTGACGTTTTCCACGGCGTTGCGCTGGCCGCGCTCCAGCACCAGAAAGCGGTCATCGCCCGTCACTTCAATGTGCCCTGACTTGGCTGTTGTGACGGCCTCGCCGCTGGGCGTTTGCGACAACACGAAGACGTTGCTGGCCACGGTGCCCAGCGTCGCGCCGGCAGTGTTGTCGCGGTCGATGTAGAAGACTCTCTGGCCATCGCTGGACGTTTGAAACACCCCCGGCGCCACGCGCGACAGGTCCGAACGTTGTTGGTAACGGTCACGCAACTCCAGGCTGTTCTGGTTGCCCCACGGCCACACGAACAACAGCAGCAGGCCGACCACCACCAGCACGGGCCAGCTCATGCGCAGGACCGGTCGCACAAAGCGGGTGATGCTCACGCCGCTGGCAAACCAGATCGCCATTTCGCTGTCTCGGTACATCCGGCCCAGGCCGACCACAATGGCGATGAACAGTGACAACGACAACATGGTCGGCAGGTTGCCCAAGGTGACATAACCGAGCAAGAGCACGACATCCTGTGGTGCCACGTTGCCACCTGCTGCCTGGCCGACGGTGCGGATCAGGAAGCTGGTCAACACGATGGTGAGGATCACCACCAAGGTGGCGCCAAAGGTGCGCGCAAGCTCTCGCCGCACAGTGCTATCGAATAACATTCGCCGCTCTTAGCATGGGCTTCAATTATGGACTTCAAGACTCAAGTTGTTGCTGCGACGGGCGCCTGCGGTGTGGTGGCCGATGCACTGCTGGTGCTGGTGAGCGGTGACAAACTGCCCTCAGATCTGCAAACCCCCCTGGGCACCGCGATGGCCGCTGCCCACAGTGCGGGCGAGTTTTCTTTCAAGGCGGGCCAGGTGTTTTATGCGCACCAGCTGGCAGGCGTCAAGGCCGCACGGGTGCTGTTTGTGCATGCGGGTGATGCTTCGCCCAAGGCAGTCCGCAAGGCGGTGCATGCGGGCGTGACTCAGATCAAGTCTGGCGGCAGCAAGAGCCTGGCGGTCCTGGCAACGTTCGAGCTGCAGTCCGCGCATGCCCAGGCGCTGGTTGCGGCGGCCGAAGAGGCGGTTTACCTCTATCGCCACACCAAACCCAGCGCGGTCCAAGCGAGCCCGTTGCGCAGCGTGAGCCTGCTCTGCGACAAGCCCAGTGCCGCCAAACTGGGTGCGGCCCTGGTGCAGGCCCAGGCCATTGCAGCAGGTGTGGCGCTGGCGCGCGAGCTTGCCAACCGGCCCGGCAACCACGCCACGCCCACGGTTTTGGCTGAACATGCCAAACAACTGGGTCGCGACTTCGGCTTGAAGGTGCAGGTGCTGGAACGCAAGGACGTGGCCAAGCTCGGCATGGGCTCGTTCATGGCCGTCGCCCAAGGCTCCGAGGAGCCGCTCAAGTTCATCGTGGCACAGTGGCATGGCGCGGGCAAAGGTGACGCGCCCGTGGTACTGGTGGGCAAGGGCATCACCTTTGACAGCGGCGGCATTTCAATCAAGGGTGCGGCCGAAATGGACGAGATGAAGTACGACATGGGCGGTGCCGCCAGCGTGTTGGGCACCTTGCAAGCGGTGGCGCAACTCAAGGCCAGGGTCAACCTGATCGGCATCATCCCGGCCTGCGAGAACATGCTCGACGGCCGCTCGGTCAAGCCGGGTGATGTCGTCACGAGCATGTCGGGTCAAACCATCGAGATCCTCAACACCGACGCCGAAGGCAGGCTCATCCTGTGCGATGCGCTGACCTACGCCGAACGCTTCAAGCCGGCGGTGGTGGTGGACATTGCCACGCTCACCGGCGCTTGTGTCATTGCCCTGGGCCACCACCGCTCGGGCCTGTTCTGCGCCGACGACGCCCTGGCCAATGAGCTGCTGGCAGCCGGTGAGGCCGCACTGGACCCGGCCTGGCGCATGCCGCTGGACGACGAATACGATGAGGCGTTGAAGAGCAACTTTGCTGACATGGGCAACGTCGGCGGTCGCGCCGGTGGCGCCATCACCGCGGCAATGTTCCTGAAGCGCTTTACGGGCAAGCTGCACTGGGCGCATCTGGACATCGCCGGCACCGCCTGGAAGTCGGGTTTGGCCAAGGGCGCGACGGGTCGGCCGGTCGGCTTGCTGACGCAGTTTGTGTTGTCGCGCGCGAGTTGAAAGCCGTACCTTTCGCAGTCCAGCGTCGGTTGTGATTGACCATGCCGGTGGTTGAGTTCCACACCGGCGTGACAGAACCCGTGGCGTTTGCCTACCGGCTGCTGCGCAAGGCGTATCGAATGGGCGCACATGTGCTGGTGACGGCGCCGCAGCCGCGGCTGGTCGAACTGGACCAGGCGCTGTGGACCACCGACGAACGCGACTTCCTGGCACATGCTCGCATGCCCGGCGCGGTGCCGGCGGTGGCCTCGCGATCGCCCATCTGGCTGGCTTTGCAGGCTGGGCTGCTGCTGCAGGAGGGCGGCCCCAGGGTGCTTGTCAACCTGGGTGCCGACATGGCCGGTGGTGATGCCCTGGGCCTGTGCGAGCGCGTGATCGAGATCGTGGCACTCGATGTCGACGAAGCCCATGCCGGGCGCCAGCGCTGGCGTGATTACAAAGCCTTGGGGTGGGAGATCAAGCACCACGGCAACGCTGAGCGCGCAGTCGACAGCGGTTCATGAACGCTTGGCAACATCTGCTGGCTTTGGCCGTGTCGGCCACCACCGGGCTCGGCGCGTTATCGGCCTGCGGACAGCCAGCAGGGCTGCGTCGTCATGGCAAACGAGGGTAGCAGGCGGGGCGATATCGGATATCGTCCGCCGCTTCGCTCAAGGGGCCTCGGCGGTTTTTCTTCAGCGTTCTAATTTTTCATCGGAGATCATTGCATGCAAATCAAGCTCAAAGTCGTAATGGGTGCCGTGGCGATCGCCATGGGTGGTTCTGTGTTCGCACAGGACCTGGTCGTCAAGATTGGTCACGTCGGCCCCACCAGCGGCTCGATTGCCCACCTGGGAAAAGACAATGAAAACGGTGCCCGCATGGCCATCGAAGAACTCAACGCCAAGGGCGTGATGATCGGTGGCAGAAAGGCCAAGTTCGAGTTGCTGGCTGAAGATGATGCGGGGGACCCGAAACAAGGCACTGCGGCGGCGCAGAAGCTGGTCGACAGCAAGGTCAACGGCGTCATCGGCCACCTCAACAGCGGCACCTCGATTCCGGCATCGAAGATCTACAGCGACGCTGGCATCCCGCAGATCAGCCCCTCGGCCACCAACCCGAGGTTCACGCGCCAGGGCTACAAGACCACCTTCCGCGTGGTGGCTGACGACGTGCACCTGGGTGGCACGCTGGGCCGCTATTCCGTGACGCAGCTGAAAGGCAAGAGCATCGCCGTCATTGACGACCGCACCGCTTACGGCCAAGGCGTGGCTGATGAATTCGAAAAGGGCGTCAAGGCAGCGGGTGGCAAGACCGTTGGACGTGAGTTCACCAGCGACAAGGCGACCGACTTCACCGCCATCTTGACCAGCCTGAAGGCCAAGAAGCCCGATGTCATCTTCTTCGGCGGCATGGACGCTGTGGCCGGCCCGATGATGCGTCAGATGAAACAGCTGGGCATCAATGCCAAGTTCGTCGGTGGTGACGGCATTTGCACAAGTGAACTGCCCAAGCTGGCTGCTGGCACGATGGCTGACGGCCAGGTCGTGTGCGCCGAAGCCGGCGGTACCGAAGGCGAAGGCAAGAAGGCGATGGAAGATTTTGGCAAGCGTTTCAAGGCCAAGTACAACGCCGATGTTCAGGTCTACGCGCCGTATGTCTACGATGCGCTGAACGTGATGGTTGCCGCCATGGTCAAGGCAGGTTCTGCTGAGCCGGCGAAGTACCTGCCGGTGTTGGCTGCCACCGACGGCTTCAAGGGCGTTACTGGCACCATCGGCTTCGACAGCAAAGGTGACATCAAGAACGGCGCACTAACCCTGTACACCTACAAGGCCGGCAAGCGCGAGCAGATCGCCGTGGTTCGCTGATCGCTTCAGCGGCAAACCAAAGAAAGGGGCCCTTCGGGGCCCTTTTTCATGGCCATGGTCAAAGCACCAGCGGCGCGAACAGGCAACAAAAAACCCGCCGGGCCGCGGCGGGTTCTGTTGCGAGACGAGCTGCTGTTTCAGCGCGTCACTTCAGTTTGATTTCTTTGTACAACACGTGCTTGCGAGCTTTCGGGTCGAACTTCAGAAACTCGAGCTTCTGCGGCGTCGTTTTCTTGTTCTTGCTCGTGGTGTAGAAATGGCCGGTGCCCGCTGTGGACTCCAGCTTGATCTTTTCGCGTCCGCCTTTGCTGGCCATGGTGTGCTCCTAGAGTGCGGTGGTCAGAGTTGGTGATTGGCGCGAAGGTCGGCCACGATCACGTCGATGCCTTTTTTGTCGATCAGGCGCAGCGCGGCATTGCTGATGCGCAAACGCACCCACCGGTTTTCGCTTTCCACCCAAAACCGACGGTAGTGCAGGTTCGGCAGCCAACGACGCTTGGTCTTGTTGTTGGCATGCGAAACGTTGTTGCCCACCATGGGGCCCTTGCCGGTGACTTGACAGACGCGTGCCATGACGCTTTCCTCTTGCTTGGCACAGGCGGCGCATCAGAAACAGATGGCCCGCCCGGCTGGTGTTGACAGTGAAATGCAGTGTTTCGCCGGAATCGGCAAAGCCTGCGAGTATAGCGTGCTGGCGCCGAAGAACTGTTCGAAGACGCTTGGTCTCTGCAATCCTTCAGGTGCTGTGCTGTTCGAGGAAACGCTGCGCGTCCAAAGCCGCCATGCAGCCGGTGCCGGCGCTGGTGATGGCTTGGCGGTAGACATGGTCCTGAACATCACCAGCTGCAAATACACCCGGCACGCTGGTCATGGTGGCCATGCCGTTCAGTCCGGTCCTGGTGATGATGTAGCCGTCTTTCATCTCCAACTGGCCCTTGAAGATGCCGGTGTTGGGCTGGTGGCCAATGGCGATGAAACAGCCGCCCAGGGCGAGGTCCTGCGTGCCGCCACCCTGCGTGCTGCGCAGCCGCACGCCAGTGACGCCCGTGCTGTCGCCCAGCACTTCGTCCAGGGTGTGCCACAGGTGCAATTCGATCTTGCCAGTGCCCACCTTGGCCATCACCTTGTCGATCAGGATGGCCTCGGCGCGAAACTTGTCGCGGCGGTGCACCAGGTGCACCTTGCTGGCGATGTTGGACAGGTACAGCGCCTCTTCCACGGCGGTGTTGCCGCCGCCGATCACGCAGACGACTTGCCCGCGGTAGAAGAAGCCGTCGCAAGTGGCGCAGCCGCTCACGCCGCGGCCCATGAAGGCCTGTTCGCTGGCCAGGCCCAGGTATTTGGCGCTGGCCCCGGTGGCCAGCACCAGGGAGTCACAGGTGTAGGTTGCGGAGTCGCCCGTCAGAGTGAACGGCCGGCGGCTGAAATCCACGGTGTGGATATGGTCGAAAACGATCTGCGCATTGAAGCGCTCGGCGTGTTTCAGGAAGCGCTGCATCAGGTCGGGCCCTTGGACGCCTTCGACGTCGGCC
>Ga0335397_10012282_pt1 | contig 10493 bp, 13 predicted proteins | sample MAT04_FD_205740 | JGI IMG/M metagenome (GOLD analysis project Ga0335397, IMG submission 205740) | Freshwater microbial communities from Lake Fryxell liftoff mats and glacier meltwater in Antarctica - MAT-04 (spades assembly) (version 2) ...
CCTGGTTGAGCGCTGATTTCGCGGCCAAGGGCACTGCGGTAATGGTGATGCTCTCGCTCACGCTGTGGCTGGACTCTCTGACCAATCTGCCGTCACAGATCAACGATGGCCTGGGTCACCCCCGTGTTACCGGCCTGTTCGCCGTTGCGCGTGCCGCATTGGGCATGGCGTTCATCGCCTTTGGTATCAGTCAAGCCGGCATTGCTGGCGCAGCAGCGGGGAACCTCACCGCGTCGTTGGTGATGAGCACTTTGTTCTTGGTCTGGGTGCACGGGCGCACGGTGCCCGTACCCTTGCAGCTGTTGTTGCTCAAGGCTTATGCAGCACCGCTGGCTGCCTTGTTGCCGGTGGCTGGACTCATGCTTTGGGCGCGGCCCTGGGCCACTGGCTGGCCCGGCCTGCTGGGCGTGGCAGGCACTGCTGCGCTGCTGTTTGCAGTGTTGGGGTGGTTCATCGTGGTGTCACCACCGCACCGTTTGGCGCTGGGTCGCCGCTTTGGCTGGAAAATGGCCTCGTGATGTCAGTCCGTGACCGCTTTGCGATTCCGTCCGGTATGTTCGCGGAGCGCGCCCACCCCGTTTTGCGCCATTACCAAAGCATGTGGCGGCATACCGTGTACACGCGTGAGTGAAACGACGGTACAGTACAAAAGAGTTTATCCATCAACGCCTTCTTAGGCAGCTCTCTCAAAGTTTTTCACTTGGATTTTACTAATCTCAAGCTAAAAAATAGAAAGCCGATCTACTTTGAAATATTGGGTAGGAATTCTTTCTAATCAGGTCAATTTGAGTGAATCATGCCCAGCCAAGTGATGCACTTTGATCGCCGTTTTCTGCTAAGAGGCCTTCGGGGCATACATCGCCGACTGGGGGGGCCTGCGGTAAGCGAAAGGCCCGATTGCGACTTTAATCCAGATAGTGCGGCCAGCGCCATTTACGACCTGCTCACTTCTGGGCAACCTGCCATGATCGGAAGATTCGGAAGCAATGAACTGAACTGCATTGCAAATTATCTGGCTACCAAGTCAGCCGACCGTCCTTGGTTCAATTACGTCCGCAGCCGAGCATACCCCTGGTGGTGGGACGCCAATATCGTGGAACCGTTGGTACAAGGTGCCGGCTTCTTCCCAAGCGAAATTTCAGCCATTGAGCGATTTTCCGAAATGATGCTGCAGGACATACCACAGCTTGACCTGCTAGGTTCCTGGCTCCCGCAAGAAAAAATATTGGACACTGAACTTCGACTCTGCCAAAGGGTGGACCTGGAACTATTGAACCCCTTCTTTTCTCAAGTGCCTTGGACTCGGGCACTGGCAGGTCGAAAGGTGCTGGTCATCCACCCCTTTGCCCGCACGATTGAGGCGCAGTACCTCAAACGCAACCTACTGTTCAAAAACGACTTGGTACCCGCCTTTGAACTACGCACCATCAAAGCGGTGCAGAGCATTGCCGGCGAGAAGACAGAATTCGCCGACTGGTTTGCCGCCCTTGATTCAATGAAAGTTGCAATGGATGCAGTTGATTACGATATCTGCCTCATCGGCTGCGGTGCCTATGGATTTCCGCTGGCCGCACATGCCAAACGCCGCGGTAAGGTGGGCTTTCATATTGGCGGCGCCCTGCAACTTTTGTTTGGTATACGCGGCAAGCGATGGGAAGACAGGAATTATCACCCCGACTACAACTTCGCTGCCCTCATGAACGAACATTGGATAAAACCTGGGAAAGAGGAACGTCCCAAAGCCGCTGATAAAGTGGAGGGCGCATGTTACTGGTGACTATCGCGCTTGCACTTAGCTCGCGGGCGAAGCCGCTCTCGCCGTCATCATTGCCAACAGCAAGAGTACTCAATTTGGGCTGGCCATGACCTGCGCATCTATAACCATGCTACCTGTGGATGGCCCCATCGTGGGCTGGCGGCGCCGCGCCAGCGGCTGGCCCGAGTTGCTGGCCATCGTTGCCGGTGCATTTTCCGTTACGTTGTTTGCCTTGCTCGGTCGCTGCCTGGTGGTGCCGGGGCAGCACCGGCTGGTCGTTGGGCGACGATGGGGCTGGAAGGTGGCTTCATGACCCGCGCCTACGCGCCGCTGCAGCCTGGGCTGCGCATCCTGCTGGTGTGCGAGGACATCCCCGGTGCCGCGCTGGGTGGCTTGGCGCGGCATGTGGTTGCATTGGGCAACGCGCTGATTGATGCAGGCCATGTCGTCACGCTGATGGGCCGCCAACCGCCGCAGCCAGCGATTTCGGCCGAACCCACTGGCTTTCGCGGGGATTTTATTGCCGGCTTCACCGACCCGGTTCGGGGCTGGAAGGAACGATCCACGGGGATGTTCAACCCCTGGAAGCGGCCGTACTTTGCCCGCAAGTTGGCTCAGGCTATCGTCGCGCATGCGTCTGACTTCGACGTCGTGCACTACCACGGCCACTTGCCGATGGTAGGCCGCTACGTGCCGGCTGGCATCCGCTTCTTGCAAACCCGGCACGATCAGGGCAGCGAGTGCATCATCCACAGTCGCTTCCGAGCGGGTGGGGTCTGCACGGCCACCGCGCCCAGTGCCTGCGCCGGCTGCATCCACCCGGCACCCGGGCCGCTGCGCACGGCCATCAGTGCCAGCGCGGTACGGCGCTACCGGCGTGAGACGGCACAAGCCTTTGCAGCGCATCCGGTCGTGTTTGTGTCGCAGTTTCTGCTCGACAACTACCGCCGCGCTGTCCCCGACTCGCATGGCCTGCAGGCACGAGTGGTGCACAACTTCGTGGATGAGGCTGCGCTGAGGCGCGCCGCTGCCGCCTATCCGCCTCCGCCGGCCGGACGATTTGTGGTTCACATGGCTGGGCGGCTGGACAACGCCAAGGGGATTAAGTCGTTGGTCGACCTGTTGATGCCCCGCATGCCGGCACATTGGCAACTGCAGGTGTTTGGTGACGGACCTGATCGTGCGGACCTCGCTGCGCGACACGGTAACTCCCAACTGTCGTTGTTTGGCCACGTATCAACTCAACGCGTGATCGAGGCGGCTGCCAGCGCGTCGGTCTGGCTGGTGCCGTCCATGTGGGAAGAAGCGTTCGGGCTGGTCACCCTCGAAGCGCTGCGCCTGGGCAAGCCCTGCTACGCGCTGCGCCGCGGCGGCACACCCGAGGTGGCGCGTTACGGCGCGCCGGGCCAGCTGCGCCTGTTCGACACGCTGCCCGCTTTGGTAAACGACCTTCTGTCGCATGGCGAGCCGGCCGCCACGGCGGCGGGCGGTGAGGTGGCCGATGTGCGGGCACGGCTGCCGGCGCTGCTGGAGCTTTACCGCGGCCAAGCTGCCAGCGTGTAATGGTGGCAGCCGCAAGCACCACGCCCTGGTTGTCGGTGGTCACCGTCTGCTTCAACGCCGGCAGCGTGCTGCCGGGTACCGTGACATCGCTGCGGGCTCAGCAGGCCAATGGCGTGGAGTGGGTGGTGGTAGACGGCGCCAGCACCGACGGCTCTGCCGAATGGTTGCGCGCGCTGCAGCCTGCCCGATTTGTCAGCGAACCGGACCACGGCATCTATGACGCAATGAACAAGGCGGTGGCGTTGGCCACCGGCGAATGGGTGTTCTTTCTGAATGCCGGTGACGCTTTTGCCGATACCAGTACCCTGGCCGACGTGGTCGCTACTTTGCAAGCCAGCCAAGGTGCTGTACCTGACGTGCTTTGGGGCGATGTGCTGTATGTGGGCACCGGCGGCACCCGCCGCAAGCGCTTCCACTGGGTTACGCGGCGGCGTCTGCTGTTCGGCGACCTTTGCCACCAAGCGGTGTTTGTGCGGCGCGACCTGTTCAGCCGCGTCGGCCCCTTCGATGCGACGCTGCGCTGGAACGCAGATTTCGACTGGTTCGTGCGCGCCTTTCGCGCCGGAGCGCGGCTTCGCTATCTGCCGCGCGACATCGCCCACTTCGACGATGGCGGCGCACATGTGCAGGCTGGCGAGCGCAGCGAGGCTGAGCGCTACACGGTGCGCGCACGCTACATGCCGTTGCCGCTGTGGCGTCTAGGAAACCTTGCGTTGCGGTTTGAGCTGAAGTTGCGGCGCATCTTCGGCCAGACGGTCTGACCCATGCGCCGGATTGCACGCGTGGATGAACACCACAGCGGTTTGAGCTTGACCGCCCGCCTTGCCGACGAGATTTGCGCGCTGGCATGCCGCTCGCTGGCGCATGGGTTGGCCCCAGCCGCTGCGCGCGAGGAGCCGGCCCGGCTGCGCCGGCCGATCGATTACATGCGCGATGCTGGACTTGAGGCGGAACTGCGCTGGCTTGACCTAAGCGCCGGCATGCAGGTGGTCGATTTCCCCGGCCCGCACCGTTCACAGCCCGACCCATACGAACAAACCTGGACTTTGCAATGGAAACTCGCAATTACTTGAACGTCGGCTGTGGCACCAAGTTTCACCGTGCCTGGACAAACATCGACATGGTCTCCACCAACCCGGCGGTGCGGGCAGTCAATTTGATCCAGGGCATCCCGTTTGAAGCCGACCGTTTTGAGGTGCTCTACCACTCCCAAGTGCTGGAGCACATTCCCAAGGAAAAGGCGCCTGCCTTCCTGGCCGAATGCCTGCGGGTGTTGCGGCCGGGAGGTATTCTGCGGGTGGTTGTGCCAGACCTGGAGGACATTGCAACCGAGTACCTGCGGCTGCTGCAGGAAAACCGCGCTGCACCGTCAGCCCGCGCCGCGGCCGACTACGACTGGATGCTGCTGGAAATGTACGACCAGGTCGTGCGCAACCACAGCGGCGGGGCGATGGCCGAATACTTGCGCCAGCCGGGGATAGTGAACAAGGACTTCGTGGATGCCCGCATCGGCGTAGTGGCGCGCGATCTGCTCTCCTCAGCGCGAGACGCGGCATCGCCCAGCACGCTGCGGCGCCTGGCTACCCTCACACCGGCCAAGCTGGCTGGTTGGCTGCAGCGCCAATGGCGCCAGCGGGTAGGGGGCGAGGCGCTGCGGGTAGGCAGCTTCCGCCTAGGCGGTGAGGCGCATCTGTGGATGTATGACCGGTATTCGCTCAGCCGTGCGCTCCACCAAGTTGGCTTTGTCGATGTGCAACGGCTTGACCCACACACAAGCGCTGTTCCTGATTGGGCGGGTTACCAACTCGATGTACGCGACGGCGCCGTGTTTGATCCAACATCGCTGTTCATGGAGGCACGCAAGCCGCTTGGCGGACTCGCATGAACATCTGCGTGTTCGCCCCTGACATCCCCTACCCACCCAACCGCGGCGGGCGTGCCGACATCTGGCGCCGCATCCTGGCGCTGCGGTTGTTGGGCCATCAAGTGATGCTGGTCTGCTTGGTGGAGCACGACGGCCCGTTGGCGCCCAGCGCGGCCGACCTGGCGGCAGTGGACGCGGTGGTGACAGCACGCTTTTGCTTTCCGATGCGGCGCGGCCACTGGCGCACGCTGCGCCAGTTGGCGCTGGCCTGGCGCACGCCCTGGCATGCGGCTACCCGTGTGCCGCTGCGCAATGAGCGGCGGCAGCTGTGGGTGTTGCTGGATGGCTTTGCGCCAGACCTAATGTGGTTGGATGGCCCCTGGTTCGGCCACTTGGTGTTGCAGGCCCTGGCGCGCTTCAGCCGCGCACGGCTTGCTTACCGGTCGCACAACATTGAGCATCAGTACCTGGCGCGTCAGGCGGCTGTGGCAATGCGCTGGCGAGACCAGATCGCCTGGCGCATGGCCTGCTGGGGGCTGGCACGTTTTGAGCGCCGCCTGATGGACCGTGCCAATGCGGTGTTCGACTGTTCGATGGATGACCTGGCGATCTGGCAAGCCCAGGGCGTGCAGCGCTTGCACTGGCTACCGCCCTTGCCCGAGCTGGCCGTGACCCGCGCCAGTGCGGAAGCTGCCGATGCAGCCGCCGTTGCGGTTGCAGATGCGCCACCGATTCCGGGCGAGGTGGTATTCGTCGGCAACCTGACCACGCCTAACAACGTACGTGGAGTGGAGTTTCTTCTGCTGGAGGTATTGCCGCTGCTGCGCGAGCGGCGTCCGGGCGCGACCGTGGTCATAGTAGGCAGCCAGCCCGGTGCTGAGGTGCGTGCCTGGGCTGCCCAGACCGGCGCCGCGCTGCGTGCCAATGTGGAGCAGCCCATGCGGCACATGCACGGCGCGGCGGTGTTGGTCAACCCGGTGATGACAGGCAGTGGCGTGCAGGTGAAGATGCTGGACATGTTGATGACCGACCGCCCCATCGTCACTACCACGCAGGGCACGCGCGGGCTTCCTGCTGAGGTGGCGGCGCTGCTGCAGGTGGCCGATAACGCGTCGGCGTTTGCCGATGCGGTGTGCGCGGCTCTGCACCAGGGCACGGTGGACATGGCAACGAGGGCGCAGGTTCGTCGGCAGTTCAGCGTCGAGGGCCTGGGTATGGCGCTGCTGCAACTGGCGCCTGCAGTGCCGGCGGGACCGGCAGGGCCTGCAACTGCCAGCCGGTTGGCGCCAAGATGAAGCCACACACTTTGCCGGTGTTGGTGGTGCATTCGTCGGCTGAGCTGTACGGCTCAGACAAGTCGCTGCTGGACTTTGTGCGCCTTCGGCCGGCCCACATGGTGTTGACGGTGGTGCTGCCTGAGCAGGGGCCGCTGGTAGCGGCGCTGCGCGATTGCGGTGTTGAGGTGCTCGTAGGCGAGGTGTGCAAGTTGCAACGTACGATGCAGTCGCCAGCCGGGCTGTGGCAACTGGTGGTTTCGGCGCACGCCACGTTGCAGTTCTTGCGCGGCTTGCATCGCCAGCGGCGCTTTCGGTTGGTGTACTCCAACAGCGTGGCGGTTCTGGGCGGTGCACTCTTCGCCTTACGTTCCGGTTTGCCGCATGTATGGCACGTGCGCGAGATAGCCGCCGGCAAGTCGGCGCTGTCGCTGGTTTTTCGCAAGATGGTGCGTTGGCTGTCGCGGCGGGTCATCTGCAACTCTGGCCAAACCCAGGCATGGATTGCCGACGGCGGGCCAGCCCACACGTCACTCTACGTTACGGTATGGAACGGTGTTGACGTTGCCCCCCCTGGAGCGGATCGGGATGCCGCTCGTCGCAGCCTTGGCGCTGCGCCAGGTGAATTACTCTTTGTGCTGGCGGGCCGCATCAACGGCTGGAAGGGTCAGCAGTTGCTCGTGCAGGCGTTCTCGGCGCTAGTGCGCCAGGATGTGGGGAACGCGCGGTTGGCCATTGTCGGATCACCTTTCGCCGGGCAGGAGCAATGGGCGCAGCAGCTGCAAGCGGCAGTGGCCGCCAGTGGTTGCGCCGCGTTGATCGGCGTCCACCCGTTTCGCACTGACATGGACGCGGTGTGGACCGCCGCTGACGTGGTGGTGGTGCCGTCCACTGACCCCGAGCCCTTTGGCCGTGTAGCAGTAGAGGCCATGGCATTTGCGCGGCCAGTGATCGCCGCCGCGCATGGCGGGCTGGTCGAGATCGTGCAGCACGGCGTGACCGGCCTACTGGTGCCCCCGCGCGATGCTGCAGCGCTGACGCAGGCGATGGCAGCATTGGCGGAAAACCCTGCGTTACGTGCCGACTACGGCTATGCGGGATTGGCGCGGCAGCGGGCGGTGTTCTCGGTTCAAGGTTATGTCAGCCGGGTGGGCGCGGTCTTGGACGAGGCGGCTGGCATGGCGCCGCAAACGGCATGAGAGTCAGCCCGCCCCCGTCGGCAGCGCCAGTATTGCGAATCCTGGGGACCCGCGGCGTGCCGGCCGCGCATGGCGGGTTCGAGACATTTGCCGAGAAGCTGGCGCTATACCTTAGTGGCAAAGGGTGGCGCGTAGTGGTTTACTGCCAGCAGGATGGCCGCGCGCAGTTGCGGGAGGACAGCTGGCAGGGGGTGGAGCGCGTTCATATCGCCGTGCCCGGCAGTGGGCCGCGCAGCACCATTTCTTTCGACTGGTACGCCACTCGCCACGCGGCCGCCCAGGGTGACCTGTGCCTCACACTGGGCTACAACACCGCGGTATTCTGCGCGCTGCTTCGTGTGCGCGGTGTGCCGAACGTGATCAACATGGACGGCATCGAGTGGGCGCGTGCCAAATGGGGCCCGGCGGCCAAAGCCTGGTTCTGGTTGAATGATTGGGCGGGCTGCTGGCTGGGCAACCACCTGGTGGCCGACCATCCCGAGATCAAGCGCCATCTGCAGACCCGGGTACGCGCCAGCAAGATCACCACCATTGCCTACGGCGCCGATGCAATTGTCGCGATGGACGACGCGCCGGTGCGCGCGGTGGGCCTGGTACCGGGCAATTATCTCACCCTAGTGGCGCGCGCGGAGCCAGAGAATTCCATTCTGGAGGTGGTGCAGGGCTTCTCTCGCCGGCCACGCGGCATGCAACTGGCAGTGCTGGGCAATTACAGCCCGCAAAATCCGTACCACGCTGCGGTAAAGGCCGCGGCTGGCCCAGAGGTGGTGTTTCTCGGCGCAATCTATGACAAGCCAGTGGTGCAGGCACTGCGTGCCTATTGCGCTGCCTATATACATGGCCACCAGGTCGGTGGCACCAACCCGTCGCTGGTGGAGGCGCTGGGTGCAGGCAACGCGGTGATCGCCCATGACAACCGCTTCAACCGCTGGGTGGCAGGCGAGGGGGCGGCCTACTTTCAAGGGGCAGACAGTTTTGCAGCGGTGCTGGACCAGCTGGCTTCCGACCCCGTCGCGCTGCCGGCTATGAGGGCAGCGAGCGCGGCGCGCTTTGTGGTCGCCTTCACCTGGCCGGCGATCCTGAGTGACTATGAGCCGTTACTCCGCGCTTGGTTGCCGTCGCGGTTTGGATAATGTGGTTCCTGAACCTGCCGTTGCCGATGACGCCGCGGATGCGGCTGGGAAGAGATGGGGTGGCCCGATGGCACCGACCTGTCGATCTATAGCCAGGACGAACGCGACACCAGCGTCGACAGCCTCAACATCAGGCCACTTGCTCAGCACAATTGGCATACCTCGCCGCAGGTGGTCGCGCAGACCTTGGCCAGATCTCATCAATCCCTAACTGCGGTCCAGTAACCCGGGTTTTGCACTCCGGTCTTGAAATCGCCATTTTTAGAAGTTGGTGGTATTCAGGCTGCAGATCTATCGTTAGTGAGATATTCGGGTCAAGCCCGCTATCAAATTGGAGTCCACCATGCGTCCTTGGCATCGATTCATCAATCCGATCCTCAGCCACTTTCGGCTTCAGCGCGGAATCCATATCAAGCGACTTTTTCCAGATTTGCACACATACCGGATCCTTGATCTAGGGGGTAGCTTGCACTTTTGGCATGAGAGTGGTTTAGTCAACCACGTTCTCTCTGTCGATATCTACAACGTCTCGCACAGCGAGATAGAAACCACGCACGCAAGGTCTGAAAAATTCAAGGTTCACATTTACGATGGTCAGTTGATACCAGAAATGGACCAGAGTTATGATCTGGTCATATCAAATTCTGTCTTTGAACATATTCCACGGGGGGCACGAGCGCAGGTTGCTCGAGAGGCACGACGCGTGGGTAAGCGCGGATTCATCCAGACGCCCGCATTCGAGTTTCCGATTGAGCCGCACTTCGTAATGCCCTTCATTCACTGGTTGCCCAGATCCCTAGGGCGATTGTGTGTGCGGCTGTCGCCCTGGGCCTTGTTGTCGTCGCATCCGCCTGTCGTTCAGGACGCTTACTGGAGCGAGGTCGAGTTGCTGAGCCGCAGCCAACTGGCAGCGCTATTTCCGGGTGAGAAAGTTTCGTCAGAGCGCTTTCTCAGCGTACCCAAAGCTTGGATCATCTGCTGGTAAGTAATATCTCGTACTGGTCTTCCGGTTGGTATTGGGTGACCTTGGACACGCCCCCAAAGTAGTGTTGACTACTAACGGCGCCCGGCGAAACGCGATTTGGATACGTTTTTTTGATGCCCAGCGAATTGTTTCGTCTCGGCCTCATACCTGCGGGAACGTTCCCAGCCCCGGCAGCGCCCAGGCCAGCTCCGTCGCGGAAAGTCCCATCCACGCGCCGAAGGCGCCCGCCAGTTGCGTGACGGCGGTGCTGGGCAGGTAACGCCCGCTGCCGACATCGTCCGCCGTACCCAGCGCCACAGCGGGCATGCGCCCGTACATCTCGCGCCCGCGCAGCGCCGGGCCCACGACGAAATGGTGGTTGCCCCAGCCATGGTCGCTGCCGTCACCGTTGCTGTTGAGCGTGCGTCCAAAGTCAGACGCGGTGAACAGAGTCACGTTCTGCCCCATGCCCAGCGTGGCCAGGGTGTCGTGGAACCAGCGCGCGCTCATCGCCACGCGCGTTGCTAGCGCCGCCTGGTCGCGCAGCTGGTTGTTGTGCGCGTCGAAGCCGCCCAGGCTGACGAAGAACACCTGGCGGCGCATGCCCAGCGCCTGCTGCGCCGCGATCAACTGCGCCACCATGCGCAGTTGCCGCGCCAGCGGCTCTTTGTCTAGCGTCGAGTTTCCTGTCGGCATCACCATCGGCGTGGCGGGCAGGGCGGGCACGTTAACGGTGGTCA
>Ga0335397_10012283_pt1 | contig 10492 bp, 9 predicted proteins | sample MAT04_FD_205740 | JGI IMG/M metagenome (GOLD analysis project Ga0335397, IMG submission 205740) | Freshwater microbial communities from Lake Fryxell liftoff mats and glacier meltwater in Antarctica - MAT-04 (spades assembly) (version 2) ...
GTAGTCCCAGTTGATCTGGTCGAGGTTGCTGCCAATCTGAGTGGCTATGACATTGATGCTTTTATTGCTATTGTTGTTGTCGCTCTCAATGGGTTTTAAATTTTGTACAAGGAGATTTTTGCGCTTGTAGTAGTTGCGGGTGACGAGCGCCTCGCGCTCGGGAATGAGATCACTGATCTTCATGCCATCAAACCAGCGGTAACGCAAAGGATCTGCCACGGTGCCTTGGAGTGTTACCGCATTGGCAAAGCCCGGGCTGATATCCAGCAGGGTGAGCACATCACCATCTTGCAGCTTTTGCTGCAGGCCTTGCGCGTCAAGTACAAGCTCTTGCACCTGGCGCGGTGGGTTGCTGCTGCGGCTGATGCGTTCAAGCAGAGCTTTTTTGCTGGTGGCTAAAGCGGGCACGCCGCCGCCCAAGGCCAAAATGTCTTGCAAGCTGGTGGCACTGGTTTTGAGCTCGTAAATGGCCGCTTGGTCAAAAGCGCCGGTCACAGCCACACGCGGGCCAACCGGCGGGATGACGATGACGTCGCCTGACATCAGCGGCAAGTCATGCGACTTGTCGCCACGAGCGATAAAGTCATACAAATCGAGCGTGGTGAGGGTCTTGCCGCCGCGCTTGAGCTCAATGGCGCGCATGGACCCATTCGCGCTGGGGCCGCCACTGGCAAACAGGGCGTTCACCAAGGTGCTCAGGCTAGACAGCTGAAAGGTGCCGGGCTGCTGCGCTTGGCCCACCACATAAACCTGAATGCCGCGCAGGCGCCCCAAGCTGGCGCTGGCTTTGAAGTTGGTAAACACCGTACCGAGTTGGGCGCTGAGGGTTTTTTCAAGGTCACGCACGGCCACACCGGCCAAGGTGACTACGCCAATTTTGGGCAGGGTGACCTGGCCATTGCGGTCGAGCACCAGGCTGGTGCTGAAGTCCATAGGGCCAGCCACTTGCAACTGAATTTGGTCGCCGGGGCCGAGCAAATAGTCATCTGGCGCGGGCAGGGCGTTGTTGGCGGTGTAGGCCTGTGGTGAGTCAAACAGGTCGTGGCCGTATATGGGCAAGAGTCGCCCAGTGCTTTCTTGCACGAAGCGCTGAAACTGGCTTGGTTTGGGAGGTCGCTTAGATGCGTTCTGGCGTTGGGCGTCGGGCGCGAAGGGATCTTGCGCTGCCTTTGCCGCGTTTTGTGCTCCAGGCTGCAGCTGATTGGCCATTTGCATGTCGACAGGCCCACTGTTGCTGGGCGTCAATGTGCCTGTGCCAGAGGCATTGCTGCCCGTGCCCATCGTGGGTGCTGCGCCAAATGCTGATAGGCCACTTGCGCCGCCAACCCCGCCGGTGATGGCTGTCACGTCAATTTGTGCCTGCAGGTTGGTCGTGAAAGAAATGGCGAGCAGCGCCAAGGCACCGGTCTTAAGAATGGATTTCAGCATGAATAGTGGTAGCTCAATTGGCGCGGCAGTATAAGAAAAGACCGGAGTGACAGTTTTTTGGACGCCAGACAACGCCTTTTATAGGCATTTTTTTTTGCGTCATTGTATCGGGCGAGGACTTACGCAAAACTGAGAGTGTCGGCAAACGGCAACGCGGCCAGGTCCTTGGCAGCCAGCAGCGGCGCACCGTCTACTGGCCACTGAACACCCACCGCCGGGTCATTCCAGAGCAGGCTGCGCTCATGCTCGGGGTGCCAGTAGTCAGTGGTTTTGTATAAAAACTCTGCGCTGTCGCTGGTGACCAGAAAGCCATGGGCAAAGCCAGGCGGAATCCACAGCTGGCGTTTGTTGTTCTCTGACAGCAGCACGCCTTCCCACTTGCCGAAGTTGGGCGAGCTGCGGCGCAAGTCCACTGCCACGTCAAACACTGCGCCCTGCGTGACCCGCACCAGCTTGCCCTGCGGGTGCTCAATCTGGTAGTGCAGGCCGCGCAGCACACCCTTGGCTGACTTGCTGTGGTTGTCTTGCACAAAGCTCACGTCCAACCCGGTGCACTGGGCAAAGTCACGCGCGTTAAAGCTCTCAAAGAAAAAACCACGTGCATCGCCAAAGACTTTGGGCTCCAGGATAAGCACTTCAGGCAGGCGGGTAGGGATAACGGTATATGGCATAAATTGGCCTCTAGCCCTTGCAGAATATGCGTAGGCAGCTATAAATATTGATGTTAACGACGGAGCATGTCTGGGGTGACATGTCAGGTTTGGTGTGGCGCGTTCAAGCGTCGCTCAGGCGACCATCAGCTCAGCAAGCCTAGCAAATACTGCCCATAGCCATTTTTCGCCAGCGGGGCAGCCAGCTTCTGGATCTGCGTCGCATCAATCCACTTCTGAGCAAAGGCGATCTCTTCGGGGCAGGCCACTTGCAGACCTTGGCGCTTTTGCAGCGTGGCAATAAAGCTGGCCGCTTCCAGCAGGCTGTCATGCGTGCCAGTGTCGAGCCAGGCGTAGCCGCGGCCCATGATCTCGACGCTGAGCTGGTTTTGCGCCAGATAGCGCCGGTTCACATCGGTGATCTCCAACTCACCCCGATGCGACGGTTTGATGCTGGCGGCGATGTCGCACACTTGGCTATCGTAAAAGTACAGGCCGGTGACCGCGTAATTGCTCTTGGGGCTTTTGGGCTTTTCTTCGATGCTGATGGCACGCATCTGTTCGTCAAACGCCACCACGCCATAACGCTCGGGGTCGCTCACGCGGTAGGCAAAGACGCTGGCACCGGTTTGGCAGGCGTTGGCGTGGGCCAGTTGCTTGACCAGGTCGTGGCCATAAAAAATGTTGTCGCCCAGCACCAACGCGCTAGGCTGGCCCGCCACAAACTCACGCCCAATGATGAAGGCCTGCGCCAAGCCGTCTGGGCTGGGCTGCACCGCGTAGCTGATGGCCATGCCCCACTGGCTGCCATCACCTAGCAACTCTGCAAAACGCGGCGTGTCTTGCGGCGTGGAGATGATCAGCACCTCACGAATGCCAGCGAGCATCAGCGTGCTCAGCGGGTAATAAATCATCGGCTTGTCGTACACCGGCATGAGCTGCTTGCTCACCGCTTGCGTTACCGGGTAAAGCCGGGTGCCGGAGCCACCGGCAAGGATGATGCCTTTGCGTTGAATAGCTGCGTTGGTCATGGTCAATTTCCCTGTCAGTTATCTAAAAAGCCATTTAAAGAATCTCAGCCAGCATGCGGTTCACCCCAGATTGCCACGGCGGCAGCGTCAAGCCAAAAGTGCGTTGCAGCTTTTGCGTGTTCAGACGTGAGTTGTGCGGGCGCGTGGCGGGTGTGGGGAAGGCGCTGGTCGGCACCGGGTCCACCTGGCTTGCTGTGATATTTATAGTGGGCTGCACAAGCTGCGCCTGGGCTAGAACGTGTTTTGCATAGTCAAACCAGTTGGTGGTGCCGCTGGCTACCAGGTGGTAAAGCCCGGCATCTTTGTCGCCACCGGGTTGGCGGGTAACCTGGCGTAGGGCATGCGCGGTGACATCGGCCAGCAGGTCAGCCCCGGTGGGCGCGCCAAACTGGTCGTTGATCACGGTGAGCTTGTCACGCTCTTGCGCCAGGCGTAGCATGGTTTTGGCAAAGTTGCCTCCGCGTGCGGCGTAGACCCAACTGGTGCGAAAGATCAGGTGGCGTGGGTTGGCAGCGGCTACCCGCGCTTCACCTTCGAGTTTGGTGGCGCCATACACGCTTAACGGGCCGGTGGCGTCGGTTTCAACCCAGGGTGTGTCGCCACTGCCGTCAAAGACATAGTCGGTGCTGTAGTGCACCAGCCAGGCGCCGAGCTTGGCCGCTTCAACGGCCAACACCTCAGGGGCTAGGGCGTTGAGGGTACGTGCCAGGTCGGGCTCACTTTCTGCCTTGTCCACGGCGGTGTGGGCGGCGGCGTTGACGATGATGTCTGGCCGTACCGCACGCACGGTGTCGGCCAGACCAGCCAAGTTGCTGAAGTCACCGCAATAGTCTCTGCTGTCATGGTCCAGGGCGATGAGTTCACCCAAAGAGGCCAGGCTGCGTTGCAGCTCCCAGCCAACTTGACCGCCTTTACCGAGGAGGAGGATTCTTGTCATATTAATTGCCATTCTTCAACGGCGAGGCCGGGCACCCGGGCGAATTCCCGCGCATTGTTGGTCACCAGGACCGAGTCATTGGCCAGGGCGTGCGCCGCAATCAACAAGTCCATCGCGCCAATGATGTTGCCATCGCGCTCCAGCTTGGCGCGAATCTGCGCGTAATGGCCAGTGGCCTGCACGGGCCAAGCTTGCACATCAAAACCAGCCAGCCAAGTCTCTACGGCTGTCGTGAAGCGTGGCACACCCAGTTTGGCCGCACCAAAACGCAATTCTGCCGCCACGATGCCTGACAGCCATAGCTGCTGCCGGTTGAGCGTGGCAAATCGCTCCAGCATAGCGGCTGGACGGCGGCGCAGCACATAGCTGCAGATATTGGTGTCCAGCGTGCGCAGCATGGTGTGTGGCCCGTCAGTCCAGTGACCAGTCGCGCGTCTGAGCTGGAGCGTCCTGGCGATCTGCCAAAAACGCATCGGGCAGTGCCTGCGTGCTGTCATAAAAGTTCTGTAGCCAAACCCCCATGTTTTGCCCTGGTGCAGGCTCTGGGCGAATCCATAAGCCATTACCAATCTGCTCGATTTGAACCTCTGTGGCAGCCAGTCGCAGCTTGGCCGGTAGCCGGATGGCTTGGCTTCGGCCACTCATAAACAATTTGGCGGTGATGGTCATGGGGTACTCCTGTGTCATAACACAGTGAGATATTACATCATTGACCCGGTGACGAGGCATTGGCGTATTGTTTTTGCACCCAATCGCGGTAGGCACCGCTTTGCACATGCGCGACCCACTCTGGGTTGCTCAGGTACCACTGCACGGTTTTGCGAATGCCGGTCTCGAACGTCTCAGCGGGTTTCCAGCCCAGTTCGGCTTCGAGCTTGCGGGCGTCAATGGCGTAGCGGCGGTCGTGGCCGGGGCGGTCAGTGACGTAGGTGATTTGCTCTTTGTAGGGTTGGCCGTCAGCGCGTGGGCGCAGTTCATCAAGCAGGGCGCAGACGGTGTGAACGATCTCCAGGTTGGCCTTTTCGTTCCAGCCACCGACGTTGTAGGTTTCACCCAGGCGGCCCGCTTCAAGCACCCGGCGGATGGCGCTGCAGTGGTCTTTGACGTAGAGCCAGTCGCGGATTTGCTGGCCGTCGCCGTACACCGGCAGGGGTTTACCCGCTAGTGAATTGACGATCAGCAGCGGAATGAGCTTTTCTGGGAAGTGATACGGGCCATAGTTGTTGGAGCAGTTGGTGGTGAGCACCGGCACGCCATAAGTGTGGTGCCAGGCGCGCACCAGGTGGTCACTGGCGGCTTTGCTGGCGCTGTAGGGGCTGTTGGGCTCGATGTGGCTAGATTCGGTAAAGGCCGGGTCGTCCTTTGCCAGACTGCCATAGACCTCGTCGGTGGAGACATGCAAAAAGCGAAACGCTGCTTTTTCTGTAGCACCCAGCGCAGACCAATAGCCGCGTACCGCCTCTAAAAGGTCAAAGGTGCCAACAATGTTGGTCTGGATGAATTCACCCGGGCCGTGGATGGAGCGGTCCACATGGCTCTCGGCGGCAAAGTTGATCACTGCGCGGGGTTGGTGGGTGGTCAGCAGCTGGGCCACAAGCTCGCGGTCACCAATGTCACCTTGCACCAGGGTATGGCGGGCATCAGCCTGCAGGCTTTGCAGGTTTTCGGGGTTGCCTGCGTAGGTGAGTTTGTCGAGGGTGATGACCGGCTCATCGTTCAATGCCAGCCAGTCGAGAACGAAATTGGCGCCGATAAAGCCAGCGCCGCCAGTGACCAAGATCATGTGTTTTCCCTCTGAGTTGTCGTTGCGAGTCATTGTAATGAGGTGCCTTTGAGGGGATTCTGGTTGTGGCGCGTTGTCGGGTTAGGGCGGACTTCAGTCCGCCATGGTCGACTGAAGTCGACCCTACAGTCGAACCTACGCGGATTCGATCTCGCTTGACACAGTCAGCCACTGCTCTTCCAGACCTTGCAATTCTTCGTTGACGGCTTTGAGGCGTTTGCCTTGGTTGGCAAAGTTTGAAGGCGGGGGAGACTGGCAAAGGTGGCCTTCCAGTTGGGTGCCTTCTGCTTGCAGCACCGCCATGCGGGTTTCAATGTCGGAGAGTTTGCGTTTGAGTGACCCAGTTGGAGCCGGCTTGTGTTTGACCTTGGCTGCTGCTGCCGTCGCTTCGGCCTGCGCCTTGCGCTCGGCTTTGGCTGCTGCGCTGCTGGCTTCCTTGATGGCTTCACGCTGGCGCTTGGCTTCGTCGAGCAAATAGCGCTGGTAGTCGTCCAGGTCACCGTCGAACGGCTCTACGCCGCCGCGCGACACCATCCAGAACTCGTCACACACACTGCGCAGCAGCGCACGGTCGTGGCTGACCAACATCAGCGTGCCCTCGAACTCGTTGAGTGCCATGGCCAGCGCCTCGCGGGTGGCCAGGTCCAGGTGGTTGGTGGGCTCGTCCATCAGCAGCAAATTGGGGCGCTGCCAGACCATCATGCACAACACCAGCCGGGCTTTTTCGCCGCCGCTCATGCTACCCACGGCTTGTTTGACCATGTCGCCACCGAAGTTGAAGGTGCCCAGAAAACTGCGCAAATCCTGCTCGCGGGTTTGCTGGCCTGCTATCTTTCCAGCAGCGGTCATGTCTTTGACCAGCCGGATCATGTGCTCTAGCGGTGTGTCCGACGGGCGCAACACGTCCAACTCCTGCTGGGCAAAGTAGCCGATGTTCAGGCCCTTGCCCTCGGTGATCTCGCCGCCAATGGCTTGCAAATCGCGGGCAATGGTTTTCACCACGGTGGATTTGCCCTGGCCGTTGGCGCCCAGAATGCCGATGCGCTGGCCCGCCAGCACCGATTTGCTGACGTTGGTAACGATGACGGTGGGCGGTGTGCCCTCGGGCGCGTCTTCCGGCGGCGGGTAGCCAAAACTCACACCGGTCATCGACAACATCGGGTTTGGCAGATTCGCCGGTTCCTTGAACTCGAAGGTGAAATCAGCCTCGGCCAACAATGGCGCAATTTTTTCCATGCGGTCAAGTGCCTTGACCCGGCTTTGTGCCTGCTTGGCCTTGCTGGCCTTGGCCTTGAAGCGGTCGATGAATTTCTTCAGGTGGGCAATCTTGTCTTGCTGCTTGGAGAAGGCTGCTTGCTGCAGCTCCATCTTTTCGGCGCGCATGTCCTCAAACTTGCTGTAGTTGCCACCGTAACGCACCAGTTTGCCCGCGTCGATGTGCAGGGTGACGTTGGTTACCGCGTCCAGAAACTCGCGGTCATGGCTGATGACAATCATCGTGCCCTGGTAACGCTGCAACCAGGCTTCCAGCCACACCAGGGCGTCCAGGTCCAGGTGGTTGGTGGGCTCGTCAAGTAGCAGCAAATCAGACGGGCACATCAGCGCGCGCGCCAGTTGCAAGCGCATGCGCCAACCGCCCGAGAAGCTGTTGACCGGGTTGCTGAGTTCGGTGGTTTTGAAGCCCAGACCCAGGATCAGCGCCTGCGCGCGGGCTGGCGCGTCATGGGCACCGGCATCTTGCAGGGCCATGTAGGCGTGCGCCATGCGGTCGTAATCGTCGGTGGCTTCAGAGGCGGTCACCTCTTGCTGGGCGGCCAGCAGGGTGGTGTCGCCATCCACCACAAAGTCGGTGGCAGGCTGGTCGGTCTCAGGCATGTCCTGGGCAACCTGGCCCATGCGCCACTGCGCGGGGATGTAGTACTCGCCCACATCTTCGTGCAGGCTGCCGTTGAACAGCGCAAACAGCGATGATTTGCCGGCGCCGTTGCGCCCGACCAGACCGACCTTTTCACCAGGGTTGAGGGTGACGCTGGCGCCTTCAAGCAAGACTTTGGCGCTGCGGCGCAAGGTGACATTTTTGAGGGTAATCAATGGGAAAAATTCTTAAAAAAACAAAAATAGGGGCGCAGTCTTACAGCTTGGACAAAGCGGCGCGGGTGACCAGCAGCACCTGGTCTTCGCCCGCGCTGGTTTCCAGCCAGACCACCTCCAGATGTGGAAAAGCAGCTTCAAAGTGAGCGCGCTCATGGCCAATTTCCAGCACCAGCAGGGCTTCGGGCGACATTTGTGCAGGTGCATCACGCAGCAGTTGGCGGATGAAGTCCATGCCGTCGCTGCTGCCAGCGGCGTTGCCGTCCAGGGCCAATCGCGGCTCGGCCATGAACTCCGGCGGCAAGGCGGCCAGGCTTTGGGCGTTCACATACGGCGGGTTGCACAGAATCAGGTCGTAATGGCTGCCAGTTTTGGGAATGCCGTCGCCCTGGCGCAGCGCGATGCGACCGTGCAGGCCATGGCGGTCGATGTTGATGCGGGCCACCTCCAGCGCGTCGGAACTGATGTCGCTGGCCTGCACCTTCACATCCGGGTAGACCATGGCGGCTATCACCGCCAGGCTGCCCCCGCCAGTACATAGGTCGAGCACGCGGTGGGTGTCTTCGCCGAGCCAGTAGTCCAGGTTGCCCTCCATCAGCACCTCGGCAATCAGCGAGCGCGGCACGATGGTGCGCTCGTCCACATAAAACGCCACACCTTGCAGCCAGGCTTCTTTGGTGAGGTAGGCAGCGGGCTTGCGGGTGCTGATGCGTGCTTCTATTAATGTAGCTATCAGCGCTTGTTTTTCGGGGGCTACAGGCCGATTTGACGTTGAATCTTCAGGGTTGAGCGAGGTGTCTAGCGGTAGACCCAGGCGCCACAGTACCAGCCAGGCGGCTTCGTCAAACGCGTTGGTGGTGCCCTGGCCAAAGGCCACACCGGCATGCGTGAGCTGCTGGGCGGCGTCGGTAACGCACTGGCGCAGAGTCAGCGGTGCGGCTGGTGGTGGACGGGATTTGGAGGATGATGGCATGTTGTCGTCAAGTGCTCAGGTGGGTCAGAATCCGCAGGAAGGTGCCTTTCTGCGGTTCAGTGTTGGCTACGGCGAATGGCTCATGTCCAGGGTGATTTCTGTGAAGGTGGGTTGGTCGTCGGGGTCGGGTTCGTTGGCTCTGGCCAAAGCTCGCGCCTGGACGCTGGCCTGGTTGGTGAAATCGTTTTGCAGGCGCCACATCAGGTTGGTGGGTGAATCTGAATTGGCCAGACCCTCCTTGCGCTCCACAATGCCGGCCATGATGAGGCGGGCGATGTCCTGCTCAAAAGTCTGGCTGCCTTCGGCGAGCGACTTTTCCATGGCTTCCATGATGCCGGAAAAGTTGCCTTTTTCGATCATTTCACTGACCAGTCGGGTGTTGAGCATGATCTCCACCGCCGGGGTACGGGCGCTGGCCACGGTGCGCAGCAGGCGCTGTGAAACGATGGCTCGCATTGAGGCGGCCAAATCGCCCAGCATGGTCGGGCGCACCTCAACCGGAAAAAAGCTCAGGATGCGGTTCAGCGCCTGATAGCTGTTGTTGGCGTGCAGGGTGGCCAGGCACAGGTGGCCGGTCTGGGCGTAGGCAATGGCTGCCGACATGGTGTCGCGGTCGCGGATCTCGCCGATCATGATCACATCGGGGGCCTGGCGCAGCGCGTTTTTCAGGGCCAGGGTCAAGGATTCGGTGTCGGTGCCCACTTCGCGCTGGTTCACCACCGAACGTTTGTTCTTGAACAAAAACTCCACCGGGTCTTCGATGGTCAGGATGTGGCCCGACGTACTTGCATTGCGGTGGTCGATCATCGATGCCAGTGTGGTGCTCTTGCCCGAGCCGGTGGCGCCCACCATCAAGATCAGCCCGCGCTTTTGCAGCATCAGATCGGCCAGCAGCGGTGGCAGCGACAAAGACGCGATCGGTGGCACCTCGTTAACGATGAAACGGATCACCGCCGCGAAAGTGCCGCGTTGGCGCATGGCACTGATACGAAAGCGCCCCACACCGGACATTGACCAGCCCACATTGAGTTCGTTTTTTTCCTTCAGCTCGGCAATCTGGTGTGCTGGCAGTATCTCGGTGAGCAAGTTCAGCGGCGCCTCCGGCGGCAGGATCTGGCTGTTGATCGGCACGCACACGCCGTTGATGCGAAGCAGCGCGGGCGATTGGGCTGAAAGGTAGACATCCGAGGCACGCTTTTCAGCCATCAGCCGCAAGATGCGGCGCAGGGTGCCCTCGGTGAGGGTGTCTATGCTGGCCATGTCAGTGCCTTTCCAGAAACGTTTTTTAGATCAGGCGGCATGTTGGGGAAAGAGCAAAAGTTCACTGCGTGTAACTTTTGGTCTTTCCCTCAATATGAACATCCGACGGCATGTTGGGGACAGAGCAAAAGTTCACTGCGTGTAACTTTTGGTCTTTCCCTCAATCTCTCAGTAAATCATTCAGACTGGTTTTGGCGCGGGTTTGCGCATCTACATGCTTGACGATGATGGCCGCATACAGGCTGTATTTGCCGCCTTCCTTGGGCAGGTTGCCAGAAATCACCACCGAACCCGCCGGAATGCGGCCATAGCTTACTGTACCGGTAGCGCGGTCGTAAA
>Ga0335397_10012284_pt1 | contig 10492 bp, 4 predicted proteins | sample MAT04_FD_205740 | JGI IMG/M metagenome (GOLD analysis project Ga0335397, IMG submission 205740) | Freshwater microbial communities from Lake Fryxell liftoff mats and glacier meltwater in Antarctica - MAT-04 (spades assembly) (version 2) ...
CATTTTGTGTTGAAGCTGCGGCTGCTGCGGGCGCTCTGCGCCATTGGCGTCGGCGGCAGTCTGGCTCTGGCGGGCGCGATGATGCAGGGGCTTTTTCGCAATCCGATGGCGGAGCCGGGCTTGCTGGGAATTAGCAGCGGCGCGTCGCTCGGCGCGATCACCGGCATCGCGCTGCTCGGCGGATATGGCGCGGAGATCTGGTCAAACGCTGGCGGCGGCTCGCTGACGCTGGCGGTCGTGCCGATGCTGGCCTTTGCCGGCGCGCTGACGGCGGCTCTGGCGATTTACAAACTGTCGACGCGCGCGGGAAAGATTTCGGTGCCATCACTGCTGCTGATGGGCCTCGCGATGAACGCGCTGCTGGGCGCGCTGATCGCGGCCATGCAGGCGGTGATGCTGGAGAACTGGCAGGTGGCGCGTGCGATTGTGGCGTGGGGATTCGGGTCGCTCGACGACCGCGGCACCGGACACGTCATCGTGGTGGCCTGCGGCTCGATTCTGGCTCTGGCCAGCATTCCGTACGTCGGATTAGAGCTCGATCTTTTGGCGGGCGGCGAAGAGGACGCGGCGTCGCTGGGCGCCAACCCCGCGCGCGTGAAAACGATTGTGCTGGCCTGCGCGGCGCTGGCGACGGCGGCGGCGATTTCGGTCAGCGGGCAGATTGCGTTTGTCGGACTGCTCGTGCCGCATCTGGCGCGGCCGTTTGTCGGCGTGCATCATCGCGCGGTTCTGCCGACCTCGTTTCTGCTCGGCGCGGTGCTGTTGCTGAGCATCGTTGTGATCCAGAGCGGACTCTGTCCGATGCTTGCGAATGTAATCGACCCGCGCCACGAGGCGACCGGCGCGCGCGCGCTGCTGCGCATCTCGCAACTTCAGCCGGGCGTGCTGACGTCGCTGCTGGGGGCTCCGTTCTTCCTCTTCCTCTTATTGCGGCAGGAGAGGATGAACGCGCTATGAACGAAGGCCCGGCGATTTCGGTGAAGGATGCGCGCTTCAGTTACGCGGCGCAGAGTTCCGCGGTGCTCGCGCTGGGCGGCGTTTCGCTTTCGATTGCTGTAGGCGAGTTCGTGGCGATCATCGGGCCGAATGGATCGGGGAAAAGCACACTGCTGAAGTCGATGGCGGGCCTGCTTGCGCTGGACTCCGGTGAAGTGCGCATCGGCGATGCGCGCGCGGATGAACTCGATTCGCGGCAGCGCGCGCGACGCGTGGCGCTGGTGCCGCAGTCGCTGGAGGTGCTGTCGGGATACAGCGTCGAAGATTTTGTGATGATGGGGCGATACGCGCATCTGAGCGGCTGGCGCCTTTTCGGGCGGCACGATCGGGATGTGGCGCGCGCCTGCCTTGAGCGCGTCGATGGACTTCAGTTTGCTTCGCGCGGAATGACTCAGATGTCCGGCGGCGAACGGCAGCGCGCGCTGATCGCGCGGGCTCTGGCGCAGGAGGCTGGCACGATTCTGCTCGACGAACCGACGAGCGCGCTGGATCTGAAGCATCAACTGAGGGTCTACCGCTTGATCCACGAATTGCAGCAGGACGCGGCGGTGCGGCGAACGGTTGTGGTGGTGACGCACGATCTGAATCTGGCGAGCCAGTTCGCGCAGAGACTGTTGTTAATGCAGAACGGAAAGATCGTCAGCGAGGGCACGCCGGAGCAGGTGCTGCGCCCCGAGATTTTAAACAGAGTGTACGAGACGGAACTGGCTTTCGGCAGCTTCGAGAAAACCGTGCGCGGCACGCGGCGGCCGTGGGTATTGCCGTGGGCGAAGTGAAGCGATTCGTGTTCGGCGATTTGCTTTCAACGGACCGTGCTTTGCGGAGTATTCGGTAGAGTGAAAAACGGGAATTGAAACCGGCGTCTTCAGAGGACATTGCACTAAATGAAATCTTTTCCAGCTACTGCAGTTCTGTTCGTCTTGGGTTCACTTGCGAATGTTCTGGCGGGTGAGGCCGAAGCGCCGCCGGCCTACAATCCAAAACTGGCCGCAGCCTCTGATGCCGGCGAAACAGCCATCAAAGGCTTCAAGCTTGCCGAGGGCCTCAAGTGCCAGCTCTTCGCGGCCGAACCGATGCTGGCCAATCCCGTCTGTCTCGAAGTCGATCATCTCGGCCGCGTTTACGTGGTTGAGACTTTCCGCCATTCCATCGGCGTCGATACCGGTTCGATGGGCCTCACCCTCGATCAAGACCTCTCGCTGCGCACAGTACAGGAGCGTATCGAGATGCTGAAAAAACGCTGGGGCAATGAAGTCGAGAAATTCACCAAAGAGCACGATCGCATCCGCATCATTGAAGACACCGATGGCGACGGCAAGGCCGACAAAGCCAGTGTCTACGCCGACGGCTTCAATGGAATTCCCGATGGTATCGGCGCCGGGCTGCTGGCCTTTAACCCGCCTGGCTCCGCCCCGGCCGGCGTGGACCTTTTCTATACTTGCATCCCCAACCTGTGGAAATTGCGCGACAGCGATAGCGACGGCAAGGCCGATACGCGCAAGTCGCTCAGCTACGGTTACGGCGTTCATGGCGGATACCTCGGGCACGACCTGCACGGTCTGCGCATGGGACCCGACGGCCGCATCTACTACACGGTGGGCGACCGCGGCATGCATGTGGTCTTCGAAGGCAAAACGTATCACTATCCCGATCAGGGCGTCTGCATGCGCTGCAATCCGGACGGCTCGGAGCTCGAAGTTTTCGCGCATGGTCTGCGCAATCCGCAGGAGTTGGCCTTCGACGAATTTGGCAATCTCTTCACCGGCGATAACAATTCCGACGGCGGCGACAAGGCGCGCTGGGTCTACATCGTTCAGGATGGCGATTGCGGCTGGCGCGATGGCTATCAGTACATCCCGGCCAATCCGGCGCGCGGAAACTGGAATGCCGAGAAGCTCTGGCAGCCCTATTTCAAAGGCCAGGCCGCCTACATCAATCCGCCGATCGCAAATTTCGGCAACGGTCCGTCGGGCCTGACCTACTATCCCGGCACGGGCTTGGGGGAAAAGTACAACGGCACATTCTTCCTGGTCGACTTCCGCGGCGGCCCCAACGACAGCGGTGTGCACGCCTTCAAGCTGAAGCCGAAAGGCGCCGGTTTTGAAATAGAGAAGCCCTCGCAGTTTTTCTGGCGCGTGCTTGGCACTGACGCCGAATTCGGTCCCGATGGCGCGCTCTATTTGTGCGACTGGGTGCAGGGCTGGGGCAAGCCCAACAAGGGCCGCGTTTACAAAGTCTTCGATCCCGTGGCGCAGGAAGATGCGCTGGTCAAAGAAACAAAAAAGCTTCTGAACGAAGGCATGCAAAAGCGCTCGAACGAGGAACTGGCCAAACTTCTGGCGCATCCGGATATGCGCGTGCGGCAGGGCGCGCAGTTCCAGCTTGCGTTCAAAGGCGCTGAGGTCGTGGCGATGCTCGAGGGCATCGCGCGCACGTCAACGGCACGCATGGCGCGCATTCATGCGCTCTGGGCGCTGGGTCAGATCGAGCGCGCACTTCCCAAAGCTGCGGCTCCGACCGCCGCGTACAAAGTGTCACTCGCGCTGCTCGCCGATAAGGACGCCGAGATCAGGGCGCAGGCTGTCAAACTTCTGGGCGAATGCAAGAGCGCAGTCGCCAAAGAGATCATCCCGCTGCTCAAAGATGAAAACGCGCGCGTACGATTCTTCGCAGGGATGGCTCTGTCGCGGCACGCTGACGCATCGATTATTGAGCCGGTTTTCGCTATGCTTCGCGAGAACGCCGACGAGGATCCGAATCTGCGGCATGCCGGGGTCACCGCGTTGGCCGGAATTAAAGATGCGGCACTGCTGCTCGAAAAACGGAATGATCCCTCGCCCTTTGCGCGTATGGGAATTCTTCTCGCGTTGCGACGTCAGGAGAATCCGCAGATTGCGCTTTTCTTAAAAGATGCTGACTCGGCGCTGGTGCTTGAGGCGGCGCGCGCGATCAACGACATTCCGATACCCGATGCGATGGAGAAGCTGGCGGAGATGGTCAAGCCCAGCGACGCCAAAACGGCGGTCAAAGAGCCCGAAGGGCTGCGCCTTACACTGGAATACTGGACTGAGACGCAGGGCAATCAGGTCACTGAGCTGACCAAGAATCCGAATTTTCCCGGCAAGCCGACGAGCAGCACGGAGCTGAGCATCTTCGAAATTCCGGCCGACATCGGCGACAACTATGGCACGCGCGTGAGCGGCCTGATCACCGCGCCGAAGGACGGCGAGTACACGTTTTATGTCTGCGGCGATGACAGCGCCGAACTTTTCCTGAGCACCAGCGAGAAGCCCGAAGATAAGAAGCGCATCGCTTCCTTTAAGGAGTATACCGATGCGCGGCAGTGGGATAAGTATCCGGAGCAGGCGTCGCAGCCGGTGACGCTGAAAGCCGGACAGAAATATTACATCGAGACGCTCCATAAGGAAGGCGGCGGCGGCGACCACCTTGCAGTGGGCTGGAAACTTCCTGACGGAAAGATGCAGCGGCCGATTGGCAGCACGGGCGACAGTGTCGGCACCCCCGAAAATGTACTGCTGCTGCTGCGCGCGCTTAATGCAAATTTCCGCGTCGGCAAGGACGAGAACGCCAGGGCGCTGGCGGCTTACGCCGCGCGAAACGATGTTTCGTCGGCGCTGCGCGTCGAGGCACTTTATCATCTGACCCACTGGGCGCCCGCGCCGTCGGCTTTGGACAAGGGCGAGCTGCGCGGCATCCGCGACCGCATCATGAATACGTTCCGCCCGATCCCCGCGCGCAGCGACGCGGCCGCGATTGCCGCGATCAAACCGGAGGTCGCCGGCCTGCTGCTGCAGCCCAAGAGCGACATTCAGCTTGCCGCCGCGCAGCTTGCCGCGAAGTATCAGCTCAGCGATGCAGGGCCGGCGCTGCTGGCGCTGGTCAGCAACGAAAAGTCATCCGGCGAAGCGCGCACCGAGGCGCTGAAGGCGCTCGCGGCGCTGAAACACGCCAGCTTGTACACAGCTGTGACGCGCGCGCTGAACGACAAGAATGTGAAGCTGCGGCAGGAGGCCGGCGCGCAGCTCGCGAAGCTCAATCCAGACGAGGCGATCCCGATGCTCGAAGGCGTTCTCAAGAACGGCGCCGTTCCGGAAAAGCAGAGCTCGCTGATGTTGCTGGCGAAGATGAAGAAACCCGCGGCTGACAAAATCGTTGGCGACTGGATGGATCAACTACTGGCCGGAAAAGTTGCGCCTGAAATGCAGCTCGATGTGATCGAGTCCGTCAAAGGCGGCAGCGATGCCAAGAGCAAAGAGAAGCTGAAGCAGTACGAAGCCGCGATTCCAAAAGACAACGAGCTGGCGCCATTCAAGGTCACGCTCGCCGGCGGCGACGCGGAGCTTGGCAAAAAGGTTTTCTTCGAACACGCCACCGGTCAATGTCTGCGCTGCCATAAGAACGGCGGGCACGGTGGCGAAGTCGGGCCGGAACTTCTGGGCGTGGCCACCAAGCGCGACCGCAATTATCTGCTCGAATCGATCGTCGCGCCCAACAATCAAATCGCCGAAGGCTTCGAGATGATTGTGGTGGCCATGACCGACGGGCGTGTGCAGATGGGCATTCTAAAGGGCGACACTGACAAGCAGCTCACGCTGCTGCCGGCCGACGGAAAGCCGATTACCATCCCCAAGGATCAGATCAAGACGCGCAAGAGTCAGAAGCAGTCCGCAATGCCGCCGATGGGCGAAGTGCTGAGCAAAGTCGAGATCCGCAATCTGCTGGAGTACCTGTCCACGCTGAAGTGAAAAGGCGGGCGCGGGACGCCCGCGGTCCATAAACAGAATCAGTCCGGAAGCGGCTTGCCTTTGGTCTCGGGGGCCAGCCAGATAAAGACCATGCCGAAGACGTAAATAAGCGAGACCACGGCGCACATCTTCGCCCAACTGCCGTTGTAATACGAGACCAGCGAGCCGATGTTCAGCACCGCCACGGCGGTGAAGATGCGTCCGAAGTTGAAGCTCAAACCCTGGCCGGTTGCGCGAACGCTCGTCGGGAAAAGCTCCGGCAAATAGAGCGGCAGCCAGCCGTAGAACGCCGCGGTGACGAAGCCGACCACAAAAATCATCATCAGCATGTTGGTTGAATACGTATCGAAACCGCGGAAGAGGACCGCGCAGGAAATCAGCGAACCCAGGCAGAGCAGGAAATAAGCGGGCCGCCGTCCCAGAATCTGGCCCAGCATCGATCCGGCGATGGAACCGAAGATAGCGCCGACGGCCGAGAAGATTTGCGCCATCGATTTGCTCGACGGATCGTCACTGATCTTTCCGATCCACGCCGGAATGGATTGCACCGAGCCCCACGTGCCGATCAGGGCAATCGAGGCGAAGAGGATCGCAAAGAGCGTCTTGCGCAGCAGCGGCGGAGTGAAGATGACGCGCAGCGGGCTCTGCGTTGCCGGCGTTTTCTTGACCGATTCTTTCCACTTTTCGGATTCGGGCACAAACAGACGGATGAAGAAAGTGAGCACTGCCGGCGCCGCGCCGGTCAGCATCACCCAGCGCCAGTCGTCGGCTTTGACGGGCCTGATCCAGGTTATAATGCCGATCAAAGCAAAGCCCACATTTGCCGCTGCGCCAATCAAACCCGCCAGAATCGGACGGTGCTTTGACGGCCAGCATTCCATGATCAAGGCCACGCCGAGCGACCACTCGCCGCCCATGCCCAGCGCGGCGATGAAGCGAAACGCTCCGAGGTGCCACGGTTCCTGCGCGAAATAACCGGCGCCGGTAAAGAGCGAATAGACCAGCACGCTGAAGGTCATCGCCTTCACGCGCCCGATGCGGTCGCCGAGCCAGCCGAAGATCAGGCCGCCGGCCGCGGCGCCTAAAAGGAAGAGCGCCGTGATCACGCCCATCCAACCGGCCACGGTGCCTTCGCGCATTTTGTTGACCATCGGCTGGCCTTCTTTGGGAATTTCCGGCCGCAGTGCGGTGCCTTCTTTTTTGGTTTTTATGTTTGTTTCAGAGAGCATGAAATTGAGGCCGGTCGTCGTATCAATACTGAATTCACCCCGCGTGCGTTCGGTGACATTCAGCGCGGTGAACGTTGCCGGAGCGTTCGCCAGCGGCTTTCCGTCTTTGTCTTTCAGCGCCGCCGCGTCTTTCACTTCGAAAGTCGTAATGATGATCGGATCTTTATCCGTAAGCTTCATCATGTCCATAATCGCGGGACGCGCGGCGATTGGAAAGATTCCCATTTCCATTCCGTCGAACATCCAACCCAGAAAAGCGGCGAGCAGCACCATCCACTGTCCGCTCTTGGAAACTGTCCCGCCTAGAGCGGATTGCGAGCCTGCGATCACCGGCGGCGGTGTGCTCAGCGAAGATTGGTCGTTCATGCACGCTCCTTGAATTTTGGAAACCGGGGCATCCTAATGCACAGTTGGCGATCGATCAATCATCGAAGCGCCGCTCAAAACGGTGCTTTCGAAACGAAAGCACGTTCTAGGGAATATGCGGCGGCTTTCGAAAGCATAAAATAATTTTATGAATCTTCTGGTGCCGGGCAAATTCAAGGTGATCGATACGATTGCTTTAAAAAAAACGGCCATGCGCTAACCTTACGCCCGTGACGAACCTGCGCACTCCCTTCCTTTTGTCTCTCGTTTTAACCGGCGCGCTGATCGGGCTCGCCGCGCTGTTCTTTTTAGGGACGACAGCGCCGATGCCTCCGATGCCGATTATGCCGCCGGCTCCGCTTGCCCTTACCATGGCAGCGCCGCCTCCGGCATTTCCCAATCATGAACAATTCAGCGCCGCGCTTCAGGCCACCCGGCAGTCGATTGAGACGCTTCGAAAAACCGAGCCTTCCGTAACGTCGGCGCTTTCCGTGCGGCTGCGCTTTTTGCGCGAACGCATCGAGAGCCAGGAAAAAGAATGGAACCAGGGCAAGTACGACGCGGCAAAAAAAGAGTTTGAGCCGATTCAAAAAGACCTGGATGGAGTCGTGCAGGGCAAGAGCCTTCTCGTGCCCGGCAAGCCGCTGCTGATGGGATATTTTTCGGATCTCGACGACAGCGACCAGCCGTACAGCCTTTTCATTCCGAAAGATTACGATCCCCAGACGCCGACGCCGCTGGCCGTGCTGCTGCACGGACAGGGCATGTTTAATCCGTTGCAATGCAACGCCGCGCCGATTGGACAAATGATTGTCGTCGCGCCGCAAGGCCGCGGCGGCATGGATTACATGTACGTTGGCGAAGCCGACGTGCTGCGCGTGATCGATGAAGTTCAGAAACTTTTGAATATCGACCCCGATCGCATCTCGCTCTGCGGCGCGTCGATGGGCGGTGCCGGATCGTGGCATCTGGCCGCGATGTATCCCGACCGCTTCGCCGGAATCATGCCGCTCTGCGGCAACACCGATATCAACGTCTGGTCGAAATTGTGGCTCTGGAAAACGCCCGAGAATTCGCCGATCGCGGCCGTGCGTCAATTCCTGCGTGAAGACACGTGCGCCGTGACTTACGCCGAAAATCTTTTGAATGTGCCGATCATCGCACTGCAGGGCGAGGCCGATCCGATCGTCAACCAGCTCCACGCAAAAAGCATGGACGCCGCACTGAAAGCCAGCGGCCATGAAAAATTCAAGATCCATATTCTGCCCTATGTCACGCACAGCATTTCCGCCAATTACGATCTGGGTCTGAAAACTTTCAAACGTGAACCCAAGCCGCTTCACATCCGCTACAAAACCGCGTGGCTGAAAAATCCCGGCGCGTACTGGCTCAAGATCGATGGCATGCAGCAACAACTGAAGCACGCCTCGGTCGACGCTTTGATTGATGCAAAAGGTCTGAAGATCGCGATCACCACCACCAACGTCAGCGCGATTCAGCTCGTCGAAGAGAAGCTTCCCTTTCCACTGCGTTCCGCGTTTGTCGTTCTCGACACGCAAGTCTTTTTGCCCGGCGAGGTCACTTCCTTCGAGCGCTCCGCCGGCGGTAAATGGCAGGCCAGCGCGCCCAAGGCCGTTGCGCCGGCCGCATTGAAAAAATCGGCCTCGAGCGAAGGCCCCGTTGAGCACGCGTTCATGTCGCGCTTCGTACTTGTCAGCGGCGAGGGCCCCGAGGCCGACGGCGCGCGACAGGCCGCCAAAGACATTGTCGATCAATGGCAGACGCGTTTCGCCGTGCCGTGCCGGTCGAAAAATGCATCGCAGATCACCGATCAGGACATCGCCGATTCCAATCTCATTCTGATCGGCACGCCGAAAGACAATCCGCTGCTGGCCAGAATCGCCGATCGCCTGCCGCTCAAATATCTTGACGATGGCAAATTGAAGCTGGGCGACGCGGAGTACTCCGGCGCGAATCTCGGCGCGATGATCTGCTTTCCAAACCCGCTCAACCCGGCGCGCTACGTCGTGGCAATCAGCGGAACCACGCCGCGCGCGTACGATGACATTCATGTGCGCTTCGGCAACTGGTTCGACTGGGTGCCTTACGATTACCGCAAGCATTTCGATTTCATGATCTTCGATGACAAGACCAGCGGACGGCATCCGGAATCGTTTCTGGTCTGGGGTTTCTTCGACGAATTGTGGAAGCTAACGCCGGCGCTCACGTTCTCCGCCGTGCCCGCCTGGCGTGAAAAACTTCTGCCACGCGTCTTCGCCGGCAAGCCCGACCCGGAATCACAAACGCGGTTTCTCGATCAGCTCGCGCCCAAAAGCAGCAGCGTTACCAAAGAATATCTGGAACGCAACCGCACGCTCGACGGCACGCCACTGCAACTGCTGGGCAAAGAGTACAAACGCGGCCTGACCGCCCGCTTCCCGTGCTCGCTCACGTTTGAATGCAAAGGTTTCGCCCGCTTGAAAGTCACCGCCGGAGTCGGCTGGGACGGCTCGACCGAACCGAGCGACGACCGCAAGCAGAGCGAGAAAGTGACGGTCCAGATCAGCGCCGACGGCAAACAGATTTTCGAAGCCAAAGAGGTCACTTACAAAAGCAAGCCCACTGAAATCGACGTCGATTTAAAAGGCGCGTCAACTGTCACGCTCTCCGCCAGCGGCGGCCTATCGTGGCTCAACGGAAGTTTCGTCTGGGCCGACGGCCGGCTGGAAAAGTCCGCCGAGGTCAAACTTCCAGAAGCGAATAAGGCACCCTGAATAATTCTAGATTACTTAGAGCATGAAATCTAATTTCAGCATCCGCCCAAGAGCCAAGAGCCGGCCTTACACCCCCGCCGCGCTCACCGAGTAATACCGAAGCTCAACGCCGCTCGCGTTCGTCTGCCGCGGCTCGTACGCCAGCCCGCTCATCTTCGGGTGCGCTTCCTTATAGACCGCTTCAGTGATCAGAATCTCGTCGGCGCGCGCGATGTCTTCGCCCAGTTTGCAGGCCTGGTTCATCGGGTCGCCGAAGACATTCTCACAGCCCACGCGCAGCATTTTGCCGCAGCCCACGCCAATGCTCACCTTCAGGCGCTCGGCCGGATTGCGCAGTAAATTGTGCTGCGCCACCGTCTGC
>Ga0335397_10012285_pt1 | contig 10491 bp, 10 predicted proteins | sample MAT04_FD_205740 | JGI IMG/M metagenome (GOLD analysis project Ga0335397, IMG submission 205740) | Freshwater microbial communities from Lake Fryxell liftoff mats and glacier meltwater in Antarctica - MAT-04 (spades assembly) (version 2) ...
TACCTGACTTGGGTGGGTCTACTCTGGCTCGCGGTCTGGTCGTGCGGCTCCGCTGTCGCTGCCGAAGTGACGGGAGCCGAACTGGACAAGGCAGCCGACCACCGATTCCCCGCCACCCCTTTCGTCGTCGACGTGACCCAAACGCCCTACGGAGCGAAGGGCGACGGGAAGTCGGACGACACGGTCGCGATCCAGAAGGCGCTCGACGACGCGATGGGACTCCACAAGATTCTGTACTTTCCCAACGGTACCTATCTCGTCTCGGCAACCCTCAACTGGGCGAACAAGAACGCCAACAAGCAACCGGCTTGGGGCTTCAACTGGGTGCAAGGTCAAAACCCGCTCAAGACCGTCATCCGGCTGAAGGACGACACATTCACCGATCCCAAGATGCCGAAAGCGGTCATGTGGTGCGGGGGGTTCGGCTCGGCCGACTGGTTCCACAATTACGTTCAGGACATGACATTTGACGTCGGCCGGGGCAACCCGGGGGCCATCGGGTTGCAGTTCTACTCGAACAACACCGGCGCGGTCCGGAACGTGGCGATCGTGTCGCGGGACGGCAAGGGGGTGACCGGTCTGGACCTGGCTCACCGGGACATGAACGGGCCGCTACTGGTCCGGAACGTTGTCGTGAGGGGCTTTGGCGTCGGTATCCAGACCGGACGTGCTGTGAACAGCCAGACCTTCGAGAGAGTCACCCTCACCGGTCAGTCACGATTCGGATTCGACAACGAAGGGCAGGCGATCAGCATTCGGCAGTTGAAGAGCGAGAACGCCGTTCCCGCCGTGAGGAGCTACGGGGTTCTGTCGATCCTCGAGGCGGACCTTCAGGGGCGTGACGGCTCGAAGAACGTGCCCGCGATCATCAACTACAACGGCGGCAGGATCGGTCTCCGAGACGTGACCACCACGGGGTACGGCCGCGCGCTCGGCGATGTCGCGACGCCGGACTACGTCGCCGCCTTCCGCATCACGGGCGCGGACAAGGACGGCAGTGAAGGGCCGAACATCCCCGAGTATTTTTCCCACCCCGCGACAAGCCCGTTCGGCGGGCCGGCGAAATCGCTCCGACTGGCGGTTCAGGAAACGCCGGACGTGCCATGGGATGACCCCAAGACCTGGGCCGTGGCCGACAAGTTCGGTGCCGACCCGACCGGCCAGAAGGACTCGTCCGCCGGTATCCAGAAGGCCATCGACTCCGGGGCGACGACCGTCTTCCTCCCCGGCTTCTACGCGCTTGAAAAACCCATCGTCATCCGCGGCAAGGTTCGGCGGCTGCTCGGCACAGGTGCCTGGATCGACTACACCGGCAAATCCAAACCGGACATCGTCGTCGCGGACGGGGACGAAAAGGTCGTGGTGATCGAACACTTCCCCAACATCAACGGTGGTGTTGAAATCCGGACGGATCGCACCGTTGTGATCCGGAGTGTCGGAACCCACATCGCCCACAAGGGGAAGGGTCCGTTGTTTCTGGAGGACGTGGCGACCGGGGACTTGAAACTCAGCCCCGGCCAGAAAGTGTGGGCACGGCAACTGAACGTCGAGAACGAGGGGACGCACGTCACGAACGACGGCGGGGATCTCTGGGTACTCGGGTACAAGACGGAACGCGGCGGCACGCTCTTGCACACTTTGGGCGGCGGGCGCAGTGAAGTTTTCGGCACGTTCAGTTATACGACGACAGCCGGGAAGCTGGCCACGATGTTCCTGACCGAGGACTCCGCCGCATTCGCCTTCTTCGCGGAAGTCTGTTATACGGGCGACCCGTTCACGACACTCATCAGGGAGAAACGCAAGGGGGTCATCAAAGAAGTCAAACGGGGCGACGGAAGCGTCACGCCTTACGTCGGCGTTCCGGGTGCTCAGTAGCTGCACAGACAGAAATCCCGGTTCGCGAGCGGGCTTCCCGACCGCCGCCCCAGCCCCGGGAACTTCATCGGAGTCGTGAACCTCGGCCCGCGACTCGAGACCCTGGAGCCGGCCTTTCGGGGCGTACCTTCGACGCGGACGGCAGGCCAAGCCTGCTGTCCCGCCGGGCACCGATCTCCACCTCTCTCCACGTCCACCTCCTCTCGATTCGGCGTTCTCCCCGTCTCACGTCATCAACGGCGTCGCCGTCACCGGCTCGATCTTCTTCACCTCGAACCCCAGCTCCTTCGCCCGGCGGTGGAACTGCTTCTCCACCTTCCGGCGGGTCTGCGCCGCGTACGCCTCCGCCGTCTGGGCGCTCGGCACCCGGTCGAGGGACGGGAGCTCGGCCAGGACGGTCGAGGCCGTCTGGGTGCCGACCCCCGGGATCGAGGCGAGCAACCCGGCGTCGGCGGCCGGGGTCGGAGTAGCGGCGATGACGGCGTCGGCCGCCGCCTGCATGGCGTCCGCCTCCTTGCCGAGCAGCTTCACGACGCGGGCCACCGACTTGCGGGCGGCCGGGGTGAGGAGGGGCGCGTCGAGCCGGGCCTTCTCGCCGGCGGCGAGCTGGCGGAGGTCGTCCCGGCGGCGGACCAACGCCTGCAATTCCCGGACTTCCGGGGTTGGCGGGGACCACGGCGACGGGCGGTGGTCGCGGACGTAGGCGGCGATCAGCCGGGCGTCCGCCTTGTCCGTCTTGTTCCCCCGCCCCCGCAGAATGCCGGCGTACTTGATCCGGGTCGGGTTGACCACGCTGACGGTGCGCCCGGCCGCGTGCAGGTAGGTGGCGGGGGCGTCCTCGTACCCGCCCGTCGCCTCCATGCCGAAGTGGGCGGGTGCCCCGGCGAGCAGCCCGTCGGCCCACGCGAGGAGTGCGGCGTGCCCGCGCGGGTCGTTCGGGAAGGCGGCCTCCTTCGGCTTCCCGTCGGGCGGGATGAGGCAGGCGTCCAGGGTGTCCTTACTGACATCGATCCCGATCACGGCGGTCGCGGCGGCGCCCACGGCGTCCCTCCCCTCAAGCTCACGGATGCGGGGTCGGCTCGGGAGAGCCGCCCGCAGGGTCGCGTCCGAGGTCGAGGAGCGCCGGCGGGTGGTCCGCCACCTGGTTCTCGAGGTCAGAGCCTCATCCGCTGCATGCGGTTTCCCACCCGCCGGGCCTCGCTCTCACGATGCGGTCAAGGTAACGTGTGAGCGCTGCACCGGACGGCGATGAAGTAGCTTGATTCCCGTGTATCGTCGGCACGGTCGCCGCCGGTGAGCTTGGTCGTTCGGCGGCGGAGGGCATCGGGATGGTGGTGGTCGTGATACCGACGGCAAGCCTGAATCTGGTACTCCAGACCCCGGACGAGGTGCTCGCGTGGGTCGCGTCGCTGCCCCCGGCCGACCGGGCCGAGGTCTCCGCCGACTGGGTCGCGCGGGCGCGGGCGGCGGAGCAGGGCGACCCCTGGGCACTCAGCTTTACGGTGGTGGACCGGGCGAGCGGGTCGGCCGTCGGCGGGTGCGCGTTCAAGGGGCCGCCGGACGCCGACGGGGTCGTCGAGGTGGCCTACGGCATCGACCCGCCCCACCGCGGCCGCGGACTTGCCACCGAGGCGGCCGGGGCGCTGGCCGGGTTCGCGTTCGCCAGCGGCCGGGTCCGGCTGGTCCGCGCCCACACCAAGCCGGACAACGGGGCGTCGGCGCGGGTTCTCGCCAAGTGCCGCTTCCGCCGGGTCGGCGAGGTCATCGACCCCGAGGACGGGCGGGTGTGCCGCTGGGAGCGGGGGCCGGCCGAACCCGACACTCCCGCGGACCGCGCGGCGGGGGCACTGGGCGCGCTCGACGAGGCGGTCCGGGGGGCGGCCGGCGGGCCGGCGGGTGGGGCGGCGCAAGACGCTTGACCCGGCGCGGCACCCGGACGGGGCCGTGCCGCATCCCTCATCGCCGGGGGCCATTCCCGGCGTGTGGCGGTCGCGGGGAGGATTCCTCTCCCGTGGTGGGGCGAGACCTGCGGTCTCGACCCACCCTACTAAGGCGCTCGTCCACCCACGCCGAACCACGCGCGCACGGCGGCGGCCCCCGGGTGGGTGAGCCAGTCGAGGGCGGTGCCGGACGCCTCCCTCAACCGCAGCGCATCGACCAGCGGCCGATACCGCCCGCCGGCCAAGCCGTCGGCGAGCAGCGCCGCGCCCTGGGCCGCCTCCTTCACCCACGCGCCGGCGAGCGGGGTCAGGCCGACCACCTCGTACTCGGACCGCGCGAACGGGGCCAGCGCTTCGACCAGCCGCAGCGACGCCACGAACGCCGGCTCGGCCGCGAACAGGCGGCCCGACAGGACGATCGTCTCGAACCCGTCGTCCGGCTCGAACAGCCCGCACAGCCCGGCCACCGTCCGCACCACCGACTCGACGAACGCCGCCCGCCGCACCTCGGCGTCCGCGACCCCGGCCGCCCCGCCGGCGAACAGGTCGGCCTTGCGGAGCGGGCCGAGCAGGTAGGCCGCCTCGCCGTCCCACGCCCCCCCGCCCCGCCACCCGAGCGGCCCGGCCGTGCCGCCCACGCCGTCGGCGATTTCGCCCCTCTCGTTCACCACCACGGCGGCCGTGAACGCCGTCCCGAGTTCGACCACGCAGACCGGCCCCTCGCGCGTCCAGGTGTCGGCGATCCGGGCGAGGGCGAGGGCGACGACGCCGACCTTGTCGGGCGTGCCGAGGTCGATGCGGTTGAGCTTGCGGTGCGGCGGGACGGTCGGGAGGTGGACGACGCCGGGGAGGAAGACGACCGGCAGGCCGGAGTCGCGGAAGGCGCGGGCGACGGCCCCGAACCCGGCCACGCCGCCGGCCGCCCCGCGCTCGTCGGGCCGGACGAGGCTCATCATGTCGAGGTGGGCGTCGGTGCAGTCGGCGGCCCGGACGAGCGGCAGGCCGTACCCCGACGGCCCGGCGACGAGGTCGAACGGACGGCGGTCGCGGAGCCAGGCGACGGCGGCGGCCGGGTCGGCGCGGAGGGCGTCGGGGGCGAAGCGAACTTGGTCGGCGACGGCCCCGTCGTCGAGGACGAGGAGGTCGAGGGACGACGTTCCGGGGTCACAGCCGGCGACGCGGGGCATGGTGGGAATAACGTAGCCGCGGGTGCGGTTCTCGGCGAGTGCCGGCGGGGTTCGTCATGCAACCTGGTAGATCGCCGGGCCGTACCTTCTAACCTCGGCCTTGCCAGTACCCAGGCTCTCGGCTGGCGTGGGCGACCGCGACGACCAGCACGCCCCCCGACGGCTCGACGCGGTAAACGATGCGGTACGGGTAGCGCCGTAACCCGGCCTCCCGGAATTCGTCGTCGTACCAGCCGTACCCGTCCGACTGGGCCGCGATCCGGGCCAAGACCCGATCGACTTCACCGACGAAGCCGCCGGCGGCCGACTCGCTGCGCTCCAGGTACCACCCCACGGCCGCCTGGTATTCCCGCTGGGCCGAGGGATGGACGGCGATGTCAGCCATGCGGCGGACCGCCGGCGTCGAGTTGGGCTTGCACCTGCCGGCGGACTTCGGCCCACGGAACCGACGCGACGCGCCCGGACTCGATCTCGGCGACCCGGCGACGGAGTTCCGCCGCCCACGCGGGATGCAATGCGCCCGGCGGCGACGGGATCGACGCCGCGAGCAAATCCGCCAACTCGGCCCGCTCCGACTCGGGGAGTGTGAGGGCGGCGTCCAGAAGTTCGGCGAGTGTTTGCGGCATGTTCCGACCCCGGACCGGGAACGCGGGCCACGATCCGATGCTACCACAAGGACGGGGCCGGTCGAACGGCGATACCCCGTTCTACGGCAGGCGCAGGGCGATGGCGTAGATTTCTTCCACGTCCAGGACGGCGTTGTTCGATTGGAACAGAAGCCCGATCGCCGCCTTGTGGGTCTTCATCTTGGTGTCGCCGACGCCGATCGCGCCGTAGCAGACGACCCCGCCGCGGTCCTTGCCGCGGTCGGTGACTTCGACGCCCTCGACGCCGACCGGGGGGACGGCGTTCAGGTCGATGGCGACGCGCAGGTCGGCGGCCGACTCGCGGACCTTCTTCGGCAGCAGCACCGTGCCGGCGGCCCCGGCCGCGACGACGAGGTCGCGGCCGTCGAGCGCCCGCGGGCCGTCGCTCGACCCGACGCCGGTGGCCTCGACCCGCGCGCCCGGCACCTGGGCGCGGATGGCGACGCACACGGCCTCGGCCCGGTCGCGCTGCCGCGACCCGATGCGGACGTGCCCGCCCTGCCGGGCCAGGAGGCGCGCGACCCGCTGGCCGACCGGCCCGGTCCCGCCGAGGACGAGGGAATCGGCCGTGCTCAAGTCGAGGTGGCGGCCGGCGGCGCGGACGGCGGCGGCGGCAGTCGTGTTCGCCCCGTTCGAGTCGAGCATCAGGGAGACGCTCATCCCGAACTGCGGGATCAGGTGCCGCTTGACCTCGGCCAGCACCGCCTCGCCCGCCGCCACGTCCGACCCGCCGACGAAGATGGCGGTGCGGTGCAGGTCGCGCGGCCCGCGGGTGAAGATGCACCCGTGGACGAGGCCCATGACGTTCTGCGGGGTGACGCCGCCGAGGCTGAACAGGTGCTGGACGCCGCTATCGACCGCGACGACCCGGTCGAACACGCTCGGGAGCGGGTCGGTGTCGAGCTGGACGAGGATGGTGGCTTTGTCGGACATGGCGGGGTCGAGGTGTGGGAAGTGGGCGAAAGCCCACCCATAGCGATGGGTGGGCTTGCCGGGGAACTCACTCGAACGGGTGCTTGGTTTCCTTCTTGGCGATGATCTCGTCGATCGACGGCGACTCCTTGAGGGCGTTCTTGATCGCCTGCTTGACGGCCTCGTAGTTGTTCTTGTAGATCTTCTTGTTGTCGTTGGCCGAGCCGGCGATGAAGACGCCGCAGACGATCACCCAGTCCTCGGCCTTGCCCTTCGGGATGACCCCCTCGACGACGCTGTCCACGACCGCCCGGGCGACGGCGGCCTGGGCCGGGCCGAACATCTGCAGCACCTGCTTGCTGCCGTTGAGCGTCACCTTGGTAATCATCGCGGTCGCGGGCTTGGCCGGGATGTTCGGGGAGACGACGGCGAGCAGGTTGGTGTGCCCCTTCGACTGGTTGGCGAGGGCGGTGGCGAAGGCCTGCCCGACCGGCCCCTCCTTCGGCCCGATGAGGAGGTCGATGTGGGCGACGTTGTCGAGGTCGCTGCCTTCGATGACCAGGCTTTCGCCGACGTAGAACGCGGACATGGGAGCATGCCTCCGGTGCGGGTACGACTCACGGGCCAGTGGGGAACCGTTGGCGTAGATGCTAGCCATCGGCCGGCCGAAGGCAACCGGATTCCGCCCCGTCACCACCCGAACCGCCACCACCGCCGGGGCGGGCGGAGCGCGATGCGGCCGCGGGCGAAGTCGAGAGTGAGAATGGAGCCGCGGAAGAAGTCCAGCCCGAGAAGGCCCTCGTAGGTCACGCCGAGGGGCAAGTCGTGAGCGACGACCCGGAAGTCGGACTTCGCCTGCCCGAGCGCGGTCAGTTGGTCGAGGCGGAAAATCGGGGCCGTCGCCCGGCCGGTCGCCGCCGTCATCCGGCCCCGACCGGCCGGGGCGGACAGATCGACCCCGGCCGCCGCGAGCGAAGCGGTCCCGATCATCGTGCGCGTCGCCCCGGTGTCGATGGCGAATCGCACGCGCACGGTCCGCCGCCGGCCGGTGACGAATCCGTCGACGAGAATCGGCTTCCGGTCGGGGTCGAAGCGGCCGATCATGGTTGGTGCTTGAACCAGAAGAGGTCGATCGGCGGCTCCTCCGCGGGTACGCCGATGTACAGAATCGCACAATCGACGACGTGCGGGAACTCGTCCCGGTCCACGAGCCGGCGGTCGAACTCGCCCCGGTCCGCGTCGTGCATCACGACATACCCCCCCGTCACCGTTTCCGGCCGGCGCTTCGGACTGGTCGGCCGGTCGATCAGCACCCACTCGTTCGGGTACGCGGCCTCGATCTCGGCCATCGTCAGGTATTGCTCGCCCACGTGCCACCTCCCGCGCCCATCTTACCGCACCGCGGGGCACGGCCGAAACCCGCGGACTTGACGAAACGGAGGCTTCGCGCCGCCCCCCGGCCGGCCGTATACTAAACCTCCCGCCCCCGCGCGTTCCCGCCCCACGCCCGAGACCGCCCCGCCATGACCGCCCCCGACTGGTTCCGCGCCCGCGCCGGGGCGTCCCGCCCGCCGACCCGCCGCGCCGCCCTGGCCCTCGGCACCGCCGGCGTCCTCGGCCTGTCGCTCCCGCGCTGCCTCGCCGCCGCGGCGCGGGCGGGCAAGGCCGCCGCCAAGAACGTCCTCGTGATCCTCGAACAGGGCGGGCTGTCCCACATCGACACCTGGGATCCGAAGCCCGACGTGGTCGCCGACCACCGCAGCCCGTTCAAGCCCATCGCCACCAACGTGCCCGGCGTCCGCTTCACCGAACTGCTCCGCGAGACGGCGAAGGTCGCCGACAAGCTGGCCGTGGTGCGGTCGTTCCACCACGCCAAGGGCGGGGCCGACGCCCACCCGAACGGGACGCAGTACGCCCTCTCCGGGTCGCACCCGATCGGGGCCGCGACCGAGATGCCGGACCTCGGGTCGGTCGTCGCCCACCTCGCCGGCAGCCCGTGCAAGTACCTCCCGCCCTACGTCATGGTGCCCGGGAACCACGAGCAGGCGGGCGAGACGCGCACCGGGTTCCTGCCGGCCGGCACCCGCGTCTTCAAGACCGGCGGCCGCGACCTGGCCGACCCGGCGTGGGCGATCAACGGGATCGTCGCCCGGGCGGAGAACACCGGCCCCCGCCTCGGCGACCGGCACGACCTGCGCGCCGCCCTCGACCGCCGCCGCGGAAGCGCCGCGGCCGACCCCGGCGGGATCGACCGCTTCTACGACCAGGCGTTCGACATGCTCACCAGCCCGAAGGCGGCGGCCGCGTTCGACCTCAAGGGGGAGCCGGGGGGCGTGCGGGCGGCCTACGGGCCGGGCCACCGCGGGGCGTGCTACCTGGTCGGCCGGAAGCTGATCGAGGCCGGCGTCCGGTTCGTGACCGTGGACGCCCGGTGGCCGCAGCTGGCGTCCACCCCGCGGGGCGGGAACCTGAACTGGGACCACCACGACTTCATCTACGCGAAGGAGACGTGCGAGCTGCCGGGGGCCGGCGGCGGCGGGGCCGGGCGGTACGGGATCGGCCACTGGGTGATGATGGGGAGCGTGGACCGAGCCTTCTCGACTCTGATTTCCGACCTGGACCAGCGCGGGCTGCTGGCCGAGACGCTCGTGTGCTTCGTGACCGAGTTCGGCCGCACCCCGCGACTGAACAAGCACCAGGGCCGCGACCACTGGACGAAGGCGTACTCGATGGTGTTCGCCGGGGCCGGCGTGCGGGGCGGGCAGGTGGTCGGCAAGTCGGACCGCGACGGCGGCTACGTCCAGGACTCGCCGTACACCCCGGAGGACTACGCGAGTACGGTGTACGAGAAGCTCGGCCTCGACCGCGGTAAGCCGCTGTACACGCCGAGCAACCGCCCGGTCTACTTCGGCCACGCCGGCGAGCCGATCCCGGCCCTGATGTGACGGGGGACGGCGGGCGGCCCCTGCCGCGCCGCAGTCCGGGGGCCGTGGGCTAGAACTTTTGCCAGTGGGTCGCCAGCAACCTCTTGACGCGGACGCCTTCCACGGTGCCCTTCATACTGAACAGGAACGTGGTCGCAAGGCTATCGGATTCGAGGTCGCGGGCGGTTGCCGCAAGTCGAGCGTCTGCGGGAACTGAACACTCGTCGTCCGACAGTACACCCACGGCACCCGGCGAGTGGCCAAACGCCAGGAACCGGGCTTCCTGTTGATAACGATCGATGAACGCCCTCCCGCGCGAGAGGCTACTGACCGCGTCGAACGTTCCCGGCGACGCGGTGCCCTCCCGATCTGAGCGACGGGGGTTACTTCGACAAGTGCTTCCAGAGCTGTTGGAATATGTTCGGCTTCTTGGGCTTCGCGGGCTTGGGGCGGCCAACGAACTCCACCCGCCCGCTACTCGCCCGGCCGTAGTTGCCCGCCCCGCCCTTGCCGCGGCGGTACTTGTGCAGCACCTCTCCCGGCATGGCGACTGAAGCGGCCGACTTGGGATTGGAGTCGATCGCGTCCGTGTAGCCGAAGATCCTACAGGACTTGTACCCGCGGTTGTACAGCTCGTCCGCAATGTACTGGGCGAACGGGGTACCATCCTCGATCTCGGGATCATCCCCCGGTACCCCGTTTTCGGCGCTGTGGCAGTTGTAGCATTTGATGTCCCCGCCGAACGCCTTTTTCAGCCCGCTTTTGATCATCCGGTCGACGACGTCCGTGTAGTGGATGCGCTCGCCGCCGCGTGCCATCTCGATGGACACGAACCCGGGCATGCCGTGGCCTCGGATGTAAATCTGCCCCGTGTTCATGCTGCTCATGAATGGGTGGGATTTCCCGTTGTACCAGACCGCCAGTGCGACGTTCCCCTTGTTGATCTCGTGATCGATGTTCAGCTGGGCCTTGTTCATGCCGCCGTGTTGAGTGGTGTATTCGAACT
>Ga0335397_10012288_pt1 | contig 10488 bp, 6 predicted proteins | sample MAT04_FD_205740 | JGI IMG/M metagenome (GOLD analysis project Ga0335397, IMG submission 205740) | Freshwater microbial communities from Lake Fryxell liftoff mats and glacier meltwater in Antarctica - MAT-04 (spades assembly) (version 2) ...
GCGTCGTGATAAATTCCTGTTCTTTGTTATTGATATTAAAGCTTTTGGCTAACTGAAAACTACCGTTGGGACTGGTGTTAACGTTTCTTATTCCCCATCTGTATTTTGCAAACCCTTTTGCAAGCCTTAGTTCATCGTTGAATCTATCGGGTAAGTTTAGAAATCCTATTTTATTAGGTAATCCTTCTGGCAATGCCCTTGAACCATCATCTAAGCCCAGCCAATCTCTTTTACCTGCCATTTCAGAGACGTAACGGTTTTTACCGGTTATTAATGAATTATAACCCTGCCCAATGGTAATAACCCCAATGCGTTTGGAAGAAGTGGATTTTGTAGTAATCTCGATGATGCCTCCTCCAAATTCAGCAGTTTTATCAGGGGTCGCAGTTTTATAAATTACAAGATTGTCTAAGATGGCTGATGGAAAAATATCAAAGGCAAAAGCTTTTCTATCGCTTTCTGTACTGGGTAGTGGGGCACTGTTGATGAAGGATGCATTGTATCTATCGTTTAATCCTCTTATGATAGCGAATCTATCGTCTTGTATACTGGCACCACTTACTCTTTTTATAACATCGCTGCTGCTCTTATCCGGTGTTCTCCTTATGGATTCTGCAGTAATACCATCGCTTACGTTAGCGCTGTTTTTTTGCGCTATCAAAAGAGATGCAACTGTTTCTCCTGCCGCCTTTATTCTTTTTGATGTTGATGTTATTACTACTTCGCCGGATAACTTACTGTCCAGGGAAATACTAATATCTGTATTTTCATTTTCCTTTACTATAATTTCTTCTATTATTTTATCCTCGAACCCGGCATAGGTACACTTGATGGAATAGGTGCCAGGTTCTAATTTATTAAAAGAAAATACTCCGTTTAGATCTGCTGCTCTTGATGTAGATTTTTCTATCAACATTATCGTAGCCCCTCCCAAAGCCTGGCCGGAGTTGGTATTAATCACCTTACCGGTAATTTTTCCTGTTTGCCCAAAAGATATATTGGAGATAAATATGATTGATAAGAGAAAGTATATTTCTTTCATGTTGCAGCATTTTGCGCAAAGGAAATTTATTATTGCTCAAAGCATGTAAACAAATTGTTATGCAAACATTAACATTTATACGAATTTTTATTTGAAACATCATGTGATGATTAATAACATTTAAATAATGATTAGATAATCTCAACCACACAATTTCTACTTTCCATACCGGTAAATTTGCACTTCCTATTTTATCGTTAAAATCGGGAGTTTATCTCGGGTTTAATTGTGAAAGCATTATATAATATGATTAATTAAATTTCAAAATTTTTTGATGAAAAATTTACTACGATTTGCATTCATTCTTTTTACCCTTTTAATCTCTACAAATTCGTTTTCGCAAAATGTAATGATTAACGTATTATCGCAAAATAGTGGTGAGGTAAAAATAGGTGAGGTAATTTATTTTGAAGTTACTATATACAATACAAGCCCTGTTAAAGCTTTGCCAATGTATAAAATCCGGCCACAAATTAGTTTCCCTTCAGCATTGATTAGCATTCCTGAAACTGGTCATATATTACCTAAAGGCTGGACAATTACATCAAATAAAAAGGGTGTAGTAACGCTTAGCAATGGAACAGATATTATACCTGAAAATGCCAGCAGAACCATACTTATTGCAATGAAAGGGGTTGCTAGTGGCGGGCCAACTACCATAAATGGCAACTTATTTTTTTCAAATGGTACTGCGCCTGGCACATTGAGTGGTATTGCTACCAAAGAAGACAATACAGCTGATAATTCTTCCACATCAACTATAAGGGTTTTGTAATAGGATGTAAAACAAATTGGTTAATACTAGTTAATACAAAAAATGATAAGAATATTTACATTAGTAGTACTTTTTTTGGGATTGAATGCATTAGTTACTAATGTTTTAGCTCAGGCAAACCCTTCAGTGGCCATTTTGCCTTTAAATTTCGGAGGTGTTGTAGCTGTAGGTGCTACAATGGATGTAAAAGTAACTATCAGTAACACATTAGCTGGCAATATCGTAGCTTCAAAATTGAGACCTGTTATTACAATACCAGCTAATTCTACAATTTTACCCGATGCTCAACAAACAGGCCTTCCGGCAGGGTGGGTAATTGTTAGCAATTCACCTGCAACTGGTCAAATTAGAGTTTGTAATGGTTCTGATGTTATTGGTGGTAACCAGTTTAGAGACATTATCATAAAAGTACAGGGCACAAATATCGGTGGTCCTACCCAGTGTCAGGTTCAGATAAATTATGGGGGTGCAACTTGTGCAGTAAGTGGGCCTCAGCCAAATGGCAATAATAACGTTGATGATTTTGCAACATCTTCGATAACAGTAGTGGCAGGTTGTAATTTAAGTGTAAGTGCTACAGCAGGTATTATAGATTGCAACGGAGGAACAACCACTATTATGGCTGTACCTACAAATGCTACCGGGGCTTTGGAGTACAGTATTACAGGTGCCGCACCTTTCCAAATCAGCAATGTTTTTACTAATGTACCGTCTGGATCATATACGGTTACAGTTAGAGAAGTATCTAATCCTACAAATTGCGTTGCGGTATCATCTTTATTAACAATAAACAATCCTGCCCCCATACCTGCTCCTGAGGTAGATATTGTTCAGCCAACTTGTACGGTTTCAACTGGTATATTAAACATTACTTCTAATACGTCTAATTTAACTTTTAGTTTCGACGGTAGTTCGACCTATAACAGCTACAGTGGAGGCATTCCACTTGCATCGGGGCCACACAGTGTTAGAGCAAAAAATAATAACAATTGTTTTTCTCCAATAACATCATTTACCATCAACCAACAGCCTTTAACGCCATCTACACCTACATTGGGTGCTGTTACACAGCCAGATTGCACTGTATCTACTGGTTCCTTAATTTTAAATGGTCTGCCAGCAGGTAATTGGGTTATTAACCCCGGCTCTATTTCAGGCAATACTACATCCACAACTGTAAACACACTGGCTGCCGGCACCTATAATTTTACGGTAACTAATGACTTAGGGTGTGCCTCTTTACCTACTTCAAACGTGGTTATTAATGACGTACCTGGTGCACCCGCCGCACCAAGTATTATTGTAACACAACCAAGTTGTACAGTGGCAACTGGTAGCACAAGCATTACCTCCCCTACAGTTGGTTTAACTTTTAGTTTAGATGGAGGCATTTATCAGGGTTACCCTGTTAGTGGATTTACGGGATTATCAGTAGGAAACCACAGCCTTATTGCAAAAAGCATAAGTGGTTGTTTATCTCCTTTTACAAGTTTTATTATAAATGCACAACCCACTGCCCCACCAGCCCCAACTGTAATTATTTTACAACCGTCATGCACCATACCTACAGGTATTATTTCCATAACCTCATCAACATTAAATAATACATATAGTTTTAATAATAGTGTTTTTGCTGATTATCCTGTGGGAGGCTTCACAGCAGCGCCGGGTACTTACAGCATATCTGCTCAAAACAGCAATGGTTGTGCGCCTTCTATTACTAATAATATTATCGTAAATCCTCAACCACCTTCTCCTACTGCTACTTTATCGGCTACTGCTATTACCTGCTCAGGAGGAACCAGCATATTAACTGTTTTAGCAGCGGGTGCTGTGTTACCATATGAATATAGTTTAAATAATGCTGCATATCAAACTTCAAATACATTCAATGTAGTTGCGGGTAATTATACAGTAACTGTAAAAGATGCAAATGGCTGTACTGGATTTACAGACATTTTAACTATAGCTCAACCCACAGCTATATTGGCAAATATATCTGCAACAGCTATAGCTTGTAATGGTGGTAATAGTACATTAACCGTTCTTGCATCTGGCGGTACAGGTTCATTTGAATACAGTTTAAACAATGGGGTTTATCAATCAAGTAATATATTTAGTGTTATTGCAGGCACATATACGGTAAAAGTCAGGTTAATTACAAATCCTGCTTGTTCAGCAAATACGGCTTCAATTACAATTTCTCAGCCAAGCCTTTTTAAAGTCACTGCATCTGCCTCAGCAATTTACTATTGTGGTGGAAGTACAGTCGTAACCGTCGCTGCCACAGGGGGTACAATTCCATATACCGGCATTGGTAGTTTCGATAGAGGCCCTGGAAAATGGAGTTTTATTGTTACGGATGCCTACGGTTGTACGTCTTCATCGGAAGTAACTATTTTGCCACCAGGCTGTGTAGATCTAAAGGTGTCGCCTAACCCTGCTCAAAACTTAATTACTGTAAATCACTCTGCTGCCATGCCGTCATCTGCCATACAAATATATGCAGTAAATGGAGGGCTCATGCTGTTTAAATCAGTTCCACAAAATGCGTTTATTTCCACAATTGATATAAGCTCATTTGCAAGCAATATTTACATATTAGTTTTTACAAATGGTAAAGAACGGAAAGAAGTAAAGTTTGTAAAAAATAATAAATAGTAAAATCATTTTTCAAAAAATACAAAATTGCAAACTATTTTAAAATTTAATTGAACTCCATTTTATTTAACCATAATTTTTTAATAATTATGAAAAACAAAATCAATATGAAAAAATTTAAATCATTAATCTTATTAATTTCAATTGCTTTAACAACTTCTAACATATTCTCACAGGCAAATCCTTCAGTGGCCATTTTGCCTTTAAATTTCGGAGGTGTTGTAGCTGTAGGTGCTACAATGGATGTAAAAGTAACTATCAGTAACACATTAGCTGGTAATATCGTAGCTTCAAAATTGAGGCCTGTTATTACAATACCAGCTAATTCTACGATTTTACCAGATGCTCAACAAACAGGCCTTCCGGCAGGGTGGGTAATTGTAAGCAATTCACCTGCAACTGGTCAAATTAGAGTTTGTAATGGTTCTGATGTTATTGGTGGTAACCAGTTTAGAGACATTATCATAAAAGTACAAGGCACAAATATCGGTGGTCCTACTCAGTGTCAGGTTCAGATAAATTATGGGGGTGCAACTTGTGCAGTAAGTGGGCCTCAGCCAAATGGCAATAATAACGTTGATGATTTTGCAACTTCATCTATAACGGTTATTAGCGGTCCCCTTCCTTTAACGCTTCTAAGTTTCAATGCAACCCTATTAAATTGTCAGCCTACTTTAAAATGGACAACAGAAAATGAAATAAATACGGCTCGTTTTGAAGTTGAAAAGGCCGATGCAAATTCTTCTGCCTGGGTACTTGTAGATGTGAAAGAAGCTCGTGGCAATGCTGCTTCTAAAACTAATTATAGTTTAACAGACAACAACATAAATAGCGATGCTGCCAGGCAATTGTATCGTTTAAAAATGATTGACAAAGACGGTAAATTTACCTATTCCAATATTTTGCCTGTTGTTACTAATTGTAAAACCGTACAGGTATCTGTATTTCCTAATCCTGTGCAGAGCGGAAAACTATATGTTAGTCTTACAGGAACATCAGGACAGGCTGAAGCAATCCTTATGTCCGTAACGGGACAGGTTATACTCAGGAGTAAAGTAAATAACGGCACACAAATGCTGAACGTTACAAACATACCGGATGGTACTTATATTTTAAATATCAGCGACGCCAACAGTATGGTGGAAAAAACGAAAGTCATTATTCAGAAATAAAAAACCTTCTATCAAAAAGCCCACCTGAAAAAACAGGTGGGCTTTTTGGTTTTGCCCTGTGAATTCTTCTTCAGGGCATTTCCGGAATAAATTGTCTGATTTACTTTCCTCATTTAGAAACCAATATAATTTACCGGTTTTTTCGGCAATGCAGCCCGGGAAAGCCTATTGATGATAGCTAAGAATAATCGGTGCTGCTATATACTTTTGTTGCTGGCAGCAATACTGATAGCTGTGGGGCAAGCGTTGGAAAATATAAAAAGACCGCCGTTAAGAATAACGCCGGTTCAAGCACGATTAAAACCTGCTGTCTGCTCAAGAAAAAAAATTGGTGGCCATGGTGGTTTTGCCCCTGCAATATGAGCCATATTTTTGGTTCCTGTTTATATAGCCGGTTACGAAATTATTAATAAAAAAACAGCCCTTAAAATCACACTGATTTAAGAAGATTTAATCATGACAATTGATTCGTGAATTTAAAAGCAAAAAATCATTCAAACTTATTTTGAAATAACTGCATCAAAACAATCACTGCTTCTTTAAAATTAATTTTCAATCAAAACCGCTCGCAGCCCAAAATAAATCAAAGCTGCGAAACCGGCATATACAAATTTTACAAAACTTAACATTGGTTATATTATCTTATTGTTAAATTTACCCTCCAAAAAAACTTAATAACAATGGCAAAAGCAGCAAAAACAGCAAAAACACCCGCAGCAAAAACTAATAAGTCTTTAAAAAAAGAAGTGGCAGGTACTTTAACAGAAATATTTACAGACATTAAAGATGCAGTTGGCGACAAAAAATTTGATAAAAAAGTAAGAAAAGCAAGTAAGATATTATCGGCGGGTGCATTAAAGAAACTTGTCAAAAAAGAAAAAACAAAAAAGGAAACTCCAAAAAAGGTAAAGGAAGTTAAAAAAGCCAGAGCCCCTGAAAAGGCTGCGAAACCTGCTGCTAAAAAAACAAAAAAACAAACAAAAGCAGCTAAACTGCCATCGGCTCCAACGCCAGATCAGGCAAGCACTTAATTTTAAACTTATCATTTTTTTTACCTTAAAAAGATCTACATGCAGCTACCTGCCAGCACACCTGTCATGCATGTAGATCTATCGCATTTTGCCAGCTTAATGCCTGGTGTTTTTTAACTGTTGCGCTGCCCGAAACTCGCCATTAAACAATAAATATTTTTACTGAATGAGGTAACCACGCAGGTAACCGAAAGTATCTACAAGTGTGTATCCTGTTGCACTTCCATAAGATGAGATCAGGTTGACCACCTGGCCTGCCGTAAGATATAAATCCATACTAAAATAAATATTGTTGTTGTAGGAATTGGTGAATTGAGCCTTTTCCAGCCTTACAGATCCGGTAGGGTTGTTGCCGGGGCCGGTTCCACCATTTATATACATATTAAGAAAGAACTTTGGTTCGTAGGAAAGTGCAGATGCAAAATCTACTCTGCCCGTAACAGCACCTTCAAAATGATAAAGACCCGTTTGATTGAAACTGATATCCGATCCTGATACGGAAACCACTGTTGCGTTGGTATTGTACCGGGTGGTAATGTTTAGGTTGCTGTTTAAGGAAGTATTGTTACTGACTAATAAACTAAAGCGAACATTGTTGTCGTAAGCAATGGAAGGAGTTTGCCAGGTAGGGTCGGCAGCACCGTTAGAAGTGAGTACCTGTCCGGCAAGGCCAGCATTTCCATTAAGGCGTAGCTGGCCCGAAAAATTACCATTGCCCATTACCGTTAGTGGTCCATTGAGTGTAGTGCCTCCTTCTGCAAAAAAATAAACTGCCCTGTTTGTACTGTTTGTACCTGCGCCCACAAAAGTGAGCCCGGTTGCACCAAATGCATTATAACCCATCTTACCGGCATTTATTTCTTTGCCTGCAATACCTGCACCCAGTTCCAGCAGGTTGGCGTCACGGATTTTTACCCCTCCGTTTACATCAAGCCTGGCGCCGGGTGTTTTTGTGCCCACGCCCACCGCACCACTGCGCAACATGGTAAACAGGGAATCGTTTGTATAAGAGGCAAAGTCGGAACTGGTGCTAAAATACAATCCAGTTTCATTTCTTGCAGTAAGAATAAAATCGGTTCCCACATTGCCTGCCCTGTTGCTAAGAATGAGGCGGCTGGTATCCTGGTAACTCTGAGAGCTGATTTTTACATCGCTCAACACTGCGTTTTGCACTTCCAGCTTTGCAGAAGGGGCCACAGTTCCTATTCCTGTATTTTGAGAAAATAGCGGGTTTACGATGCAGTAAAACAGGCATAAATAAATGAGTAGAATTTTCATTGTAAATGTTTTTGGCGTTATTTAAATATTAGCTCCCTATACCAGCATAGCAGGAAGCCAATACTAATATAATAAAAAATGGTCGTTGACAAACAAACAGCTACATAACAGGAACTTTAATGGCTTTGAAAAATACCCAAGCCCCACTGGTAGGCTAAAATTGACATACAGGCAAAGGAAATGCTACAAAAGTATTTTGTAACCGTCACTAATTTTGTGTGTCAAACATTATCCAATCATCCAAACAATCCTTATCGTGAAAAACCTTGCTATACTGTTACTATTAATGCTTGCAGGCTGCAGCAAAGAAACCATAGACAAGCCCGTGCTGCCGCAGGATGACGAAGTTGTGAACCCTTACCCGGATTATACAAAATACACTATTTTAAAAGCTGAACACTACTGTGATAAAACCAACATTAAAAGTTTTAGTGGAAGTGGTATCAATTTTAAAGTAAGGTTTGACAGTACTGCTATTTACACAACCACAGACCCTGAAAACCAGGCAGACATTAATAAACTTTATGGCTTTACAGAGGGAACAAACAACCATGTAAACAGTGCCCGTATAGGATGGTGCTGGCTAAACAACAGCCTGCGATTATATGCCTATACTTATTCCAATAGCATAAGAACGATGGCTGAAATAACAAGAGTGGAAATTGGTGCAGAAATAAGCTGCAGTATCAGCGTCAGCGAGGGAGCATACCTCTTTAAAATAAACGATCAAAAGTTATCACAGCCACGATCTAATAAAACACCCGAAGCAGCAGGTTATTGGCAATACCCTTATTTTGGCGGCGATGAAGTGGCTTCTCATAACACTTATATTTATATCAAAGATTTGCAGCCCTGAAATGATTAGGTTGCAGCCTCATTGCTAAGGTCTTTCAGTTTTTGTAGCTTCTGAATTTGTAAAAAAATCTTTTCTGCTGTTTTCGAAAACCGCCTCTATGCGGATGAGGTGGCCGCTACCTGCGCTTCAATAAGCGGCACAACAAGTGCTAACCATTCCCCAAACGCCAATAATATTTTCTCCTTGAAGGCTTAACTGCAGCGGCAGAAATGCTGCCAAAACCTGCCAGATAAATACTGCAGGCTGCCAGTTACTAAATGGCACTTGTAAGCGGCAGTATTTGCAGTAACTATACCATCATAAAATGGAGTATGAAAAAACTTTTAATACTATTTTTTTTAACGAGTGCAGTAAATGCTAATTGCCAGGACTGGCCTGTAAAAAAAATGGTTACAGATGCCAGGGCCAGGGGCGTAAACTTTACCAATATACCGGCCTTTAGTTTTATTGCCAACAGATCCCTGAACGGGCGTGGCGTTTACCAGGAACTCTCTTTAAATAACAGTTTCAGGCAACAATTGCTGGAGCAACGGCCCGCTGCCATTACATTAACCATTCCGGTTAACGGCAATCAATCCATTACCTGCGAGTTGGTAAAGTTTAGCCTCGGCAACCTGAAGTTTACTCAAAATAATGATGCAGTTGTAGAAAACATTAAACTACCTGTTACCTACAGAGGTATTGTTGCCGGTGAGCTAAATAAAAATACTGTTACACTTACGGTTAATGAAGATTACCTGTCGTTGGTAGCCGCTATGCCCGGTAAAGCCATACAGATTGCCCAGGCAGATGAAAATAATCCATCAGTTTACCGGTTGTATAATAGTGCGCAGGTAGTATTTCCCGCCGCCTTGCCTCCTCAATGTGGTACGCAAAAGAATGAGGTATCACAAACCAGCAATGGAATACAATTAAACGGCGTTATGGCAAACCCCTCGGCCTTTAATGATAAATGTGTGAACGTTTTTGTTGACTGCTTTGACAGCCTGTTTATTAAACGGAATAGTAATTATCAGCAAACGGTAAATTATGTTTACGAGTTGTTTAACCTGGTGGCAACCGGCTTTTATAATGATACGGTAAACATACAGGTAACGGGCGTAAATGTATGGACCGTTCCGGACAACTTTCGTAACAGCACCAGTAAGCTTGCGGTGTACGACCTTGGCGCTTATTGGCAGGATAATTTTTTTGGTAACCTCTGCATAGGATTAGACTTTACTGCCCTGCCGATAGGAAGGGGTGGCCGTGCAGGAGACATTGGCAGAATAAAAGCAGTGTCCACTAACACCTGTCCGGCTTACAATGCCGCCGACAGCCTGTCTGCATGTGTGTATGCGGATTTAAATTTTAACGGAAACACGCTTGGTTTTCCAACAGGATTAAATGTTACCGGCCCGCAGGTGCTGGTAACGATGCATGAAATTGGTCACCAGTTGGGTTCCCGTCATACTCATTGGTGTGGGTGGAAACTAAGCAGCAATCCCGATGTGTACGGTGCCATTGATAGTTGTGCTGCCCCTGAAGGAAACTGTCCTAAAGGCCTGCCGCCTCCCCCAAGTGGAGGAACGATTATGAGCTACTGCCACCTGGACACACTTGAGTTTGTTAATTACAACAAAGGTTTTGGCAACCTGCCCGGCACTGCTATCCGCAATTTTATTGATCAGAGC